>Ga0326727_10020720_pt1 | contig 13012 bp, 10 predicted proteins | sample MB2enrmetagenome_FD_207643 | JGI IMG/M metagenome (GOLD analysis project Ga0326727, IMG submission 207643) | Lab enriched peat soil microbial communities from McLean, Ithaca, NY, United States - MB29MY | ecosystem: Environmental > Terrestrial > Soil > Wetlands > Peat | place: USA: New York...
TCTACCGACGCGCAAAAAAAATTCGTGAAGGACACGGAGAAGGGATTTCTTCTTCATGTTCTCTGCACTTTTCATTCTCGTTGGCGGTCTTTGTGAGAAACCAAGACTTGCGGGGATGGTACATGCAGCTATTTTGCGGCGGGAGAACTCTTAACGATTTTGGCGAACGAATCCGCTTTCAGGCTCGCGCCACCGATGAGTCCGCCGTCGACATCAGGCTGCGATAGAAGCTCTCCTGAGTTTTCCGGCTTCATGCTTCCACCGTATTGAATCGTCAGATCTTGAGCGGCGCTGTTTCCGAATGATTTCGCAATAAGAGACCTGATGAACGCATGAGCTTCCTGAGCCTGTTGCGGAGTTGCATTGCGTCCGGTACCAATTGCCCAAACCGGCTCGTAAGCGATCACGACCGACTTCAGCTGCTCTGCAGTCAATCCATCGAGGGCAGCTTTCACCTGCCGTTCCAGGACTTTTTCGGTGATATTACCATCGCGCTCATTGAGCGTCTCGCCGACGCAGAGAATAACTTTCAAGCCTTCGCTCAATGCCTTCTTTACCTTCTTCGCAACGGTATCATCGGTCTCGCCGAAGTATTGCCGACGCTCAGAGTGGCCGATGATTACGTAGGGAATTCCCAGGGATTTTATCATCCTCGCGGAAATCTCGCCGGTATAAGCGCCATCATTTTCATAATGAAGATTCTGTGCCCCGATCTTAAATGGAGTTCCCTGTGCAGCCTTGACCGCGGTTTGAAGCGCGGTGAACGGCGGACAAACCACAACTTCCGCTGTACCATTATAGCCGTTCAGCTCTTTTTGAAGTGTCGTGAAAAACTCCGATGTCTCGTTGACATCTTTGTTCATCTTCCAATTAGCCGCGATAATTTTCTTTCTCATATTTCCTCGTTAATCACTATTAGTCTGAATGAAGTTAAATGATTTTTAATTCAAGAATAATGAATTGTTTTGATAGCCCGTAATAAAGCGCCATTCCCGACCGCTCCCAAAGGAAATCTAGGCAGTCCATCTTTGGATTCGCGATAAAATCATGCGGGGATGACAGGGAACGGGCGCGCTAATTCTTCAGCTTCTGTAGTTTTTGCCGCAGAAGGTCATTCAGCACCTTCGGATTCGCCTTGCCGCGGGTCTTCTTCATCACCTCGCCGACGAAAAAGCCGAACACCTTGTCTTTGCCGCCGATGTACCGCTGGACTTCATCTGGGTTCGATTGGAGGACTTCTTCAACGACTTTGTCTATCTCCGCCTGATCGGAAACTTGACGCAACCCTTTTCTTTCTACAATCGAATCGGGAGCCTGGCCCGAATGCAGCATCTCTTCGAAAACATCTTTGGCAAGTTTTGTCGAGATTGTTCCTTCATTTATAAGGTCGATCATCCTCGCAAGGTTCAGCGGCTTGATCGGAAATTCATTTATCTTGATATGTTCTTCACCGACCACCCGAAGCACGTCAGTCATCACATAGTTGCTCGCTTGCTTGTATGCATCTTTTGATTTCGATTTCAAGCTCGCGGTGATGCTTTCGTAATAATCGGCAACTGCCTTGTCTCCAGTCAGAATTTCAGCGTCGTATTTCGGCAATGAATATTCCTGCATATACCTGTCGCGGCGTTTTGCCGGGAGCTCAGGCTGGCTGGCTTTGATCCTTTCAATCCAGGGTTCGTCGATTAATACCGGTACAAGATCGGGGTCGGGAAAGTAACGGTAATCGTTGGCTTCTTCCTTCGAGCGCATCGGCTTGACAGTATTCGTATCGGCATTGTAGAGAAGTGTCTCCTGCAAGATTGTTCCGCCGTGTTCAAGGATCGCATATTGCCTCTCAATCTCTACATCGAGCGCTCGCTCGACATTGCGGAATGAATTCATGTTTTTGATTTCCACCTTAGTACCGAGCTTTGTTTCACCGCGAAGTCTTAGCGAAACGTTCGCATCGCACCGCAGCGAACCTTCCTCCATGTTACCGTCGCAAATCTCTAGATAGGTGACAATCTGCTTTATCTGAACGAGATAGAGATATGCTTCTCCAGCTGAGCGGATGTCTGGCTGGCTGACGATTTCGAGCAGCGGCGTCCCGCACCTGTTTACATCGACGAGCGTATCTGCATCCTGGTCATGGATCAGCTTGCCCGCATCTTCTTCCATGTGGATTCTTATGAGGCCAATTTTCTTCTTCGTGCCGTCATTCTTTTCGATCTCAATATGTCCGTCAATACAGATCGGCTCTTCGAACTGTGATATCTGATATCCCTTGGGGAGATCGGGATAAAAGTAATTTTTGCGAGCGAATATGGAGTACGGAGCGATGCGGCAGTTCGTAGCGAGTCCCATCTTTATCGCGAACTCGACGAGCTCTTTGTTCAGAACCGGAAGCACGCCAGGCATCCCGAGGCACACGGGACAGACATTCGAGTTCGGAGGATTACCAAATTTTGTCGAACACCCGCAGAATGTCTTTGTCTCCGTAAGCATCTGCGCGTGAACTTCTAGGCCGATTACGGCTTCGTATTTATTCCAATCCAATTTTAGCCGTTAATTATGAATTCTGAATGTTGAATTCTCAATTCTAATTCAAAACTTAAAACCGAGAATTCAAAATTTTCTCCGAGTGGCCGCACCATTTCATCAAACCAACAACCGGGAATAATCGCTTACCGACCGGATCCACTTCAAGGTTGAACAGCTCCAATGTTGTTGCACCGATTAACGGCGACGCATCCGGTTCTCCAAAGACGACCAGAATTATTCGTTCCTTTCCGTCGAGTCGAAGGCGAACTTGCCCGACTTCATAATTGACAACGTGCTGATCTGCAAGTTGAAATGGTATGTTGTCGATAGGTTGAATGTCAAGCCTCTTGAGGAGTGAACTTGGAAGAAGCGTATGCGTAGCGCCTGTGTCCACGAGAGCCTCCGTTTGGATGAACTCACCAGATGTCAGTCCGGCGACTCCTATCTTGATTTCAAATGCGCCCATGACTCTTCAATTTTATTCTCTTTGTTTTCTCAGCTTCCCAGTTCCTCAGTGCCGCCACCACTTTTTCCGCCGCATCTTTCAAGCCGGAGGCGACTGTGAAATTTAGTCCGGAATTCTTCAAAAGCTCCGCGCCTTCTTTCGCGTTTGTGCCTTCGAGCCGTACCACGACAGGTAAATTCACCGAAACCCGTTGTGCCGCTTCGATCACGCCTTGCGCAACGCGGTCGCACCGCACGATCCCGCCGAAAATGTTTATCAGGATCGCCTTCACGTTCGGGTCGGAGAGAATTATCTTGAAACCATTTGAAACGGTTTCCACGTTCGCCCCGCCGCCGACATCGAGGAAGTTTGCGGGCTCGCCGCCGGTTAATTTAATTATATCCATGGTTGCCATCGCAAGCCCGGCGCCGTTTACCATGCAGCCGACGTTGCCATCAAGCTTGATATAATTCAAATGAGACTTCGACGCTTCGACTTCCAACGGCGACTCTTCATCAAGGTCTCGTAGCTCCATAATTTCCGGATGGCGATAGAGAGCGCTGTCGTCGAAATTCATCTTAGCATCAAGTGCCATGACGAAGCCTTCTTTCGTCAGCACCAAAGGATTAATTTCAGCAAGACTGGCATCAGTGGCTTCATAAGCTTCGTACAATGCAGTGAGAAAATTCACGCCGTTCTTGTACGCCTCGCCCTGGAGTCCGAGACCAAACGCAAGTTTCTTCACTTGAAACGGCATCAAGCCGAGTCCGGGATCGATCGTCTCCTTCAATATTTTATCCGGAGATTCCGCGGCAACTTTTTCGATTTCGACTCCGCCTTCGGTTGAGACCATGAAAACATTTTTCGAGGTTGACCTGTCGAGAACTATTCCCGCATAGAGCTCTCTCGCGATGTTGATCCCCTGTTCGATCAGGAGCCGCTTGACGACTTTCCCTTCTGGACCAGTCTGGTGCGTAACGAGAGTCATCCCAAACATTTGCGATGCGAGCGTTCTGACTTCGTCGATGGTTCTCGCAAGCTTGACGCCGCCGCTCTTGCCGCGGCCACCGGCATGAATCTGAGCCTTGACGACCCAAACATCTCCACCAATTTCGATGGCAGCTTTGACGGCGTCGTCAACGTTAAACGCCACTCTCCCTTTCGGGATTGCGACGCTGAACTTCTTAAGTATCTCCTTTGACTGGTACTCGTGGATCTTCACTTAGAAAACTCAAATTGTCTACAAAGCAATATATTAAACGGTGGTTTGGAACTCAAGAAATGGTGTATGTCTGCACTGCCGCACTCATCCTATTTCATGCAGCCAAGAAAGTCCGATGGCATACAAAAAAGCCCGCCCATGAATCATGAGCAGGCTTGGAATTCCTGATTATAGAAAATCAGAATTTGTAATCAACCCCGACTGCAAATATGTAGAAGCCGAATCCCACGCGCGCCTGTAAAGCCCAGTTATCATTTAAGAAATACCTTACTCCTGCGCTGCCGCCGAGGGTAAATCCACCTGCCGTCGGGCTAGATAATCCGGAGACTCCGCTCCAAGACCATGTTGCTATTTCGTAACCTAAAACCAGTCCGAGGAATGGGTCCCACTTCCTGTTGTCGAGTACAAAGTGGTACATACCCGATACACCAAGGTCAATGTATGTCCAGGATCCGCCAAAACCAGATTGGTTTTCGCTCCAGTGGTAATAGTCGAACAGGCCGCCGAGACCGATAATTCCGGGGCCAACTTCTCCCGGGTTGGTAATGCCGCGCTCGTAATCGAGACCGAGTGTCAAAGTGCTCCCCACTCCGCTCAATCCAACATGAGCTCCTGCGTAGTTCTTCTGATTCTCAAATTGCGCGCTTGCCTTTGAGGCGAAGAACGCTACCATCATAGCTGCTAACGCTACAGTAGAAAGTTTACGAATCATTATATTCCTCCTTTAAGTTTGGTTTGGTTTTAGAAATGACCCTAAAAAGCCGCAAGACAAAAATCTTCGCCAACTTTATGACTCCAATAGTCGCTTGAATCGAACGTAAGTTGTTTCCGCTATTATGATTTTGCCGCACTCAATTTAACCTAACAAAGTTTCATCTTTTTCTCCAGAAAAACAAGTTATTCCTAACGAATGTGACAAAAGTCTCAGAAGTAAGATGATCTTTGCCGTATAAGAATTGTAGAGTCGAAGTCCGGCCTACTTTGCTTTCGTAGCGAGTGTGATTTAATTTATATGAGATTGGACTACGATATTTATCGGTTTGGCAAGATCGATTCCACTAATTCTCATTTGTTAAAACTGGGAGAGGAAGGCTTTCCTGAAGGCACGGTCGTGGTTGCGGACGAGCAGACCGCAGGCCGCGGAAGGTTCGGAAGGAGCTGGGAAGCCGAACCGCAGACGAATTTGCTGTTTTCGCTCCTTCTTCGACCTCACTTCCTTCAGCAAGATGAAATATTCGTCCTGACGTTCGCAGCCGCCGTCTCTGTTGCAGAGGTGATTGAGAAAGCAGCCGGCGTTCGGCCACAGCTCAAGTGGCCAAATGACGTCTTGTTAGAGGGAAAAAAAGTCTGCGGAATCTTGCTCGAGTCAAGTCACCGCGCAGCGGGATCCCGCGTATCCTATTTTGATAGCAATGAGCGGGATTTTGATTCAAATAGATTGAGTCACGTTGTGTTAGGAATTGGCTTGAATGTCAACCAGCAAAGTTTTTCGCCGGCGATTTCAAGCGAGGCGACATCGTTATCGCTGTTAACTGGAAGGAAGTTTGATCGCGACGAAATTCTTTCCGCTATCTTGGCAAATTTCTCTTCGGTTTATGAGTCTTTGCAGAAAGGCGACTTCTATTCAGTCATGAAGAAATGGCGTGACAGGTCGATAATGTTCGGGAAAAAAATTACCATAAGTCTGGCTGGAAAAACCTTCGAGGGAATTTGTGATGGCGTCACCGACGATGGTGCGCTTGTTCTCCAAACCGGGAGTGGACTGAAAAAATTTACTGCCGGCGAAATAACAATTCTGTCGAATAGATCTTTTGAAGGAGAAAATTAATGCTTCTTTGTATTGACGTGGGAAATACTCACACTCAATTCGGCGTGTTCGAAAAAGGGAAATTGAAACGCGACTATCGTGTCGCAAGTGAAGTCGTTCGGACAGAGGACGAGATCGGCATCGTCGTCCTGTCGCTGCTGAAACACGACGGCATTAAGATCCGAAATATAAATGGTGTCGGCATATCGTCGGTTGTTCCTAATTTAACCGCTATCCTTGAACGGATGTCGAAGAAATATTTTGGATGCGACCCGCTTGTTGTCAACGCGGACTTAGACCTGGGAATAAAGGTCGATTATGACGAGCCGAAAGCGATCGGCAGCGACAGAATCTGTGTTGCAGCTGCCGGCTACAAGAAATACGGTGGGCCACTGATCGTTCTTGATTTTGGAACAGCAACGACTTTTGATGTTATCTCAAAGGACGGTGTTTACCTTGGCGGCGCGATCGCGCCAGGAGTCGAGACCGCAGCAGCTGACTTGCAGCGGCGGGCGGCAAAACTTCCGCGAATCGAACTCAAATTTCCGAACGAAGTCATCGGTAAAACGACCGTCGAAAGCATGCAGAGCGGCATCATGTTCGGTGCGGTCGACGCCATGGAAGGAATCGTTCGCCGAATAAGAAGCTCGCTTGCCGCCGAACCGAAGGTCATCGCGACCGGAGGATACGCGAGAACAATTGCGGAGAAGACTAAGATGATCGATCACATTGAACCGGCATTGGTTCTTGAAGGAGTTCAAATTATCTACGAAGCAAATAGAAAAGGAAACAGAAGCAGGAAACTGAGCTGAAGAATTGAAAATTCAAAATCCAAAGATCAAAATTCAGGCCGGAGAAATTGTCATTCGTCCGGCAAAGAAAGCTGATTTGCCTGCCGTCGTAAAGATGAGTCATGGCGTAAGTGAAATAGAAAATTATCCGGGACAAAGAATGAAGGTTGAAGATCTCGTGCACTTTGTCGGAGGCGATGGCGCGTTAATGCTCGTCGCGGAATCGAAGAGCCGCAGATCCCGTGACGCAGGAGAAGTCGTCGGATATATTACGGTCTATCAATCGGAGAATTACTTTTATCTTCCCTACGCGGTCACAAAAAAGAGCTGGCAAAGACGCGGCGTCGGGAGTGCGTTGCTGGAACGAATTGAGGCATTGGCTAAAGAGGCTAATGTAGAGTATATTTTAATGAGCGTGTATGTTTATAACTCGAGCGTTCACACTTTTCTGAAGGCACGTGGCTACATTCCGAGCAAGAGATTGATTCAATATTCGAAAGTAATTGCAGGCAAGAGGAGCCGCAGGCCACATGACAAGTGCCGCCTTGCGGCATCCCGCACACCATAATGTACAATAATGAGCGGGAAAAAGGTGGTGAAATAATTAAGGAAGAAAATGAGTAAACCAACCCGAAGACAAACCGCAAAGTCAGCCAGTCAGAAATTGCATGAAAGAGCTCCTAAAGGCGCTTCGCAATCCCGAAAGCCGAAAACCCCTTTGGAGTCTACGCACTCCAACGAGAATCAATTTGGAAAACTAATGGTAAGTATCTCCGGCATTCGAGGCGTCGTAGGAGAGTCGCTTACTCCCGAAGTCGTGCTCAAATACGCGAACGCATTCTCGGCGTTTTCTGATCGCAAAAAGGTTGTCGTCGGCAGGGACGGCAGGTATCATGGTGCAATTTTTGCCGATATATTAGCGGGCACGCTTGCAGCAAATGGGTGCGATGTTGTCGACATTGGCATTTGTCCGACGCCGACTGTGCAGCTCGCGGTCGAGCATTCGGAAGCTGCAGGCGGAGTTGCCGTGACGGCGAGCCACAATCCGACCGAATGGAACGGCTTGAAGTTTATCAATCAAAATGGCGTGTTCTTGGATGAGGAAGAAAACAAGAAGCTTTGGTCATATGCTGATGAGCCGAGCAATTATGCATCTTATGAAACCACAGGAGCTATCGAGCGCAGCGATTTTTTCCTACACGATCACGTGAGGCGCGTGCTCGCAATGAAATCGGTCGATGTCGAGGCGGTTCGAAAGCGGCATCTTAAAGTTGTGGTTGACTGCATCAACGCCGCCGGGTCGGTGGTTGTACCTCAACTTCTGCACGAGTTTGGCTGTATCACGATAAAAATGAATTGCAATTCGACCGGGAAGTTTCCGCGAAAGCCCGAGCCATTACCCGAGAATTTGTCGGAGGTGATGCTGAGAGTCAAGGCTGAGAACGCGGACCTTGGAATAGCCGTTGATCCGGATGTCGATCGTCTTGTCTTGATCACCGAGAAAGGCGAACCGTTCAGCGAAGAATACACGGTGGTACAGGCTGTGAAATTTATTTTTGAAAAGAATCCTCCCGAGCAAAGAATCGCGGTCGTCAATCTTTCGACAACGCGGGCCGTAGACGAAATAGCTCGCGGGTTAGATGGAAAGGTCTATCGTTCTGCCGTCGGCGAGATAAACGTCGTCAAGAAGATGAAGATCGTGAACGCCATTGTCGGAGGCGAAGGAAGCGGCGGCATCATTTTGCCGGAAGTTCATTACGGCCGCGATGCACTCGTCGGAATCGCGATTACCTTGCAGCATCTCCTCGAATTCGGAGGAACGCTCTCTGAGTTAAAAGAGTCTCTGCCACATTTTGAGATCGTGAAGAAGCGAATCGAGCTCGGCAGGAAGAATCCGGAAAGAATCATTGGCGCGATCAAAAAACGCTATTCAAATCTTGACATCAATACCGAGGATGGCTTGAAAATCGATGCTCCAGATTATTGGATTCATCTCAGGAAATCGAATACCGAACCGATCATCAGGGTCATAGCTGAAGCGGCAACAAGACGAGAGGCGGAATTTCGCGCAAACGAAGTCGCGGAATTAGTGGAAAATATTTGATGTCTAAACTTATACTGGTCGCAGATGACAATGTCGATAACATTTTGTTGCTGAAGAGAATTCTAAAAAGATCCGGAATAGATATCGAGTTCATCGAGGCTCAAACAGGACGAGACGCACTTGAGCTTGCGATAAGAAGGAGACCGGATCTAATTTTGCTTGACATGAAAATGCCGAACATGAACGGCTATGAAACCGCTGCCGCTTTGAGACTCAGTGAAGGAACGAGCAATGTTCCTATTATTGCTGTCACCGCGCAGGCAATGCTCGGCGACAGGGAGAGGGCAATTCAAGCAGGGTGCAACGAATATCTGACAAAGCCTGTCGATCCTATGCTTCTCATCGAAGCAGTAAGAAAATTTTTGACCGGGAAACCCGTTGGAGAAAATGTCGAAAAAAAATAAAGGCTTCCTTTCCCTTGGGATCGGAATCGTCGCGGCATGGATCTTAGCTATTCTAGTCGTGTTCCTTGCCCACAAATTTCATCCGACCATGACGCGGGACCTCCTTCTCGATTCAATTCTGATAACGAATATGATCTCCGTCGCAATTGCTCTGTTCGCGTTTTCCCGGTACGTGGTTCTTCGCGAGAGACTTCTTGAGTTCATAGCATTCGCGTTTCTCATCGGGGGATTCATGAGAGTCGCCGGAATTGTCGTATCAGATCTTGGCATCTTTTGGCAAGCCGAGAAGTCTTTTTATTTTCAACTTGCTGTTTGGCAAGGCGGGGAATTCCTTTTTGGACTGATGCTCGCCGTCGGCACGCTCCTGGTTTGGATCTTCCCGAAATCCAAATCTGTGCTCCTTGATATTTTTGCGGCTGTAGTTATCGCATCCATCATCGTCTTTGCGGTGGTTGCCATTTCGGGAAAATATTCTCTTGGCGGCCAAATATCGTTCGGCAACATGCGGCTGCTTACTCTGCTAGCCTCTGGACTATTTCTGATTTCTTTCATCGGCGTCAGCAGAAACTATGTGAAGTATCCGACACTTTTCAACTATTCGATCAGCATTGCACTATTTCTCCTCACATTCGCGGGCATAGTCAAATCTTTTTCGACTTCCGTCACCGACACTGCATCGACAGCTGACGCAGGATTGACTGTGCTGGCATACCTTATCGCCGCAGTCGGCAGCCTTACAGATGTGGGACAAATTTTTAATGAGTATGTCCGAAGCTCGGAGAGGTTGAAAGCAGCAAATCAGGAATTGCAGAAATATGAGATCTATATCGAGAAAGTACCTGACCCGATATTGATCACGGACGAAGAGGGTTTGACACTTTATCTTAATCCTGCTTTTGAAGAGAATTTCGGATTCTCGCTTTCGGAGATAAAGGAAAAGGGGCTTCATTATATCTATGACCCGGCCGATAGAGAAAAGGCAGCACAATATGACCATCTCGTCAGCGAAGGAAAGGGGGGAGAATTAGAACTGACTGTGGTGAAAAGAGATGGACAAAAGATTGAAGCTCTTTTGAACTCGGCTCCGATCATTATCGATGGTCAGCGTCTTGGAAGAATTACCATTTTCCGGGACATAACGAGAAGAAAGCAGCTTGAGCATCGTAACCAGGTTCTAAGCGCCGCTGTCGAGAACACCGAGGACGCGATCTCCTTAACGGATCCTGGTGGACGGGTTACTTTCTTCAATTCGGCTGCAGAAAAGCTCTTCGGATACACTCTTGAAGAATTACCGGGCGGCAACTTATGGGCATTGGTATCTCCTGAGTTTGGATATACGAATGCGAGGGAGATTTACATTCAGACTGTTCGCAATGGAAGCTGGAGAGGCGAAGTCCTGAATCGGAAAAGGGACGGAAAAGAATACTACATCTCGCTAAGTACGAGTTCAATCAAAGATGCTGAAGGAAATGTCATTGCTTTAGTGGGGATATGTGAAGACATCACCGAAAAGAAATGGGAGGAAAAAAGGAAGGAAGCCGTTTATCGAGTTGCACAGCTTGCCATCTCAAGCGGAAGGCTCTCCGAACTGGCACAATCGGCCGTGGAGCTTCTATCTGAAATTCTCAACGCCCCGTTAACTGTCATGTACTTCTATGATGAAAAAAATATGACTCTTGAATTGGTGGCGCAGCACAATATCCTAAGGAAGAACCTAAACTTTCCGATTATCCAGAGATTGGAGAGCGAGCCGAAAACTGATGCCACTCGGGCTGCAAAGTCCTGCACCACGATATTCACCCCATCACTGTCGGAGACAGAATTTTCTGCATTCGAGAATGAGTCTCTCTTCCGCGACACAAAAGGAGTGTTGAGCATACCCCTTGTGAGTTCAGGAGACTTAATTGGAATCTTACAATATGCAACCGCGGCCACTGAGGGGAGCGTCGAGCACGAGAAAAACCTTGCAGAGGTTGCTGCCTCGGAGCTTGCGGTCGGTATACAAAGGCTCAGGCTCGCCTCGAAGATCGCCGAACAGGCTGATCAGCTTGAAAAAATATTTGCAAGTGCTGCAGAGGGTATAGTGTTGGTGAATAGGCTTGGGAGGATATTGTTGATGAATGAGGGTGGAAAGGGAATATTCGGGATAAGAGATATCCCGGAAATTGCCTTCGGACAATATGCCGACACTTTTGGAATGCACAAGCTGGATGGGGCCCGCCTGCCTGACGATATTAATCCAATAAAATTAGCCGCACTCGACGGGAAAAACGTTCGCAATTTCGAGTTTACCATCACTCGCTTCGGAATCGTGCGAGTGCTTTCGATAAGCGTGTCGCCCTTAATGGATTCGGTCGGCAGCCTCAGTGGAGCTGTTGCAATATTTAGCGACATCACGGACAGGAAAAAGAACGAAGAGAGAATCGAGTACCAGGCTATGCTGCTTCGGGAGGTAAACGACGCAATAATTGCGGCCGATCGAAACGGCAAAATCACCTCGTGGAATCCTGCAGCAGAGAGACTTTACGGCTGGAAGTCGGAAGATGTCATCGGTTTGCCATACGATGAGGTGATTCAGTTTGGCTATGAAGGAATAACGCGAAGCGAGATAGAAAAGGAGCTCGAGAAAAACAATTTGTGGCGTGGCGAAGTAACCAACTATTCTAAGGATGGAAAAGAGCTTTACATAGATTTGTCTGTAGCCCCGGTAAGGGACTCTGCCGGAACCCCGACAGGCACCGTTTCTATAAACAGAGACGTGACCGTACAAAAGAAAAATGAAATTGCAATCAAGAAGCAGAACAAAAGACTTTCAGTGATCAGTAGGACGGCGTTTGCTGTAAGAGATGCCTTAGACGTTTCCGAGATTTTAAACAAAAGCCTCACGCGCCTCCTTGAATTCGAAGACATGTCTGCAGCCGCTGTTTACCTTTTGCACGATGAATCGCAAAACTTGGAGTTGACAGCTACACTGGGTTTCAGCCCGCGCTTCGAAAAGACTCCTTTCGTTCCGGGTTCTACCGAAGGTTTGTTCGCGGATGTTATGAAGCGAGGCGAAGCTGAAGTCTTTCCGGAATTTGAAAAGGTCATTGGCCGGTCAGAATTTTTCAAGATCCTTTCAGATGAAAGGATGGCGTGTGCGGTACTTACTCCTATCATAGGGACTCGAAAGCCGTATGGAGTATTAGTCACCGCTTGCAAGGAAAAACCGGATGTCACGCAAGCCGATAAGGAATTCTTTATGATGGTGTCGCGCGTGATCGGTGCGGCGGTGGAAAATGCGTTCCTGTATTCCGATCTTCTCGAAAAATCTAAAGAGCTTGAAGATTCAAACGAGCAGCTCAGGATGTCAAAAGTCTGGGTCGAGGAAGCAAATGCACAGCTTGTCCAGGCAAATCAGCAGCTCGAAGAGGCGAGCAGGTTGAAGAGTCAGTTTCTTGCTAACATGAGCCATGAACTACGTACGCCTCTCAATTCCATCATAGGATTTACAAATTTGATTCTGACGGACGAAACCCAGCCGCCGAGCGGAGATCAAAAAGAGGGATTGGATATTGTTCTCAGGAATGCAAAGAACCTTCTTGCTCTCATCAACGACATCCTGGATCTTTCAAAGATTGAAGCCGGTCGAATGACAATTTCCCCTGAAGAATTCAAGATAGACACGGTGGTCAGTGACGCATTGGCGACCGTTGAGCCGCTCGTAGGCGACAAGC
>Ga0326727_10020721_pt1 | contig 13012 bp, 2 predicted proteins | sample MB2enrmetagenome_FD_207643 | JGI IMG/M metagenome (GOLD analysis project Ga0326727, IMG submission 207643) | Lab enriched peat soil microbial communities from McLean, Ithaca, NY, United States - MB29MY | ecosystem: Environmental > Terrestrial > Soil > Wetlands > Peat | place: USA: New York...
TCAATCGCCGGCCCCGGTCACGGCCGGTTCGGTCATTCCCTTCAGCCACGGCAGCACTGGCGTCTGGAGCCAGATCTACTCCATGAAGGTCGATCCGTTGCACGGCCATATCCTCTTCCTGGATTCCGCGGCCAGCGATATCTACGATCTCGCGCCCGGCGCATCGGCGCCAACTCTGATCGTGGGGCCGGAGCCGGCACACGTCAACTCCGATTGCTCACTGCTTGAGTACAAGGGCACCTACTGGAACGCCGCCGTCGCGTTCGATAAGTGGGACAACTTGTACATTACGGACCGCTATGGCTCTGCTGTCCAATTCTGCCGGGTTCCGTATAGCGCCAGCTCGGGAACCTGGGTTTTCAGCAATGCTGACATCTGGAAGGGCCCTACCTACAAAAACGGCAGCGGTAACCAGGTCGCAATCCCGCCGCAGGATCTTCAGGTCGCCGACGATGGCGTCACATTCTACGTAAGTACGTCCGATACCACGTCGATCTTCAAGTTCACCGTGGATGAGTCCGGCAACGTGACTAATGTGACGGCCTTGGCCACCGGCCTCGAGGACATGGTTTCAAACATCGCGGTGGATCACGCGGGCGACCTGTTTTTCATCGAGAACGCCTACGACTCGCCGAGCGCGAGGGTGAACGGCATTCGTGAAATCGCCAACGGCGCCGCAGCAATAGTCGGCGACGGGAGCGGCGCAGCCGAATCGCAGTTGCCACGGATTGACCAGGGCGGCTGGAACGGCATCAAGGGAATGTCCTTCGACACACAGGGCAACATGTATTTCGCCAGTGAGAACAGCTCTTCTTACGGCGGACTCGTCGATGGCATTTTCATGACTCCCAACGAGGGGACGCCAACAAGCCCGAAGCTGAATTGGGCCGACACGGTGGAAATTGCACCTATCGGTGGCGGATTCCCGCCTCTGGTTGATCCGAGAGGTCTGATCTTCATCGCCACCGGCGGCAGTGGGAACTGGGGGCCTCCGGGAGTGAACGTGCCATCGTGCGATACGACGACGCTCCAGGCCGAAACGGCAACATGCCTGGAATCATCGATCGTGCTGTGGAAGCCAGGAACTGCCGTCATTGGTTCCGCACCGGTAGGCGGGGAAGGCGCCACAGCTATTACGGCCTATGCGGAATCATCGGGCGGCGGGACCCTGACGCTGACTGCTGCTAACTCCTTCACTGAAAACGAGGTCGTCACCATTACGGCCAAATCGGGCGATGCTCTTTATCTGCTGAACGGACTCAGCTTCCCGGTGTTGGGAACGGGCTTGACCAGTTCGGCATTCGAGATATCCACGAGCCTGCTGGCTGCAGGCGCCAGCGGTTCGACTTCCGCCACGGTCAGCGTCAACGACACGCAAGTGCTCTACTACATGTTCAGCCAGCCTACTACGCCCTCAAAGGTCGTGCTGGCGCAACCGAGCGGCGCCAGTTTTTCGGCTGTCGCTGGTTCTCCGACTCCAAATACCACGGCGACCAACCCGATGCCGACTTGCACGGCCGGGGCCTCGTATCCGGCTTTCAGCTCCACCGAGCAAACGACGAACGAATATAGCTTTTGCGGATTCTTTGTGCAGCTGAATTCCGCTCTGGCGGGTTCAGTTGAAGGCGAGGTGCAGCTGCTCGACTCCAACAACGACGTCATCGAGGGGAGCAACGCCTACCTCGCCGGCATAGGACAAGGTGCGGCTGTTTCCGTCGTTTCCTCGGCCACCGCTCAGTCCATTGCTTCCGGCTTGAACGAACCGAAGCAAGTGGCGGCCGACCCCTGGGGCAACACCTATGTGGCTGATTCCGCCTTGAAAGCCATCGAGAAATATCCGGCGGGCACCACCAGCCCGGCATCGGGCAAGGTTTTCGGTAGCGGCCTTGCAGGACCCACCGGCGTGGCGGTTGATGGAGTCGGCAATCTCTACATCGGAGACTCCGGCAAGGTCATTGAAATTCCCTTTGTGAACGGCGCCTTGGCCACGACGCAGCAGACAACGCTGTTGAGCGGCCTGGGCAGTCATTTGAATCTGGCCGCCGATGGCGAAGGCAATGTCTTCGTTGCGGATGAGGATAACAAGCGAGTCGTTGAGGTTCCGAACCCACAGACCACAGTAATCCTGCCTGATGAAATTCCCATCGTTCTGGGCGCAACTGCCGGCTTCACAGGGCCGACAGCCGTCGCCACCGACAGCTCCGGGAATGTCTGGGTAGCCGACGGAGGGAAATTGTGGGAGATCACGATGCCTTACGGCGGCGCGAACCAGGTGCTCTCAAGCGGACTCGAGGCGCCGATAACCGGTCTCGCCGTGGATCCGTCGGGCTCGGTTTTTGTGGCGCAGGCTACTGGTTTGGTCTGGATTCCGTATAACGGCGCAACGGGCACCTTGGACATCAACGGCCAGATCCTGATGACAAGCGGCCTGGGCAGCGGCCCGGCAGTTCCCTGGGGCGTGGCGCTGGATGGCTCCCAGAATGCATATGCGACTTACGGCTCCGGATCGGCTACTGCAGGCCTGAGCCAGCTGGGCATCGGCGGCACCTACAATTTTGACTCTTTCGGAGAAGTGAATCCTAACGTCCCCTTCGAAGTGGATGCGCAGATGCTCAACCTGGGCAACCTGCCGTTGATGATCTCGGATAGCCCAACCGTGGATATTGTCTCCGGCACAAGCGCCGCCGACTTCACCGTGGCGCCGGCTACGCTGAACTCACCCGATTGCAGCGCCACCACGAGCACACCTCCCGGTGGATCCTGCTATCTCGGCATGGTTCTGCAGGCGCCAGCCGCCGGCCCCGCGACCGCGTCGATCTCTGTCATGAGCAATGCGGTGAATGCGGCTTCAGGCCTCAACGTTGCGGTATCGGGCACGGTTATCCAGGATCTCAGGCCTGCGACCACGGCTGCAATTACAATTACTCCCGTCACGAGCACAGGGTGCGCGGGCGCAACCTATCCCGGATGCAACACCATCCAGGTAACAATAAGCGCGGGTGCTGGCTACGGCACACCCACCGGGACGGTGACGCTATCCGTCGGCAGCGCCAATGGCAATCAGCCGAAACAGATGCAGACGCTGAACAGTTCCGGTGTTGCCACGTTTACTTATAGCGGCTTGCTTGGCGGAACCTATAACGTCAACGCGGATTACAGCGGCGCGGGCACAGCAGGCGCAACGCAGAATACCTGCGCTTCCACTACGCCCTGCTTTGCCGGAAGCGCCGACAAGGTGTCGTTCACGATCGCCAGAGCCATCCCAACCTTCACGATAGGTGTGCCGGTAACGAACAGTCAGTGCTTGAACACGACCACGCTGACCGATGGGACTGCTTCGTCGAACTGCGCGCCCAATCCCAAGTTCGTGACTAGCTGGGCTGGAAATACATATGTGAACTGGACAAACCCGGTTTACATTTCAACCGTTGTGACTTCGGCGGTGGGAACGCCTTCAGGCACCGTCGCCTTCACGCAGAACGGCGTGCCCGCAGATCCGTCTCAAGGAGTCAACGGCGCGCTCGCGCTGAACGGCGAGGGCGTTTCCACTTTCACGTTGCAGAATCTGAACCTGGGTGTATACAACATGTCGGTCGTGTATAGCGGCGACGTGAACTACGCCCCGCAAACCCTGTCGTTGGCGCAATTCGAGGTTATTGTTCCCAGCGTTCAGATCACTGCGCCTTCAGGAACCGTGAACATCACACCAGGAACTCCCGCTCAGGTAACTCTCACGCTTATGCCGCTGGTAGGTTTCACCGGAAGCGTGAGTGTGGAGTGCGATTCCGCCGATGCGCCTGTGCAGCTTGCTGCGACCACGCCTTCGACTACGTTGCCCCAATACTCTGAGTGCACGTTCGCATATGCCGATACCACGACGGGCACTTCGCCAGTTGGGCAAAGCGGCCCCACGGCTTCGACCATGGTGATCACGATCAGCACGAATGTTGCGGTTAACGGAGGTAGTACATCGGCATCGTACCTACCGCAATCGCCCTGGGCACTGGCAGGGTTGTTCGGGCTCGGATTGGCTGGCCTGATCGCAGGGCGCAGAAAACTCTATCGCTCGATGGCGGTGATCTGCATCGCGATCATGCTTTCAGGGTTGCTGATGGGGATCACCGCGTGCACGAATTCCGGGTACTCGACGTCGCCGCCGGCGCCTAAGGTAGCGACACCTGCCGGAACGTATAACGTGCAGATTATTACGTACAATCCGCAGAACCTGACGCAGAACTCACTGACCACACCGATGTTCACGTTGCCGGTTACCGTTCAGTAGAGACTGCAAAGGCTGCGTAGAGGAAAAACAGGCGCTTTCCGGGGGTGGGAGGCAACTCCCGGAGAGCAGAAGAAGGAAAAAAGCCTCATCCCGCGAGCGGGTTCGCGGAGAGTAGAAACGAGTTCTTTTCGGGAGGAATGCAATGGCCACGACGTCGTCCACCGCAAAGCGCCGGCTTGCCGGCTTCGGATTTATGCTCATTCTGTTCAGCCTCTGCCTGACTGGCGCGGCCTCAGGCCAGGGTTCGCCGCTGGTGACCGTAAGTTCCGCCGCAGGATTGTCTCATCCAACTGGGTGGGGAACCATCCAGCAGACGGCAATCGACTCGTTTGGCGACTGGTTCGTTGTGGATTATGCTAACGGCGCACTGTATGAGTTTCCCGCCGGCGGGGGAGCGCCGATTGCCCTCTCCGGGGTCGACGGTCTCGGAGGCGGATACCAGAACCCCGGCATTGCCATCGATCCCGACAACAATATCTATTTGGAGGCCAACTGGAACAACTGCTTGGTGTTGTTCCCCTACAACTCAGCGACCGGCAAATGGACCGGCCTGAACGATGGGGGGCCTAACGACCTGTCAGCCGCCAACCCCACGACGACGATGTGCACCAACTCCGGAAAGAACAACGAGGCGGAGGCCTGGGCCCAATACAGCGTCCCCGACCTGACCGGCACCGGCCTTCCCAGCTGGTTTCAGCCCTGGGGTATCGCCATCGGCAGCAATGACAACCTGATCTTTGGCGATAATGGCGGCAACGACGGCATTGCCATTCACAGCATCCTGGTTAACGGTGCCTGGTCCAACCCCACGGCTGCCGGCGTCAACTGGGTTCCAGCTACGAGCCTGTCCGAGCGCCCAATGTCGATCGCGCAGGATCCGCAGGGAAATGCCTATTTCGTCGAAGACTACACCTGCACCAACTGCAGCAACGTCGTTGTTCCCGGTGTCCTTGAAATCCCCGCGAGCACAAAAAGCGGGCAATTCACCTCGGACTGCCCTGTTCACGGGAACGGGACCAGCGAACCTCCGACCGGCTCCAGTTGCCTCTCCCGCGTCGATCCAAACCTGCCACAATCGGATGGCGTCATCACCGACGCCGCCGGCAACCTTTACATCAGTGACGCGCATGTGGGCGTGGTGATGGTCCCCAATTCGGCAGGGACTCCGGAGACCTCCTCGGCGGTCCTGCTTTCTGGCGTTCCGGCCCAGGGCGAAGTCGCAATCGATTGGGCGCGAAACGTTATGTACGTTCCCACGACACAGAAGCAGGCCAACGGTCAGGCAGACGTGGCGGTAGTTGGTTTTGGTTCCGCGGAGTACGGTTCTTCCCCCGTGGGCACTGCGGTTTCTACCGGGTCAGACGTTGTCTTCGGATTTAATGGAAGCGTGACGCCCGCGAGTTTTTCCATAGTTGAAGATGGCGTGCAAAGCCCCGATTTCGCCATCACCGGTGGAACCTGCACGACAGGTACCGCCTACGAGGCCAACCAGAGTTGCCTTCAGAATGTGTCTTTCACACCTCATTCTGTGGGTAGCATCTCCGCCAAGCTGCTGATGCTCGACGCCAAAAGCAACATCTTGGCGTCCATGGTGCTGCATGGTTCCGGTTTGGGTGCAAACGTCCTGGCGACGCCGAGTTTGCAATCCACCATCGCCGGGAGTCTGAAGACGCCGAGCCAGGTTGCGGTTGACCCAGCGGGCAACCTCTACGTTGCCGATTCCGGCCTTGGCAAGGTCTTGATGTATGCAGCGGGCTCAGGTGCCTCCGCGACGCCTGTGTCGATCGGCACCGGCTTGACGGCCCCCTCCGGTGTTGCTGTGGATGGCGCCGGCGATGTGTTCATCTCCGATAGTGGCAACATCTATGAAGTACCGTTTGGACCGACCGGCTTGAACTCGGCAGGCCAGGTGACTCTTGTGGCCGGTCTGGGCGCCACTGGCCTGCAGTTGGCCGCGGATGGGTCGGGCCATCTCTATATTGCCGATCCAGGCAACAACCGGGTCGTGAAAGTGAGCGACATCGGCGCATCGACCGCCTCCAGTCTGGGAGAGAATTCGACCTTCCTGACCGCTGGCTTTACTGCCCCCTCTGCTGTGGCTGTCGATTCAAACAACAATCTCTACGTCATCGATGGCGCGAATCTGTTTGAAGTAGCGGGCGGCCTCGGCGCTCCCACAACCTTGCTGAACAACCTGAGCGGTGCTACGAGCCTGGCTGTCGATCCCTCCGGCGCGGTTTATCTCTCGGCCGCGGGCGGCGCCATGCGGATTCCTGTCGTGAGCGGCGCCCTGGCGCCCGCCGATGAGATCCCGATCGCTGCCTCGGTTGCCAACCCCGTGTCAATAACCCTCGACCGTTGGGGAAATGCCTATGTGGCCGATGGCACAGCATTGAATGTGCAACTGGTGAGCGTCAACGGCGCCATCACTTTGCCAACACCGGGGTCGCTTACCTCCCCGACTACTGCAGCCGAGACTATCGTCAATGCCGGTAACTCTGCATTGACCGTCTCCGGATACACAAGCTCGAATTCGGTCGATTTCACCGCCGCGGATGGAACCTGCGAGGCAGACAGCCCGGTTGCAGCGGGAGGAACTTGCCAGGTGGTCGTCACCTTTAACCCCGGGCCGGGAGAGCAGGGTGCGCTGAGCAGCCAGATCGGAATCACGAGCACCGCTGTGAACTCTCCAATCGTCATTACCGCCAATGGCACGGGCCTCACGCTGTCTGGCTCGGTGACGGGAGCCACCGTTGCAAGCACGGCCGAGGTCATCAACACGCCGTTCACGGTGACCGTCACACCAAAGGCCGGCGCTGGCGTTCCGAGCGGTCAAGTCACCGTTTCCTATCCGTCGTGGACTGTGACCATTCCGTCATCCGGCTCGAATGCAGGTATTCCCACGATCAATCCTGTAACCGATACGGTGACGGCAACACTGGACAACACCGGAGCGGCCACGTTAGCTCTGGCGCCCGTGCTGGCCGGGACAGACACCTTTACCGTGAGCTACGGGGGCGACAGAGTATACGGCAGATCGACGTACTCGATAACCTCTACGGTGGCGAAGTCCGCGATTGCAGGTATTCAGCTGCCCAAGTTCCCCGACCCGACCGACATCGATCTGCCCTTCGTGGCCGCGGGGAACGGCGCGGGCACTGTTCCCTACGACGGGTCGGAATTGCCCTGGCAATACAACTTCAAAATGACAGTGAATACGGCTTTTGGTATTCCCACCGGGACGATCACGGTTATGGACAACGCGTCGAGTTGCCCGTCAGGGACTTCGGCGGGCGGAATCGGCGCGGCAACCTGCGTCCTGGCCGGCTACTCGGCCCCGGGCGGCTACTCAGGGGTGGCATGTCCAAACGTAGCCGGCGCCGGAGTATTGACAATTGAAAACTCCGGCGGGGCCACGGGCGCCCAAGCCGCGTTCCCAACATCGTGCCTGTGGTTCGTTCCCCAGGGCGTCAGCTATTCGCCGGTGATCTTCACCCACTACCTGCAGCCGGTGTATAGCGGGGATGCCAACTTCGTAGGCCTTACCGGGCCGACGTCAACTGTGATTCAGTCGGTGCGGGGACCTATGTTGCAAATTACGCAAACCGGTAATGCGTCGTCGGAGACGGTTGCGCCGAGTTTGACCGTCAGTGCCGGATCCACGGCCAGCATGAATCTGACCCTGACCCCGAGGCTGGGTTACGGACTTTCCGGAAAGAACGGGCAGTTGAATGCTTCGAACTTCCCGGTTTCGCTGTCCTGCGACAGTCTGCCGCCGCGCACGCAGTGTTCATTCACTTATCCCACCCCGGACCCGAACATTGCGAATGCGGTAGACATTCCGTGTCCGTCGGGCGCGACAACCACTGAGGTCGCAGATGGTTCCGTTTCATGCACACCCGGACAGGTGAGTGTGACCTTCTACACCGACGTATCCGCAGGCACCACGACCGGAATGAACGCTCGTGCAACGTCCGTCACGCTCGCGGCAATCTTTGCTTTCGGGATGATCGGCCTCTTCTTCCGCCGCAGAGCATTTGACAAGGCGCGGCTGATGACCATGGTTTTTCTCATGATTGTTGGAACCGCGCTCGCTGTCAGCATTACGGCGTGCAACACGTCCTACCTGGCCACGCAGGCAACGCTGTCAACGCCGGCTGGAAGTTACCAGGTGACGATCACTGCCCAGGAAGTGGGCACTCTGTGCGTCTCTTCGCCCGGTGCTGCAGGTGACAACTGCATCGTTCCAGGCAGCGGAGCAACAACAAATAATGGCATCCTGGTCTACGGTTCACAGAACCAGGTTTCTCTGCCCTTCTACGTGAACCTTACCGTGCAATAAGGTAAAGTTACACAACGTACTGGTCTAGCCATCGCGCCGTGCAAGCGGCGCGATGCTTTTTTCGGCGCCGCTGTTGCTTTAATTCTCCGGTTGTAGTCGCAGGCGATTAGTAAAATGATCTGATACCGCTCCGCCGGAAAGTGCCGTATCCATTTGCAACTTTGATAGGTGACGTCATCCATCCCCGATAAGTGTCCATCAAGGGACTTAAGGCACCGTTCTACCTGGGTGGTTTCGCAGCGGCCCCGGGACAGGTGATTGCCGGCAATCGATAAAGCGAAAGAGAGTTGAATTATGCGGGCCAGAGTTCTCGGCTTGTTAGTGGTGTCGCTCATGCTGACGGGCTGTGGTGGAGGGACTTCGAGCTCCGGCGGCGGCAGCACGGTTCCCACGGTCACGGCGACAGCTCCGTCGAGCGGCGCCACGGGAGTCGCCATTGCGCCGGCAGTGACTGCGACGTTCAGCGAGGCGATGAATGCGGCGACCATCAGCGGCGCGACCTTTACATTGACGGCGGCGAGCGGCGCTGTGGCTGGATCGGTGACTTACTCGGCCGCAACCAATACCGCCACCTTCGCGCCCAATGCCAGCCTCGACTACAGCACGCAATACACCGCCATCATCACGACTGGGGCGACGAGTTCATCGGGCACGGCGCTCGCGGCGAATTACAGCTGGTCCTTTACGACTACGACTGCTCCGGCGCCTGCGGTGAGTGCCGTATCGCCCACCTCAGGCGCAGCGGACGTGGCCATAACGACTGCTGTGACGGCCACTTTCAGCGAGGCAATGAGCTCGTCAACCATTAATGGATCCACCTTCACGCTGACGCCGCAGGGTGGAAATGCGATCGCCGCAACCGTCACGTATTCTAGCAATGGCAATGTGGCGACGCTTACGCCGAACAGCGCTCTGGCCTACAATACGCAATACACAGGCGCCATTACTACCGGCGTGCAAAGCTCGCAGGGCGCCGCGCTGGCGTCGAATTATACATGGAGTTTTACCACCGCTGCGGCTCCCGTGCCGGCTGTCACCGCTGTTTCTCCGGCCAGCGGCGCCACAGGTGTGGCGATCGGCGCCAGTGCCTCGGCCACGTTCAGCCAGCCGATGAACGCGTCGACGATCAACGGCGCTACTTTTACACTCACGGGCCCTGGCGAGACCTCCATTGCGGGAACCGTCTCTTACAGTTCCACAACCCAGACAGCCACCTTCGACCCCACGGCCAATCTCGCTTACGGCGCTTCTTACACTGCCGCAATTACAACCGGCGCCAGCAGTAGCGCCGGGGCGACGCTGGCCGCAAATTATTCCTGGACGTTTACAACGGTCTCTCAACCGGCCGTCGCCGCTACGCAGCCGGCGATGGGAGCAACAGGCGTTCCGGTAAGCCAGGCGCTGACAGCGACATTCAGTCAGCAAATGAACTCGGCCACCGTTATCCCGTCCACCTTCGCGCTGTCGGTCACCGGCGGCGCTGCCGTTGCTGGAATCGTCAGTTATAACGCCACGAATGCGGTTGCCACATTCACACCCAATGCGTCCCTGGCTTACGGTACTTCGTACACAGCGACCATCACAACGGGCGCGACGAGCGCGGCGGGCGTTCCATTGGCTGCAAACTATTCATGGACCTTTACCACTGCCACAAACCCTGACCAGGTGACGGTGGATTTCAGTACGACATATCAAACCATCCGCGGATTTGGCGGCTCGACAGCATGGTTGGGACAGTTGACCACTCAGCAGGCGACTGCGCTGTTCAACCAGACTGACGGCCTTGGTCTCAGCATCCTGCGCGTTCGTATCGATCCAACCGGGTCGGCTCCAAATTGGGCAACATCGAACTGGGCTCAGGAACTCGCCAACGCCCAGGAGGCCATCGCCGCAAATTCGAATGCGATCGTCTTCGCCACACCCTGGACGCCGCCCGCTGCGATGAAGACAAGCAATTCTACTTATCCCTACAACACGTCGTGCAGCGACTCGTATTCCTCGAGCAACTTGTGCGGAGGAATCCTGAACGCAGCGTCTTACGCCACATACGCGAACTATCTCGAGGACTTTGTCGACTATTTTGCAGCCGGCAGCCCATCTGTCAATCTTTACGCAATTTCGATGCAAAACGAACCGGACGCACAGAATGTGGGATACGAATCCTGTTACTGGACCGGGGCAACCATGGATGCCTGGGTAGCTTCGCTCACTGCGGGAGGCGCTACCAATCCCATCAAGACAGAACTCATGATGCCGGAATCGGAGAGCTTCAACCCCAGTTACTCCGATCCAACTTTGGAAGATCCGAATGCGGCAGGGAATGTTTCCATCATCGCCGGCCATCTTTATATGAACGGCACATCGCCGGGAACCCCTTCCTACTACGCGAACGCTGAAAACGCCGGCAAGGATGTTTGGATGACGGAGCATTACTTGCTGCCGGCCGGGAGTCAACCTGCCATTGGCGATGCGCTGGCGCTGGCCCAGGAGATTCACAACTCCATGACCGTGGGCGACTACAATGCGTACGTCTATTGGTGGATCTGGAACGATCCGGCCTACAACATCAACTACGGGCTAATCAACTCCAGCACCAGCAGTCTGTCACCCACGTATTACGGCTATGCAATCGGCCAGTTCGCCAAATTCATTCAGCCCGGATTTGTGCGTGCATCGGCGGCGGCGAATCCGATCAGCGGAATATATCTCTCAGCCTACACGAATATGGGCAGCGGGCCTTATCACTACGTCGTCGTAGCGATCAATTCCAACTCGAGTTCTGCGAGTCTCACTTTCGCCGTGAATGGCGGAACGCCAACGTCCCTGACTCCGTACGAAACCACGCAGGCTGGCGGACTGATGCAGCAATCCGCGGTCAGCGTCTCTGGCGGGCAATTCAGCTTCACGCTGCCCGCGCAGAGCATCGTCACGTTCGTGCAATAGCGCGAGAGCTAATGCAAAAACAGAGTCGGCGTATCCCGAAGCCATTGCACATAAGTCGACGCGACCAACAGGGAGCGGCGACCCCGCACGCAAGCCAGACGGGACACAGTAACTCTGGTTTTGCCGTAATACGGCAGTTTTCCAGATTCGGTGGAAAAAGGGGCATCGCTATGGAACGATCCTTTGCCGCCCGGAACGCGGCGAGGTGATCGGTCTTTAGCCTCATGGCGCTCCATTCAGCATAGGTGTCGTCATGCTTCACTTTTCCAAAAGAGGCAACACGAATTGAAAATGAATACGGTGCTTACTTCGGATATTAATCGGAAAGCCAGTTGTATTTTATGTAGAACTGGGGTATTCTCGTTTCTGTGAAGAACCTATTCAAGTCGTATCTGTCCGAAAGCCTCAGCGATTTGCTGAGTATGGAGGGGTGCGGCTGATTTAGGCAAAGTTCTTAAGAACCGCAAAGCCCCTCGAAAACCGAGGGGCTTTTGCTTTGTGGGCACTTCATCAAGAAATTGGCGAGCAGGCAAGCGTTCAATGCCTGGTCACTCGTTGTGTGCGAAGGAACTAAGGAGGTTAGTAAGTGGGGATGTGGTGAAAATGGGAGACACACTGGTCTTAGAAACCAGCGCCTTCGTGCATGAGAGTTCAAATCTCTCCATCCCCACCAGAAGATCAATGGAGACGTGGCCGAGTGGTCCAAGGCGCCGCACTGCTAACGCGGAGTGCCCTCGAAAGGCGCCATCTGTTCGAATCGGATCGTCTCCACCGGGAATGTTGTACGCGTGAGAATTAAGCGACGCACCGCGCGGCTGTAACTTAACTGGCGAGAGCTCTCGATTGTCGATCGAGCAGATGCCGGTTCGAATCCGGTCGGCCTCGCCAGATTTTTGTAGTGGCCTGCTCTTCTAATGGTTAGGATGGCGCCCTCTCAAGGCGTCGATATGGGTTCAATTCCCATGCAGGCTGCCATATGTGCGGGGCGTGCCGCGGTGCTGGTTCTGCGAACGGACTTTCAATCCGTTGACACGAGTTCGATTCTCGTACGCCCTGCCAAGGTACTGGGTGTGTTGCGGCCAGTTCAACCCTGGTCGGCGTGACCAAAGTTTTGAAGGGCTCATGTGCACTGACAGTTGACTTTTTGGAATAAGTCGGGTTAATGTACTTAGGATGATGTTCCGAGTCCATCACGAATTTACACCAGCGGCGGCGCAACCGACGCGGCAGGGTAATACCGTGTTCAGGCCGGATTAGCGATTTAGCTCCATTGTGAGGAGACTAAGCCCCCGGCCTTCAACAAGGTCGGGGGCTTTTAGTTGTGCGCCCAGCATGGGCGCACTCTTACGGGTGTAAGTCCCGTCGCGAGTTGGTCACAATGAGCGAAGTGAAACGCAACTGCATGAGGGCGACCGAGTGTGGAGAGGAAGCGTGGAGCGAAGCTG
>Ga0326727_10020722_pt1 | contig 13011 bp, 9 predicted proteins | sample MB2enrmetagenome_FD_207643 | JGI IMG/M metagenome (GOLD analysis project Ga0326727, IMG submission 207643) | Lab enriched peat soil microbial communities from McLean, Ithaca, NY, United States - MB29MY | ecosystem: Environmental > Terrestrial > Soil > Wetlands > Peat | place: USA: New York...
CGGCATGCCGACCATGCCCGTCACCGCCATGGTGGGAGCCACCGCCAGTCTCTGCGCCAAGAATGTGGTCCCCGAGCGCCGCAAGATTATCGCTGACATCCGCAACGACGTCTTCGATTGGATGACCGGGAAAAACTACTCTTTCATTCCCTCGGTCTCGAACAAGTTTATGGTGGATGTCAAGCGTCCGGGGCAGGAATTCGTAGCGGCCATGGCCAGGGAAAACGTCTACATCGGGAGAGTCTGGCCGGTCTGGCCAACGCGTGTCCGCGTCACAGTAGGCTCGCGTGAAGACATGGCGAAGTTCAAGGCGGCGTTTGAGAAGGTGATGAACGCTTCGTAGGGAACAGGGAATAGGGAACAGAGGACTCGCATGGGGCGCGCAACGCTCGCCTCGACAATTCGCCGCTTGGTTAGGTGGATGGCCGGGCGCTGTGCCCATTCGGCGCTCGCACCGGTTTCGAAGCCAAAACGGCATGGTCCCCCGCCAGTCATTATTCGCCCCCATGGCGTGGCAATTCGCGCGGTACCTCGGTCAGAGCTGAGGCGAATTGAGGAGGAAGACGACGAAGCGAAGTATGTACGACTTGCTTGACCAGCGGCGAGTGGGAATCGAATTTTCCGAGCTTGGGTTGTGAAGATGCGACTATGATTGATCGGTTGTCTATTCCCTGTTCCCTGTTCCCTCAACGCAAACGCCACGTACGTCCCTCCGGACGGCGAACCCCACTTACCGCCACCCGCGGCAATTACAACGTACTGCCGACCGCCCAATTCGTAGGTTGCCGGCGTTGCGTTTCCGGCCGCCGGGAGAACGGTCTCCCATAGCAACTCGCCTGTAGCTTTGTCGAACGCGCGAAATTTCCGGTCGTGATTCGTGGCGGCGATAAACAGAAGCCCGCCCGCGGTCACCAGCGGGCCGCCGTAGTTCTCGCTGCCCGTGTTGGGCATTCCCTTCGCGACCAGTTCAGGAAACTCGCCAAAGGGCTTCTTCCAGACGAAGCCGCCTGTGTTGAGGTCGATGGCGTTGAGCGTTCCCCAGGGAGGTGCGACGGCAGGGTAACCTTCCCCGTCAAGGAATTTGTTATACCCATCGTGCGTATACTTGAGTGGTTTCGGTAGCTGCTCAGTTAAGGGTGTTGCGAACTCAATGTCTTCGCCCGTGGCGAGGAACCTGGCCATCGCCTCGATCACGCTCTTCCTGAGGTAGGCGAAGCTCGGCATACGGCCGCGGCCCTCCCGAATGGCCTTGGCGATCTCCTCTGGCTTGTACTTCTTTCCCAGTCCGACCAGGGAAGGGAACTCCGGCGGCGTGCCCCGCATGTCGGCTCGGTGGCAATTGGAGCAATTGGCGGCGTAAACCTGTCTGGTACTCGACAGATCAGATGTTCCGGGTCGCGGCACGAGCCTGAGGATCCAGGCCATTTCGTTCGAGTTCACGTAGAGCACTCCGGTTTCAGGATCGAACGCCGGGCCGCCCCATTCGCCCCCGCCATCGAAGCCCGGAAAAACCACCGTGCCTTGCAAGCTGGGCGGCATGAATTGGCCGCCGCTGCGAAGCGTTTGCAGTTGTTCCAGGACGGCCTGGTGCGCCTCCGGCGTGCGGGTGGTAACGATGTCGGGCGTGAGAATCTGGCGCGCGAATGGCGCGGGGCGCAGGGGCAGCGGTTGCGTCGCCGCCGTCACTTCACCGTCCACATCCGAGGTGGGCACCGGCCTGTATTCGATGGGGAACAGCGGTCGGCCGGTCTCCCGATCGAAGACGAAAACAAAGCCGGACTTGGTGATTTGCGCCACCGCATCGATCGGCTGCCCGTCCCTCTTGACGGTGACGAGCGTCGGCGCGGCGGGGAAATCGCGATCCCACAGATCGTGCCTGACACCCTGGAAATGCCAGACCCGCTCCCCGGAGTCTGCTTTGAGGGCTAGCACGCAGTTGGCGAAGAGATCGTTGCCCAGCCGGTTGGCGCCGTAGAAGTCGAACGACGCCGAACCCGTGGCGGCGAATACCCAGCCGCGCTTCTCATCCAGGCTCATTCCTGCCCAATCGTTGACGCCGCCGATGTAGGTCCAGGCGTCCTTCGGCCAGGTTTCGTACCCGTATTCACCAGGACGAGGAATGGTGTGAAACGTCCAGCGAATCCTGCCGGTGCGAACGTCGAAAGCGCGAATGTCCCCGGGAGACGCCGGCAGGTCTTCGCTGACGATGCTGCCCAGAATGAGCAGATCCTTGTAAACCACGCCGGGGCTCGTGGCAGAGATAGACTGCAGCTTGGGATCGCGGCCAAGCCCTTCCCGCAAATCCACTCGCCCGGAGTCGCCGAAACTGGCGATCGGCTTCCCGCTCGTTGCGTCAAGGGCGTAGAGATACTGCTGGGCAACAAGGAAGACCCTGCGGTCGTTCCCCTGTTCCCAATAGCTGACGCCGCGGTTGCGGAGCTTGGTTGCGACCGGCTGTCCCTGATTGGGATCGAATCTCCAGCGCAACTGCCCGGTGGCAGCATCGAGGGCGGCGAGGCGAAGCTTGGGCGTGGTGACAAACAAGGCGCCGTGCTCTACGATCGGGTTGCACTCCATCTCCGACTCGGGGAATTCATCACCTGAATCGTAAGTCCAGGCAACCGCCAGGTTGCGAACGTTGTCCCGGTTGATCTGGCGGAGGGTTGAATAGTGGATGTTGTCCGGAGTTCCGCCATAGACCTTCCAGTCAGTGTAGTCCGAGGAGGAAGACGCCTGTTGCCCGGACCACGCCAAGTGAACCACAAACAGCACGGCGGCCGACAACGCAACCTTTGAGAGATGACCTGCCATCCTCCCTCCCATTCTTAAGCGCACCGTGGATTTTATCACTTGTATTGAAGCAGGGGTCAGAAGTCAGAAGCAAGAAGAAAAGCCGCACTAGGAAGCTAGGGTGAGGGGGCACTTATGCACAAATGCGGGCCACTCGGCTTAACCTTCGCCTGAGATTGAGTCCGCTTGACCGACGGCTATTGACGCCGACGGGCGAGCGCAATAGAGTGTTACTATTCGTAGCGCCGTTCAGCACGTCATTGCTGGGAGGTGCACCATGGAAAATCCAATTGACAGACACAGAATGTGGGCTTCAGCTCTGCGCTGGATTGGACGAGTGTGGAGCGTCGCCACCATCGCCTTGGTCTTGGCCTTCATCGTGGGCGAGCGCTCCCTCCCCTCCGGGCCGAGAGAGTGGCTCGGGTTTCTGTTTTTCCCGTTTGGGATTTGTGTGGGAATGATCGTGGCGTGGAAGAAAGAAAGCCTGGGTGGTTTCATAACAGTGGCAAGCCTGTTGGCTGCTTACGTGATTCACTTCGCGACAACCGGCACGCTCCTGAGAGGCTGGGCATGGTCGGCGTTCGCAGCGCCCGGGTTCCTGTTTCTTCTGTCGTCGCAGTTGTCGCGCAGGGCGCGGGTTCGGGCGGCTTGAGAACATTAACCCCTTCCTGCCAGTAGCGGGACGAATGCGCCGACACGATCCGAGTTATCAGCGCGAGAGTCGCAACGCCCCGCGAGAGGAGACAGTATGAGGAAGGTTCGCCCTAGGCGCGACGCCGACGAGATGCTACCGGAATACGATTTTTCGCGCGGCGTTCGCGGCAAATATGCCAACCGCTTCGCCGAGGGCACAATCATGGTGGTCCTTGACCCCGACGTGGCTGAACTGTTTCCCGACCCCTAGTCGGTGAACAGCGCACTACGAGCGCTGGGTCAGATCATTAGGGAGCGCGCCCGGAAGACCAGCCGACTCACGCGCAACTGATGTCGCGGAGGGCCCATATATCCCGACAAAGACCGTCGTGATGTATGTGCCAACTCAGGATTCTCGATGTCGTGGTGATCTTGCAGGCTGGTGAAGGTGACCCCTCACCCGGCCCGCGGCGGGTGATGAAAACGCCGTCGCGGGCGACCCTCTCCCCTGGGAGAGGGCAGACCCGCGTTGGCGGCTTCCTGCTTGCGATTGCCCACTGCCCACTGCCTACTGCCTACTGCCTAGTGCCTACTGCCTAGTGCCTACTGCCTAGTGCCTACTGCCTACTGCCTACTGCCTTCTTCCTACAGTGGCAGTCCCTTCATCGAATACGAGCTGAGCACGCGAACGTAGTTGGCGCGCTGGAAGGCGGAGGGGTCAGCGACGGATTTCTGGCTCATGCTGCCTTGCATCTGGCGGATGGATTCGTACTCGTGTTCTTCCATCCAGGCGAGCATGTCGTTGCGGAGAGTGGCGAGGTGGCCGATGCCGTTGCGAAGCAGCGCGGAAGTGATTGCCACCGTGCGCGCGCCGGCCATCATGGCTTTCAGCACATCCGCGGCGGTATGCACTCCGCCGGTAACGCAAAGATCGGCTTTGATATGCCCGAACAGAATTGCCACCCAGTTCAAGCGCAGCAGCAATTCATGCGAGGTGCTGAGCAGAAGGTTGGGCACCACTTCCAGGTTATCGATATCAAAGTCGGGCTGGTAAAAGCGGTTGAAGAGCACCAGGGCGTCGGCCCCGGCATCGTCGAGGCGCTTGGCCATGTGGGCGAGGGAGCTGAAGTAAGCGCCGATCTTGAGGGCCACCGGAATCTTCAGGCTGGACTTTACTGTGGACACCAGGTCGCAATAGAGCTTTTCGACTTCTGCGCAGGTCTGATCGACGCTGGTGGGAATGTAGTAGATGTTGAGCTCGAGGGCATCTGCTCCGGCGTCTTGGATCTTTTTGGCGTAGTCCGTCCAGCCGCCGATGGACGAGCCGTTGAGGCTGGCAATAATGGGGATCCCGACCGCCGCCTTGGCGCGCCGCACGTGCTCGCAGTACCCTTCCGGGCCGAGGTTGTATCCCGTCAGATCGGGGAAATAGGTAAGTGATTCGGCAAAGCTTTCGGTGCCTTGTTGAAGAAACTGGTCGAGCACACGGCTTTCGATATTGATCTGCTCTTCGAAGAGCGAGGGGAGAACGATGGCCGCCGCTCCGCTATCCTCCATGCGCCGGAGGTTCTTAAGTTCCTCCGCCAGCGGGGAAGCCGACACAACCAGGGGATTCTTCAGATTGATGCCGTGATAAGTAGTAGAGAGGTCGATCATTACTTTACCTCCTTGACCCCGCCATTGACGGGCATGGCGGCCATGTTCTGATAAACGCGCCAACGATTGCGAACGTCTTCCTCGGCAAATTGCAGCAGCACCTTGGCAGCCTGAGGGTCGCTATGTTTCAACATGGTATAACGTGTTTCGTTATAGATATATTTCTCAAGCGGCAATGCCGGGGGCTTGGAGTCAAGCTGGAAGGGATTCTTGCCCAGCTTGCCCAGGTCCGGATTGTACCGGTAGAGAGGCCAGTAACCGGACTGGACGGCAGCCTTCTGTTGGTCCAGCCCGTAGACCAGATCGTAGCCATGGGCGATGCAATGAGAGTAAGCGATGATGAGCGAGGGGCCATCGTAAGCCTCAGCCTCGAGGAAAGCCTTGAGCGTGTGCATGTCGCTCGATCCCATGGCGACTGCCGCCACGTAAACGTTGCCGTAGCACATGGCCATCATGCCCAGGTCTTTCTTGGGCCGAGGCTTCCCGCCCGCCGCGAATTTCGCCACCGCGCCGCGCGGGGTGGCCTTGGACATCTGGCCACCGGTGTTGGAATAGACCTCGGTGTCGAGAACCAGGACGTTCACATTGCGGCCGGAAGCCAGGACGTGGTCGAGGCCGCCGTAGCCGATGTCGTAGGCCCAACCGTCGCCGCCTACAATCCAGACGCTCTTCTTGACCAGGGCGTCCGCCAGGCTCAGGAGGTCGCGGGCTTCCGCGCCCGCGAGGCCGGCCAGTTTGGATTTCAGTATCTGCACGCGCTCTCGCTGCTCCCTGATGCCGGACTCGGTGGTCTGGTCGGCAGCCAGAAGCGCAAGGACGAGATCGTCGCCAAGCTCCGAAGACAGGCGAGTGAGCAATTCGCGCGAGTATTCGGTTTGCTTGTCGACGGCAAGGCGCAAGCCCAACCCGAATTCCGCGTTGTCTTCGAACAAGGAATTCGTCCACGCGGGACCGCGCCCTTCGTTGTTCTGGGCGTATGGGGTGGTGGGTAGATTACCGCCGTAGATCGACGAGCACCCGGTGGCGTTGGAGATGAGCGCCCGGTCGCCGTAGAGTTGGCTCATCAATTTGATGTAAGGTGTCTCGCCGCAGCCCGCGCAGGCGCCGGAGAATTCGAACAAGGGCCGTAGCAACTGCACATCCTTCACCTGCCCCAGGCTGAGAGTGCGCCGGTCGACTTCGGGGATCTGGAGGAAGAAATTCCAGTTGTCCCGTTCCGCTTCCCGGAGGGGTGGTTGCGGCGCCATATTGACGGCCTTGTGCTTGGCCTCGCTCTTGCTCTTTACCGGGCAGACCTGAACACACAGCATGCAGCCGGTGCAATCTTCAGGTGCCACTTGTAGCGTATACTTTAATTCCTTGAATTCCTTCCAACGCGCCGCCGTGGATTTGAACGTGGCGGGCGCGCCTTCCAAAAGCCGGGAGTCATAAATCTTGGCGCGAATCACGGCGTGGGGACAAACCAGGATGCACTTGCCGCATTGGATGCAGATTTCTTGGTCCCACACCGGAATCTCGAGCGCGATGTTTCGCTTTTCCCACTGCGCGGTGGCGCTGGGGAAAGTGCCGTCGATGGGCATGGCGCTTACGGGCAGGTCGTCGCCTTCGTTGGTGATCATCTTGGCGAGCACTTTCTGGACGAACTCCGGAGCTTCTTCCGGCACCGGGCGCCGTATATCGAAGCTGCTCGAAACGCGATCGGGGACTTTGACCTCGTGCAGTTCGCTGAGCGCCTGGTCCACGGCGGCGAAATTCTTTTGCACAACGGCTTCGCCGCGCTTTCCGTAGGTTTTCTCGATGGCATGCTTGATGGCCGCGATTGCCTCGTCGCGAGGCAGAACGCCGCTGATGGCGAAGAAGCAGGTTTGCATCACCGTGTTGATACGCCCGCCCATGCCCGCCGCTTGGGCCACCTTGACGGCATCGATCACGAAGAAGCGGAGTTGCTTTTTGATGATCTCTTCCTGGGTGGTCCGGGGAAGGTGGTCCCAAACTTCTTCGGGGCCGAAGGGGCTGTTCAGCAAGAACGTGGCGCCAGGCTGCGCGGACTTCAACACGTCGAGCCGCTCGAGGAAGCTGAACTGGTGGCAGGCCACGAAATTGGCCTTCGAAATCAGGTAAGTGGAATGGATGGGTTTAGGGCCAAAACGCAGGTGCGAGATGGTGACGGCGCCGGACTTTTTCGAGTCATACACGAAGTATCCTTGCGCGTAGTTGTCCGTGTCCTCACCAATGATCTTGATGGAATTCTTATTGGCGCCCACGGTGCCATCCGCGCCGAGGCCGTAAAACATGGCTCGAACCGTCTTGGGATCTTCGGTCGAGAAAGCCGGGTCGTATTCGAGGCTGGTGTGCGTGACGTCGTCTTCGATGCCGACGGTGAAGTGGTTGCGCGGTTTGTCCTTGAGCATCTCGTCAAAGACGGCTTTGACCATCGCAGGCGTGAATTCTTTCGAAGATAGCCCGTAGCGCCCGCCGATAATGCGCGGGAATGTCTGGAAGGGGGCAAGGCCGGTTGCCAGGCCTTCGCTCACGGCCGTGGTGACATCGGTGTAGAGGGGTTCGCCGACGGCGCCGGGCTCTTTGGTGCGGTCCAAAGTGGCCAGAGTCTTCACGGTGGCGGGAAGTGATTTGAGGAAGTGCTCGAGCGAGAAGGGACGATACAAGCGTACTTTCAGGACGCCGACCTTCTCTCCCTGTGAAGTAAGGTGCTCGACGGTTTCCTGGGCTGCTTCCGCGCCCGATCCCATCATGATGATTACCCGCTCGGCATCCGGCGCGCCGACGTAATCGAAGAGTTGGTAGGAACGGCCCACCAGGCGCGCGAATTTATCCATCTCTTCCTGGACGATAGCCGGGCAGGCGTCATAGAAGCGGTTCACGGTCTCGCGGGCTTGGAAGAAGACATCGGGGTTCTGAGCGGTGCCGCGGATGAAAGGATGATCCGGCGACAAGGCGCGTTTGCGATGCGCCTTCACGAGATCTTCGTCGATCATGGCGAGCATGTCTTCGTTCGTTAGTTGCTCCACCTTGCCGACTTCGTGCGAGGTGCGGAAGCCATCGAAGAAATGCAGGAAAGGCACGCGCGCCCGGAGACTGGCGGCGCTGGCGATGAGCGCAAGATCCATCACCTCCTGGACGGAGTTTGAGGCGATCAGGGCAAAGCCCGTCTGGCGGGTCGCCATCACGTCACTGTGGTCTCCGAAGATGGAGAGGGCGTGCGCGGCCAGAGTCCTGGCCGAAACATGAAACACCGTGGGAGTGAGTTCCCCGGCGATCTTGTACATGTTAGGAATCATTAACAGCAGGCCTTGCGAGGCCGTAAAAGTCGTGGCCAGAGAACCGGCTTGCAATGCGCCATGCAGCGCGCCGGCGGCCCCGCCTTCACTTTGCATTTCGACCACGCGCGGTATGGTACCCCACAGGTTCGGCTTATTTTCTGCCGACCATTGGTCCGCCCACTCCCCCATGGGAGACGAGGGTGTGATGGGGTAAATAGCAATGACCTCGCTGACCCGAAAGGCCACGTAAGCCGCGGCTTCGTTGCCGTCAATCGTTACCTTGCTCCTATTCATTGCGTTGCTCCATTCAGTTTTGATCAGAACATGTTGTTTACAGCAATCTTAGTGCCAACGTCTCATGCAAAATGTCACTCATTTGAAAGCCTTCTGTCATCCCGAGTGGTCAAGGGCCCGCGGCCCATCCATCGAGACGAAAGTCGCTGTCATCCTGAGCGAAGCGAAGGATCTGCAGTTCCGGTACGAGGCGAACTAATCCAGATTCTTCGCGTCGCTCAGAATGACAGCATTGTTCTCCCAAGCTACGCGGCACGCGCGTCTGCCTGGCGTGCAAGGTTTGCCCCAATGCGCAGCGCTTCTGATGCATCCGCCCGGCGTTCGATGGAAAGTGAGTCGAGCACCGAATCCCACGCCGCGTTGGGGACGACAGGCTCGTTCCCCAGCCAGAAACCAATCGCGGCAAGCGCTGCCCGCTTGGGCGTCGCGTCACGCCGGAAGGGCTGACGGAGCAGTCGGCCGGCGGGACTGTCAATCTCGACTTCCGAATCGACGATCAGAAGCGTGCCGGGGGCTAGCGCGGCCAACGTCCCATTGGCCTTGAGCTCGTTCCACCCGTCTTGGCTCACCGCGATCACGGCGTCCGCGCGTTCCATTCCCGTGTACTCGATGGGCTGGGGGCTCAAGCAAATCTCGGAGAGCGAGAATCCCGATCCCTGCGTCACCGGATTGTCGTTCTTTTGCGTCGCGTAAAGGCCCGCGCTGAGCGCCGCACGGCAAAGCAGCGCTGCCGAGGACTGCACTCTTTCACCAGCCGTGCCCGCAATCACGATGTGCAAGGGTTTAGAACCTCGAATCTCTAATCTCGCCGAGGCTGCGTGTTGCAGCGAGGCAGGGCGAGATTCCTCGCTCCGCTCGGAATGACAGTTGGTGGGCTGGCGCGGTGGCCGGGCTTCAATTTCATGGCGATAGAGCTGGGCAAATGTGGGGCGGGGCCGTTCCGCTTCCGTGCGGCCGATCGAGTAGCCCTGGCTGTCCGCAACCTCGCGGAGCGCGGCCCCCTTGGACTTGTTCTTGAGGCCGCCGTAGCCGGTGCAAATCTCCAGGATTTCGACCAGAGAAAATCCCGGATAGGTGATTGCGTCGGCGATAACGGCGTTCAAGTCGCCGTCCGTCGCAAACTGGCGGGCCAAGAATCCGGCGTGCGCGGCGCGCAGAAGCGCAAGAAGATCCAGCGGCGGCAGGCGGTTTCCTTCCGGGGTCGTTGACGTCGACCAGTCGAGCGGCGTGAAGGCTGAGTGCTGGCCTCCCGTCATCCCGAAAAGGAAGTTGTTATGGACGAGCACGGTGATGTCCACATTCAATTGCGCGGCGTGAACCAAATGCAATAAGCCAATCATGGCCCCGCCGTCGCCAATCATGACGATGGGCTTGAGCCCCGAGGCGGGAAGCACAGCCTCTGCCAGGGCCATGCCGATGGCCATGGCGGTTGATCGGCCGTGGGTGGTGTGGACGGTGTGAACGTGAGGGAAGAGGGAGTCGGCAAGCCCTACGCAGCCGATGTCCGTGGTGAGCACAAGCGAGCGGGAAGGGAGCGCGAGCCCTTCGAGCGCGCGGCTGAGTTGGCGGACAACCAGCGCGTGGCCGCATCCCCGGCAGTAGGGTAGCTTGGCGTCGGCCGCAAGGTAGGTGGTGTTTTCCATCACACTCCCGCCTTCCATGGCCGTGGCGGTTCGCGGACCTCCGCTTCGGACGGGTGCTCGCCAGGCCAGTCGCAGCGCGGGATTGTGCCGCCCGCCCGGCGAATGGCGCGCACAATCTCGGTCGGGGAGATCATGCTGCCGATCTTGTTGATCCCCAAAAGGCGCCTGCCGTTGAGCAGAGGAGCCAGCACCGCGCGGTATTGGCCAGTCAAATTCTCCTCGGCGACGAAGACGGTGCGTATTCCCGCCGCCGCGCGGTGAAGCGCCTCAGTAGGCACCGGAAAGAGGGTCTGGATTTGGAGGAAGGAGATAGGGAAACCTTCTTTACGAAGCATGCCGACCGCCTGGCGCGCGGCGCGCGCCGTGATTCCATAACTGACCAGCAAGCAGGAGGCCTCGGGATCCAAGTCGGAACGCACCATAGCCATATCGGCGGCATGCGCTTCGATCTTGCGTTGTAAGTGAGCAAGCAATTCGACAACTTCGGGCGAGGGCTTTCGCAGCCGCCCTTGCCGATCGTGGGCGGACCCTGTCACCGTCACTTTGACTTCGCCGCCGACGGGACCAAAACTCGGCACGTCCTCGACGCGTTCAATGCAGTAGGCCGCGACGGGTGCGCTGGCGTCGCCCCAGGTTCGCTCGACATTGGCCGGCTTTGCCAGAGCGGCTTCGTCAATGGTTTCGGTGGTCATTCCCACTTCTTTGTCGGAAAGCATCACGACCGGCGTGCGCAATCGTTCAGACCAATTGAACGCCTGGAGAGTCAGTTCGTAACACTCGGCGGCATTGCTGGGGGCGAAAACCGGGATGGTGTAGCCTCCCGAGGTGCAGAATTCGGCGAGGAAGATATCTCCCTGCGCTCCCTGCGTTGCCCCGCCCGTGCTCGGCCCAAGCCTTTGAACCAGCGCGATCACTACCGGCGTCTCACTCATCAGCGCATACTGGACAGTCTCGATCATCAGCGCCCAGCCGGGGCCGGAGGTTGCGGTCATCGCCTTGAGGCCTCGAAGGCTCGCGCCCACGCAGTAGCAGAGCGAGGATATTTCGTCCGGGGCCGAAAGTGCCAAGCCTCCCCAGCCAGGGAGTTCGCGCATCATGACTTCGTAGATTTCGGAGGCCGGGGTTATTGGGTAACCGGCAAAGAAATGGCAGCCCGCAGCAAGCGCGCCTTCCGCCACCATTCGATTTCCGGAGCAAAGCCTGAAAGACATCTCTGTTGGCCTACGCTAAGACGGTGCAAAACGAGGGCCAAGAGTTGACCTCGGGCATAAAGCATAAGTCTTGTATTTTCAGATATATAGGTTGACGTTGGCATTTTCCTGCGAGCAAACGGAGGGCCAGAATACGCGCCGGTGGGTGGAAATCCACGATTCATTCCGCCTGAGAACGGGGGTGGGTGACCTTTGTCGGTGTCCCGGTGGGTGGCCACGAAGGCCGTCCCCGTTCGCGGTACCGCGTTCCTTTGTTTTCATAGACATTCTCGCTTTGTTCGCTCAATACTGCAGTCGAGAAGTTGAGCAGTTGAGAAGCCAACGGCCGTTTCTCAGAGTGTGACTGGCACCATGTGTCCGCTCTTGCTGCTCAACTCTTCAACTGCTCAACACCTTGCCTTATTGTCCTCATCCTTTGTTTTCATAGACATTCTCGCTTTGTTCTCTCAATTCTGCAGTCCAGGAGTCGACAAGTTGAGGAGTTGAGAAGCCAACCGGCGATTCTTGGACCGTGAATGGGACTTAGTGTCGGCTCTTGCCTTCTGCCGCTCAACTCTTCGACTCCTTGACTTCTCGACTTTCTTGAACCTTACGGCGGCGAATTGGAGCGAGCAGCGGCGCCGCATATTCTCGTTGCCGCAAAAGAAACCCTCGGCCAACCCCAGGACAAGATTCTAGCCTATCAAGGTTCGTTTGTCAAGAGACAGAAAGTCCGTGGGGCGGCAAATTCGCAGGCGCGTTGTGGCGGCTGGCAAACGGCTCAGCAGATCGGATGACCAGGAGGCACAGGCGTTTTGTCCACCCGGCCTCCCGATCACCCGATCTCCCGATATGTCTATTGCGCCGCAGGTTGTCCCGCGGTGGGGGGCGTGTTCGAGCTGACAGGGTTAGCCGGCGCTCCGCCTTCCGGTGGCTTGGGCGGCTCGAATTCTTCAGGCCGGATTGGCTTCCGGGGCAGCATCTCGTCGAGCATGGCGGCGTTGTAAACGAAGCAGGCCTCAATCACCGCAGCCTGCTTGAGGTCTTCGGCGCGGATGTGCTCGTAGACGTCCAGGTTCGAGTGATGAGTCAGCGTGTCGTAGTCCAGCGGGTCCTGGATAAACTGGAAGCCGGGGATGCCCACCGCGTCGAAAGAAAGATGGTCCGTGCCTCCGGTGTTACGCATGGTAAGCGTGGTCATGCCAAGGTCGCGGAACGGTTCCATCCATTTCTGAAACATGGCCGCCACCAACTCGTTGCCCTGGAGGTACACTCCGCGCACCTTGCCGGTGCCGTTGTCCAGGTTGAAGTACGCGGAGACCAGTTTCTGTTCCGGCTTCAACTCCAAGGGCCCCCTCGCTTGGCGCATAAACGATGGGGTGTTGTCGTCCCTGGAAGGAGGGGGCTCCGGACGCCCGCCGAAGTGGTTCTTCACATATCCGCGCGAGCCCAGAAGTCCCTCTTCCTCGCCCGACCAGAGCGCCACGCGAACCGTCCTGCGCGGCTGTACGCGGAGCTTTGTCA
>Ga0326727_10020724_pt1 | contig 13010 bp, 20 predicted proteins | sample MB2enrmetagenome_FD_207643 | JGI IMG/M metagenome (GOLD analysis project Ga0326727, IMG submission 207643) | Lab enriched peat soil microbial communities from McLean, Ithaca, NY, United States - MB29MY | ecosystem: Environmental > Terrestrial > Soil > Wetlands > Peat | place: USA: New York...
TGCCGCCATCAAACACGTCTTGTAGGGGCTGGGCTTGCCCTGCCCCCGTTCTACTCCACAGGCAAACTACAAGGGCAGGGCAAGCCCAGCCCCTACAAGACGCGCGAAATGTTTATCGAAAAAACAAGAATTTGCGATATTGCAATAATGTAGGGCCCGCAGCCCGGGCCTACGGCTCTCGCGAGATCGATGTCTTCAATCGCCGCACGATCTCATGACTCCAGGCGGGGGCCTGTTTGATTAGTTTGGCGAGTTGGGCACGGTCGCGAGCGCTCAAGGCGCGGGACAACTGTCGAACCACGAAGTCTTTGTTCGCACGGGGCCCGGCGGCGCGAATCGCCTGGAGAGCCAGCCCTGCCGGCGTGCCCGCTCCGGGGAAGCGAGATAGTCTGGCGGGTTTCAACTGAATGGTTTGGGCGCCGATCTTGACGCGATGGGCGGGGCCGTCAGTGAGATCTACCAAAATTGCTGTCCGTCCGCTACCGACAAAACCGCACTCCAGTGCTGGTTTGCCTGCAGGCCGCATTTCACGTAAGATAACGAAGAGGCATAACGAGGAAAGGGGCCGCTCCATGACCATCACTTTGGCACTCGAACCTCAGGAAGAAGCCCGTCTCAAGGCTGCGGCCCAGGCTAGGGGCCTCTCGCCGGACGCGTTCGTGCGCGAGGCGCTAGATAAGATTCTCGCCGAGGCGGCCGCTCAGCCGGTCAAGCCTAAGAAATCGGCCTATGGACTGCTTGCCAAGTACGGTCCTGGTCCGACTGAGGAAGAGATCGACGAGAACCGGCGGGAAATGTTTCGCGGCTTCGGCGAGGATCTCCCGTGATCGTCGGCGTTGCCGATACGCACTCGGCCTTATAGTATCTGTACAAGAATCCGCGTCTTTCGGTTACCGCGCGGACCTTCATGGATGATGCCGCCCAAGGCGGCCATCACATCGCATTATCTCCCATCAGCCTCGCCGAAATTGTATATTTGGTCGAGAAAAACCGGCTATCGGTGTCCGCCTACGAGGATTTGCAGGCCGCCTTGTATGATCCCGAATATGTTATCGAGGAAGCTCCCTTTACCGCGGAGGTGGTTGAAGCGATGCGCCAAGTCGCCCGCGCACAGGTGCCGGACATGCCGGATCGGATTGTAGCGGCCACTGCGGCATATTTGCAGGTGCCCGTCATCAGTCGAGACGGCCGCATAAAGACCTCAAACGTCCAGACAGTGTGGTGATTTCCGCCCGGCAAGCAGCGCGGACCTGCTTCGCAAGGTCCGCGGCTTTTCGGCCTTGTGCCCGGCGGGGCGGGCGCGCAGATCATCGCGGTGTGACGTCGGCGCCTGCCGTTTCGGTACGACCGATTGGACTTGGTAACGATCGCGCCCTCCTGGCCATCGATGAGCGCACGCGGATTTGCAAGGCTCGATTCCGGGTGAAAAGCCGCGGACCTAAACCGCGGGTCCGCGCTACCTGCTAGTTGCTTAGGAGAGTGCCTTTGGGAAACTGACCGTTAGCTCCGGCGATTCGGTTTTCAGACGCTCCACTCGTGCGAAAAAATACTTCTTCAGCAATTCCTGTTCAGGGCGATCCATTCTCTCAAACAGATCAGTCGCGCTCGTCGAGAATCTGCTTCCGCGTTGAAACGCTCCTCCCAGCATATTCGAGAATTCGGGAAGTACATTACGGAAATCCCGGAGGCTGACCCCCGCAAGTTCCAGACTCTCCAGAAAACCCTCGACCAACGGCGGTTCAAAAGCGTCAGTAACGGCCTGCCACAGCTCGTAAAATGTAGTGCTCTGTCCGACCAAAAACAACATGGCCGCGTCACTCAGGTCTCGCCGTGGATGTAGTACCGGGTCCCAGTAGCTAGTTCCGCCCAATGAAAGCTCGTGCTCAACGAAACTCCGCACCCTTTCGCCAACCAGTTCGTCACTGAGATGACCCTTTTGAAGAGCATCGTTAGAACCGGATACGAACTGGCCTAAACCAAGCTTCTGGCGAAGGAACTCCACGGCACTCCAGGAAACGTCGACGATGACCCGGTGGCGCCTAGATCCTGAATTTAGAATTACCTCAAATTCATAAGCGGCTCGCAAGCCCCCGTTTGATGATCGAGACGGCCCCAGATAACGGACGTCCTCAACTTCCCATAACGCTCGTACTACGCTGTCCAGTTTTACGCCTTGAGCTTTCACTTCCTGCGATGTCTGGCGCACAATTTTCTCGACATCATCGAGAGGAGCCCCGTCATTAAGCACGATCTCGACGAATATCTCATCGCCAAGGTCAAGAAACTGACTGTGTTCTCTGCTCACAAATTTAGAAAGCCCAGCGTCACGTAACTGGTGCTCGACCAGATCCTCGACTTGAACCGATGTCATACGCATGTTCGCCTCAAAGGCTTTTTCCAGCTTCTCTGTAAAGCCAATTGAAATTCGTCTTGGACCGCTTCAGCACCACAATTGACTGCTTTCGGGCCTCTTCAATGTTATCGCGATATCGGTCAGAAAACATCTTACTTTCATAATCGGAGTCCCTGCGCAAGTCATAAAGTTCCCGTACTAGCCTGCCCATCGATTTTCCGAGTCTGCTTTGAATCCTCGAATGCACAATGCCGTGCGTCCTAGAGATCGTCTTCATGTCTGGCTCCGCCGTTGTTAGTAGTGCCAGACTTGCATGAAAGAATGCATAGTACAACCGTGACAAGGAGTTCCTGATGTCGTATTCGGAAGACTGGGAGCCAATTCGTACCGTAGCCATTAGGCCTGACGCCAGCCGGAGTCGAGATGCAACGTTTGTTTTAAGTTCAGGCGATAACACGGGGGCAGTTTAGCGAAAAACGGCACGTTCCGCCAGCGCCACGAGCAAGTAGCGCGGATCTGCTTCGCCAGGTCCGCGGCTTTTCGGCCTGGTGCCCGGCGGGGCGGGCGCGTGGACGATCGCGGTGTGACGCCGGCGCCCGCCGTTTCGGTACGAGCGATTTGGTAAGGATCGCGCCCTCCTGGCGATTGGTGGGCGCACGCGGATTTGCAAGGCTCGATTCCGGATGAAAAGCCGCGGACCTAGACCGCAGGTCCGCGCTACCTTGCTACCCGCTCAATTCTGGGTGCTGTCCTAATTCGAGATGTAGCGCCGGGCTTTAGCCCGGCATGTGCCGACCTCAAGGTCGGCGCTACGTCAAATTAGGACAGCACCCAATTCTGGCAGTTATTGACATTAACTGCCGGAGGCGTTAGGCTTGGATTCATGAACATGACTTCGTTTAACGTCTCGATGCCCACAGCCCTCAAGCAATACATTGAAGAGCAAGTGGCCGGAGGAACGTACAGCACCCCTAGCGAATACATTCGGGAGCTCATTCGCGAGGACCAGAAACGCCGCGCCAAGGAAAAGATCGAGTCGGCGCTCTTGGAGGGACTGAAGTCCGGCCCGGCGATGGAAATCGGCGCAGGCTACTGGGCGAGCAAGCGCAAAGAACTTCGGGAAAGGCATAAGTCCGCAAGAGTCGCACGGTGAAAAGCCGTATTATCCTCCGGCCGGCGGCAGACGGGGATCTGGCGGGCCAGGCCGAGTACCTGACTCGACATCCATCCCTCCAAACCGGTCTTCGCTTCTACCGCGCCGCGGAAGAGACCTTTCGGCTCCTTGCCAGTCAGCCTGAAATGGGCCAACGCGCGGACTGCCGGAGCCCGTTCCTCTCCGGCATAAGAATGTTCCCACTGAAACAATTCCCCCACCATCTGGTTTTTTACCGGCGGGTCGAAAAAGGTATCGGGATCATCCGCGTACTCCATGGCGCTCGCGACATCGAAACCCTCTTCCAACACGAAGAAGAAGGCGGCGAAAGCCCTGGCGGCGCAGGTCAGAATACGGTCTAAAGCCGCCCGTGCAGCGGGTGTGGCAGGTTGGCGCAGAGCAACGCTCTGCGACTGGGTGGATCGGCGCGCGTCGATGCCAACCGCACTGACCGTGATGGCTATCCGCTCTTAATATTCATCTTTGGGAGAAAAACGGTTCCTGACCCCGTTTCCATCCGATTTGACATAAACCAGAATTGCTCTTATCCTTGTACAGGAGAGCCAGATGTACAAAACGAGCAAAACGTCAATGTCGGCTGCCCGTCTTCCGGCTGGCAAGGTGCGCCAGGATTTCGCCGAGACGGTGAACCGCGTCGCCTATGGCGGTGAGCGGGTCGTCCTTCATCGCCGCGGCAGGAATCTCGCCGCCCTGATTCCCCTCGAGGACCTCGCGCTGCTCGAGGAACTTGAGGATCGCCAGGACGCGGAGGAAGCGCGCAAGGCCCTGGCGGATGCCAAGGCTAAGGGCGAGAAGCCCATCCCCTGGGCGCAAGCGAAGAAGAAACTGGACCTTTAGTGGCGACCTACACGGTTACGATCCTGCCTTCCGCGCTCGGCCAGTTGGCCGCGCTTCCCCACCGTGACCAGAAGAAGATCAAGGAACGAATCGACCGCTTGGCAGTCGATCCGCGTCTGCCAGGGGTGAAGAAATTGCAGAGTGAGTCGAACCTGTTTCGTCTGCGCTCCGGAAACTATCGGATCATCTACTCCATCGAGGATGTTCGGTTGATTGTTCTGGTGATCAGGATCGGCCACCGTCGCGACGTTTATCGCGGCCTGTAGCGTGGCACTGCGCGTAGCGCAGAGCGCGTCGTAGATTGATAATACTACTGTGAGAATGTTGTAAAGAGATAAAAGCCGCAGAGTAGTTCCAAAAGGCGGAACAACTCTGCGCTACCCCGCTGAGCCAGCCAGCCAATTTGGATTGGTAACGATCGCGCACCCGTGGCCATTGATGGGTGCACGCGGATTCGTTGGTGGCGATGATGCTACTGATCCGCATATCGCTTGGCCGCCGCCAGGTCCCGGCGCAGTTCTTCTGCCGTCCGGCGCGGACCGTAGCCGGGGGTATCGCGCTGGAAACGCCAGCCTTCTTTCAGCGGGCCTGCGTCCACCGTATCGAGGCCGAACTGGTCGAGCAGATGAGACACGATGGCTTTGGCTTCTTGGTCGTTACCCGCTATGGCCAGCGCGCGACGATTCTTGGTGCCCGGCGACTGGCCGTCGGTCGTGAGGGCAGCGGCGTAGATATGGTTGAAAGCCTTAACGACCTTCGAGGTTGGCAGGTGCGCCTGCAAAAGTTCGGAGGTGGTGGTCGACTCGTTGTCGAGCTCGGGGATGTGGCCGTCACGCTGAGGGTAGTAATTATTTGTGTCGATCACGATCTTGCCCGCCAGGGGCGCAACCGGAACGGACCGGTAGTTTTTCAAGGGGATCGAAACGACGACTATGTCTCCCGCCTTGGCTGCCTCGACGGCGGTTGCCGCGCGGGCTCTCGGCCCAAGCTCGGCGATGAGCGCGGACAAAGTCTCGGGCCCGCGCGAATTGCTGATCACAACGTTGTAGCCGCTGGCCACCGCGAGTCGTGCGATCTGGCTGCCGATATGTCCCGCACCGATGATTCCGATGGTCGTTATAGTTTTTGCCATAATGTTCCTCCCATGCACTGTCGAGCAGGTCGAATACCTCGAAAGCCTGCTTACCTCCACATTTTGCGGCAGCCACCAACGTGACGTCGGAGTTTTTTGTCTGCATCGATCGCATGAAACTTTACCATGATCCCGAACCCCCCGCTATTTGGTTGTGGACCTGCGCACATTGAAGAGGGCAATCCGCTTCGGCACCCGCGAATGCCCGTCGCAAAGCGTCCGGGTCCTCCATACGCGCCAGCGCGACCTCACATCCCTGCTGCGCCCTCATCTCACCCTTTGCGGAGCCCGGCAAGCAAGTAGCGCGGACCTGTTTTGCAGGTCCGCGGCTTTTCGGCCTTTGCCCCGCGGGGCGGGCGCGTGGATTATCGCGGTGTGACGCCGGCCCCTGCCGTTTCGGCACGATGGATTTGGCTTGGTACGATCGCGCCCTCCTGGCCATTGATGGGCGCACGCGCATTTGAAAAGGAAAGGCTCGATTCCGGATGAAAAGCCGCGGACCTAAACCGCAGGTCCGCGCTAGTCGCTGTTCTCGAGATTTGGGAGATCGAGAATATGCTTGACTGCCTTCCGCATCAGTTCCAGGTCTTTCATGCTCGCACGCTCCGGGTGCCGCAGGAAGAAGGCTGACGCCCTATGGTCGCCGACCGTGTACGTCCCCCATTTGAACATTGGGAATTCTTGGATGCTCTCGGGTTTGTTGTCCATGGGTGGAAAGTATCTACTTCTTGCATTAAAGCCTGTAAAGATGAACACTTTGTCGGGTTTGTGATCTGTGATGAGACGTAGGAAGCGACGTGCAGCCCGCTCCCTTTGTGCCAGCGTGCCGCTCTTGTACCGATCATTCCCGCCGCCAACACAATCCGGAAGAAACTCAAAGAACATAACCTCCGGCCAGAAGTCTTCGTGATTGTCGTAGCCGAAGCAATCCCTAACCCGATCGAAGAAGGTCGTTTTCTTTTCCAACCTACCAGATACGACTTTGGAGATGCAGTCTATTGTGGCCTGATCCGTGTCTTTGCATCCTGCTTCAAGCCAGTGAGAATATCCGACGACTGCTACGCGTTGCGCTCCCATGCCGGACTCGCCGTAATGCGTGCCTATCCATGGTGCATGACAGACCATACAGACCTCCTGAGGCCTAGAGTTTGCAAGATTCCACTCAAGCAGAGCAAGTAGGCTTTTCGGCCTTGTGCCCCGCGGAGCAGGCGGGTAGATTATCTCGGTGTGGCGTTGGCGCCTGCGTTTTGGTACGACCGATTGGGCTTGGTAACAATCGCGCACTCTTGACCATTGGTGGGCGCACGCGGATTTGAAGACGAGAGGCTCGACTCCGGATGAAAAGCCGCGGACCTGAACCGCAGGTCCGCGCAACTTGCTCACCGACGACCAGCCAGGCCTCTCCTACCCCGTGGGGGGCCTCGGAATAGAGCCCTTAAGGTCCGCACAAAATTCTGGCGTGATTCGGTCGTTCGGAGGAAATGGACATGGAAAAACCCAATCAAGAAGACCCCGAGCCCCAGGGAACCCAAGGATCGGTCGATAAGGATGGCAAAGAACGGCGTGAGAACATAAGACTTTGCATGGAAGGAATCGGTCTGCTAGCGCTAATCGTGTACACCACCTTTGCTGCTCTTCAATGGCGTGCAAACGAAAAAGCTGCCAATGCCGCCAAAAGTGCTGCCGAAACCGCCACTCAAACCCTGATACTCGATCAACGCGCCTGGATCGGGGTAGAAACCATAAGAGGAGTACCAGACGCTCCTGAGGCGGGCAAATCATTTGATGTCGATATTCTGTTCAGGAACACTGGAAGAACTCCCGCCAAAACCGTGCTGATGTACAACGTCGTCAAGCCCACTAAAACACTGCCTGATGTTAACGCTACCTGCGCCTCTGCCACACCAGAACATGTTAATCAATCCCTGATAGCCCCTAACGCCACACTTGCACAAGTCCTTCATCCAACCGACGGAAAACCCTTGAGTGCGGATTGGGAGAGAGCGCTGGCCAGCCAGGGTAGCTTCTGGGTGTTCGGGTGCGTGACCTATGATGACATATTCGGGCGTGCTCATTGGCTGACGTACTGTGGAGTTCTGAACCAGAAAATCAGAGGGTTCGACACTTGCAAAAAGTACAATGACACAGGGGACGGCAAGGTTCCCCCGGAATAATCTCCCAGGATGCGGTTAGTTATCCCCGACTCTGGTGAGCGGGTAGCGCAAGGTACGCGTATTTTGCGTTCCTGTGCGGCTTTTCCCTTCGTGTTCGCGACGAGAAACATCGTAACGCGGCTCGAATTTGGGAAGCTCCGCGGAGGAAGCCAAACTGCGGCTGCCTCCGCGCTACCAATATAGGCGAGCACCCAGTGGGGCGTAGTTGCGTGCGATTACGGCGTGAGGTTTTTCTTGGCCTCGCTGAATGCGGATTCTTCCAGTTCGACGCGCTCGCGCAGAACGCGTTCGACCCAACTCTCCAGGTCGGTGGCGCGATGCAAGCGGGCCAGGAAAGCCGCCCGTGCGGCCAAGTTGCCAGGAATCGAGAGGGAAGCGGGCTTGGCTCGTTTAACTCGGACCGGGGCTTCCCAAGCGGAATCGTTTTCTGACTGCGAAATCACCCGCCGGTCGATGGATTCTTGACTCGGGGACGGGGTTTTCTTCTCCAATGTCTTCATAATGGCCAGCCGGTAATAATGCGAACAATGCTGCCGGGCTTCACCTGGAAAATCAGTTGGAGCTTTCGTCCGCCCAATGTATTGCCGATCAACTGATAGCGGTCGCGAAATTTCTTGTTTCGCCGAACTTCGAAATCCGAAAAAAAGCACTCGACGGCTTCTTCGAAAGTGACTCGATGCTCAGAAAGCTTGTCGCGCTCGAAATCATATTCGAAATCCTCCGGCGTGAATCGGCGCCAATCGACCACCCACCATTGTACTACGCTTTACGGCTCAGGGAATCAGCTTAAGGTGGGGGAAACGGCGGAAGTCCTTCTTGTTGAAAGTGGCCAGCACCGGGGTTTTGGTTTCCTCGGCCAGAGCGACCAGATAGGCGTCCACGATTTCGATGGGGTGGGCCGCGTAAACCTCGATACACCGCGCAGCCACCCGCGGCTCAAGCGCGGTTACGCCGGGAGTCTCGAGGAGGGCCTCGAGCAAACCCGTGATGTATTCGCGGCTGGCCCGGTAGAACGATTCCAATGTCCAGACGACTTGGGCGATCACCAGGCTGGGGACGAGCAAGCGCAGGGTTCCTTCGCCCGCCTGCTCAAAAAGCCGTCGCGCCTGGCGCCCGTGGGCCGGATCATCTCCGAGAGCGTGGCGCAGAATTACGTGGGTGTCCAGCAAGACTTCTTCAATCATGGGCCAGCTTCCGCGCCGTCCTGGCGGCCACCGCCTTCTTCACGCGACGCCGGATTTCCGCGTCCGAAAGCCCCGCCTGCGGAGAACGCAACGTTCCGGCCCAATTCAGGATCGTCTCCCGCACCGGGCGAACCTTGATGCCGTCTGGCTTCTCTTCAAAGGCCACCCGGCTGCCCGGCCCGAGACGAAATCGCCGGCGCAATTCCTGCGGCAGCGTCACCTGCCCCTTGACGGTCAGTCGTGAGGTTTTCATACACCTTTTCCCCCAGGCTTCGGTATTACCATATCACACAAAAGTATTACTATCAATCGGCGGGCAGCGCGGAGCGGCGGGCAGCGACGGTACGGGAATTTTGCGTTCCTGTACGGCATTGTCTCCGGATCAGCGGCGCGCGAAGTGGTCGTAGCCGCGGGGTTCGAGGGGGAGCCTCTTGCCCTCCGGCGTGATCAGGTCGAGCCGGCGGGCGGCTTCGATCTCTCCGATGCAATGCAGGGGGATTTTGCCAAACTGGGGGGGGATCCGAGACCGCCGGCGCGGCGAGACCGTGAAGAGCAATTGGTAGTCTTCGCCGCCATCGAGGGCCAGTTCTAGAGCGTCCGCGGCATCGGGGAGCTGGGGAGTGGGAATCCGCTCTCGGAACAAGCGCGCTCCTACACCGCTCGCGTCGCACAACCGCTTGAGGTCGGTGGAAAGCCCGTCGCTGAGGTCCATCAGAGCGGTGGCCAAGCCCTGACCGGAAAGGAATCGGCCCAGAGCGCATTGGGGCTGGGGAAAAAGATGAGCCCGGATCGCGGCCCGCTCCGGGGGCTTCCGGTGGCGCGCCGGGTTGGGCAATAATCGCAGCCCCAGGGCGGAAAGGCCCAGACGCCCGCTGACAAAGATCCGGTCGCCGGGCCGGGCGCCGGAGCGTCGCAACGCTCGGCCGCGCGGGACTTCGCCGGCCACGATGACGTCAATCAGCGTGGGTGCTCGGACGATCGCCGTGTCCCCCCCAATCACCGCTACGCCCAAGCGCCGGGCAAGAGACTGGAGACCTTGGAAGAACTCTTCCATCCAGGTGCGCGTGACGCGCTCCGACAGGGCAAGTGAAATCAAGGCGTAGCGAGGCGTTCCCCCCATCGCGGCGATGTCGCTCAAGGAACGCGCCAGGGCGCGGTGCCCCACCGCCCGCGGCGGATGAAGGGCGGCCGTAAAGTGGACACCTTCGATGGACATGTCCGTCGTGAGGATCAGCTCCTGCCCCTGGGGAACTTCCACCAGTGCGGCATCATCGCCAATGCCCAGGCGGAGGCCCCGCGCCGGCTGGCCGGTCCGGCGCCTTACCCAAGCGAGGAATTCGGTTTCGTTTCGAAAGGCAGGTGCTTTGCGCATACCGTATCGGCGTCGCGAGTCCGCCAAACCCTCATCATCTTAGCCTAAACCAAAAATCAGCGGCGCGACAATTAGCAGCCTGGTAGTGGTGCAGTTCGTTGTAGCGGCGCGCATGCCCGCCATAGGCCCAAAGGAAATGCCGTTCTGGCATCAGTTTTGCTCAAGGGTATACGGATGTAACGAGGGTCCCGTACATAAAGTGACGTAGGGGCCTCCGGGTTCTTAGTCCATCCAGACTATGAATTGTCCCAGGCTCGGGCATTGTGGCACGAAAACTTTGAGGCAAGGCATATTCGTCTTGACAACCGCTGAGATATTCAATAGGATGCAGCCCGCACACTTAAGCCGTGTCATTGAAAGTCCGATTTGGGCCCCTAGCGTCAGCATAGGGGGCATCTCGATTCGAAATAATAATCTTTAGGTGGTCTAATAAATGGATAGAAAATTTTACACGTTTCTCATCTTTCCTGGCGCCCACGGTAAACTTCACAAAATCCGCCTTCCTTTTTATGTGATCCATTTGGTGCTAGGGTTCAGTGTTATAGGGATCATGACGATGGCGGCGCTGGCCAACAGCTATGCCCGAATGTTGTTGAAGGTGTCGAACTACAACAGCTTGAGAACCGAGCGTGAAGCCCTCAAGACACAGAACCGGACCCTCGAGAATACCGTAACCAAGACCAATGCCAAGTTGGGCTCACTGCAATCCTTGGCGGCGGAAGTTGCCTTGACTTACGGCTTCGGCGAAAGCCGGCGCCCGCAATTCTCGGAGGCAGCTTTGGTGTTGGCGACGCAGAGCAATTCGACGGTAGAGTCGAGTTATAGAGCGTCACTTTACGTCTTCAATTTGATCCGCCGCTCCGCCATGGACCCTACTGGGGGTTCGGCGGCGCTGAGTCTATTCCCAGGCGCCGAGTCGGGACGCGAGTCGGTGCCATCCATTTGGCCCGTGCGGGGGCAGATCACGGCGGGCTTTGGCCAACGCCTGGATCCCTTCAGCGGGGAGGGAATTTTTCATTCCGGGCTGGATATTTCGGCTACCTACGGCACCCGGGTTAACGCGTCGGCGGACGGGATCGTTTTGCAGGCGGAGCCCTCCTCCGGGTACGGCAATGAGATTGTCGTCGACCACGGCTTTGGCATGATGACGAAGTATGGACACCTGAGCAAGATCTTTGTGGTCGTGGGCCAGGAAGTCAAACGGGGACAGGTGATCGGCGCCGTGGGAATGACCGGCAGGACGACGGGTCCCCATCTGCACTACGAAGTGATTGTCAACGATACCCCTGTAAATCCGACAAAGTACTTGCACGACTAGGCTGAGATTCGAGCACGACGTCTCATGTGAGAACCGCGTTGACGACGCGGTCCCCGGTCGCGGCGTTTCCTTCTAGAGAGCTTGGCTTGGGCGGGCGCTGGGCAGGGCACTCAAATCGTTAGGGGCGCCACCGAGCCGGCCTACCGGAGCAAAGAGAACGTCATCACCGTGGGCAGAAGGAGCTCTGGGCAGAAGGGGTCGGAAGGGTCGGGACGGCCGAGAAAAAATCTTCACGTTGCTCTTGCAATTTGCATGCCGATTAGTATAATAGTAAGTTTGCGGCGGCTGGCGTAGCTCAGCTGGTAGAGCATCTGATTTGTAATCAGAGGGTCGGGGGTTCGAATCCCTTCGCCAGCTCCAGTTTGAGCGAGCGCAGCCGCGAACGGAGCTGGCAGGCGGGAGCCAGTTAGAGGATTGGGGAGCGGCTTTACCAAAATCTGGAAATATTCAGCAACACGCGGAATGATCAGCGCCTCCGCGCCCAACCGCATTCTAGGCCCACTTAGCTCAAGCGGACTCGTTTTCTGGAGCTAAGGGGAAGCCTGCGTCAGCGCTCGCCACGGTTCCCGGGAGGACGAAGCAAACTGGACAGGTGGCTGAGCGGTCAAAAGCAGCAGACTGTAAATCTGCCGACCCCTGTGGTCTACGGAGGTTCGAACCCTCCCCTGTCCACCAGAAGAACAGTTGTTAGTGGCTAGTGGTTGGTGGTTAGTGCGGTGTGGCGAGCGTGCAAAACAACCCGATGGGATTTGCTCGTCACTACCCACTAACCGCAAACCGCTGCTCTTGAGGGGGCGGGAGTAACTCAATGGTAGAGTCACAGCCTTCCAAGCTGTTGGTCGCGGGTTCGATTCCCGTCTCCCGCTCCACGAAAGCAGTGACTAGTGACGAGGGGTTAGTGGCTAGCAAAAGCTGAGGGATGCGCGAACGTGGCTGCAAGCAGAAGAACTAGCCACTATCCACTAGCCACTAGCCACTGATTTTTAGGCGCCGATGTAGCTCAGTTGGTAGAGCACGTCCTTGGTAAGGACGGGGTCAGCGGTTCAATTCCGCTCATCGGCTCCAGAGATTGACGGGCCAGATCCAACGCCCGCTGTTAGATGGAGGTCTTGAAGGCGGTGCGGCGCTTGCGGAAGGCGTGGCAGCCCCAGACTGAAGGTCACGACGGTCCAAGCTCATGCAACGCGCAGAGCCAGACCATAATTTCTCCTTTATCAAGAACGAGGCACTAAACCTATGGCCAAGGAAAAGTTTGATCGCTCGAAGCCGCACATGAATGTGGGGACGATTGGGCACATCGATCACGGCAAGACGACGTTGACGGCGGCGATCACCAAGGTATTGGCGAAGGAAAACCCCAAGGTCAAGTATCGGGCGTTTGATTCGATTGACAACGCGCCGGAGGAGAAGGCGCGGGGGATCACCATCGCGATCGCGCACGTGGAGTACGAGACCAAGCACCGTCA
>Ga0326727_10020730_pt1 | contig 13007 bp, 16 predicted proteins | sample MB2enrmetagenome_FD_207643 | JGI IMG/M metagenome (GOLD analysis project Ga0326727, IMG submission 207643) | Lab enriched peat soil microbial communities from McLean, Ithaca, NY, United States - MB29MY | ecosystem: Environmental > Terrestrial > Soil > Wetlands > Peat | place: USA: New York...
GCCGGCCTTCAGTTTTCGACTTTCAGCTTTCGACTTCGCTGCCTTTCCTGCGCCGCCACGAGCCGGTCGAGCTTCATGCTGAGGTTCACCAGGCTGCCCTGGAGGTGGTCGATCTTGAGCAGCAGCTTGTTGTAGTCGGCGCGCGACGGCAGGTTGAGCAGGTGCAGGAAGGCTTCGGCGTTTTTGTCCATACGGCCCTTCGTTTTCGCCGCCCGCTCGACCATTTTGGAGACTCCATCGCCCAGGCCTCGCCCGCGCGCTAGATCGCGGAGCAGCTGGCCGACGGTCTCCTCGCCGCGCTCGTACAGCCAATGCAAGATGTCGGACTCATCGCGGGACTTGGCAGGCATGACGTTTCACTATAGTGAGGCAGGTGTGGAGCCGTCAACTCATCGTGAGTCGTGCTCGTGAATCGTGCTCGGACATGGATATGATCTCTGACTGTCTGGATTCTCCGAACACGACTCACCAGCACGAGTCACGTTCCCTTCGGAGACTACCGTGTCGTGGGATGTGATCCTCGGGTACTTCACCGGCTTGCGGTGGTTGTCGCCCCACATCGAGCCGGCGGCCCTGGTGCGCACGGCGCTACTCATCCACGTGTGCGACAGCATCATGTGCCGGCTGTTCGCCCACAATGGCGGCTACTCGAAGAAGTTGTGGACGGTGCTTGGCTTCGTGTTTGGCATTTGGGCCGTCGCTGTGATGATCGTGCTCCCGCCGCGCCGGCGCCCGCGGTCCTCGTGATCTGGTGGACCGAAGTTATTGGCGTCGCAACGGTAAGCTGAAGACGAACGTAGCGCCGCGGCCGTCACGGCCGGACTCGGCACGCAGGTGACCGCCGTGCGCTTCGGTGAACTGCCGCGCGATCGCCAGGCCCAAGCCGGTGCCCTGCTCCTTCGTGGTGAAGAAGGGCGCAAAGACCGCCTCGCGGTCGCGCTCCGGAATGCCTGGCCCTTGATCCGAGATCGCCACTTCAACGCTGCCGTTCCGGATCGTGGCGCGCAGCACCACCTCCCCCGCAGGACGGGAGGCCTCGACCGCATTGCGCAGCACGTTGGTGATCGCCTGTTTCATCTTCAGCTTGTCTAACATGAGGTTGATGCCTGGCGGGCACTCGGCGCACAGTGTCACGCCGCGCTGCGCTGCCTCGACGCGACACTCGTCCAGGCTCTCGGCCACCACGCGCTCGAGCGGGTGCTCGTACAGGTTCAAGCGCAGGTCTTTGCTGAAGACCAGCAGATCAGTGAGCACGCGATTGACATCGCCGAGCGCGCCCTCGATGGCGCCGGCGTTCTTGCGGGCTTGCACCAGCACCGCGGCGGCGTCGCCCTGCGGATCGGCGTTGCGGATGAGGTCCGCGTAGATGCCAATGACGCCGAGCTGTTGCAGGATCTGGTGCGAGACCACCGAGGACATCTTCCCGATGGCCGACAGCCGCTCGCGGTGCTCGAGCTCGCGGTTGAGGCTTTCGAGACGGCGGTTCTGCTCTTCCACCGTGAGGCGGCGCTCGTTCAGTCGCTTGAGCATGAAGTGCAGGCCGAGCGTCGACAGCGACCAGCCGGCTGCCCCGGACAAGCCGTGCGCCCGGAACTCGTAGGCGATGAGGAACACGAACGGTGTCAGAGCGAGGATCACAATGAGACCCATATCGATCAGCGCCGCCCGCGACCCGCCTTCGGCGGAAAGCGCCACCATGGGCCGGTCCGGATAGATCGGCAACAACGACAGGAGCCCCCAGCAGGCGTAGCCACCTGTCTCAGCCACCATCATTGCCCCTGGGTCGCTGGCCGGCAGCGCATGCGGCACCAGGCTGGACACGATCCACCAGCGCACGCCGAGGCCGAGGGCGAAGGTCGCCCATTCCGCGGCCACTGTGGCGCTCACCGCCGGGTCGGCGCCGAGGGCTTCCGTGAACAGCTCCCGGCGCACGGCAGCCGCTTCGGCGCGCAGCTGCGGCAGGCGCTGCTTCCAGCGCTCCGGCAGCGCCCAGCGCAAGAAGCGCGTGAGGATCGGCGCGACGTTGCGGAGCATGATGATGGGCAGGCCGCCGATGTACAGAAAGCCGATGGTCGCCGCCATCTCCGGAATCGGCAGCGCCACCGTCGGCAGCACCTCGACATAGGGCAGGAACAAGACGACCGAGACCAACAGAAAGACCAGATAGATCGGCCAATCGGCGGCGCGAAAGGCGACCACGCTGGCGCCAGTGACAATGCAGCCGCCGACGATCACCAACGTGCGGACAGCGGCGCGCCAGCTGGAGCTCATCGCGAGCGCTCGCCGCCGAGGCCGAGCTTCACGGCCAGCAGCGCCGCCTTGGTGCGGTCGTTCACCCGCAGCTTGCGGAAGATGCTGGCGACGTGGTTCTTCACCGTCTGCTCACTGATGAACAGACGTTTGCCGATCTCCCGGTTCGACTCGCCGGTCGCCAGCAGCTTCAGGATCTCTTCCTCGCGCGGCGTCAGCCCCGCAAGCTGCGCGCGATAGCGCTCCTCCTCACGCTCGCGCTCGAACTCGCGCAAGACGCGGCCGGCGATCTCACCCGAGAGCATCGGCTCACCTGTCGCCGCTCGTTCGACCGCGGTGCAGATCTCTTTTGGAGAGGAGTTTTTCAGCAGGTAGCCGACGGCACCGGCTTTCAACGCCGCAAACACGCGCTCCGAATCGGAGAAGGCGGTAAGCATCACCACCCGGACCTCGGGATGTCTTTCGTGCAGCGCTTGCGTGAGTTCGATGCCGCCCGGTCCGGGCATCTCGACGTCCATCAGCACGATCTGCGGCCGGCCGTGCGACCGGATGGCGCGCCACATGTCCTCGCCGCTGCCCACTGCCGCAATCACCTGCAGCTCGGTACGCGCTTCCAGGCATTGCTGCAGTCCCTCCCGGAACACCGGATGGTCATCCACGATCAGGACCTTGATCTTCTCGTGCGTCACGGCTCTCTCTTACCACACCAGACCGAGCGAAATCTGCTACCACGACAATCGCCCGTCGGTGCCCCTTCGGAGGACGGTTCTGCCGCCATAGCCCGTTCGTACCAGGCCATCAAAAGCGAAAGTACTAGTGCTTCCGAACCCGAGGAAATGAATACTCCGGCCAATTGCTGGCGTGCACCGCCGTGCCTATCGTGGGATGCAGAAGAGAGGCGATGAGTCATGACGGTACCAGGTTGGTGGCTCAACAGCACAGGCGTTCCGCTCGTCGGCGTGGCGAATGTGGGCTCTGCGGGAATCATCCTGGGCATCATCGGCTTGCTTACCGTCTTTGTTCTGGCGCTGATCGTCGCACAGGCACGGTGGAGTTAGCAGCCCGCGCGCATTCCTCCTGCGAAGCCCAGAAAACCGGTCTCTGGTGGTGAACCTCGGTTTGTTCTCCTGGTTCGGGGTCGCCTTCGATCTGAGCGGCGCGACGATCGTGGCCATCGGCGTGGGGATCGGCGCCGATCACGCCATTTATTGCCTGTACCGATTGCGCGAAGAGTTTGAGCGGGCAGGCGACTTCGATGAGGCGTTGCGGGTGACCATGGCGACCACGGGCCGGGCGGTGGTGCTCGTAGCCTTGGCCATCAGCGCCGGGTTCGGCGTCTATCTGATCTCCGACTTCTACTCGTTCCCTATTTTCGGCACCTTCGTGCCGCTGACCATGCTGACCAGCTGCGTGACCGCGCTGGCGCTACCGGCGGCGCTGGTGGTGTTGCTCCGGCCGCGGTTCATGTTCGGCGCCAGGCACACCACGACACCGGCTCGGCGGGGGCAACTCGAGCGGCCAGCGGCGTAGGGGCGCAAAGCCGTCCGCCGCGACTTTCAGCTGATCCGCGCCTTGATCTGCCGGTCCATGTCTTCCTGGTACTTCTCGAAGTCGGCGTCCGCCAGCAGCGTATACAACGTGTCGATCGGGAGGCGCTTCGTAAGCGCTGAGCTGAAGTCCGGCAGCTTGCTCTTGCGCAGCTCTTGCCACTCGGCCGCGGTCGGCGCGTAGAACAGATCGCCGAAGCCGGCCTGGTCGAAACGCTTGTACAGCTGATCGCCGTCACGCAGGTTCTGGTAGTCTTGGCTCGAGCGCAGCTCGGTCATGAACTGGATCAATTCCGGCTCGACCCGGTAGAGGCGCGCGATCCGTTCCTTGCCGAGCGCGCGCAACACCTCTTCGGCAATGCCGAGATTGTCTTCGTATGAAGTTTCGAGCTGGCTGCGCACCTCGGCGGCAGGGATCTCCTTCTGCGTCATGTATCCACGAATGGACTCGCAGGGCGCGGTGAAGACATCGCAGCCGGCAACACGGACGAAGGTTTGCCACTCGCGCACGCTGGCAACGATGAGCAGCGTCTTGATCCCGGCCTCACGGCGCAACCGGCGCAATGCGCGCTGCGCCTCGAGATCCACGTGCTCACCCAACGACGCAGCCTTCAGCCCTTGGTTGAGACGGCCCATGAAGATGTTGGTCAAGGTGACGTTCGACAACAGGCCGGCCGCGACGGCTTGGCGCGCCGAGAACGTCGAGGTGAAGTTCACCGGGATGCCCTCGCGCTCGAGATCGCGCGCGATGAGGAAACAGTGCGGTGCATGTGGCGTGAAGGGGACCTTGACGACGCCGGACGGTACCATGCGGCGCAGCCAGCGGCCAACGCGCATCGAGACTTCGGCGTCCCGCCCGAGGCCCATGTGCAGCTGCAGACTCACCTGCCACTCGCGCCCGGCACCGAAAGCGCGCGCCATGTCGTTGCCGATGCGGCCGCAGATGATGGCGTACATGAAGGCGGTCAGATTTTCCGCCCCGAGGTTCGGCTGCAGCGAACGCAAACGGCTTGCCCACGCGGCCGGGTCGCCGCCCTCGAGGTAGCGGGCGATGACCTTGTGCACCAGCGGTTGGTTGGCGGTGTTGCCGTCGATCTCGCGGAAGATGTCGCCGCCTTGGGCCGAGATCAGCGGCTCCAGCTCCTTGGTGTCGGCGGTATCGGCATAGATGTACGCGGTGCCCGCCTTGCACACTGCCGCCAGCAGCGGCGAGGAGGTGAGCCGCGGCCGGGCAGTTTCCCCAGGCGGTTGCCCGTACGAGACGATCGCATCATCGAAACTGTTCGGCATGACGTCACCCTCCCTGTGTTTGACCTGTGCTCCTGACTGCTCGGTTCTCCCCTCAAGGTCAAGTAGGGGCAAGACATTTCCGGCCGCAATCACCAGGTCGATCGAAAACGCCATGGCGCTGCCGGCGGGCGAGGTCGCTGCGTAGGCAACCGGAAATGCCTTGCCCCTACGGCGCCGCGAGCTTGCTGCCCGTCGCGCTCACGATGTCCATTACGCGCATGAAGATGTCTTCGCGGATGTCGACGTACTCCTGAAACTTGGAGGTCAAGACGTAGGCGAAGATCTCGATGTGCAACGACGGGCCGCCGAAGCCGGCAAACAGGGCGCGGGTGCTCTCGTGATCGACCTTCGGATGCGTGCGCAGCATCTGTTCGATCTCCGCCAGCACCTTGCGCAGCTGAGCCGGGGTGGTGTCGTAGTGCAGTCCCATGCTCGTGTGCAGCCAGATGCGGTCGCGCCGGGTCAGGTTCTCGAGCTGCATGGCCGCGAACTGGGCGTTGGGGATCGAGATCACGGTGCGGTCGAGTGTGCGCACCCGCGTCGACCACAGCGAGATGTCCTCCACCGTACCTATCTTGTCGCCGAAGCGGCAGAGGTCGCCGACGCGCACCGGCTGATCGGCGATCAGGGCCACGCCGCCGAAGAAGTTCTTCACCGTCTCCTGGGCCGCGAGGGCCACCGCCAGGCCGCCGACCCCGAGGCCGGCGAGGATGCCGCCCACGTTGAAGCCGACATTCTGGAGGAAGGCGAGAGCAGCGACCGCGATCAGAAACAACTTGGCGGTTCGGCGGCCGAGCGGGAGCATGGCCACCGCTGCGGACTGGGCGCGAGCCACGAGCCGGTCCTCGATCTTCAAGGCCCCGACATCGATGAGACGCAGCAGCAGCCACGTTAGCGCGGCGATCGCCAGCGCCTTGGCCGCGCCGTGGAAGAATGCTTGCACGGGCAGCGCCAGGCCGAGCAGGAGCGAGCCGAGGTAGAAGATCGTGATGGCGGTCGCCAGGCGCGCCGGGCCGATGATGAGTTGCTCGACCTTGTCCTCGAACCCGTTCCGCAACCGCCTCACTAAGGGTCGCGCCAGGCGCGCCATCAGTGCGGCGATGAGCCACGATGCGACGATCGCGATGGCGGCCAGCAGCAAGAGGGCGATCCATTGCCACAGCTCCACTTCGAGGAACGTGATCTCGAAGAGCGGCTCGGGCAGCCACTCTCCGAGCGTACCGTAACCAAACTCAGCGTAGAGGGCGGGGATCTTGGCGACAGTCGTCGGCGAGAACTTCCAGATGAGAACTCCATCCTCCCGCGCCACCCGTTCGAGCGTGATGTCTACGGGTCCTTTGGCGGTATGGATGGTTCCGACACGCTCATGCCCGGCTGTCTGGCCGTGGGCGGCGTTGCCTTCCGGCGCGTCACTCAGCGAGTCGAGATCGATCCACAAAGTGTGATCGATCATGACTTTAAAGTGACGCGCCAAAATCGAACCCTGGCGCGCGCGTTCCTGCGGCTTCAATCGCCCGAGGTCGAGGTACTCCGCGGCACGTTCGTAGTCACCGTCACGACAAGCTGTGAGATAGCCGTTGACGGCGCTGCGCGGGGTGCCGCGCTCGAACTCATCGGCGGGGCCGGCCGGCGGGGTCGGTTTGGCCGCGGTAGCGCTCGGCTGTTGCGCCGTGCCGGGCAACGGGAGCGTGGCCCCGACGGCGCAAGCCAGCAGAATGGCGGCGAAGTACAGCTCGCACCCCCGCTTCCGGGCCGGCGAGGCCATCGCATGCCGCACTATCGGGCTCCTCCTCACGATCCGTCCCAAACCTCTCTTTCGATCCAAGCGTGGCAGGTGAAATGGCGTCCCCAGTTGCCGTGCACGACAGGAAGGTGACATCGTGCTCGAAGGTCGATCGCGCGCGTCAGCGGATCGTGACCACCACGCGGCGGTCGCGCGGGCCGTCGAGCTCGACCAGCATGATCGCCTGCCAGGTACCAAGCACCAGCTTGCCCTCGCGCACCGGGATGGTCTCGCCCGGTCCGAGGATCGCCGACTTGATGTGGGCGGCGGCGTTGTTGTCGACGCGATCGTGCCGCCACACGCCTTCCGGAATGAGTTTGCCGAGCGCGTCGAGCACGTCCTCGCACACGTTCGGGTCATAATTCTCGTTGATGATGATGGCGGCGGTGGCGTGGGTGACGTAGACGGAGCAGATACCTTCGGCAGCCTGCGACTGCCGCACGATATCCGCGACGCGCCCGGTGATGTCGAGCATCTCGTACTTGCGATGGCTGCGGATGTGGAATTCGCTCTGCATGGCGCCCAAAGTCGATAGTTGATAGTCAATGGTCGATAGTCAATACCCAATAGCAGCCGCACTGAGAACTATCGATCCTCAACTATCGACTATCAACTATTGACTATCGACGTGCGGCTCCGCCGCGCTTACATCCACGCCCCCCCATCTACACGCAGGATCTTGCCGGTGACGAAGCTGGAGTCGTCGCTGGCGAGATACACGGCGGCCTTGGCGATATCTTCGGGCTGGCCCGCCCGGCCGAGCGGGATCCCACTGATCAACGCCTCGCCGTGGAACTTGAGCATACGCTCGCCCATGTCCGACATGACCACGCCGGGCGCGATGCAGTTCACGCGCACGCCAGCCGGGGCGCACTCCTTGGCCAGCGACTTGGTGAGCGCGTTCACGCCGGCCTTGGCGACATAGTACGGCGCGCCCATCGGCGCGCACGTGTCGGCGCCGATGGAGGAGATGAGGATGACGTTGCCGCTGCGGCGCTGGATCAGGTGTCCGACGGTGGCGCGGCAGGTGTAGAAGACGCCGTGCAGGTTGATGTTGATCACCTTGTGCCAGTGGTCGACGTCGAGGTCCCAGAGCGGCACGACGCGCGAAGCGATGCCGGAGTTGGCCACGATGATGTCGAGGTGGCCGAAATGGTCGAGAGCCTTTTGCGCCATGCCCTGGACCGCCGGCCAGTCGCTGACGTCGGCCTGCAGCGCGATCGCGCTGGATCCGAGCGCTTCGATATCGCGGACGGTCCGCGCCGCGGCCTCCGCCTCACGTCGATAATTTACGGTGATGTGCGCACCTTCTCGCGCCAGCTCGAGCGCGATGCCGCGGCCGATGCCGCGCGAGGCGCCCGTGATCAGTGCAATCTTGCCATCCAACTTTCCCATACTCGTGTCTCGTGCTCGCGAATCGTGTTCGTCTACTTCGGGTGCTCGACCAGTTGCAGCAACACGCCGTGCGTATGCTTCGGGCTGATGAACCCGATCTTCCTGTCGCCGACCTCTTGCACCGCGACCTTGATGCCTTTCTTCCCGAGTTGCTCGGCGACTTCGGTCAGATGTTGGACCTCGAGCGACAGCAGGTAATACCCTCGCCGCGGTCGGTGATGAACTTCAATGCCGGGTTCTTGTCGCTGGTTGGCTGGAACAGCTCGAGCGAGGCGTCGCCGATGGTCAGGAAGGCGTTGCGCATGCTGAGTTCCGGCACCTCGCCACGGCGTTCGACCGGCAGCCCGAAGTTCTCCGTGAACGTCTTAACCGCGGCGTCGACGTCCTTCACCGCGATGGCCACATGATCGATCTTCCTCGCAATGGACATCTGTTGGTTCCCCTATTCACGAATCACAAATCACAAGTCACAATGATGGCTGGGCGTACTCGATCAGCACGCCGTGGTTGGCGCGCGGATGGAGAAAGCAGATCATGCCGGCCAGCCCCTTGCGCGGGGCCTGATCGATGACTTCGATGCCCTTGGCTTTAGTGGCGGCGAGCTCGGCGGCGACGTCGTCGGTCTCGAAGCAGATGTGATGCAAACCTTCGCCGCGGCGCTCGAGGAACTTGGCGACGCCGCCGTTGGTGTTGATGGGCTCGAGCAGCTCGATCTCACTGTTGCCGATCGTCAGCAGCGCGGCCTTGACCCCTTGGTCCTCGACGACTGCCGTCTTGTGCACCGGCAAGCCGAGCGTGTCGCGATAGAAGGTCAAGGCCTCGTCGAGGTTGCGGACCGCAATGCCCACGTGATGGATTTTGCGCAGCATAGAGGATCCTTCCCCTGTTGCCCATTTCTTATTGCATCGCTGCCGCTTCCACAAGGCGGGCCCTCACAGTGCTGAGTCCGCTGACCGTCCTGAGCCCTGAGTCGATGCTCGGGCTCAGCCGATTGACTGGCGCCCCGCGACGTTGACACGGCGGCGCGATTTGCCTACTGTCTCTAGCCCTTGCTGACGCAGTTCTTGCGGGCGTAATTCAGCGGTAGAATGCCAGCTTCCCAAGCTGGACGTCGCCGGTTCGACCCCGGTCGCCCGCTCTTTGCCTGGGTGCCGCCCGAAAATCTTTCAGTTGGTAGTCGATAGTCGACGGTCGATAGCTGCGACCACAAGCCGGTCCCTTGATGCCCCCCCGGCCAACCTCACGGCAGTGAGATTGGCGAGCTACGGCCTGATGAGCACAAGCGGGCGCGTCGCTTCATGGCGCCAATTTCCAGCCGCCTTCGCTGCCACGCACAGTTTGGCACGCAGGGTGGGTGGCTGCACTTCCTGCCTTTCAGCTCCAATCGATCTCGTCGAGCCTCGACCACGGCATCACCAGCGCGTCGGAGCGGCGCTGCCGCTGCGTGCCGCCGTAGACCACGACCGAGGTGACGGCGGGCGCGCGCTTCCGCGCGCTGAGCGCGGCCGTGAAGTCCCTCAGTGAGGCGAAGAAATCCTCGGCGACGGTCTGACCAGACTTCACTTCCACCGCCACCAATTCGGCGCCTCGCTCCAGTATGGCGTCCACCTCCAGGCCTTTGCGATCGCGATAGAATGACAGATGAGGAGCGAGCCCGAGGTTGGCGCGCGCTTTCACGATCTCGGAGACCACCCACGATTCGAACACGGCTCCGCGCAGCGGATGCTGGCGGAGCTGCTCGGGGTTCGTGATGCCTAGCAAGTAACAGAGCAGCCCCGGGTCGTAGAAGTGCAGCTTCGGCGTCTTGACCAGGCGCTTCTTCAGGTTGGCGTGAAAGGGCGGTAAACGGAACGTGAGGTAGCTCGCCTCCAGCACGGTCAGCCACGCGCGGGCCGTGTTGTGGGTCACGCCGGCGTCCGCACCCAACGAAGATAGGTTCAGCAGGCGTCCGCTGTGGCCCGCGCAGAGACGCAGAAAGGTCTGGAAGGCTACGAGATCAGTGACGTTCAGGATCTGGCGCACGTCACGTTCGACGTACGTGCCGACATAGGCGGCGGACCAGTCGTTCGGCGCCAGCGCGCGATCGTAGAGGGCGGGATACGCGCCTTGCCACAGCAGGGTGAACAGGTCGTCCGGCGGGTTGGGGAACCGTCTGATCTCCTCGAGACTCAGCGGCAGGAGCTGCAGCACGGCCGTGCGCCCGGCGAGCGATTGCGAGACCGTTTGCAGGAGGCTGAAGTTGGCGGAGCCGGTCAGAATGAAGCGCCCAGCCGAGGGCCGCTCGTCGACCTCGCCTTGCAGGTACGACAGCAGCGCAGGGACACGTTGCACCTCATCGAAGACTGCGCCCGCAGCGTAGTCCGAGATCAGGCCGCGCGGATCGCGCAGGGCGTACTCCCGCACGTCCGGCGCTTCGAAGGAGGTGTACGGCTTTTCGGGAAACGTGGCCCGGCACAGCGTTGTCTTCCCCGACTGCCGCGGGCCGGTGACGGTGACGACCGGGAACTTCCGCGCCAGGGAGGTCAGCTTCGGGGTAAGCGTGCGTCGAATCACGGCTGCAGGATTGCCTGAGTGGGGCTGATTGTCAATCAAATTTACAATTAGCCCCCGCTCGCATAGGATACCATCGAACAGCCTTTTCTGACCAACGTCCTCGGTCCGTCAACCGCGCTCTCGTGCGAACGGGTCGGCGATGATCGGTTCGGCCAATTGGTTGATAACAGGACTTGGAGGAATGCCATGTCGCAGAGCGGACACTGCAACAGCGAATCGGAGGCAGTCCGGGAAGCAATCCGCGATCTCGCTCACGAGAACGCGAAGAAGGGACTCGAGGCGGAGAAGTAACGTTTCGTGCCTCCGCCCTCTGGCTCGCGTGTAGGGAGCGTGGCCCTCTTCCCTACATCAGCCCCAGCTTGATCGCGAGGGAGAAGCCAAACTTCTCGAGCGGCGACATCCGCCAATGCCCTCCCGCATTCTCAAGTGTGTCGAGCATCACGAGCATGCCGGCCAGGTACTCGCTCATGTGGGAGACATAGTCCGGCCTGCGTCGGTTCTCGAAGTAGGCAGAGGAGAAAAGCCCCATCAGAGAATTCAGGGAGATGATCCCGCCCTTCCGCTTGTCCTGGAATCCCTCCCACCTGCGAAGATGTTCTTCCGACCGGAAGAAGTTCATGGTGCTTCACGAGTAGGGGATGTTGAACATCCACCTCCCGATCGGGACTGAGACATACCCGATCAGCCCTTGCGGGTCCTCCACCTCGATCTTGCCGTCCCTCACGTCGACCCGTATAGGCTCGCCGCAGTCGAGACACACGGAATCGATTCGTACCGTCTTGCCGGGAAAAAGCCAGCAGACCGCCAGCGATTCAAACGCTCATTGGCCGAACCACTTCTGGTGCCCGCCGATGTTCAGGCGGTAGGGCGTCGGCAGATTGTTGAACGGGGCGAAGGACACGATGGTGTCGGAGTTCGGGTAGAGCCAGCCCGGAAAACCGCGGATCGAGAACAGCTTGTGCAGCGCCGCCCGGCCTTCCCTGGGTGACATGCCGAGCTCGGCCGCGATCTCCGTGCAATGAGGCGCCTGGCCGGTTTCCACCATACGGTTCATGATCACACTGAATGTCCTGTCCAACAGGGTCGGTTCAGCCACCGGATTGCCCTCCCTTTGAGGCAGTGATAAATACCATTTCGGGCCCTGTGGAGTAAACGGATGGGCACCGTTCCAAGAGGTATTGTCAAAAGGTGTGGATCGGGGAGCCGTCTCAGTGCTGATCGGCGCGAAAGTTTATCGCTCAGTCAGCAGCGCGCGGCAAAGACCTGCCACGGCTCAGGCACACCCTTCAACGTGTGCATGCCCCGATCATCGAACTCGATCTTCGACCCCACCGCTAAATCGCGCGTCGTCCGCGAGACCAGCACTTCGCCGCTGCCCGCCATGTCGACGAGGCGTGCCGCGATGTGCACCCCGATGCCGCCGATGTCGTCGGCGCGCCGTTCGATCTCGCCGGTGTGCACCCCCGCGCGGATGCTCACGCCCAGCAGGACCGCCGACTCCTGAAGCTCCCGCACGGCCGCCATCGCGGGCGAAGGGCCGGCGAACGTCGCTAGCACCCCATCACCGGTCGTCTTGACGAGCGAGCCCCCCGCCGACTGAACCGCCCGCGCGGCGACTGCATCGTGCTCGTCGAGGAGCGCGCGCCACGCGGCATCGCCGATCTCGCCCGCCCGTTCGGTGGAGCCGACGATGTCGGTGAACAACACTGTGGCCACCTCGCGTTCGCCGCGCGCGCGTGCGGCCGGTGTCGCTGCACCGACGACCTCTTCCAGGAACCGGCGGACCGGGAGGCCCATGCTCGCGATGTCCTCGTGGCGCCAGCTGCCGTGAAAGTCGTCCTCGAGCTCGACGTATCTCGCTCCCGGGATCCCGGCGGCCAGGCGCCGGCCGTGCTCGACGTGGACCACCGGATCTCCCCTGCAGTGCATCACCAGCGTCGGCACCGCGATCGAGCCCAGCAGGGGCTCGACGTTCATCTCGAGGTTGCGCGTCATGATCTCACGCGACACCTGCGGCGTGCAGGCGCTGCGTTCGTAGCGCGCCAACACGCGCTTGACGGCCGCTGCATCCGGAGGGCTCGACATGAAGAGCTGGTAGACCTCGCCCTTGCCCCACTCGGAGCCGATCCAATCGATCCACTCCTCGGTGGTTCTGGAACGCTTGCCGTCGCGGCCGTTCGGCAGCGGAA
>Ga0326727_10020731_pt1 | contig 13006 bp, 11 predicted proteins | sample MB2enrmetagenome_FD_207643 | JGI IMG/M metagenome (GOLD analysis project Ga0326727, IMG submission 207643) | Lab enriched peat soil microbial communities from McLean, Ithaca, NY, United States - MB29MY | ecosystem: Environmental > Terrestrial > Soil > Wetlands > Peat | place: USA: New York...
CCTGGCCCGCAGTCGATCCAACCCCGGAGCCTCCGCAAGAGCCTCCACGCGAACCTGGGAGCGTGCATGAATGAGCCGCTCCGCCCGTCGAACCTGGGCGAGATCCTGGACCGCGCACTGGCGTTTTACCGCGCCCGGTTCCTGGTCTTCTTCGGCATTGCGGTCCTTCCCGCCGGTGTGGTGCTGGCCTTTGCCTCCGCGCTTTTTCTCTTCCTTGCGTGGATAGGTTCCGGCGCCGCCAGTTCGGTTGCTCCGCGCACGGCGCAGGTTCTTGCGTGGCTGATTCTTGCCGGGATCATGCTGCTGGCACTGCCGGTCTGCGTCGCCGTATCCGCACTGGGCACAGCGGCCCTGAACCACGCGGCGGCATGCGCCCACCGGGACGAGAAAATCGCCATCCTGGCCGCCTGCAAGGACGCCTGGAGGTACGGCTGGCGGTACCTCTGGCTCTACATCCTCCAGGGGCTCTTCGCCGTGGTTGCGCCGCTGCTGGTCTTTGGCGGCGCGCTGCTGATCGTGACCATCGCCTCAGCCCTGCGGGTTTCCTCTGCCGACACGCTGCTTGGCTCTGTGGCGATTGGCGGCGGCATAGGCTTCAGCGTGTGGTTTCTGCTGGCGCTGGCGCGGCTGTGGCTGGCGTTTCCCGCCTGCGTGGTGGAGCAGACAACCGCCTGGGCGGCGCTCAAACGCGGCTACCGGCTGAGCAAGGCCACGCGCGGGCGGCTGTTTGTGCTGTGGCTGCTGGGTGCGGCGTTGTGCCGGCTGCTCACGCTGGCGCTCGCGGTGCCGCTGATGATCGTGGTCGAGCTGATTCCCGGCGCCAACACCCCGCAACACCAGGACCTCGCGGGCGCGGTCATCGTATTCATCCTGGTCGCCGCTTTCTTTGCAGTGCAGGCGCTCACCCGGCCGGTGTACGCCATCGCGCTTCTGCTCTTCTACTACGATCAGCGCATCCGGCAGGAAGCCTTCGACATCGAGTGGCTGATGCAGCAGGCCGGAATGATGGGCGACGGCGCGGCGGAGGTTGCGCCCAGGCTGCCGCCGATTCCTGAAGAGACGCGCGCCGCGGAGATTCAAGCGACGGAAGTCGAGGCCGCAACAGCGGAACCCTCTTCAAACCTCGCGGCTGCGGAGCCTCTTCCGGAACCCGCGCCCACGGCACAGCCCGAAGAGCCGCGCGAGGAACAGCCGCAGCAGCTTACCGGGCCGCCCCCACCCGAGGAGCGCGCATGACGGCAAACCTGCGGCCCATGAGCCTGGGCGAAGTCCTCGACCGGACGTTTCAGATTTACCGGGGCAGGTTTCTGCTCTTCGTCACGCTGGCCGCGGTGCCCACGCTGGCTATGACGGCGCTTCAATTTGCCAACCTGGTCTGGTGGAAGCTGCTCCCGGAGCCATTCGGCAAGCGCATCTTCCTGGGAATGACGCCCCAGGTCATGGCCTACTCCCTGGTGCTCTACCAGGCAGCCCTGCTGCTTCATTTGCTGGTGTGGCCGGCCTTTGCCTATTTGACTTCGCGGCTCTATTTCGGAGAGGAGCCCAGTCTGGGGTCCGCCATTTTCTGGTGCATTGCGCGCTGGCGAAGCTGGCTTTGGCTGACGGTCGCAAGCTGGGGCGCAGTGCTGGTACTTCCGGAACTGACAACCGCAGGGCTGATGATAGGGATCCTTTACCTGTTATCCGAAGTCGTCAAGGTGGGAGACTCCACAATGGACTGGCTGGCGCAAGCGGTATTGCTGGCGGGCATCGCCATCGGCTGGGTCGTTTTTCTTTGGCTAAGTTCGGCGCTTTCGTTCGCGCTCCCGGCTTGGACGCTGGAGAATTTGCCTGTCGGCAAAGCCCTGCGGCGAAGCTGGACGCTCTCAAAAGGCAGCCGGCTGAAAGTCACCTTTGCGCGCTTCATGGCGGCATCTGTCGCCTGGTTCCTGAATCTCTCGCTTTCGCGAATTCTCTTCCTGCTGATCTTCCTGATGCTCAGAAATCATGCGGGCTGGTGGCGCTTTTCGCGGAGTGTTTATACGGGAGGCGGCCTTCTCACGGCAACGGCGGTTTCCGCGCTGATCGGCCCCATTTTCCCCATTGCCCTCACCCTCTTCTACTATGATCAGCGCATGCGCCGCGAGGGCTATGACATCGAAAGGATGATGGACGCCGCGGGACTGGTCGCGCCGATCGCTTCGCCCGAGGCAGCGGGTCCGGTCGCGGCCGTCGCGCCAGAGGAGGCCCAGGCGTGACGGGGATTGCGGAAAAAACAGGAATTGCGCGCGGCCTTTCCGGGAAGCCTGCCTCAGGGATCAAAAAGGCTGCGGAGAAACTCGGCCTTGTAACAGGGCACGACTTCAGTGGTGCCGGAAGCGCCATGGAAAGAACGTGGCCTTTAGGCCCTGCCACACACTGTTTTGGGATTTCGCCACGCTCTTGCCCTTCTTCCGCAGGCTTGGTGGTGCGCGTTCTTCTGGCGTGTACCGTGGCCCTGACGGCTTCTCTGGCTCGCGGCCAGGCTTCCGCACCGGCTCCCGCTCCACCCGCAGGCCACTGGCGCGAGGCTTCCCTGGAGGAGTACCGCAACCATTTGCTGAACCTGAGCGCCCTGGTGGATGCATGCGCCAAGGCGCGGGACATGAAGACCTGCGATCCCTCGCTGGTGGGGCAGGACGACCGCGTTCCCCTCAACAGCGCACCCCACGCCGAGCGGCGGCTGGTGCGCTACGGCTGGCTGCGGGTGCTGCTCTCAAAAGCCCAGGATGCCGACGAAACCGAGGACGAGACCCACGGCAAACCCGCTTCCGGCGCGCACAAGCCCACCGCCGAAGCCACCACACGGCCGCCCCGGCCCACCACCAGCCAACTGTTGCAGGCTGCCGGGGCGCGTCTGACCCAGGACCTGGCCCAGGCCGACAGCGCCGCGGCCACCATGTCCGAGACCGCGGCCAGCCACGCCGAGGAGCGCGACGCCATGAAGCAGGTGCTGGCCGGCCGCGACTTCCGCAACCTGAGGGCTCCCACGGCGCGCGACTCGGCCCTTGAAAAACTGGGCAACTGGCTCAACCGGCTCATGGAAAGCGCGCAAAAACTTCAGGCTCATTCCGCCTGGTTGGGCCGGGCCATCGTGGGCGGATTCATTCTTGCCGTGTGCGTGGGGCTGGTGTGGGCGCTGCTGCAACTGGAGCGCCGCTGGCGCATCCGGCTGGTGCCGGAGGGCGACGCGCCGGGTCCCGGAGCCGCATCGGCCCGCGACTGGCAACTGTGGCTCAAGGACGCGCGCCAGGCAGCCGCGGAGGGCGCGTGGCGGGAGGCGATTCACTTCGCCTACTGGGCGGCGATTTCGCGCCTGGAATCGAAGCGTCTGTGGCCGGCTGACCGGGCGCGCACCCCGCGCGAGTACCTGGCGCTGGTGGCCGCCGAAGACCCCCGCCGCTCCGGACTGGCCACGCTCACCGGCAACTTTGAGCGCACCTGGTACGGCGGCCGTGCGGCGAGCGAGAGCGACTACCAGAAGGCCGAAGAGCTGGCGGCGGGGCTGATCTCGGGCAGCGCGGCGGGAACAGCCCAGGCAGACGCTGGGACTTCCACGGGCGGTGCGCGATGAAGCTTTTATCCTCGCTCGACACGAAAGACCGCCGTCTGCTGCTCTGGTGCCTGGGGATTGCGGTGGCGCTCGCCGTGGCCACCGGTTTCCTGCTGCCCAACGCGAACAGCAACGACAATCCCGTGCCCTCGACCTACCTGGCCGGCCAGCACGGCGCTCGGGCAGCCTATGAAACGCTGCTCCGCTCCGGCTACCCGCTGGAACGGTGGGAGAGGCCTTTGAGCGAGCTGGCCACGACAGCGGGTCCGGACACGGTGGTGATTTTTGCCCAGCCGTTTTCCCGCGAGCCGGACGACATCAAGGCCGTTCGCCAGATTGTCGAGCGCGGAGGCCGCGTGCTTTCGACCGGATTCTGGGGCGGGTTCATTCTGCCCGGCGAGGCCAGCGACACGCCCAAGGAATTCAACTTTGCCGCCTGCAAGCTGGATCCCGAGGGGCTGGATGCGCTGTCTGAGTCGGGCGAGGTATGGATGGTTCCGGAAGCCACCTGGCAGGTGGGCAACCCGACGCAGCGGGTGCAGTACGGTTGCGCCAGCAGTCCGGCAGTGGTCGAATACGACTGGGGCAAGGGGCATATCGTGTGGTGGGCCAGCTCGACTCCGCTCGAAAACGGCTCGCTCAGCCGCGCCCACAATCTGGATCTGCTGCTGAACTCGCTCGGCCCGCGCCAGGGGCGGCATTTCTATTGGGACGAGTCGCTGCACGGGGAGATTCGCTCGGATTGGAGCTACGCCGGCGGGCCATCGCTCACTCTGCTTTGGTTCGGCCTACCGGCGATGGGACTGCTGGTGGTGGCCAGCTTCAGCCGGCGCAGTGGGCCGGTGCGCGACCTTCCTCCGCCGGCGCGGGCCACGCCCATCGAATTTCTTGACGCTCTTGGGTCGCTCTACAGCAACGCCGGGGCCGCATCCACCACGGTAGCCATTGCCTGGGAACGGTTTCGCCGCCACAGTTTGCGGCTCTGCGGGCAACGGGGGAGCAAAATGGGCGCGGAAGAACTGGCCGCGGCGATTCGCCGGCGCTTTCCCCATGCCGACGCCAGCCTGGAAGCCGACCTGACCGCCTGCGAAGAGGCTGCGCGGGACGAGTTGGCCAATCCCCGCCAGGCGCTCAAGCTGATTCAGACGCTGCACGGACACTATATGAAACTTCTAGAAACGGCCAAACCGGGCAGCAAGACGAGACAGCCAGGGAGCAAACTTTGAGAATGACGATTTTGAATTCGCAGGAAAGGGCTTCATGAGCCAGGAGACGCAGCAAGACATGAGTGAAGGCACAGATTCGGCAATGAATCCGGACGCGAGTCAGGGCCCGGTCGCGGAACCGCAGGCGCCCACTTTGCAGGCCACCAGCCGCCTCATCGCCCACTCGCGGCGCGAGCTGGGGCGGGTGATCGCCGGCCAGGGCGAAGCGATCGAAGAGGTTCTGATGGCCGTTCTCTGCCAGGGCCATGCGCTGCTGGAAGGCGTGCCGGGCATTGCCAAAACGCTGATCGTGAAGGCGCTTGGGCGCCTGTTGGGCCTCGGCTTTCAGCGCGTGCAGGCCACGCCCGACCTGATGCCGGCCGACATCCTGGGCACCACCGTCCTGCGCCCCGGCTCCGAGACCTTCGCCTTCCACGCCGGTCCCGTGTTCACTGACCTGCTGCTGGTGGACGAGATCAACCGCATGCCGCCACGGACCCAGGCCGCGCTTCTCGAATGTATGGAAGAGCGGCAGGTGACCTCGGACGGCCAGCGCCGCCCGCTGCCAGCCTGGTTCACCGTCTTCGCCACCCAGAACCCGGTGGACTTCGAGGGCACGTATCCCTTGCCCGAAGCGCAACTGGACAGGTTTCTGCTGAAGATTCGCGTGGCCTACCCCACCGAGTTGGAGGAGTTGCAGATTCTGGAGCGGCACCACGCGGGGTCGGGCCTGGGGCTGCTCGAAGACGCCTCCATTGCGCCGATTCCCGAGGGCCTGCTGGCCGCCGCCTGCGCCGAAGTGCGGGCCATCCGCATCGAGCCGGAGCTTTACAACTACATCCTGTCCCTGGCGCGCCGCACCCGCGAATGGCCCACGCTGCTGCTGGGCGCAAGCCCAAGAGCCGCCCTCAGCGTGATGCGCGTGGCGCAGGCCGCCGCGGCCTTCGACGGGCGGGACTACCTTGTTCCCGACGACATAAAGCGTGCCGTGCAACCGGTACTGCGGCATCGCGTCATGCTCAAGCCCGAGGCCGAACTGGAAGGCTTCGACGCCGACCGCGTCCTCGCCGACGTGATCGCCGCCGTTCCGGTTCCGCGGCAATGAAGACCAAAGTGGGCGTTCAGTTCCAGGGGAATCTCGGAATTGGAGGTCAAGAATGACGGTCAACGAAGTATTCCAATTCGCAAACCTCTCCCCCAGCGGCCCAGTACCATGGGGGACCCACATGCCCGACGATCCGCCCGAGTTGAGGCCGGGTGTCTATGTTGTTGCCCGGGCCGGCGATCCAACGGGAGGCTGCAACCCATGCGAACTGCTTCTTAAAGACCACCCCGGAATTGTTCTCGATCTCGAATACGAGCAAAAGCGCTGGCTTCCCCATGAGCCCATCGCCTACGTAGGGAAAACAGACCGGTCCATTCGAAAGCGCGTTGCAGAGTTCCGCCGCCAAGAATGCGGACAGCCGGGGTCTCACTACGGTGGCCAAATCATCAAGCTGCTGCAGTGCAATCTGTGGATCTACTGGTCGCCTGCGAACGATCCATCCGAGGCCGAATCTGATATGCTCTGCGCCTTCAAGCGGCACACAGGTCAACTGCCGTTTGGAAATGAGTATCAAGGAGCAAACCACAAGCGAATTCGAGTGACAAACAGATCCTCCGACAGTTCCGGAACCGCGTTTGAATCGACTTGAGAAAAGTAGTATAAAGGTGGCATGAAAGAAAAGACATCAATCACACTTTCATCCGACCTTCTCGCCGAGATTGACCATACGGCGGGCTCAAAAGGGTCTCGGTCGGCATTCATCGAGACAGTCCTTCGAGAGTACTTCAAGGCAAAGGTCCGCGAGGCCATTAATCGGCGGGATGCTGCAATAATCAACGCCAACGCCGATTACCTGAACCGTGAAATGGAAGACGTACTGAAATATCAGGCGCCCATCGAATGGACTACGGAAGACGACTGAGGAACCCATGCGCCGAGGCGAACTTTATCGTGTGCATCAGCCTCCGGGCGATCCCCGAGAGCACAGGATATTTCTGATCTTAAGCCGGCAGTGGGTGATCGAGACACGGTTCTCGACACTCATCTGTGCGCCCGTTTTCAGCAAGGGCCAGGGCCTCTCAACTCAGGTGGGCGTTGGAATCGACGAGGGCATGAAACACGAAAGCTGGATACTTTGCGATGGACTGACAAGTGTTCGAAGAACCGAACTTACGCATTATGTCGGGTCGCTCTCGCCAACAAAGCTTTCCGAAGTTGATCGCGCGGTCGCGATAGCGCTCGACCTACGGTTCTAAGAGGTCCAATGATCTCCCCCTCACTCCATCCCGCCCCGGTGAGCGCCGTTTGCGAGCGGCGGCGTCGCTGGGGTTTCGGCCTGACGCCGCGAGCCATCGCTCTGCTGACCATAGGCTTCGTGTGGCTCATTCCCGGGTTCTGGGACGGCCGCCTGGCCTACGCCATGCCGGCCTGGGATGTGTTGGTGCTGCTGGCCGCTCTGCTGGACGGCTTGCGCCTGCCCGCGGCCGGAGAGTTGGTTGGCGGGCGCTCCTGGTCCAACGCTCCGGCCCTCGACAGCGAAACCGAAATCGAGCTGACCATCGAAAACCAGGGCCGGACCATTGTCGATTGCCGCCTGGTGGACGATCTGCCGCCGGCGCTGGTCGAGGAGCCGGCGACGCACCGGCTCACGGCCTTCCCCCGCGTGCCGGCCTCGCTGCGCTACCGCGTGGAGCCCAAAGAGCGCGGCGACTGGGACACGGGCTGGCTCTATGTGCGCTACCGGTCGCCGCTGGGACTCACCGAGCGATGGGCAAAAGCGCCGCTGACGCAAATCGTGCGCGTTTATCCGGCCCTGCGCACGGGCGAGGAGCAGCAGATTTTTCTGGCCCGCAGCCGGCAGATCGACCTGCAACTGCGCCAGGCGCGGCAGCGGGGGCTCGGCCGCGACTTCGAGAGCCTGCGCGAATACCGCGAAGGCGACGACCTGCGCGACATTTGCTGGACGGCCACGGCGCGGCGCGCCAGCCCCATTACCCGCCAATACCAGACCGAGCGCAGCCAGCCCGTTTGGATTGTGCTCGACTGTGGCCGCCTGATGCGGGCGCGGGTAGCTGCCCGAACAGAATTCCTCCAGAGCCCCGGCAAGGCGCCAAGCCTCCACTCCAAGCTCGACCACGCCTGCACCACGGCCGTCGCACTGGCGCAACTGGCCCTGTTTTCCGGCGACAAGGTGGGTCTGCTGGCCTACGGCCAGGGCATCCAGCAGCGGCTTTTGCCCGGCCGAGGCGCATCGCACCTGCGCCAGCTCATCGAGTCGCTGGCCCTGGTGCGCGCCGAAGCCAGCGAAGCCAACCACCTGCGCGCCACGGCTGTTTTGAACCGGCTTCAGCCGCGTCGCTCCTTGATTTTGTGGGTCACCGACCTGGCCGAAACCGCCATGCGCCCCGAGGTCATCGACGGCGCGCTGCAACTGCTGCGCCGCCACGTCCTGCTGTTCGTCGCCATGGCCCAACCGGAGGTTGAGTTCATTGCCGGGGCCCGGCCCCGCAATGTGGAGCAGATGTTCCGCGCCGCCGCCGCGCAGGAGATGGCCGGCCGGCGCGAGTTGCTGCTGGCCCGCCTGCATGAGCAGGGTGCGCTGACGCTCGACCTCAACCCCGAGGCCCTGACCTCGACGGTTCTGAACCAGTATCTTGCAGTCAAGGAACGGGCGATGGTGTAGGCCGGCTCAAGACCTGGCCCTCATTTTGGCCCTCACCAGAGGAGCCAGGCCGCAAGATACTTTGCGAAATGAAAATTTCTTCTTGACAACTTTTCATTTTGCAAAGTATGTTGAGAATGCGGCGACACTCGCTGCGGAAGAACAACTCGAAAGATCTCCATGCACGTTGTCACACGCAAGCATCTGAGCGAGGCCGAGGAACAGTATCCGGAAGCAGCCAGGGAGATTCGGGCCTGGTACCGGATCGCCGTTGAAGCACGGTGGCGGAACTTCATGGAAGTCCGGCAGGTCTTCACGGATGCGGACGATGTAGATGGGTACGTGATCTTCAACATCCGCCAGAACCGCTACCGGCTGGTCACGATCATTCACTATGCGCGCGAAAAGGAAGGCCGGACTACAGAAGGACACATTTACATACGGTCCTTTTTGACGCACCGGCAGTACGACAATCGCGCGAACTGGGACAAGGGGTTGAAACGATGAGCACAGCGCTTGCAAATCCAGCCGAGATGATCCGGCGGGGCGCGCCTCGACTGATTCACTCCGACGAAGAACTCGCGGAATACACCCAGGCGCTGTTTGAACTGACGGCGAAGGCCGAGCCCACGCCGGACGAGGAAGAGGCCATCGAACTAATGACTCTTCTGGTCGAGCGCTATGAATCCGGGCGCTACCCGGTGCCGCAGGCCGAGCCCGCCGACGTGCTGCGTTATCTGCTGGATCGCAATGGGCTGTCGCAGCGTGACATTGCCCCGGAGTTGGGAAGCGAAAGCACCGTATCGCTGATTCTTTCCGGCAAGCGGCAACTGAACCGCGACCACATCGCGCGGCTCAGCCGGCGGTTCAGCGTTTCGCCGGCGGTCTTCTTCAAGGCCGCTTCCAACCTCTAGCTCTTTCGCTCCCGATAAGCCGACGCCAGTTGAAGGTTGTCGCTTTCCGCACCCTCCACCGGCCGCAGATGCCGCGCCAGCGACCATTTCAACTCGTCAATTCCCTGCCCGGTGACGGCGGAGACCGCGTGAAACTCCAGCTTTCTCCGCTTGGCGTGCGCCGCCAGCTTCTTCAGCTTTTCGGGGTTGGCGCTGTCGATCTTGGTAGCCACGACGATCATGGTCTTCTTGACCAGCGGGAATTCCACCCGAGCTACCGGATTGTCGTCCATGGGCTGCTCCGCGGTGGTCACGGAGAAGCTGGCTAACTCCTTGTTGATGACCTTGAAGTCTTCCACCGGATCGGGCCGTCCCGATGCGTCCGACACGTCGACCAGGTGAACCAGCAGGCGGGTGCGCTCGATGTGGCGCAGGAACTGGACGCCCAGGCCGGAGCCCAGGTGCGCGCCTTCAATCAGGCCGGGCATGTCGGCAACGACAAAGGACTCCTGCTCCGGCTCCTCGCCCACCGTGACCACACCCAGGTTGGGCTCAAGAGTGGTGAAGGGGTAGTCGGCGATCTTGGGCTTGGCGGCCGAGATGCGGGAGATGAGCGTGGACTTGCCGGCATTGGGGTAGCCCACCAGGCCAACGTCGGCCAGCAGCTTCAACTCCAGGCGATAGAGCCGTTCTTCGCCGGGGCGGCCCAGCTCGTGCTCGCGCGGAGCCTGGTGGACCGGGGTGGCGAAGTGCTGGTTGCCGCGCCCACCGCGCCCGCCCTTGGCGATGATGACCTGCTCGTCCGGCTCCTGAAAATCGTGAACCAGCTCGCCTGTTAACTGATCGTAAAGCGATGTGCCCACAGGCACTTGCAGAATAATCGAGTGGCCGTCCAGGCCGGTGCAGTTGGAGCCCATGCCGTGTTCGCCGCGCTGCGCCTTGTGCTCGGGATTGTAGCGGAAGTGGATCAGCGTGTTGTGGCGCTGCGAACTGGCCATGATGACGTCGCCGCCGCGGCCGCCATCGCCACCCGAGGGACCGCCGCGGGGAACGAACTTCTCCCGCCGGAAGGCCATGCAGCCGTTGCCGCCGTCGCCGGCCTTGACCTTGATTTTTGCTTCATCGATGAACATGACACGACCAGGGAACAGGGATTAGGGAACAGGGATCAGCGTTCCAATGCGTGCTGGCGAGGCTAAATCCGAGATGCCGTCTTTTAAGTTTACCCAATCAGGCATAGAATCGCTTGCAACTTCACTTTTGGGACCACGGGAGCGGGCGAAAACGGGAGATTTCCGCCTTCGAGACCCGGCCCGCGCAGACCCACCCCGACCCGCCGCAAGAGCGGGCTGGATTTGAACCGCGAAGTGGTTTTTTCCCAGGATCTGCCGCGAGCAGGGGGCTCGATGGCAGGGGTAGGGCGAGGTTGGACGAAACCGCTGGCGTTGGCCGTGCTCCTGGCGAGCGCGGAGGCGTTGATTTTTGCCCAATCGCCCCTCGCCCAATCGTCTCCAATTCAACCAATCCAAAGCGGTTCGACCGGCTCGTTGAGCGGGCGGCTCACCGACCTGCACTCCAAGCCAATGGACGGCGCGACGGTGGTGGTTCGCAACCAGGCCACCGGCACGGAGGCCCGCACCACCACGACGAAGAATGGGGCCTACCGCTTCAGCGGATTGGAGCCGGGCGCCTACACCCTGGAGGCAGACGGCCCGCAACTGGGGCGCGGCCAGGTGGAGGACATCCTGGTGGACGCCGGCCACGAGGCGCGCGTGCAGGCGGCCATCGAGTTTGCGCCGCCGGCCGCCGACGCCAGTTGGACGGCTCTGGTCGAAGCGAATCTGCTCAATGCCAAGCGGGCCGATCTGGCGCGAGCGGAGATCGAGATGGTGTCCGCGCCGGCGACCGGTGCGGAATGGGCGATCGAGCCATTGCGAACGCTGCCCACGGCCGTGCGGCGTGTGGTCGATGTCTTCGGAGGCATGCCTGCGGCCACGGCTCCCCTGCTGAACGTCAGGTTCTCACCCGAACCTCTGCAAGTACTGGCTCTCGCCGGGCAGATCTTGCCCCCTCCCAAGCAACGTGCGCCTGCGCTCTTGCAGGTTGCAGCCAAGGAGATCGCTCGCCCAACTCCCCAACAACAAATTGGAGGGACTGAACGAGCTGCTTCAGGAACCGAACAAACGGCTTCAGGGACTGAACAAGCCGCGGAAAAGCCCTGCCTTGCGTCAGGGCACGACTTTGGTCGTGCCGTAAGTGCTACAAATTCAACGCGGGCTTTAGCCCCTGCGGGATGCTACCCGGCCATTCCGCTTGAGAACCGCCCTTCGACGACCGGAGGTGAAGTTCGCGTCGATTCTACTGGCTCCGATGCCGGCGCGGCTGCACCCGTCGGGCTGAACCAGGCCCTCGCAGGCGGCCGAGGCGTTGCCCTGGCAGAGTCGGCGGCGCAGGCGGCGCAAGCGGCTCTCCAGAAGGCGCAGACCCCGCTCAGGCCGGTCCTGGTGGTGTCGCGGGCAGGCGATCCGGCTTCCCCGGCAGTAGCCGCCGCGGTGAGCGCAACCGAGTTGCAGGCCCTGCCGGTGAGCGGGCGGCGCTGGCAGGATTTCGTGCTGGACAATACGCCCACATCCGCGACGGCGGCGGGTGGCCAGGACCAAGCCTCGCTGCGGGGCGCCGGCCAGCCGACTGAAATCGCGATCGATGGAATGGGCAAAGGGCTGGCCTTTCGCCCCACGGGCGGATCGGGGCAGGATTCGGCCGGGCAGGGACCGCTGGGGCAAGGCGGGCAGGAACCGGCAGGAATGGCGCAGGCGTGGGCCGGCGGGCGCGGAGCCGCGGTGAGCGAGGCGGCGATCCGCGAAGTGCAAACGGCGGCCGGCAACGTCCAGTCGGAAGCGTCCAGGGGAGCCGGAGGACGCATGAATGTTGAGACCCAGCGCGGGACCGACAGGCTGCACGGGCAGGGCTTTCTCTATGACCGCCAGAGCGCCTGGGGCGCGCAGAATCCTTTTACCCAGTGGGTGAAGGAGACCGCGCTGGCCACGGCCACCACCACGCCGGCGTTTACGGCCGAGTCCTATACGCCGCCTGACCACGAAACCACCTGGGGCCTCGGCCTGGGCAGCCGTATCCGCCGCAACAAGCTGTTCTGGTTCGCCGCTTTGGACAGCTACCGGCGCAACGATCCGGGCCTGGCCACGGTGAAGACGCCGGATGAGTTCTTTGCCCAGCCCTCAAACGACCAGATGCAGGTGTTGGGCGCGCGGCTGGGATTGAGCAGCTCGAATCCGGTGGGCGTGGGGCTGGCGGCCTACTCGCCGATGCTGGAAACGCTCGATGGGCTGCTGGGCCCGGCGCCGCGCACGGCCACGCAATGGACCGGCTTTGGGCGGCTCGACTGGGAGGCGGCCGAGCGGCACCGCTTTACTCTCGAGGGCACGGGCGCGCGGTGGAACTCGCCGGGCGGAGGGCTGACCCGCGCGTCTGAAACGTTTGGCAACCACAGCTTCGGCTCCAGCCGGGCCAGCGAGGTGTGGCTGCTGGGCCGCTGGGAGGCCTTTCTGACTCCCAACCTGCTGGCCGTGACCCAGGCCTCGGCGGGCCGCGCCATCCAGCAAGCGCGCGCGG
>Ga0326727_10020733_pt1 | contig 13005 bp, 13 predicted proteins | sample MB2enrmetagenome_FD_207643 | JGI IMG/M metagenome (GOLD analysis project Ga0326727, IMG submission 207643) | Lab enriched peat soil microbial communities from McLean, Ithaca, NY, United States - MB29MY | ecosystem: Environmental > Terrestrial > Soil > Wetlands > Peat | place: USA: New York...
CCGAGCGGCAGGGTGTTCAAGCTGAACCCCGCAGCGACCGCAAAACAAACCGATGAAAACTCTACAGTGGTGTTTGACATTGCGAAGGCCGATGCCGGGGCGGGTGACGGTTCGGAAACAACAGAGGGCGACAAGGCCGACGCGGACAAATCAAGGCGGGAGTCGCACTACATCTGGGACCTTGCCTTCGATCAGGCGGGCCGGATGTATATCGCCACCGGCAATCCCGCTGCCGTGTTTCGCGCCGACTTTTCGAGAGCGGGATCGGCGCCGGAGGAGTTCTTCAAGAGCGACGAAGCCCACATCCGCACTCTGGCATGGGATGCGAAGGGGAACCTGATCGCGGGTTCTGACGGATCGGGCCTCGTATATCGCATTGACGCGAACGGGAAGGGCTACGTTCTGTTCGAGGCGCCAAGAAGAGAGATCACCTCGGTTGCGGTTGCGGCCAATGGGACGATCTACGCCGCAAGCGTGGGCGACAAGAGCCACAATCCCCTGCCCCCGCTTCCGGTGCAGGGCGTGGGCCAGGTGAGTATCACGATCGTAAACCCGCAATCGCTGCAGGCGGCCAATGAGAGCACGTCGGTTCCCGAAGGCTCCGAGATTTACGCAATCACCGAGGGCCAGGCGCCGCGCAAGCTTTGGGCCAGCAAGGACGACATTGTGTACGCGCTTGCGGCGCGCGCCGGCGGGTTGCTGGCGCTGAGCGGCAATCGCGGGCACATTTACAGGATTGAGGACGACGGCAGCTATGCCGACATAGGACATCTGGACGCGCAGCAGGGGTTGTGCCTGGCGACCGTTCGTGACGATGAAGGTAGTGGAATTCTGATCGGCACGGGTAACACGGGAAAACTTATTGCGTTCGACATAAAGCCCGTAAGGCAATACGCGAGCTTCCCGAAAGAACACGAATACGCGAGCGATGTGCTCGACACCGGCGCGATGGCCCGATTTGGGCGCGTCGAGATTGAACCCGGTTCGACGGGATACGAGATCTATACCCGCACCGGGAACATTGAGCAACCTGTTCGCGGCTGGACCGATTGGGAACCGCTACGCGACGGCACTGTGGCGTCGGCGGCGGGGCGATTCCTGCAATGGAAGGCAGTGCTCGAGCCGAACGGAATACTGGGCAGTGTTGGAGTGAATTATCTGCCCGTGAACGCGGCGCCGGTGGTTGACGAACTGATCGTGGCGCCGGGAGCGCGGTGGACCCCGCAGCCACCGCAGCCCAATCAGCCTACTGTGAACATTTCGCTGCCGTCTTCGGGCCAGGGCGTTACCTACGACGGAAGCGCGAGTTCCACCTCGAGTTCGCCGCTGCAGGCGGTGAAAGACCGGACCGCGGTGACAATTCGCTGGGCAGCTCACGACGACAATGGCGACGATCTGATCTATTCGATCTACCTGCGTGGCGACGGCGAGACGGTATGGCGGCTGCTCAAGGACAAGATCACCGAGAAGGCTTACAGCTTCGATGCCGATCTGATTCCCGATGGCGGATACCAGGTGAAGGTGGTTGCGTCGGACGCTCCGTCGCACACGCCGGCAGCTGCACTGACAGGTGAAAAGGTCAGCGACCGGTTTGTGGTGGATACTACGCCGCCGGTGATTTCGAATCTGAAAGCCGTGGCCGAGTCGAGCGCTTGCGGCCGCAGCGACTGCCCGCCGGTTCTACACGTCACATTTAATGCCGAGGACTCGGGCTCGCCGATCGCTCATGCCGAGTACTCGATCGATGCCGGTCGGTGGCAATTTGTAGCTCCGGTGGGCGTTATCTCCGATGCGAAGCAGGAGAAGTACGATTTTTCGATTCCGCTGGAAGGCAGCGGTGCAAAGACAGCCGAGCATCTCATTACGGTGCGTGCCTACGACCGGTATGACAACGTGGGCGCGGCCAAGACCGTAGTACCGGCAGGCGCAAAATAGAAGATGCGATTCGAACTGGGAGTTGCGGCGCGATACCTGAAGGCCAAGCGCAGGCAGGCCGTAGTGGGCATTGTGACTGTCATCTCCATAACCGGGGTGGCGGCCGGGGTGGCGGCGCTGATCATCGCGCTGGCGATTACCAACGGGATGCGAAGGGATCTCCAAGACAAGCTGGTTGATTCGAGCGCGCATATCGAGCTGTTGCAAGCAGACAAGATGGGCATCAAGGACTGGCGGCCGTTGCTTGCGCGGCTCCAGCAAGTGCCGCATGTGGTTGCTGCCTCGCCGGGATTGTGGGAGCAGGTGCTGGTGGCGCGCGGCGCGCGCGACGGGGGTGCGCTGGTGCTGGGCATTCTGCCAGACGACGAGCGCAGGGTGAGCCACATCCTCGACCATGCGACCCCGGGCGCGATCGCGGCGCTCGAGCCGGTAACGCAGGGGGCGGCATCTTCGCCTGGAGCCTTGCCGCCGATTGTCCTGGGCAGCGACCTTGCGGATACGGTGGGCGCAACGGTGGGCGACTCGGTGCTGCTCATCAGCCCGCAGGGCGACCTTACGCCGCTGGGCGAGATTCCGAAATACATGCGCTTCCGTTTGGCCGGTACCTATCACACCGGCTTTTACCAGTACGACTCGCAGATGGGGTTCCTGCGGCTGGCCGATGCGCAGCGTCTGTTCGACGAGCCCGACCTGCTGTCGGTGATCGGCTTTCGCGTGGACGACCCGAACAACGCGCCCGTAATTGCCAAGGCCATTGAGCAGGCCGCCGGTAAAGGCTACATGACCACGAACTGGACCGAGGAGAACCGCGAGTTGTTTCGCGCTCTCAAGCTCGAGCAGATCGTAACATTCATCGTGATTGCGCTCATCGTAATTGTGGCAGCGCTCAATATTCTCATCGCGCTCACCATGATGGTGATGGAAAAGACCCGCGACATTGCCGTAATGATGAGCTTTGGCGTAGAACCCGGGCAGATAAAGCGCATCTTTCTGCTGCAGGGACTGCTGATCAGCGTGATCGGGACGGCGATCGGCCTGGTGCTGGGATATGTGGCTTCATGGGCCGGCAGCCATTACCACATTCCGCTCTCGCCGGACGTATACTCGATCGATACCCTGCCCTTCGCGCCGCGGCTGATCGACGGCGTGATTGTCTCGGTGGTTTCGATTGGGATCTCGCTGCTGGCAACGTTTTATCCGTCGTCGGCGGCGGCAAGGGTGCTTCCGGCTGAGGCGCTGCGATACGAGTAAGGCCTTTAGATTCAATGAAAAGTTGCAATGTGACACATTTTGTGTCACATTTAAACTATGCCAAGTGTGAATCTGCGTCAACTCCGCGACACCCGCCAGCTTATTGCATGGCTTGACGCCGGCGAGGTGGTTGAACTGCGCAAGCGTAACCGGGTTGTGGCGAGGATCGTCCCCGAGTCGCCCAGGCCGGAGCCGGTTGAGTGGCCCGACTTTGAAGCGCGGGCGAAGGCGATCTTTGGCGACCGGATCATTCCGGCGGTTGAAATGCTGATTGAGGACCGCGAGGATTGGTTTTGAGCATTTATGCAGACTCAAGTTTCATCGTGTCGAGTTGCGTTCAGGACTCTCATACCCTTGAGGTGTCCATGCGACTGTCGCAACGGCCGCTGGTTTGGATTACGCCACTAAACCGGGCGGAAATCGCAAACGCGATCCATCGCTACGTTTTTCGTGGAGCGATCTCAGCGGTCGACGCTCGCCGTTCATGGTCCAATTTTGAGCAAGACAGGATCAACGGAGTCTGGACAGACGTGGGCTTTCCAAACTCTGTGTGGGACACGAGCATTACATTGAGTGGACGCTTCGGAGCTGTCTTCGGCGTCCGTACTCTCGATTCCCTGCACGTGGCGTGCGCGCTTGAGCTGAAGGCTCAGAAGTTCTGGACGTTCGATGAGCGGCAGGCAAGGCTGGCGGAAGCAGTAGGGCTCGACACTACTGCTTGAAAACCAATGGCACATCACCTAAGCAGGCGTAATGATTCCGCCCATTGCGTGTCGGCGCGGCAGGACAATGCCGCGGTGATCCACCGCTCCGCGGTTTGACTCTTCGGATAAGATTTCACGGAGTGTGAGCGCTCCGCCGCAGGCCGGACACCAGTCGGCCTGAGTCTCGTCAGCCAGCACGGCGTGGCATTGGGAGCAGATGCGTTCCATGCAGATAGACTACCGGATTCGCGCAATCATTACGCGGCGGGCTGAATCAGGCGCGCAATTCCGGCGGCCCAGGCGCGAATATCGTTCCAATCCCGAATATCCGAAGGGTGGATGTCCTTTGCCGGGAAGGCCGGGAGATGCCGCGCTAGGTTGAAGGGGAACGGCATGTGGTTTACGTCGAAGCGGCCGCCCAGGATCTTCACCTCAACGGGTTGGAGCCATGGGGACTGAGCCAGTTGCTTTGCCGCCTGCTCGCCGGCGGTGTTGAACTCCTCGGGTTTGCCTTGAATCGGCCCGAGTACAAAGACCCACGCCGGCATTCCGGCAAGACCAACTCGATACCGGCTGAGAAACCTGTGCATCTCAGAGGGCATTCCGCCCATGTAGAGCGGCGCGCCGAGAATGGCCGCCCCGTATTCGCCGAGCGTCTTGAGGTCACGCATCCGGGCCACCTCGACGGGCAGCTGCGCTTCGCGCAATACTTCGGCAATGACCTCGGCGACTTCGGCGGTAGAACCGGTTCGCGTGGAATAAGCCACCAAAACAGGCAAAAGCACGCAAGACACCTCTGTTCTGCGCATTGTGCGCCGGGCCTGAGACGAGCGGATGTGTTTCCTATCACGAAATGTCGTCGAGCCAATAACAGGCCTAACCCACAAGGCTTCCGGCCCCTCGCCCGGTACACTGGGTTCATGCATCCCCCGGTCCGCCTGATTGCCATCGACATGGATGGAACCTTGCTCCCCGCACTCTCACAGACGGTGAGTCATCGCGGGGCGCTGGCGCTTCGCGCGGCGCAGGAGGCCGGAGTGACCGTGGCCATCGCAACCGGCCGGCGCGCAGCGTACACCACTCCGGTGCTGGAAGGCCTCGGCCTGCGAGCGGATACGCCTCTTATCGCGTCGAATGGTGCAGTGATCAAGACGCTCGGCGGCGAAACCATCGACCGGTGCCACATGGAAGCTCGCGCAGCGCGGGGTATATGCGGGTTGCTGCGGGAATTTGGCTGCGTCGTCTTCACCTTCGATCGTGCTGGCCGGGGCGAGCTGGTGCTTGAGAACCTCGAACAGGCTCATGGGCGCATTTCGCTGTGGATTGAGCAGAACCGGAATGCGATTGAAGTGGTGAAGCCGCTCGAGGACGCACTGCCCGACGGTGAGGATCCTATCCAGGGCATGGTGGCAGGTTCGCTGGCCCAGATGCGCGCCGCCGAGAAGGCTCTGAAGGCGAGTGAGTGGGCTACGGCCTGCGAATCGGTGTGCACGGAGTACCCGGCGCGTGACCTGTCGATTCTGGATTTGTTGCCTCCGGGTGTTACCAAGGGATGGGCCCTGGCGCGGCTGGCCGCGCGGCTGGGCGTTGACCGAAAAGAGACCATGGCCATTGGCGACAACTGGAATGACGTTGAAATGCTGGAGTGGGCCGGGCAAGCTGTGATGATGGGCAATGCGTCCGGTGGGCTGCTCGCCCTGGCAAAAACGCGCGGCTGGAAACAAGCCCTATCCAACGAACACGATGGCGCGGCTGTTGCCATTGAGGCGGCACTGAAAAAAGTTGTGAACGCGAACCTTGAAACGTCGGCTACCATGGATTGACGGCCGGCAGGACCGGATTTTTGCAATGCACAAGCGGAGACTGACAGTTGCGGCGGCGATTGCGGGCGTAATGAGCCTGGCGCCGGCGCTGCGCGCTGCCGAACGGGTCACGCTGAGCAACGGGTTCGCGATGCGATGCGATCATCACGCCCAGGTGGACGGGCGCGTGCGGCTCTACTTGAGCGCAGGCGAAGACAACTACATTGAATTCGCGCCCGGACAGATCGCCAACGTAGAAGGTGTGCCCGACGCTCCCGCGCAGGTCGAAGCGGTCGCGGCTGCGCCCCAGCCGAACGCGAAGCTTACGCCGGCCGACCTGGGAGAGCTGCTGGCTCGCGCCGGCAAGGTCCACAACATTGACGTGGACCTGCTGGCCAGCGTAGTAAAGGCTGAGAGCGGCGGCAATCCCCACGCGGTGAGCAGCGCCGGAGCGCAAGGACTGATGCAGCTGATGCCCCGCACGGCGACCCAGCTCGGCGTGAGCGACAGCTTTGCCCCCGACCAGAACGTACGCGGAGGATCAACCTATCTGGATGCACTGCTGACCCGTTATAGCGACAATCTGGCGCTGGCGCTGGCAGCCTACGATGCCGGCCCGGCGGCCGTGGACAGGTATCACGGCATTCCTCCTTATTACGAGACGCGCGCCTATGTGGCGCGGGTGATTCACGAGTTCAACCGCCGGGTGCTGGCGCGTGAAGCGCAACTGAAACAGGGTCCGCCGGCGACTCAGGCATCGGGAAGCAGGTAGTCTGCGGAGGCCTTCTTCTTCGCTCCATCCTTTACACTCTTCTATACAGCCGTTCCATCAGCACGATCGTTTTTGCCTCAGGCCGAGTTTTGGAACGCGACGAATGCGGGCAAACGAGGGACACTCAGGCTTCGGGTCAGATTCCGGGAGTCCCATGCCAGACGGAGAAAGCTTGAACAAACGACAGTGGATTTTGGGGTTGGTGGTGCTTGCGGTTCTCGCCGGCTTTGCGTATTGGGGCCGTGACAGAATCCACTTCGACTTTGGGCTCTTTCGGCGCCAGATTGTCCTCGCGGACTGGCGGCTCATTGCGCTCGCCACGGCTTGTATTTATGCCGCTTACGTCTTCCGCGCAGCGCGCTGGGCGCGGCTGGTGCGGCACACCCAGAAGATACCTTCGCTCACGCTGCTCGGGCCCCAGGTCATCGGGTTCACTGCGGTTGCCCTCATCGGGCGCGTTGCCGATCTGGTGAGGCCGTATCTGGTGGCGCGCAAGACCGGCCTGCCCGTGAGCTCGCAGATTGCGGTATACATCGTCGAGCGTCTGCTCGATATGGGTTCGATGGCGCTGATCTTCTCCATCGCCATGTTCTGGGTGCCTGCCGACCAGATCATTCGCGGAACCACGCACGCAGGCGTGATGGCAAAGCTCACCCATCACAGCCCTGAACTCGCTTTGCTGGTGGTGCGCTACGGCGGGCTTGTCATCACTCTCCTTGGGGCGCTGTTTCTGGTTGCCGTGCGCCTGGCCGGCGAGAAGGTGGCCTCATTTCTGGAATTCAGCTTTGGACTGATTTCAAAGAATCTGGGACATGCCGTCGGGAACAAGATTCGCACGTTTCACTCCGGGCTGGACACGATGCGGTCGTTCTCAGATTTTCTTGCAGCGGCGGCGCTTTCTTTGACGATGTGGTTGCTTATCTCGACGGCTTATTTTGAGTGCTGCAAGGCGTTTGTAGACAGCCCAAAGCTGATTGCCATCACCCCGCCGAAATGCATTCTGCTGATGGTTGCCAGCGGCGGCGCCAGCATCTTCCAGCTACCCGTTATTGGGTGGTTCTCGCAGATAGGGCTGGTCGCCGTAGCTTTGGCCGCGATACTCGGCGCCTCGCCCGAGGCTGCTACAGCCTGCGGCGCGACTCTGCTGTTGGTCACCTTCCTGAGCGTCGTTCCGGTGGGCCTGATCTGGGCGCAGTTCGACCACGTAAACCTGCGCAAGGTGACGGTTGAGAGCGAGCACGTCAACGAGGTGATTGCGGCGGAGTAATCACACCGGCGCGTGATTGCGCGCACCGACGACGGAGCGGAATCGTTTAGGAATTGAACTCAGAACTGGTTGCATCAATAGCCCCGGTGGCTCAAGGCCCAATGTTTATGAGGCGATGGGCGGCACGGGACCGAAAGCGTACTACGCCGCGCAGTTTCTAAGCTGCAATTTTACAATCAGTTGTAACGACTCGCTTCGCAGCGTCATCCCCTCTCTGCTTCTGTACGACGCACCTGCGCCGGTGAGTCCATATCTTCGGGCTGCCCTTCCGTGACCTCTGCAGCTCGCATCCGAAATGAACTCGACATCAAACAAGGAGGATTTATGAACTGGTTTTCCTCTCGCGAAAGCCGCGTTGCATTCGCAGCACTATGCGGTATTGCCGCAGGCGTCCTGGCGGTAATGGCTTTCCACACATCCACTGTGAGGGGTGCGGAGCGGCTCGCGCCCCGTGGACCGCTCGAGCTTACCGCTGTGCCCATTCCCACGGCCACGTTGTCGGCCTCGACCCCTTCAACTGCATGGATCACGGCGACCTCTTCCAGCGGCCCGTTTTGCCTGACGGGATTTGTGGTGAGCCCCGGGCTGGCCTCCACGCTCACATTGCCGACAGGAACGGCCACCATTCAGCTGCAGATCATCGACAACTATGGCTTGTCGCACCCGGAGATCACTCTCTTCAACGGAGTGACCGGTGGAATCACTCCGTACGACATTGTTCTGAGTTACGGCAACCAGATTTGCGCAAAACAGACGATCGCGTTTGAAGCCATCGAGTATGAGGGGCCAGGGCCGGGAACGACAATCGACTTGTTTGGCCAGGCGATGGTGCTGGCCGAGCATGGAAACACAGTGACTATCACGAGCAGCACGGCACAACCACAGTAAGCGCCTCGACGTGAAGTTGCAGCAGGAGATAAACAGTGTGTCGACCGCCTGAGTGGCGGTTGGCGCATGCCGGCGAGGCGCCGGGAGTTGCAAAAGACAAACCACTGGGGAGCCGTGGGCGGCGCCGGGGTCAGGGCTGGGCTTGAACCACTCCTGCCGACGCGCGCCGCCCCCACGGGGCTGAGGCCCTTGTCCCCTCAGACAAAGCAAACTACAACTCGTAGTACTACTGAATTGGCGGCGGAGGATCGGCCGGCCGCGTCGCATCAGGCCCAGGCGCCTGTGGCACAGGCACAGGCGCGGGCGTTGGCGTGAACCACTTTTTCGCTTCCTTGCTGAAAAGCAGCAGCGCCAGCAGGACCACAAAGACGCTGTGAAAGATGAGGCCCCACGGGCTTTGAAAGGCACTCAGGATCACGTGAAACAGGGTCCAGCAGAATGCCAGCCAGCGTGCCCAGTTCTGGCCGCGCAGCATATAGTATCCCGCCGCGACTGCAGCGAGGCCGATCACGATCATCAGGAGCGTTTCGGCGGCTCCCAGTAACGTGGGCGAGAGTGTTTTGAACTGGCTTATGTGGTAGCCGGTCGAAACCAGTCCGACGATGACATAGAGCCACGAGAGAGCGGTAATGGTGGGTGGGCGCTTGTTCATGATTTCGAGATAAGTGTACCCGCTGCGGGCGCTGGGAGGTCCTCATTTTGTTCGGGGCTCTGATGGAACTGCATCTTCGGCTGAATCGGCGCCGGCCGAGTAGCGAATCGTCTCAGGCCCCACGGCGCCACCGGTCAGCAGCATGCTCATCGCCTGTTCCATGGTCATTGCGGTCTCGGTGACCCGGCTCATGGGCAGCACCTGCAGAAACGCCGAGGTCGGGTTGATGGCGTTGGGAAGCAGGACGGCGGCGAGGGCTTCGCCAGTATCTGCGTCGGCCAGCGTGCGGGTCAGGAACCCAATGCTCTTCTGTCCCTCGATAGGGAAGTCGATGAGCACGACACGCTGGCTCGAGGGCTTGGTGGCCATCATGGTGTCAATCAGCTGGCGAACCGAGGTGTAGACCTTGGCGATGAATGGCAGCCGCTCGAGAACAGACTCAAAGAGCGCAAATGCCTGCCGTCCGATGACCACGGAGGTGACGCGGCCCACTACGTAGAGGACGGCCAGGGTGAGCAAAATGGCCAGCCCTGACTCCATGAGGGGACTGCCGAGCCACCCCTGAGGGAAGATGCGCTCAAAGAAGCGCACCAGGGGCAATCCTGCCTCGGCCAGCGACCGGAACAGAAAGCTGAAGATCAGGTAAGTGACGAACAGGGGGCCGATGGTGATGATCCCGGCCAGGATACTACCTTGGACGCTGCGAACGGACCTTGCGAAAACCGATTTCACGCTTCTCTCTCCGATAAGAGGATACGCGAACGCGATTTGCGCCGTCCCTACGGGACTGGGTTAGTTTGTTGGCCAGCTTTCCCCCTAAGCTGAGGCGCGTCGGAGCCTGATCCGCCCAGCGAGCAGGAATGTTCACGCGATTGCCCTCGCCGGCTACCGCGCCCCGGATCGCGGAATTGCCTTCAGCCAGGCGCGGCCAAGCCTCCCCAAATCCGCTGCTACCGTCTATAGTGAGAATTTGCGCAAGATGGACGGAGAATGAAGGGGATGGAAGAGCTGAGACCGGAAGCAGTTGCAACCGAGGAACCGAAACCTGAGGGGGCCGCAACCAAGCCTCGCAGCCCGGGACAAATTGTGCGTCCCGTGCAGCATCCTTCCACGCTGGAAAAGACGGTGGGCGTGCTGCGGACGATCCTGCCCCTGGCGCAGAAGTTTCTGCCGCTGCTGGACGGGCAGATAGGAACTGTGGTTTCGAATCTCATCGGTCCACAGAGTTCGCCGCGACAGGTTGCCCAGACCCTGTTGCCGCTGCAGGAAGGCCTTGCTCACCTTGAGAAACAGCACGTTGAACTGCGCGCCCAGGTGGCCGGGCAGCGCGCGGCGCTGAAACAGATCGATGAGCAGATCGAAACGGTGAGGAAGCTGACCGAGGATACGGCGGAAGAGCAGCGGAATCTGGCGGACAACCTTGAAATGATGCGCCGCAAGGTGAACCTGGTTGCCGTTGCCGGGCTTGTGCTGCTGGCAGCCGTAGTGACGCTGAACGTGGTCCTTTTTGTGCACATGCGGCGGATTTTCCCCTGAGATGAGAGGCAAAATCAAACGCCCTGGGCACAAATCTGAAGCGTCTTGGCCACTCGTTAATAGAGAGTCTTAGATTGTGAGACGCGCGTAAATCGCTTTTGGGCTCCCGCGAGAGCGCGAAAAGAGCAATTCTGGGGCTATTTTTCTTTTATCAATAGGTATTTAAATTATACAAAGTCGATTTTACTGATTCCGGCTAACCTCATCGGGGTTTGTGACAGCGGTTGTTGCCAGTCGTATTTTCGGCGGAATAGTATTCCTGATAGTTCAACAACCTCGTTAATCTGGGGTGACTTCGTCCCAACTATGCATGCAGTTGTTCCCAAGTTCACAGAGCTTCACCAACAAGCGGCGCCAGCTGGCCAAGGCGCATGCGAATGGAGTGTCTCGCCATGGCATGGTATGCCTACTGCATTGGGGAAAAGCAAGCGTTTCCTGAAATAGCTCGCCATCGTAAACCTGTTCCGATGGAATCAGTTCTTGGAGTAAGCGGAAATCAAGTTTTTTTATATCCCGCCAGTGATCTCGCCGTCATCGTGAGCGAGCACAACCCACAGGAACCGCTCAACCAGAAGTCCGGCGTTGACCATGCCCGCGTGATCGCCGATTGCTTCCAGCATTCCACGGTACTTCCCTTCCGTTTTGGCACCGTCTTCAACGACGACGATTCGCTGCGGAAGTCGATCCGTTCGAACCAGCGCCAGTTCCTGGGCAATATCGACAAGCTGCGCGGCAAGACGGAGATGCACCTGAAGATCTTTGTCGACGACTGTTGCGGCAAGGAGTTGGAACGTCACGCGCCGACGGAGACTGTGGGCCGCGGGTACCTGACCAACCTGCGCGAGAATGCAGCCCGGACGAGAGAGCGCCAGACGCGGGCGCGCGCGGTCAGCTTCCAGATGCATCGGCTGTTTTTGCCGCTGGACGAGGAAGTGAGCTGCCGGCTGGCGGAGAACGGCAAGATGGTGCTCGACATTGCGCATCTCATCGAGCGCAAGTGCTCTGAGCGCTACCAGAACAAGTTCGCCTCAACCGTGCTGATGATGCGCGAGTGCCAGATGCAGCTTTCAGGGCCCTGGCCGCCGTATCACTTTGTCCACCGGCTCACGCGGGGCTCGCACACGCAGCCGCAGGCGGCAGTGCAGGCCGGCGCGGCAGTTCCGGCTGCCGCGGAAGCGCCGGCAGTGGGCATGATGACGGTGATGGTTTAGGGCTGAGTTCGAATCAAGAGAAAAAGCTCTGGCCGAGGCCGGAGCTTTTTTGTGCGATGATTCGAGGCCGTTAGCTTCCCACCCTTTTCACGATGAAGCTGTGAAAAGGATGGGGCACGGATTTCAATTCAGGTACACTCGTCGCCAAAGGCGAGGCGCGGGTCCGGGGACCCGCGCTACAGCCGGTCTGAAGACTGGCGGTACTTGTGTGTGCCCGCCCTCAGTCGTAGTACTCCAGCCCGAGGTGGGTGATCAGGTCGGCACCCATGATGTGGCGCAGGGTGTTCTTGAGCTTCATGGACTGGATGAAGAGATCGTGCTCGGGGTAAAGCCCTTCGGCGGTCTGCGGCGACTTGAGGTAGAAGCTCAGCCACTCCTGGATGCCGAGGGATTTGAGGCTCGGCGTGCGCTTGGCGAGGTCGAGGAAAAGGACCAGGTCGAGCGCGATGGGAGCGGCCAGAATCGAGTCGCGGCACAGGAAGTTGAGCTTTATCTGCATCGGGTAGCCGAGCCAGCCAAAGATGTCGATGTTGTCCCACGCTTCTTTCTGGTCGCCGCGCGGCGGGTAATAGTTGATGCGGATCTTGTGGTAGAGATCCTTGTAGAGATCCGGGTAAAGCTCGGGCTGGAAGATGTGCTCGAGCGAGCCGAGCTTTGACTCTTCCTTGGTCTTGAACGACTCGGGATCGTCGAGGACTTCGCCGTCGCGATTGCCCAGGATGTTGGTGGAGAACCATCCGTTGACGCCCAGCATGCGCGCCTTGAAGGCGGGCGCCAGGACGGTCTTCATCATCGTCTGGCCGGTCTTGAAGTCCTTGCCGCAGATGGGCGCGGCATTCTGCTTCGAGAGGGACACCAGAGCCGGGATGTCGACGGTAAGGTTTGGCGCGCCGTTGGCGAAGGGTACGCCCTCGCTGAGCGCGGCGTAGGCGTAAATCTGCGAAGGAGCGATGCCAATATCGTTGGCTTCGAGTCCCTTCTCAAAGC
>Ga0326727_10020735_pt1 | contig 13005 bp, 12 predicted proteins | sample MB2enrmetagenome_FD_207643 | JGI IMG/M metagenome (GOLD analysis project Ga0326727, IMG submission 207643) | Lab enriched peat soil microbial communities from McLean, Ithaca, NY, United States - MB29MY | ecosystem: Environmental > Terrestrial > Soil > Wetlands > Peat | place: USA: New York...
AGGATTTTCTGGTCGATCCCTACCAGGTATTGGAAGCGCGCGCAGCGGGGGCGGGCGGTGTCTTGGTCATTCTGCGAATGCTGAAGCGGCCGAGAATCGAAGCGCTGCTGGATGTTGCGGCCGAACATGGAATGTTCGTGCTGCTGGAGGCCTTCGATGAGCCGGACCTCGGCGTCGCGCGCGATTTGATGGCCTCGCGCGCGGTGGGGCGCTCGGGACCCGGTGCCCCTCCGGGGGAGCAGATTTTGATCGGCATCAACAGCCGCGACTTGCAGACCCTGAAGGTGGTGCAGGAGCGCTTCACGACGCTCGCGCCGCTGCTGCCGGCCGCCTGGCCGGCGGTGGCCGAGAGCGGCGTCGCCTCGGGCGCGGATGCGCGGCGCATGCGGCAGCTGGGCTATCGCCTGGCCTTGATCGGCACCGCTCTGATGGCCTGCGAAGATCCGTCGCAGCTGCTTCGCGAAATATTCGATGCGACACGGACAGTGCAACCTTAAATGGCTACACTCGCACCCATGTGGATCAAGATTTGCGGCATCACCAGTGCGGACGCGGTCGCCGCGGCCGCGGAGGCCAACGTCGATGCGATCGGCTTCGTATTCGCGCCCAGTCCGCGGCAGGTGACGCCCGGCCAGGCGGCGCAGCTGGCCGCGCTCGCGCCTCCCGGAATCTTGCGTATCGCCGTTGCGCAGCACCCCTTGCAGATGAAGGTCGATGAAATCTGCCGAACCCTCAAACCGGACTACTTTCAAACGGACTTCGAGGATTTGCGCGAATTGAAGATTCCGGCGCATATCAAAGTGCTGCCCGTCGTGCGATTCGGCCGCAAGACGCCGAGCCCATTGCCGGGGCGCATGCTGTTCGAAGGCCCCACCAGCGGCATCGGCGAGCTGGCCGATTGGGGGAGGGCGGCCGAGCTGGCGCGCCAAACCGAGTTGATTCTCGCCGGCGGCCTGTCCGCGCAGAACGTGGCCGAGGCCATCCAGGCCGTGCGGCCGTTCGGGGTGGACGTGAGCAGCGGCGTCGAGGAAACGGCGGGCGTCAAGGACCCCGCGAAAATCCACGAATTCGTGCGGGCGGCCCGCGCCGCCGCGGCAACGCTGGAGAATGAATCATGAGTTCACCGCTTCACGGTGAGGCCGTGCGGGCCGTCTTCCCCGACGCCCGCGGCCGCTACGGCGCTTTCGGCGGGCGCTATGTTCCGGAGACCCTGGTGCCCGCGCTGGATCGGCTGCAAGCCGGGGTCGAGCGGTATTTGCACAGCGCCGATTTTCAGTCCGAGTTCAATCACGAGCTGAAGACCTGGGTGGGGCGCCCCACGGCTCTCACCCGCGCGACGACCTTGAGCAAGCGCTGGGGAGCCGATGTCTGGCTCAAGCGCGAAGATCTTGCGCACACAGGTGCGCACAAGATCAACAACGCCGTGGGCCAGACGCTGCTGGCCAAGCGCCTGGGTGCCAAGCGCATCGTTGCGGAAACCGGCGCGGGCCAGCATGGCGTCGCGAGCGCCGCCGCGGCGGCGCGGCTGGGACTGCCCTGTGTGGTGTACATGGGTGCGGTCGATGTGGAACGGCAGGCGCCCAATGTCGGACGCATGCATTTGCTGGGAGCCACGGTGGTGCCGGTGACGGGCGGCGACCAAACTCTGCGCGCGGCCATCGACGAGGCGTTGCGCGACTGGGTGTCCGATCCCGATGGCACGTATTACTCCTTGGGCTCGGCGGTGGGGCCGCATCCCTATCCCTACCTGGTGCGCGAGCTGCAGTCCGTGATCGGCCGCGAGGCGCGAGCGCAGATGCTGGCGATGGCGGGCGGCCTGCCCGATGTGGCGGTGGCCTGCGTGGGCGGCGGCTCGAATGCCATCGGGCTGTTTCATCCCTTCCTGGACGACACCTCGGTGAAATTGATCGGCGTGGAAGCCGGCGGCCGCGGTCCCGGCCTCGGGGACAATGCGGCCTCGCTGACTTTTGGAACTCCCGGTGTTCTGCAGGGCAGCTACACGCTGATACTGCAGGACGCCTATGGCCAGGTGCGGGAGACTCATTCGGTGTCCGCCGGTCTCGATTATTCCGGCGTCGGCCCCGAGCATGCCTATTTGATGAAAATCGGGCGCGTTGCCTATGAGTCGGCGACGGACGAGGAAGCCCTGGATGCGCTCGCCGAATGCGCCCGGTACGAGGGCATTCTGCCGGCCGTGGAAAGCGCACATGCCTTTGCCGGCGCGCGGCGCTACGCCCAGGCTCACCCAGGCGCGCGAATTCTCATCGGCTGTTCCGGCAGGGGCGACAAGGACATGCCCATCCTGGAGCGCACGCTATTGAAGGATCTCGGCCGATGAGCCAGGCGGAGAACGCGAAGCCGCGCGATGCCATCTCGGCGGCGATTCAAGCGGCGGCCGCCAAGGGCGGACCGGCGCTGGTGGGTTTTCTCACCGCCGGATTTCCAACGCGGCGGGCATTCAAGGACAACCTGGCCGCCGTCGCCGATGTCTGCGATGTGGTTGAGGTGGGGGTGCCGTTCAGCGATCCCATGGCGGACGGAACCACCATACAGCGGGCGAGCGCAGCGGCGCTCGCCGACGGAGTCACGCTGCCGTGGATATTCGAGGAGCTCAACTCCCTGGATGAGCGGCCCGCGGCGCCCATTCTCCTGATGAGCTATTTGAACCCGCTGCTGCAGCATGGGCTGGAGGCATTGCCGCGGGATGCCGCCGCCGCCGGTGTTGCGGGATTCATCGTTCCCGACCTGCCCTTCGAGGAAAGCGACGATCTGAAGCGGGCGCTGGATCGCGAAGGCCTGGCGCTGGTGCAGATGGTGACGCCGGTGACGCCTCCGGAACGCCTGGCCATGCTGTGCCGCGAGGCCAGGGGCTTCGTGTATGCGGTGACCATGACGGGCACCACGGGCGCGGCAAAGGGCGCGGCCGTGGTGCCGCCTGAGGTGCTGGACTACATGGACAGGGTCAGGCGCTGTTCCAAAGTTCCGGTGTGTGCGGGTTTCGGGATACGCTCCCGGGAGCAGGTCGCCCGCTTCGCGGGCCATGTGGACGGCGTGGTGGTCGGCTCGGCTCTGGTGGAGGTCCTGGAGCGAGGCGGCGATGTGAGGGGATTTCTGCGTTCATTGCGTGAGGCCGGCTAGCGGTTCGCGAATACTCCAGGCTAGCTCAGGGAATCACGCGACGAGGGTCCGGGCCATGAAACGAGTGTTTCGCGCCGCATCGCTGATACAGGTTGCGCACGCGCGCAATGTGCTGCTGACCGCCGGCATTCAAAGCGAGCTGCGCAATCAATATTTGGCGGGTGCCTTGGGCGATCTGCCCATGCTGGAGACCTGGCCGCAGCTGTATGTCGAGGACGAGGATGAGCAGGTGGCATTGCGCGCCCTGGCGCGGGCCTCCGCGGCGCCGGCCGGCGCACCCTGGACCTGCGATCAATGCGGCGAGGTGATGGAACCGCAATTCACCAGCTGCTGGCGCTGCGCCAAAACCCATCAAGTTTAGCACAGCGGGCGGTTCTTCCATTACGGGGATGGGGCTGGATTCCTACGGGGAGACCCCAAGGCCGTGGCCGGGACAGCTGTGATAGTGTGCTTCGTGTTCTTAACGGAGATTACCCATGGAAGCTACATTCGACGGTATGGCTGAGCAGGCGCGAAAGACCGGAAACCGCCTCAAGAACGATTTGAGCGACGGCGTCAGCGATATCAAGGCGGCCGCATCGAGCGAGATCAAGAGCTTGATTGCGGACGTCGAGGATCTGATGGAGCGCATCGCCGACATGAAAGATGCGGACGTGGTGCGGGTACGCGGCAAAGTTCAGCGTGCCATCGATGCGGCCAAGCATGGGCTGGCGGAGGGGGCCGACGCCGTCCGGGAACAGGCGCAAAGGGCGGCGAGAACGGCCGATGACTATGTTCACGACAGCCCATGGCAGGCCATCGGGCTTGCCGCCCTGGTGGGCGCGGTGGTCGGTATTTTAGTCTCGCGCCGGTCCTAGACAGGCTCTCGGGATTACGGCGGTGAATTTGCTGTGGTCTTTGCCGAAGCTGGCGCCGGTGGTGCTGCGCCACCTCGGGGCGTATGCGGATCTCGCGAGCCTGGATTTGGCCAGGGCGCGTCGTGAACTGGCGGCCGAGTTTCTGGCCACGGTGATCCTCGTCGCTTGCGGGCTGTTTGCGGTTTTCATGGGCTGCCTGGTGGTGGTGGCCTGCACCTGGGACACTCCCCATCGTGTGGCCGCCATCGCATGGATGGGCGGCGGATTTCTGCTGGCTGCCGCCGTGGCGGCCCTGTACCGATCAAACTCCGCTCGGGCGAAATCGCAGCTCTTTGCCTCCGTCCGCGAGGCATGGCAGGAGGACCGGGTGATTCTCGAGCGCATCCTGTCGTCGGAGCCCGAATGATGTCCATGGCCCACCAGGAAGAAGAGGCGCAAGCCGAAATTCTCGACCGGCTGGCTGAGTCGCGGGAGGAACTGCGGCGCCTGCTCAAGCCGCCGCGCCGGGAATCATACGATGCCTCAGATGCGATGCCCGGCGATGAGGCGGGTGAATTTCCCCGCAGCCGCATCATGCAAATGCTCATGAGCGGCCGCGGAGTCGGGATATTGATTTCGCTCGCGGGCGGGTTTCTCATTGCGCGCCCCGCCTTGGCCTTGCGCCTGCTGCGGGTACTGCCGGTGAACCAGCTGGGCCGTATGCTCTTCCGGAAGGCGTTTACTGGACGGCGGGAGCGGAGGCGGGCAAAACAAGAATAGCCGATCAGCCCAGTACGATGAGCCCCTCGTGGTTTCGGCCGTCTTCCACCAGCCTGATCTCACCTGACTTGCCCGGGATTTCCTGCCCGTCGAGAGACGCGCGGACGATGCCGCGGCAGCGGCCCTGCGGATTCTGCACCACGATGCGGTACTGCGACGATCCCTGCCGGTAGGTGATGGTGAATTCCCTCCAGGCGCGAGGGATGCAGGGATCGACGCTCAGAATCGCGCCGCGCACACGGATCCCCAGTATCCCTTCCATGGCGGTGCGGTACATCCATCCCGCCGAGCCGGTATACCAGGTCCAGCCGCCGCGGCCGATGTGCTGGGGGGCCGAGTACACGTCGGCGCACACCACATAGGGCTCGACCTTGTAACGATGAGCGCCTTCGCGCGTGCTCGCATGATGAATGGGATTGAGAATGGAGAATACTTCCGCGGCCCGATCACCGTCCCCCAGCTGCGCGAACGCCAGGGCGGACCACAAGGCCGCGTGGGTGTACTGGCCGCCGTTCTCGCGCAGGCCGGGCGGATAGGCCTTGATGTAGCCGGGGTCGTGCGCCGTGTGATCGAAGGCCGGCGTGAACAAGTGCACCAGACCCTGTGTGCGGTTGACCAGCTGCGCGTCGACCGCCGACATGGCTCTGACCGCGCGCTCGCGCGGCGCCGCGCCGGAAATCACCGCCCAGGACTGAGCGATGGAATCGATTCTGCATTCATCGCAGGTGACCGATCCCAAGGCGGTGCCGTCGTCGTAGTAGCCGCGCCGATACCAATCGCCGTCCCAGGCTTCGCGCTCCATGGCCGTTTGCAGGGCAACGGCATGCCCGCGCCACTTCTCGGCCAAGGCCTGCGCGCCGCGCCGGTCGGCGATGGCGGCAAAGCGCAGCAAGGCGGCATACAGGAACCAGCCTAGCCAGACGCTTTCGCCCCGCCCGGCCGCTCCGACGCGATTCATGCCGTCGTTCCAGTCGCCGGTGCCGAACAGTGGCAGGCCGTGCGCGCCGACCGCCAGGCTGGAATCGAGGGCACGCACGCAGTGTTCGAACAGCGACCCGGCGCTCGCCGATTCGGGAGCGGAAAAGCTCTCGTGGCTGTCCGCCGGCAGAGGGCCGCCCGCCAGGAACGGCACCTGCTCCTCCAGGACGGCGAAATCCTCCGTGACTTCGAGGTAGTGAGCGGTCACGAACGCCAGCCAGGCGCGATCATCCGAGACCCTCGTTTTGACACCCTGGCCGGTCGAGGGCAGCCACCAGTGCTGAACGTCCCCCGCCTCGAACTGGCGCGCGGCGGCGCGCAGGATGTGTTCGCGAGTGATCTGCGGCCTGGACACGGCCAGCGCCATCACATCCTGCAATTGATCTCGAAAACCGTAAGCCCCGCTGGATTGATAAAACGCCGTGCGCCCCCACACGCGGCAGCTCAGCGTCTGATACAGCAGCCACCCGTTGAGCAGGATGTCCATGGATCGATCGGGCGTCTTGACCTGGATGGCGCCCAAGGTCCTATCCCAGAAGTCCGACACCTCTTTGAGTGCGGCATCGAGATCCAAAGTTCGGTAGCGCCGGATGAGTGCCACGGCGTCGGCGGGCGAGGCCTCCTCGCCGAGCAGTAAGGTGAACTCGGCCTCCTCGCCCGGGCTCAAGGTGATTGTCGTCTGCATGGCGCCGCAGGGGTCCAGGCCGGCGCCGACGCGATTCGACAGGCGATGCGCTTCGAGCAATGCCCTCGGTTCGGCGAGCGATCCCTGCGGCCCGATGAATTCCCTGCGATCGGCCGTGCATGCCTGCTGCCGGCCGGCCATGTCCAGGAACGCGATTCGCGTTTGAAAATCCATGCGCCAGGGGTTGCGCGCCAGCAGGGCCGCGGTCTTCGGCTCGATCTCCGTGATGATGAAGGGCGCCGTGCGGCTGCGCTGATTGCCGAGCACCCAGTCCACGTAGTGAGTGATGGAGAGCCGTCGCGTCTGTCCCGAGCGATTGGTCATCTTCAGCCGCGAAATCTTGAGCGAATCCTCGAGCGGCACGAACTGCAGGAGATCCGACGCGATGCCATGCGAGGAATGTTCGAATCGGCTATATCCGAAGCCATGGCGAACCACATAGGCGGAGGGCTCGCGAATGGGCAGAGGGGTTGCGCTCCACAGAGCGCCGCTGTCCTCGTCGCGAATGTAGAGGGCCTCTGCAGGCGCATTGCCGACGGGATCATTGCACCAGGGCGTGAGCTGGTTCTGCTGCGCATTCAAGGACCACGTGCTGCCGCAGCCGTCCGCCGACGCCAGAAACCCGAACTGCGGGTTGGCGATCACGTTGATCCATGGCGCCGGCGTCCACTGATCCTCCTCCAGGATCACGACGTATTCGCGCCCCTCGGCCGCGAACCCGCCGAGACCGTTGAAAAATTCCAGCGAGGGCCGGGTGTGTGCGGCGCCGTTCGCCGATACCGGGCCGACGTTCCGCCGGCGCGGCGGCGGCATCCACTGCGATTCCCCGCCGGGAGCGAGTTGAGCGCTCAAGCTGCCGCGCCGCGCATCCAGTACGGCGCGCGCGGCCGTGTGCAATAAATCGAGGGCCGAGGCCGGCAGCGAATCCGCGCGCAGCAGGAACACCGTCCCGCGCCCCGCGCCGTCCGCCACACAGCGGGCCTGGGAGGCCTTGATCGCGGCGTCGAGTGCTTGGGAAGTACTGATCGCGGCGTCGAGCGGCGGCTGTGGATCGGGCGCATCGGACGGGAACTCGGTCAGAATGATGAGATCGACGGCCAGCCGCTTGAGCCGCCAGTAGTCATGGGCACGCAGCAACTGCTCGACGAATTTGAGGTCATTGTCGCCGCCCATCCGGGCAAGCACGATGGGCAGGTCGCCGGAGATGCCGTGGGGCCATAGGGCGGAGGGTCCCAGCCGGTTCTTTTCCAGGATATTGCCGGGTGCCCGCAGCGAGGAATCCGAGTACAGCACCCGATTGGCGAGGCGTTGAAATATCTCGGCCTCCTCGTCGCCCACACCTAGGCGGCCAAGCTGCGCCTCGGCCTGGGCTCGCGCCAGGGTTTTCGCCTGCTCGAAAGCGGCCATGTCGCGATGCCTGTCGGCCAGCGCGAGAGCCTGGGCCCGGCCCGCACCGACCCCGGTCCAAAAGGCGACCCGCGCCGTCTCGCCGGGCGCTATGCGCAGGCGGCGGCGCAGCGCCAGCACGGGGTCGAGCACCGTTCCGACGGTTCCGGACAACGGCCCAACGTCCACGATGGAATGCGCGTTGCGCAGATCGCGCCCGCGGCCCAGAAAGCGCGCCCGGTCGGTCTCGAACTGCAGGGCGCCGACGGCTTCTCCCTCCACGGCGCAGTGGTGGAAAACCCAACGCTGCGGTTCCCCGGCATCCCGAGGCCGCCGCGTGGCGAGCAGCGTGCCGCTTTGGGCCACGAATTCCGTCTGCACGAACATTTTGGAGAATGCGGGATGCGCGGAGTCGGCGTCGGGCGCCGACAGCACCACCTCGGCGTAACTCGTCAATTCGATTACACAGGCGTGGGTGCCCTCATTGGTCACCGAGACCCGGCGGACTTCCGCATCGTCTTCGGGCAGCACGAGAATCTCGGTGCACGTGAGAATAGGTCCGTCGCGGCGAGTGAACTGCGCGCGATCTTCGGACCATTGCACTTCATAGGAATCCGGTTCGCATGCGGCGGGCTGGTATCCGGCCGACCAGTGCCGGCCGCCGGCCGCCTCGCGCAGAAAGACGTAGGTGCCCCAGGGATCGCAAGTCGCATCCTCGCGCCAGCGTGTCACGGCGATGTCCCGCCACCGGCTGTACCCGGAGCCGGCGGCGGTGAGCATGACGCTGTAGCTGCCGTTCGACAGCAAATGGGTGCGCGGCGCCGTCGCCGATTCAGCCGGAGTATTCATTCGCCGTGCAGTTTCAAATACCGGGACCAGACGAAGACCGCGATGGCGGCGGTCATCTGCAGCCAGCCCAGCCAGGGGATTTGCGTCGACAAGGCCAGCCAGATGAGTCCGGACAGCCAGAGCACGGCCGCCGCGATGGTGGCATCCCGGCGAGAGTTGCTGAGCCGCATTTCCTCTCGCAGCCGCGACACGGCCGCGGATTCCGCCGTGAGGCGGGGGTGCCCCTCGGCCGCCTCACGCACCGCCGTCTGGAATATCTGCGGCACCTGCTGCAGCGCCACCAGGGTATCGGGAAGCTGGGCGCGAACCTGCCGCAGCACGGCCCGCGGGCTCATTCGCTGGCGCATCCATTTGCGCAGGTACGGCTGCGCGGTGCGCCAAAGATCGAGCTCCGGGTACAGCTGACGGCCCACGCCTTCGATGTTGAACAGGGTCTTTTGCAACAAGATCAGCTGCGGCTGCACCTGCATGTCGAAGCGGCGCGCCGTTTCGAACAGCCGCAGCAGCACCTGTGCGAAGGAGATTTCCTTCAGCGGCTTGTTGAAGATCGGTTCACAGACGGTGCGTACCGCCGACTCGAGCTCATCGACCCGGGTGCCCGGCGGCACCCAGCCCGATTCGATGTGCAGGGCCGCGACCCGCGCATAGTTGCGGTCGAAGAACGCCATGAAATTCTCGGCCAGGTAATGCTGGTCACGCGCCTGCAGGGTGCCGACGATGCCGAAATCCACCGCCGCATAGCGCGGGTTCTGCGGATCGTCGGTCTGCACGAAAATATTGCCGGGGTGCATGTCGGCGTGGAAAAAATTGTCGCGGAACACCTGGGTGAAGAATATCTCCACGCCGTTCTCCGCCAGCTTGGCGATGTTCGTGCCGCGCGCGCGCAATTCATCGAGATCGTTGACGATGACCCCGCGAATTCTCTCCATGACCATGACGTTGACCCGGCAATAATCCCAGTACACCTCGGGCACATACAGGAGCGGTGAGCCGGCGAAATTGCGCTTCAGCTGGGCGGCATTCCCGGCCTCGCGCAGCAGGTCCAGCTCATCGAGTACGGTCTTGCGGTATTCGCACACCAGCTCGACGGGGCGCAGGCGGCGCGCGTCCTCCCAGTACTCGCCGGCCAATTCGGCCAGGTAGTGCAGAACCTCGAGGTCCAGATCGATGATCTCGCGCATTCCGGGGCGCAGTATCTTGACCACGACCTCGCGGCCGTCCTTGAGCGTGGCGAGGTGAACTTGGGCGATGGAGGCGGCGGCCAGCGGCTCGGGTTCGAAGCTGCCGAAGATATCGCCAAGAGCGAGCCCGAACGCCTTTTCGATGGACGCGATCGCGACGGCGCTGTCGAAGGGCGGAACGCGGTCCTGGAGCTTCGCCAGCTCATCGGCGATGTCGGGCGGCAGCAGATCGCGCCGGGTGGACAGGGCCTGGCCGAACTTGACGAAGATCGGCCCCAGCTCCTCGAGCGCCAGGCGCAACCGCTCGCCGCGGGTCTGGCCGATGCTGCGTTGAAACCAGGTCCATGGCGAGAGATAGACCAGAAAGCGAAACGGGCGATATAGATGCGTGGCGCGCACGAAATCATCGAGCCCATGCCGGACCAGAGCGCGTTGAATCTGCAGCAGCCGGACGAGGACCCGCCGGCGCATCAAGCCGCACCCTTCAGGATCGCCTCGAGGCGCGCGAGCCGGGCCTCGATTCGATCGGCGGTCTCCCGCACCTCGTCGACTCCGCGCAGGAACTCGTCGAGCTCCGTCTTATTCACCAGGTCGCGGCCCTCTTCCTGCAGATATTCGGCGATGTTCTCGCCGGCGGTGCGGCCGGCGCGGCGCATTAACTGAATTGCGTCCCGCGCGAATTGGGATAGGCGCCGCGCGGGAAAATCGCCTATCCATCGCGACAGCTCCTCCTCCGGATCGGGCCGTGCCAGCATGAACAGTTCGCGATAGGAGTTGGCGATCTCGGCATCGCCTCGAATCCGCGCGGCGGGCTTGCCCGGCTCCCGGGCCGCTCCGCCCTTGATCAATTGCAGCAATGCGAGCAGCGGCCCCGATATGGTCGCATCCGCCTCGCCATCCTCGCCCGCGAGCAGCACCAGCCGGCCCTGATGCGTGCTGGCGCGAATGCGCGCGATGCCCTCGATGTCCACCTGCAAAGTGGTGCCCTGCAGGCGCCGGGCGAGCGCCGCAGCCTGAGCCGAGTCGGCGACGGATCGATTCAGCAGCGCTTCGGCCGATGCAAGCCATGCAGGGGTCGCGGGCATGTCAGATCTTGTAGCCTCGATGCACCGCGACTATGCCGCCGGTGAGATTGTGGTAGCGCGCCTGGGCGAAGCCGGCGGCGCGCAACATCTCCAGCAGAGTCTCCTGATTCGGATGCATGCGAATCGACTCGGCCAGGTAGCGATAGCTGGCCTCATCCTGGGCCACCAGCCGGCCCAGCAGCGGCAGCACCTTGAAGGAGTAGGCGTCGTAGATCGGCTTCAGGCCCGGCGCCACCGGCGTCGAGAATTCCAGTACCAGCAACTGGCCGCCGGGCTTGAGCACGCGATGCATGGATCGCAAGGCGGCCGCCTTGTCGGTGACATTGCGCAGCCCGAAGCCGATGGTGACGCAATCGAAGGAATTGTCCTCTAAGGGCAGGCGCTCGGCATCGGCAACGATGCACTCGATGTTCCCCGCAAATCCCTTGTCCAGCAGACGGTCACGGCCGATTTCCAGCATGGCGGGATTCACGTCCGACAAGACCACCCGCCCCGACTTGCCCACCTGGCGCAGCAGCCCCTGGGCGAGGTCGCCGGTACCCCCGGCCACGTCCAGCGCATGCTGGCCCGGGCGCAGGCCGGTCAGGGACAGGGTGAACAGCTTCCAAAGGCGATGCACGCCGAACGACATCAAGTCGTTCATGACATCGTACTTGCCGGCCACCGACGCGAATACCGAACGGACGCGCGCCGCCTTGTCGCCCCAGGCGACCTTCTCGAATCCGAAATCGACTTGGTCGGAGTTGTTCATAGCGCCCCTCGTGCTAGTGGGCGCATTGTAGCCGACCGGTGCGTATCCCAAGGCGCGGCTTAGGGGTACGGGCCGGCGCGGGTCACGGGACGCGGGCCGGCGCGGCTCAAGGGGCGCGGTTCAGGGATGGGGGGCCGCGCGGCTCAAGGGGCGCGGTTCAGGGATGGGGGGGGCCGGCGCGGCTCAAGGGGCGCGGGCGGGCTGGCCGGCCTCGGCGCAGCGTTGCAGATAGCGCGCCCAGTTCCGGTGATGATCCCGGCCCAGCTCGTGCAGCAGGTCCCAGGTGTAAAGGCCGGTGTTGTGCCCGTCGTCGAACAGCAGGCGCAGGGCATAGTTCCCCACCGGCTCGACCCCGGTGATGCCCACATTCTGCTTGCCGAGCTGCAGCACTCCCTCGCCTCCGCCGTGGCCCTTCACCTCGGCGGACGGGGAGAAAACCCGCAGGTATTCGAAGGGCAGCTCGAAGTGCGAGCCGTCGTCGAAGCGCACCTCGAGCAGCCGCGATTGGGTGCGCAGTTTGATGTCGGTGGGTTGAGGCATGATTGGGGGCGCCGGGCTGGGAGCCTGCGTTCACAGGCTCCTAAAGTATGTACCGCGACAGGTCCTGATCCTTCACCAGCTCGCCGAGATTGCTTTCGACGTACTCGCGATTGATGAGGACACGGGTGCCGTTGCGGTCCGCGGCATCGAAGGACACGGTTTCCAGCAATCTCTCCATGACGGTGTGCAGGCGGCGCGCGCCGATGTTCTCGGTGCGCTCATTGACTTCGAAAGCCGCCTCGGCCAGCCGCCGCACGCCGGATTCCGCGAATTCCAGGTCCACGCCTTCGGTGGCGAGCAGTGCGCGGTACTGGCGGCATAGCGACGCATCGGGCTCGGTCAAAATGCGCACGAAATCCTCGACGGCCAGGGGCTCGAGCTCGACTCGGATGGGCAGGCGGCCCTGCAGTTCGGGGATGAGGTCGGAAGGCTTGGACATGTGAAAGGCGCCGGACGCAATGAACAGCACATGATCGGTCTTGACGGTGCCGTACTTGGTATTCACCGTACATCCCTCGACCAGGGGCAGGAGGTCGCGCTGCACGCCTTCGCGCGACACGTCCGCGCCCGCGGTTTCCTGGCGGCGGGCGATTTTGTCGATTTCATCGATGAACACGATGCCGTTCTGCTCCGCATTCTCGACGGCGCGGACCTTCAGCTCCTCTTCGTTGATCATTTTCGACGCTTCTTCGTCGACCAGGAGCTTCAGCGCTTCCTTGATCTTGAGCTTGCGCTGGCGAGTCCGGCTCGCGCCCAGGTTCTGAAACATGCCCTGCAATTGCTGGGTCATTTCCTC
>Ga0326727_10020736_pt1 | contig 13004 bp, 5 predicted proteins | sample MB2enrmetagenome_FD_207643 | JGI IMG/M metagenome (GOLD analysis project Ga0326727, IMG submission 207643) | Lab enriched peat soil microbial communities from McLean, Ithaca, NY, United States - MB29MY | ecosystem: Environmental > Terrestrial > Soil > Wetlands > Peat | place: USA: New York...
AGGACTTCCCATCCCGGTTCGGCCGCGAACACGGCCAGCGTTGCCGGAGAAACCTTCTCTGCCAGAACGATCTTCATCCTATCTCCTTTGTCCTTTTGCCCGGCTTCATATTCGTCAAAGCGGATGCCGTGCTTCTCGCATAACAGATCCAGCATCCGCACCACGGCGGCGTGCGGCTTGCCCTCGTCGCGCTCGTACTTCCAGATCGAGTTGGGATGTACGCCCAGCCGCTCGGCCATCTCGTATTGATAGAGGTCAAGCTGCTTGCGCGCAATCAGCAGCTTTTCCCCAAAACTCAGTTCGGCCATAAGTACAGCTCCTGGCTGACAGTTTTCAGTTGTCAGTTGTCAGTAGTCAGTAAACACCTTGCAGCCGCCAGCAGCCAGCCCACGCTGAAGGAATAACTCCGTCGGCTTTGAGCAGGAAAACTGACAACCGATAACTGATAACTGACCACTGTTCACTGCTTCACCGCGTCCGCATACACCTGCTGCGCCGCCGCCACCGCCTGCCCATAAGTTACAGGCAGCCCCAGCGTATCTTTCGCGATGTGCTCCGCCGCTCCCAAGAACGCCACCGTGTCCAGATAGTCGAAGAAGCCCAGGTGCGCCACGCGGAAGATCTTGCCCTGCATCTCGCCCTGGCCGTTGGCGGTTACCAGCGCAAACTTAGCCTTCAGCGCCTTCACCACCGCGCCCGAATCCATTCCTTCCGGCACCGCAACCGCCGTAGCCGCCGCCGCCGGCGAGGTGGGCGCAAAGAGCTTGAAGCCCAGCGCCACAAGCCCTGCGCGCGTCGCCGCTGCGTTCACCTGCGCGTTGTCAATGAGCGCGATGCGGCCCTTTTCCAGGTCTCCGCCCGCCTGCCCGGCAATATAGTCGAGGGCCGCGCCCAGGCCGGCAACCAGCGCTACCGCGGGCGTATACGCGCTCTCGCCCTTGACGGCGTTCTTGCGCTCCTTGCGCAGGTCGAAGTAGTAGCGCGGATTCTTGGCTGTCTCCGCCGCCGCCCACGCCTTCTCGCTTACGCTCAGATACGCCAGCCCCGGCGGAATCATCACCGCCTTCTGTGAGCCCCCGATCATCACGTCGATCCCCCAGCCGTCCACGTCGAAGTGCGTCGTGCCCAGGCCGGTGATCCCGTCCACCACCAGCAGAGCCTCGCTGGCCGCTTCCTTGATGAGCTTGGCGACCGCCTCCACATCGTGGCGCACCGCGGTCGAGGTCTCCGTGGCTTGCATATAGACGGCGCGATGCTCCGGCTTCAACGCTGCGCGCACCGCCTCCAGGTCGAAGGTCTGCCCATAAGGAGCCTTCACCACATCGGCCGCCAACCCAAAGGCCTTCGCCAGGTCCACCCAGCGCTCGCCGAACTTGCCCGCCGTCAGCACCAGCACGCGGTCGCCCGGAGAGGTCAGATTCGAGACCGAAGCCTCCATCGCTCCCGTCCCGGAAGACGACAGCAGCAGCACGTCGTTTTTTGTGCCGACAAAGACCTTCAACTGGGCCAGCACCTTCTGAAAGAGGGCGCGAAACTCCGGCGTGCGGTGGTGAATATCCGCCGCCGCCATGGCAAACTGCGCCGCCGGAAGCAGCGGCGTTGGCCCGGGTGTAAACAAGCGCGTCTTGCGAATCATGGTTTTCTCCTCGTCTGGCAATTCTTCAGTTCATTCCACTCAACCTGTCATCCTGAGCGACCGGAGCGCAGCGGAGGGAGTCGAAAGACCTGCGTCTCGGTCACCCTGAGCTTGCCGAAGGACCTGCGTTTCGGCAATCAACGCACCCGGCCATCTTGCGATGCAGCTTCGGGGACCGGAACTGGGGCCAGGTTCGACGCCCATCCCGGTCACCGACAATCACATAATACACAAGAATGTGGTTTTTGTGAACAAGAATCTGTGGAAAACTTATGTTAGGCCCAGTTTTGGGACTATACCTACCTCCGCGCCGGAAAACAGGCGGCCGCGGCGATCCGGGCGAGCCAAGACCCCAAGATCGGTCCCATGAACGCCGCCGAACTCATGTACTTCGCAAGTCGATGCGGATGGCAGAGCTAATCCGCTGGCCAATCTGGCCCCGCATACGACGCAAGCACAGCGCCTGTTGCCCGATCCAGAAGCATCAGCTTTGTGCGCAATGCGGGCAGGGCAAGTTTCAAATTGGCGCCGGTCAGTCTATCCGTTATGTCGACATGCTCATCTCGAGAGGTTTCGGAAACAAACAGGTACAGCACTGAATCCTTCAATACCTCCGCCCTCACCAGAATGCAGGGAGCCAGATGAGCGGCTTCGAATTCAGGCGCAATGCCGATCCTGGACAAGACGTGCCGGTACACCGCGGCAGCAATGTCGGGAGACTCTGCCAGTTCCACCGGAGCGGCAACTATGAAAATCTTTCCCTTTCCGTGCTTGACTTCCATGTAGGACCGCCCATCGGGAAGCACCAAGGTCTCCAGCGCCTTTTGCGCGGCCGATGCAAAGCTCGCCTCTATGCTTTCGTCGCCGGTGTCGATGGTTGTGTTCCGATAGTCAAGAGTTGCAGTCGTCGCGTCGATCCCCAACTGCCGAAGCCTGTTTCTCAGCTCCCAATGCTCATCGCGTTCCGCCGGCCCCGTCAGCAGCAGGTTTCCACCGTTGTCTACATAGGCCATGAGCCGTTGCCAGGTCGCCTCCTGCAGAACTTGCGCGGACGGGAGGACGACCAGCCTGCTTCCTTCGATATCGTCAACCCGATTCTCACTTACCATTCTGGCCGGAACATGACACGAATAATTCATGGCGCGCACCGCCCGATGCTGGGCATCCACTGCCATGCCTCCCAGCACTGAGAACTGCGCGGCTTGCGAAGTAAGAATAGTTACTTCTTCCGGAATTGGTTCGCTCAGGTGGCCTCGCATTGCCTGAGCAAACGTTGCGTAGGCGCTCAGCACCTGAGCCTCAGGCTTTTCCGTGCCATCGGGACGCACAGCACCAATGGTGACTTCCTGCTGGGATCGCATGAGAGCGTTGACATTCCACAGCCATTCGATCGCTCCGGCGCCAGTCCCAACGGCGATGCCGAGCTTCTTCTCCAGCAAAGCGGCATCCGCCTGTGGACTGCGCCGGGGACGGCCATCGGGGTCGACCTCCGTCATCACCCCAGTCTCCTGCACCAGTACAGGCATACCCGCCTGCCTGGCCGCCAGCGAGTCCCACAATAGGTCGTCATTCATCCACCAACTGTGCATGGTGGTAAAGTCAACAGACTTCTTGAAGAACGCTGGCGAGGGCGAAGCCAGCGCGCCGCCCTCGTCCTGGCCGATTGTGACGAGCTGCTCGCTACCGGCGCCGCGTATTGTTTGGCGCATCCTCTCTGCCCAGACCGCGAAGTTCTCCTGCGCAAACAGGTTGAAGTCATAGATGGCCAGCGGACGGCCATCCTCGTTCGCGCTTTGCGCGGCCATGTCCCGGTCGCCCGGCGGCGGAATGGGGCCCTCCGGGAACGAAGCTCTCCAAGTAGACTCGATCGCGCCGCGGCTGCCATACTTATGCATCAGCCACTTATTCCATTTGTCCGCCTCCGCCGCGTCCCCATTCGAGTGTGTGCCGAATAACCTCTTCGGGTTGTCGAAGCTCGGCTCGTTGATAACATCCCATATGAGATATGGAACGTGCGAAAACGGCCGAACCATCGACTCGACAAACTCACTCTGTCTGCGAACGGCGTCCTGATCGAGATACGGGTTCACTCCGCCAAAGACCTCCGGCATGAAGGCAAACAGGTTGAACTGCACCGGGAACTGATGCTTCCGCGCAGTCATAAGAAACGCCTCCATGGTTCGCCGCGTCCGCTCGCTCGCCACCCCGGTATTTCCCGTTACCTGGTCCCAATCGGTCCACAGCCCAGTCCTCAGCATGTTGATGCCGTTTTCCGCAATCTGCTTCATGTCCGCGTCCCACACATATGGGTTGGGATAGCGGAAATAAAGCCTCTGGGCATCGCTCGCCATATAGGTTGTGCCGATAACCTCGATCGGCTTTCCGTCGATGCGAAAGTAGTTCTTATTCACGGTAACCAAGGGTCCGGATTGGAGGTACGCTTCGTCCCGCACCCAGAATGCGGTGCGGTAGCTTCCACACTTATCCTCACTGCAAAATAAATGCACATCCACGCGATGGAATCCCGGGCGGCCCGACGATGTCAATGTGGCAGTGGCGGAGCCGCGATTGGAGGATGCGCCGAGGTCCAAGTCTTGCCTTGCCTCCTGCTGGCCTTCATAACTTACTGCGATCTCCACCCTCGAGGGCCCTGCCGCCTTTTGAAACTTGTTCCACTCGATTTCAAACTGCCACGGCTCATCCGGCAGAAAGAGAGCGTAGGCCGGAGTCGCGCGCAGCAGCTCGGCGCCACTTGCCGCTTGTTTGGCAAGCCCCTCAATGAACGCGCCTGCGCGCCTGCTTTCCAGGAATGCCTTGTCGATCTCACAATTCAACATCACCCAGCGTCCGCCCGCGAAGCGATTCTGATAGTGGTCAATCTCGACAATGGGAGCAGCCACGCGCCTCCCGTTGCTTGTTCCCCAGAGCAAGGTCTTCAGTTGCGAGTCAACACTTCCGCTTGCGCCAGTGCGAGTGGATGTCTCCTGCTGACTCAGGCGGATTACCATGCTGTAGGCGCGCTGCCATCGAAGTCCCGAGAAATCGACGGCCGCTTCATCCTCGTTGAGCACCGAAGCCAGGTGCGAAGATCCGGGCGTCTCCTGATAGTCGGCGATCAGGAGTTCTCGCGCGAAGGCATAGGTCTCTGGGAGAAGCCGCCATTCGCCATTTTCAAACCGGGCAGGGCGTGTAAACGGCCGGCCTCCAAGCGTCAGCAAGTTCCCGCCACGCGCTGCAAAATCTTCGATTGCCTGCCATTGATCGCGGGGAAATGCCGAGCCATAAGGCAGGATGAGTAGACCTGCGGTCCGATCGCTCAAATGGGCATTCAGCTCCGCTGCCGAAGAAAAGATTGCAGTGGGAAGCGCCTGGTGGAGGAGGGTCGCCGGGACTGGCGCGGTATCGATGAAAGGAAAGCCTGGTTCATCCAAAACGACAATGCCGGTAGAAGTCTGAGCGCCGAGGCAAATGGCAAAGGCAGCGAGGCAGAAAAAAGCGGAGCAACCTAAGATGCGTTTCATCATTTCCCCAACCCTCTGGCAGCGGAGAGCGCAAAAGGCCCGCGATCCGGCCCTTGAAGCTGGAACACATCCTACAGGCGTCACCGTTTTCAAGCCAAGTAGCGCATCGCATCTCCGAGGGTTGAAAAAGTGGCGGGCCAGTACCGCGACCGCGTAGATTTGCGGTTTCCCAGGTCCCAAAAGCGGGACCTGGGGCACCCAGGCTCATGGGAGGGATTAGGAAATCACCCGGTCGCGGTACTAGCCTGAAGTCGGCTCGCCCAATGCGCTTGCTCCCGGCAGCAGGCGCAGCTTCTGCAGCTCGGCGAAGAGTTCGGCCACCGAGCGTTGAATATCGGGCGCCAGCGTGCTTCGCCAGAAGCGAACCAGGCTGCGCGCATCGCCCGGCGGCATGGCCAGCAGCACGCCGAGGTTCTCCTCCACTCGCGCCACAGATTGATAGGCATCCTGGCTCCCGAAGTACAGCCGGTTCCGCATCAGGGCCTGCATCTCCACGCGCAGCCGCGCCAGCGAGTCGCGGGCAGCCGCGCTCAACCCGAGCCCATCCGCCAGAGCTTTCAACTCCTGCTCGCAGGCATGAATCGCATCGTCGGCGCGGCGAATCTTGCGCAGGCACTCCACATGCAACAAGGCAGGTTCGCCAGCCTCGATTTTGCGTCGGCCATAACCCGCCACCAGCCCGAAGTGCTGGAAGACCGCGCTCAGTTGCTCGCGATTCAGATTCTCGGATCCAAAGAAGTTATTGAGTGTGCTCAGCACCGAGCGCAGCTCACGGACGTTGCCCGGCCAGCGATGGCGGCATAGATCGTCCAGAATCTCTTTGGGCAAGCTGGCGCTCGACTTGGTGACGTCCTGCCACACCTCCTGGGCAATCAACTCCAGATTGTGCGCATCGTCGCGCAACTCGGGCGTAATAATCACAAACTGCCGCAGCCGGTAATAAAGATCCTCGCGAAACTTTCCGCCTTGTACCATGCTCCAAAGATTGCGATTGGTGGCGGCAATTACCCGCGCGGAAACCGGTGTATTCGTGACTGCGCCTATACGCCGGATATACCCATCCTGCAAGCTATGCAGAATCTTTGTCTGGTGATCGAGCCTCAAATCGCCAACTTCATCCAGAAACAGCGTACCGTCCTTCGCGGCCTCCCATTGACCGATCTTCCCGGTCTTCAGAGCATCGGTAAATATACCCGGCTCATAACCGAACAACTCCGACTCAAAAAGTTCACTCGGAATGGCGCCGCAGTTGATTTCGACATAGGGCATGTTCGGCCGTCCCAGGTCATGGATCGCCCGGGCCACCACGCCCTTTCCTGTGCCTGTTTCACCCAGGATCAGCACCGGATCCTTGATAGGCGCCGCGCGCAAGATCAGTTGGCGCACCAGATGGTAGGGTTCGGATTGGCCCCAGAACCGCCGGCTCAACTGGGCCTCGCCAGGCAGCGGCCTCAGCAGGCGCGCGAGCGGATTCTCAGAGGAGAGAGGCTCCAGCGACTCATCCTCTGACAAAGCACTGCCCCAAACAGCGTTGAACACCTTTTCGCCGACGCCGAGAAGATAGATGCCTTGCTCGCCGGCTTTTTCTGCGTTCTTAAGCAGCCTGCCGGCGGATTGTTGCAGCCGTCCGGCCGAGGTGAAATCCGCATCGATGAACGGAATCCGGCCGCCGTGGCCCAGCAACAAAGTTGACAAGGCTTTCCGCCCGTCTTTCTGGTGCCGGTCCTTGAACAGTTCGGAGCATTCGCCGAACAAACCCAGATCCGAGGCCCGCACAACGACCACGGCAGGCAGACGGCCTTTGCCGACAGCCTCGCGCAACTCTGCCGGAGCGTCGATCTTGATCCGGACCTGCAACTTGTCATGGCAGAACAATGCGCCTTCGATGGACATGACGGGGCGGCCTCGCTAAGGGGTGATGTCGAATAGCTTATCAGCCCGAAGGCGCAGGTGGGAGGATTGCCCGGACGGAAGGGTCGGCGCGAAGAGCCTCTCCCCGCGCTCCCATGCGGCGCCGCCAGGGTCTCGCGTAGAATACAGGGTATGCCAGCTTATCGGTCACGAACCTCGACACATGGACGGAATATGGCCGGGGCGCGCAGTTTGTGGCGCGCCACCGGGATGCAGGACGGCGATTTCGGCAAGCCCATTATCGCCGTCGCCAACTCCTTTACCCAGTTTGTTCCCGGTCACGTTCACCTCAAGGATCTGGGCCAACTGGTGGCCGAAGAGATTGCGCGCGCGGGCGGCGTTGCCAAGGAATTCAACACCATTGCCATCGACGACGGAATCGCGATGGGGCACGACGGCATGCTGTACAGCCTGCCCTCGCGCGAGCTGATTGCCGACTCGGTTGAGTACATGGCGAATGCCCATTGCGCCGACGCGCTGGTGTGCATCTCGAATTGCGACAAGATTACGCCGGGGATGCTGATGGCATGCTTGCGGCTCAACATTCCGGTCGTCTTTGTCTCCGGCGGTCCCATGGAAGCGGGCAAGGTCAAGCAGGGGAACACCGTGAAGACTGTGGACCTGATCGACGCCATGGTTCTGGCGGCCGATCCCAAGGTGAGCGATGCGGATGTGGAAGAGTACGAACGCTCCGCGTGTCCCACCTGCGGCTCCTGTTCCGGCATGTTCACGGCCAACTCGATGAACTGCCTGGTCGAGGCCCTGGGCTTGGGGCTTCCCGGCAATGGAACCGTGTTGGCGACGCACTCAGACCGGAAGGAGCTATTCCTTCAGGCGGGCCGCACGATTGTCGATCTGGCCAAGCGCTATTACGAGCAGGACGACGTTACCGCGCTTCCGCGCAGCATTGCCACCTTCGAGGCCTTCGAGAATGCGATGACGCTGGACATTGCGATGGGCGGCTCGACGAACACCGTTCTGCATCTTTTGGCCGCGGCGCAGGAGGGCGAAGTTCCCTTCACCATGGCCGATATCGATCGCCTCTCGCGGCGCGTACCGAACTTGTGCAAGGTGGCTCCGTCCGCACCGACCGTGCATCTTGAGGATGTGCATCGCGCCGGTGGAGTCTTCGGCATTCTTGCCGAGCTTGACCGCGGCGGCCTGCTCCATCGCCAGGCGCACACCGTGCATTCTTCCACTTTGGGCGAGGCCATCGACAAGCTGGATGTGAAGCGCGCCGTAGCTCCGGCGATTGCGAAGTTCTATCGTGCCGCGCCCGGCGGGGTGCGGACAACGGAAGCGTTCAGCCAGAGTGCGCGATATGAGGAACTGGACCTGAATCGCGAGAGTGGCGTGATACGCGATGTGACCCACGCCTTCAGCAAGGACGGCGGCCTGGCGGTGCTCTTCGGGAATATCGCCGAAGACGGCTGCATTGTGAAGACAGCGGGCGTGGATGCGGCGCATCTTACCTTTGCCGGTCCGGCGCGCATCTTCGAGAGCCAGGATTCGGCGGTCGAAGCCATTCTGGGCGACAAGGTAGTTCCCGGTGACGTGGTGCTGATTCGCTACGAAGGCCCGCGGGGTGGTCCGGGAATGCAGGAGATGCTTTATCCAACGAGTTATCTCAAATCCAAGGGATTGGGAAAAGTCTGTGCTCTGGTTACCGATGGACGCTTCTCGGGCGGCAGCGCGGGGCTTTGCCTCGGCCATATCTCTCCCGAAGCGGCAGAGGGCGGAGCGCTGGCGCTGGTGGAAGAGGGCGACAGCATTGAGATCGACATTCCCAATCGCGTGCTGCGCGTGGCATTGTCCGGCGCGGAACTGGCCAACCGGCGCAAAGGTGTTGAAGCCAAGGGCACTGCCGCATGGAAGCCCGCGACGCGCGACCGCAAAGTCTCAAAGGCGCTACAGGCTTATGCCGCAATGACCACGAGCGCAGCGCGCGGCGCGGTGCGAAACGTGGCTCAAGTGGAGAAGTAGGTGGAAGGGGAATCGACCGAGGAGCGGGTCGCCCGATTTTTGCGGATTCGGGCGGCGGCCGGTCAGCCGCGTCTTTTGCATGAGTGAGATTGCCGCCGATCCGGCAAGGAACGGCAGCAATCTCAGCCCTTCTCCTTCAGCTCCTGCTGCAACTCCTCGAGCAGATTGAGCGCCTGCAGCGGCGTCAGAGAGTTCACGTCGGTGGCTTCAATGCGATCGACGATGCGCTGCGAGAGCGGCGTAAAGATGGTCAACTGGATGGGCTCGGCCGTCTCCACCTGGACGCTTTGCCGCTCCTGCTTCTCGTGCTGGCGCAGCACCCGCCGGGCGCGCTCGATTACCGCCGCGGGAAGTCCCGCCAGGCGCGCTACCTCGATTCCATAACTCTTGCTGGCCGCTCCCGGCTCAATGTTATGCAAAAAGACAATTCCGCCCGCCGTCTCCTTTACTCCCACGCGCAGATTGCGAACGCGGGGCAGCTTCTCGGCCAGCATGGTCAGCTCATGATAGTGGGTGGCAAAGAGGGTGCGCGCGCGGGTCTCGGCATGGAGATACTCGACCGTCGCCCAGGCCAGGCTCAATCCGTCGAAGGTGGCCGTGCCGCGCCCGATCTCGTCGAGCAGGATCAGCGACTTATTCGTCGCCGTGTTAAGAATCGTGGCCGTCTCCGTCATCTCCACCATGAAGGTGGACCGGCCGCGGGCCACATTGTCGCTGGCCCCGATGCGCGTATAGATGCGGTCCACCAGCCCGAAGCGCAGACTATCTGCCGGAACGAAGCTGCCCATCTGCGCCATCAGAACTAACATGGCGGCCTGGCGCAGATAAGTGCTCTTACCGCCCATGTTAGGTCCGGTGATAAGCAACAAGCTTGGCCCATCGCCCGCCGCGTTGAGATAGATGTCGTTGGCGATGAATCGCCCCTCGCGCGTCTCCTCCATCCATTGCTCGATGACCGGATGCCGGCCTGCCACGGCTTCAATCACCGGCTCTTCGACGATCGCCGGCCTCGCATAGCGCCTGAGCGCGGCCAGATGCGCAAAGTTAGCCAGCAGATCCGCCTCGGCCACGGCTGCCGAAGCGCGCCGGATGCGGCCGGCCTCGGCCAGCACCGCGCGCCGCAACTCGACGAAGATGCGCTTCTCGATCTCGATGCAGCGGTCGTGCGCAGTGAGTATCTTGCGCTCGTACTCCTTCAGCTCAGGTGTCGTAAAGCGCTCGGCATTCACCAGCGTCTGCTTGCGCTCGTAGTCGGCGGGAGCCAGGGCCATGTTAGCCTTTGTGATCTCAATGTAATAGCCAAAGACCGAGTTATAGCGGACCTTCAGCGAAGCTATCCCGGTCCGCTGGCGCTCCCGTTCCTCGATGGCCGCGATGGCCTGCCTCCCTGATGTCGAAATCGCTCGCAACTCGTCCAGCTCCGCATCCACGCCGGAGGCAATCGCGCCCCCGTCAACCAGGGTCAGCGGGGGCTCCTCGACCAGCGTGGCGGCAATCCGCGCCGTAACGTCTTCAAGCGAATCCAGACGCGCGGCCAGCTGCCGCCACTGCGCCGCCCGCATGGCGTCAACCGCGGTCTTCAACCCCGGCAGCCTGCTCAGGCTGGCGGCCAGCGCCCGCACGTCCCGCGGCCCCGCCGAATCCAGGCTGAGCCGGGCCAGCAGCCGCTCTAGATCGAGGATTCCAGAAAAGGCGCCTCGAATCTCCTCGCGCTTGAGCAGGTCTCCATGCGCCTCCGCGACCGCCTCGTAACGAGCCTCCAGCGCGCCGGCATCCATCAGTGGGCGCAAGATGGTGCTCCTGAGCAGGCGCTTTCCCATTGGCGTCTGGCACGCATCGAGCGTGTGGAAGAGCGTGGCGCGGCTGTCCTGGCCCAGGAAGAGCGGTTCCACGAGTTCGAGGTTGCGCACCGTCACCTGGTCCAGCTCCAGCGCCGTCGAGTGCTCCTCGAATTTGAGGCTGTCGATGTGAAGAGCCTCGATCTTCTGTGTGGTGCGCACGTAGTGGAGCACCGCGCCGGCCGCAATCGCCGCGGCATCGTGCCCGACCAGCCCAAACCCCTCCAGCGAGCGCACACTCAGTTGCCTTGCCACCAGGGGTACAGCAAACTCCCTGCTCCACACCCAGTCGGGAACGCGCGTCCGCGCGGGAATCCGCTCAAGCTGCGCGGGCATCTCGGCCGTCTCAGCCAGCAGCACCTCGCTCGGCGCCGCCTTGACAATCTCTTCCACCGCCTGCTGCCGGGCCGCCGCGCCCTGAAACTCGGCGGTGCGAAACTCGCCCGTGGAAACGTCGAGCAGCGCAATTGCGCAAACCGGCTCGCCCTTCCTCGCGCCCTTGCCTTGCGCGGAAGAACCGGCATCGGTGAAGGGTGCGGGCTTCAGCCCGTACGCCGGTTCACCAGATTTGTCGCGGGCCTTAGCCCCTGCGGGAATGCTCTCGGGGCGCCAATCCGGCCCGCTCTCAAAAAGCGCCGCCAGAAAGTTGTTCTGCTCCTGTCCCAGCGCGGCGTCCAGAGCGGTTCCCGGCGTGAGCACGCGCGTTACCTCGCGGCGGACAATCTTCTTTGTGAGCCTGGGATCCTCCATCTGGTCGCAGATGGCGATGCGGTAGCCCTTGCGCAGCAGGCGCGTCAGGTAGCTCTCCACAGCGTGATAGGGAACTCCGCACATGGGCTGGTTTCGCTCCCGGTCGCGCGCGGTCAGCGCCAACTGCAGCTCACGACTCACCGTGACCGCGTCGTCGTAGAATAGCTCGTAAAAATCCCCCATCCTGAAGAACAGCAGCGCATCCGGATTCTCGCGCTTGGCCGCCGTCCACTGGCGCATGAAGGGGGTCAGCTCCGCCGGAGCCGAATTCGAAGGGGGAGACGCCGAAGCCGCGAATTGAATCTCGTCGCTGTTCACGCTGCCTTCAAGAGTATCGCGATGGGACGGGTGAGGGGTAGGCTGCTCTGCCGCCGAGCGCAGGAGCCAAAGAATTCCCCATGAGTACACAGCGGGGAGATATAATCTTGCCGTTGTATCAATCCCGGCCAGAGTGATTTCAATTCATTCAGCCTGCGAGGCCCCATGATCCCAGTCCATCGAGCTCTTCTCGTTGCGGCAATTCTTCTCGCCACGCCTGTTCTGTATGCCAAGAACCAGGTAGACGCACTGCAAGGCCAGATCGACAATCTCTACAATGTTTCTAAGGCGCAGCGGCCCGCGGCGCTGGTCAAGCTGGCCACCGATATCCGTGCGCTCCCAGCAGGCAAGCCGAAAGTCACGCTCGCCGACAATCTGGCTTCCAAAGCCAGCGAAGGCGACCCCGGCCTGGATGCGCTTCAGGCCGTCGCGGACACCCTTATGCAGGCCCTCACCGAATCCCCGATTCCAGCCAAGAAGGACTGGCCGGCAGGGCCTTACTTCAATCTGGCGAGGCTGGTTCGCTACGAGGGCGTCACTGCTGCCCTCAAGGATCCGATGTTTGCCAAGGCCGCCGATACCCTGGTCAAGAACGAGGCGGATATTGAGAAGGTCGATTTCACCCTCAAGGACACGCAAGGGAAAAAGGTCACTTTCTCGCAATTCCGCGGAAAGGTCGTGCTGGTCTACTTCTGGGTCGTACCGTCCAAATGGTGCGAAGCCTGCCAACAGGAGACGGCCGCCGAGATGGGCGATATCGAAGCCATTTACACGCACCTGGCGTCCCAAGGCCTGGTCGTCCTGGCCATCGACTCCGAGGATGTTTCCGTGTCGGAACTGACGAAGATCCCCGATTACGTTCACGATATGGGCTATCACCTGCCTATCCTTCTCGATCCGGGATCAAAGGTCGCCGATCAGTTCCACACCGACCGCGGCACTCCCAGGAGCTTTGTCATCAACCGCGAGGGCAAGCTGGTGGCCGAGGGCATCAACATGCGCACCCAGCGCCAGTTGTTGAACATGCTGGCACTTGCCGGTATCCAT
>Ga0326727_10020737_pt1 | contig 13003 bp, 13 predicted proteins | sample MB2enrmetagenome_FD_207643 | JGI IMG/M metagenome (GOLD analysis project Ga0326727, IMG submission 207643) | Lab enriched peat soil microbial communities from McLean, Ithaca, NY, United States - MB29MY | ecosystem: Environmental > Terrestrial > Soil > Wetlands > Peat | place: USA: New York...
GCAAACGCACGCAGAGGATGGTCCGGGAACTGCGCAAGCTCGGCTACCGAGTCGAAACGGCGAGTGTCCAACTCGTTCAACTGGGCAGTCCAGCATAAGGAGGATTTTCGACCCAGGGGTAATGGTGTAGTGTGTTGGTGATCCAGCCCAAAGCTCTCGTGCAGGCGGCGCGACAGAGTTTGCAAATGATGTGCCTTTGAATGAGCAATGTCGTGGTCGGAGCAAGTAAGAAGAAACAGCGTAAAAGAGACGTTTCATGTACACATGGATATCACTCAATTCGCCAGCGGATCTGGCTCGACTAGAAAACGAGCTTTCAGCCGAGTACGAACCAGCGGTAGTCGCGCAAAAGCTGGCTGATGGTATTTCGGACGCGGTCAAGGGCGTATTGATCGAACGTGACTATGTGGATAAGGACTACAGGAGCGCCTACTACAATTTCTACGCAAAGAAGGCGCAACGTTATCGACCGGATTGCGTGCGGTTGCACTTTTTCGATGAGACTGTGCGATTCGATGACAAGGGCCTAAGATTGACTCATTCCGGCAGTGGAGACCTGACTTATCACTACTACGGATATATGGTTCTGCGCCCGACAGGCAGCGCCACGATCGGGCGCACCGTGTTGTCGCCAAGTGTGAGAAGCGGAGCTGCCAGATTTATCATCAAGGCCAAACATAAAGTTCATATCCTCGGGTACACGTTCGTGGTGCAGGGATTCCCATCTATGGATCAGCATCGAGATATTTCTGTCTGTGCACACGCGGCATGCTGGTCGATCCTAAGACACTACAGTGAGCGGTACAACTCGTATCGTGAGTTTCTGACGCACGATATCACTTTGATGGCGCAAGAATTCAATCCGGGCGGTCTGGTGCCGTCGAAAGGATTGGAGATATCGAACGCGGAACGCGTTTTCCAGTTAGCCGGCGCTTTCCCATTCCACGTGGCGCGTGACTTTAATAATGTCGATGACCCGTCTTTTTACAGACAACTTGGCGCTTACGTTGAATCGGGTTTCCCTTTATTTGCTGCGATGAATGAGCGGGAGCACGCGATTGCTGTCGTGGGCTATGAATGGCGCTCGCCCGTAAACACAGGTGTTCCAGGGATGCGCTATTCCTGGGACGAGATCAAGTCGATCGCGGTCGTCGATGATCACTTTCTTCCTTACTTATCGATTCCTGTCGCCGGAGGAACGTCGTATTCAGTCGAAGACATTGACTCCTTTATCGTCGCGCTGCCAGAAAAGGTTTTCTACCCGGCGGACGCCGTTGATCGTCTTGCGCCCACGCTTTTCAAATTGCCTGTCGATGGGCTGCCGTCGGAAAACGAGACGATCATCCGGTACTTCATGACTAGCGGCTCGAAGCTACGGCGCTTTATGCGGGAAAGAGAATCTGAATTTGATCCGAAGCTTCTTGAGGCAGTCATGAAACTGCCATTTGCACAGTTTGTGTGGATCGTGGAGTTTGCCACCGAAGCTGAGTGGGCGAAAAATCAAATCGCGGCGCGAGCGGTGATTGATGCGACTGCTTTCGTTGGTGAGAGATGGCCTCTTTGGTTGTTTCATAGCCGCACGGAAGCCCTTGTTCTGAACCGACAATCGGTGAACCTCGATCTGGACAAAGGAATAGGAACGCTACGTCTCTCGGGGATGGACAATACGGCATTTTCGCGAATGGAACTGAACTATGACTAACGTGCGGGGCGGGTTCTGAAGTTTAATCAGGAGGACGACGACATGGATAAGAAGGAAAGCGAGGATGTTTTTAAGCTGGTTGACGGACTGAAACCAGTAGACCCCAAAACTCTCGCAGAGTACGAGCGCTCCATGAAGGACGAGGTCGTACCCGAAATTGTCAAAGTCGTGGAACAGCGCCGCCTCTTTGCCGCCGAAAACCGTCTCAGGCGCCGGAAGAGCTGACGGTTTTTCTCGTATTTTGGGACAATGCGCTGCGGTAGGCTAGTCGTTGGTCTTACGGAGCCGCTCATAAGCTGCGCGAACGATCGCTTCAACTGCTTCCGCGGCATGAGGCTCTAGGTTTGGGTCGGTTCTGAGCAACGTCGAGATTCTTGCCATCGGTTCTGATCCGGCTGTTTTGTATGGCGCATGGACGAAGTCGGACGGATTAAGTCCTGCCCAGGCGGAGAGTGCCGCCAAGCTTGCAGCGTCTGGACGGCGGCCTTGCGCCATCCGTGCCAAGGTCGAAGCGCTAATTCCGGTCTCAGCGGCGACCTGTTTCCAAGTCTTGGATCGGGCATTCACTGTGCTTTCTAAAGCACGGTAGAAAGCATCTCCATTAAAACCTTTGTTTTCATTCGCCATTTGCCCTGCCCTCGAAATTGCTAAATAGCAATTGACTTTCTAGTTAGACTTTTGTACGATCAATTGCAGTTTAGCAATTTCATGCCTACATGGCAAGGAGAAAACCATGAATATGGACGAAACAAGCCGCGGCAGTGGCGCAACGGCGGGAGAGGATATCGGCAAGCATGGGCACAAGAACCACCTTGTCACCGTGTCGGTCAATGATGGGTCGGTCAAGCTCCTTGGCCACCAGGAAACGGGTAAAGAGATCAAGACGGCGGCAATAGAGCAGGGCGTGTCGATCCAACTCGACTTCGTTTTGGAAGAAATCCTTGCGGATGGCTCGCACCGGAGGGTTCGCGACGACGAAAAGGTGCCGCTCAAAGATGGACTCCGTTTCACAGCCCACGCGAAGAAGCACGTCGTGACTGTGACTGTAAACGAACAACCGGTGACGCTTGAGGGTCACAAGGCAACTGGCGCCCAAATCAAGGCGGCGGCGATCGCACAGGGCGTTCACATTCAGCCGAACTTCGTGCTGCAGGAAGAACTTCCAAATGGTACAAGTCGCATCGTTGGCGACAACGATGAAGTGCATCTGCGCGAACATCTCCGCTTCACGGCAATCGCGCCGGATGACAACTCCTAATCGGAGCCATTAATGAAAATCGAAGTGTCGTCGGGTATTGAAGAGCTTAAGCGACAGTTCAGCGCATCGATCTTCACAGTCCGCGAAGACGGTCAGGGCGGCGCCTATGTGGTTGTGGAGCCTGTTGCGTTAGGTCCAAAATTCCGTCCCGATAGCACCTGGCTCGGGTTCCATATACCTCCGCAATATCCGTACGCGGACATATATCCGGTTTTCATCGGAGCGAATGTTGCGCGCGCCAACGGTGTGCCTTTCGCCGTGCCGGTGACGCCGGGACACATTTTTGAGGGAAGGGCTGCGATTCAGGTGTCGCGCCGCAACAGCGCAGCGCAAAGCGGTCTGCAAAAAGTAGGAGCAAAGATCCTGAAAGTGCTCGATTTTCTGGAGAAGCTACCATGACGAATACATGCCGTGTGCGGATGGCGCGACAAGATTATGACGTGATCGTGAATCACCTTTTTCGCGACGATCACGATGAACATGGATTGGTGCTGCTTGCAGGCACATCGTGCATCCGCGGGCAACTCACTCTTCATGTTCGTGAGGTCCATCTGGCGCGGGAAGGTTCGGACTACGTCGAAGGAAAGATTGGCTATCGTGCTCTGGCTCCGAAATTCATTCACCGCCTCATAACACGCGCTCGTGACGAGCGGCTTGCGTATGTCGCGGCTCATAACCACGGCAGCGACCGTGAAGTCGGCTTCAGCAAGATCGACTACGATTCACACGAACGCGGCTATCCAGCTCTGTTGCAGATCGCGCGGGGCATGCCGGTGGGCGCCCTTGTGTTTGGAAAGCGTTCCGTTCAGGCGGACGTGTGGCTCACCGACGGCAAGCGCCTGGAGCTTGACGAGGCAATCATAGTTGGAAACACGATCCAGCGGCTGACGCCGTCAGTACGGAAGTCGTCCCTCGACGAAGCGGGCAACTACGATCGGCAGATCAGAATGTTTGGAAAGTCGGGCCAGGCTCTGCTGGCGCAGTGCCGCGTGGGCATTGTCGGTCTTGGAGGCATCGGCAGCCTTGTCGCGGAATATCTCGCGCGATTGGGGGTAGGGGAATTTTGCCTGGTGGATGACGATAAGGTCGAGGAATCAAATCTTTCTAGGATTGTCGGGGCTTCGATGGCGGACGCGCAGTCTAAAGTCGCCAAGGTAGAGATTGCAAAACGCCTTATTCTGCAGGCCAATGAGCGCGTGAAAATCAGTCTCATCCCGAAGGATGTGGCTAGGGAATCTGTCGCCAAAGAGCTGGCTTCGTGTGACTATCTTTTTCTTGCTGCGGATTCAATGAGGGCTCGGCTGGTGTTCAACTCTCTGGTTCACCAATACATGATTCCGGGCGTCCAGCTTGGGTCGAAGATTCGGTCCGATGGTGCGGGCGCACTCGTGGATGTCATGAGCGCCAATCGGCCGGTGCGGCCGGGACGAGGTTGCCTTTGGTGCAATCAACTCATCGATACAAGCGAACTGGCGAAGGAAGCAAAAACCGATGAAGAAAGGAAGGCGCAGGCGTATGGAGTGGAGGAGCCCAACCCAAGCGTAATCAGCCTCAATGCGATCTCGGCGGCCCACGCGGTAAATGATTTTATGCTCGACTATCTCGGACTCCGTCCTGAGCCGTCAGCGCTTTATTACGAGCATTTTCATTTGTTAAAAGGCAAGCATAGCTTGGTGGAACCCCGAAGGGACAAGGAGTGTCCGGAGTGTTCCCAAACCGGGCTGCGCTATGGTAGGGGGGACGCTGTCTCGCTTCCCTGCACTGAAGGCTAACGCAGTCTCTCTAATCGACAAACTGGAAATCGACGCGAAAGCCGAAGAACTTGGCATACATGCCGCAAATGTGCAGCGCGACTACGTTTTCGGCTGGCTGCTGGCAGGGCTTGCGCAGGTAAACAACCGCTGGCGGTCGGCGCTGATACTCAAGGGCGGCAATTGTTTTCGCAAGGCAACCATAGGGCCGACGACAAAGAACGGTGACTTTCATGAAACTGATTTATCCCGACACGATTATTTGGAACCTGCTTTGCGACCAGAACGTCGATCCAAAGACTTTTGTGCAGGCCCTCAATTCCAAGGGCCATATGCTCGCGCTGAGTTTTCATACGGTCTACGAACTCGGCAGGAATTTCGAAAGTAACGAGCCAGCACGTATCGCCCGCGGACAGCAGCTTTTCGCGTATCTGAAGCAGTACCTCGACCTCGCTATCCCGTGCACAAAGGAGCTGTGGGAACTCATCGTCGCGGAAGCGTACGCAATCGAAAACCATCTCACGGTCATTGACCCGATGGCTTCGCCGGATCAGTGTGCCACCACCAAGCACGAGGTTGAGGAACTCGCAAATGGCGTAGTCGGTAAGCGAGTGAGGCCTTTCATCCAGGAGAGGAAGCAATTTGCCAAGGATACCCGGGACGCTCAAACATCCGATATGGCGATGAGTGATGATCTCAGAAACTATCTGCAGGAAAGGGCCGAGAAGGACCTTCCGTCCTGGATGACGCAAGAAGTTTTGACCGACTCCGGCGCCAGCCTGCTTTATCGACGCTTCGTGAAGAAAATCAGGCAAGTTCCTCCCGACTATATTCGGGCTTTGCTCCGCTTTCCTCTGGCCGAAGCTTCCAGAGCGACGGTCCGCGCGGACCTTTATTACAACTGGCACTGTGCAAAGCACGGCGCGATACGCTTAGATCTTCTGGACGATCTGCTTCACGTTCTTCAGGCTGTGTACTGCGATCTTTATGTTACGGAAGAGAAGAGTCACGGTATATTCGCGCCTCTGGTTCTCACTGCGAGAACGAAAGTAGGGATCTATCCTGACCGGAAAACCACGATTGACCAGTGGATTCTAAACCTCATCTGATTTCGTTAAATAACGATATCGTCCTTCCCGCAAATACCGATTGCGCGCTTTTCCCCAATTTCTCTGTGCCTCTGGGGCATGGCACTCGTAATCGCAGTCGTTTTGCAAAACGGCGGATTGAGGAAAAGCAGGCTCTGCCGGCTGATCGCGCGTGAATTATCTTTCATCCTTAAAACCTCGGTGGTCCTTAACGATCTCAAACTCGGTGAACCCTGCACGTCCCTTAACGAATATCACGTCCTTCGACAACGGTTCCGTAGCTTTCCGGATCTCGCGCCCGGTTAGTTCGCACCGCGCGCCGCTGATCACCTTCACCAGAGAGTTGAGATTTTCAGCCTTTTCTCACGCAGGCTTTTCATCCCAAATTTCTCGTCAAGGAATTTGTAAGCACGCATAGCATCTACCAATCCATGTTCGCCGACATATCCATCTGGTATCCCATGCAGTTTAGCAATCCGCGCCCAAATGCGGCGGAAAGATCATTTGCCAGTTGCTTAATCAACTCGTTGCCGTAATTGGCGCGCGCCGCGCCACCTTGCTCCGATTTCACGATTCGTCGTCCGATCTCCCAGTACACGGCGGTCATGATGGAATTGACATTCCGGGCAGCGGCAGAGCGGGCGGTTTTGAGCAGCTCAACGATTTCGGCGCGGATGTTGTTGTAGTTGTCTGGAATGATTGTCATCTTCGTCATCGCGATTCCTCCATCATAAATTGTTGTCACTGTTAGATCCCTATCCCAAGTCCTTGCGCGACGGATGGGGCTGGGCTGATTTCCAGGGCGGATGTTTTCGAGACTTCGGCTCCGAGTTGGGGGGCGAGTTTGGCCTTGTCGTCGGTAAAGAGCATAGCCTGGTGGCTGGCGCGGGAGAGGGAAACGTAGGCGAAACGGTTGTTGAGCAGGTCGGGGTGGGTGCTGGTATCGGCGTGGACTAGGACGCGTTCGGCGGTGAGGCCCTGGGAGCTGTGACTGGTGACGGCGTAGCCGTAGTCGAAATGACGATGCTCGCCGGGGTTGAACTCGATCTGGCGATTGTTGTCGAGGCGGGCGGAGAGGCGTCCATCGGGATGGACGGTCTTGATTTCGGCCAGTTCACGATTGGCGACGCCGAGCGATTTATCGGGCGCGGTGAACTGGATGCGGTCGCCTACAGAGAACTCGCGGTCGATCTCGCGGTAGACGCTAACGCCAGTCAGGCGGCGGGGATCGTAGGTGGCGCGTTCTCCGTTGGCTTTCTCGACCGTAAGTTGGTTGGCGGATGGGTTTATGGCGGCAACGGACGCGTAACTGGCAGCTTCGATTCCGATGGCTTTGCTGCCGCGTGTGTAGCGGACCACATCGTCGATTTCATAGTGGCTCGCCCAGGAGCGTTCGGCTCCGGTCATATCCTGACGTTGAACCAAGACGCGGAGAGTATGATCTTCCGGGGCAAGGACGCCTGTGGCCTTCAACTCCTGGCGAACGGCGACGTTTAGTTCGCGGCGGGAAGCATTGTCGGGGGAGACGATGAGAGTGTTGTCGGGCGATTCGACGTAGCTTTTGGCGATGGCGCGAACGCGCTCGTCTCGGTCGGGAATTTCCTGCACACGGCCCTGCTGCCCGAGCGCGTCGAGCGCAGCGGAGACTTGTCCCGTTGCCAGCATTTCGACGGCGGATTTCAGCGCCGGGTCTTTCTGACGCACGATCTCGTCGAGCTTGGCCGTGCGCATTCCTGCTTCCTGCAGTTGCTCGAACGGACGCCCGGCTTCGACGCCTTGATGCTGGCGAGTGTCTCCAATCAGAAGCACGCGGTCATTGGTGGCGAGCCGCGCAAGGAACTCGCGAATCTGGTTCGTGCTGGCAAGGCTGGATTCGTCAATCATGAAAAGTTGTTTCCGCTCGGAATTGTGATCAGCGTCTTGCCCACGCGCGAGAAAACCCTGCAATGTTCCGGCGTGGACACCGGCCTGCTCCAGTTGTTTCGCGGCGCGAGAGGTCGGGGCGAAGCCTTCAACCTGATAGCCCTGCGATTCCGCCGCGCTGCGGATGACGGTGAGAGTGGTGGTCTTGCCCGCGCCGGCAAAACCTTGGATTCCTTGGATGCGGTCGGGCGCGCTGAGTACGTCTTCGACAACGCTCTTTTGCGCGTGGTTGAGATGCTGGTGCCGGTCGGCAACGGCGATTGCCAACGGGCGCGAAAGGACTGGCTCGACTTGGTTTTTCCCCTCGCGCATCCGATGAAGAATTTCCTGCTCGGCGGCGATGGTTTTGGCGGTGGTGAACTGACGGCCCGGAACGCCCTGCTGGCGCGCGACGATTTGGAATTCCCCGGAGGCCAAGCGGGCGTCAAGATGGGCGCGCACTTGGTCATGGGTAATCTCACCCATGCCGCGCCGTAGTCCGTCGCGGAGTAGCGCGCGTTCATCGACAACCGCTTCGCGCTCGAAGTTTTTGTCGCGGGAAAAAGTGAGCGATTCGCGGACACGGTCAACTGAGTTCACGGGCTTTTCTTGATGCTGAAGCCGTTCACGCGCTGCCCGGACAACGATCTCGGCTTGGTGTCCGAAGTCGGCGGCTAGCTTGCGGTGCGCGGCCATTACCTCTCCCGGCGAATGGATTTCTTTGCGGTCACGGGTCGAGTGCGCTGCGATTTCGGCAGCTTCCTTCCCGGAGCGTCCGGTGCGTTCGAGGTACTCACGAATCTGTTGGCTGCGCGGACTTGAGGCATCGAGATACTCCTGCGTGTAACCCTTGATCTCCGGCGCGCCGCTCCGTCCGGTTGCGATTTCGTAACCGAGTTGGCGGAGTTTGTAGGTCAGTTCGGATTGATAGACGGCAGTGGCGAACTGCTGTGAAGCGAAAAGACTGTGCGGCTGGATGGCGCGTGGTTGGCCGTTGCCGCGCTCGGTGACGTTGAAAACGACTGCGTGCGTATGCAGTTGCGGCGCGACGTAGCCATCGACCGGACGGGCCGTGTCGTGCTCGAATTTGGCGGCGATAAACTTGCCCGTGGTCTCGGGTGGATGATTGCCGCCGATCCGTGCTTGCGTGTAGCGTTCAAGCTGGTCAAGGGCGACGCGGACGCTTTCCCGGTGCGCTTCGCGGACGCGTTCATCGCCACCGACAAGCGCCGTCAGCGAGACGGACTTGGGCGCGGAGAAAGTTGCGTCCCAACCGGCCCGGTGTTCCATCGTTTTAACGGTCTTGCCGTCGGCGTCCTGATATTCATACGACGCTCGTTGCCGAACAAGCTGCTCATCGGTCTGTGGATGCTGACCGTGGCTGAGTTTGGCAAAATCCTCGGCGGAGACGGCCCCGGCAAGACCGAACTGCGCGGCTAAGCGGCCTTGCCACTCGCCCGCAATCACGCCGCGCTGCGACCAATAGTTCTGCTCCTTGGCGGTGAACTCCTTCTGGTGATAAGTCTGCGCCTGGCCTGCGGAAAGCGGTTTGGAGATGGTCAGCATGGCTTAAATCTTCGGGCCAAAGTTCAAGTTGGTTTGACGTTTTTCTTGTGCTTCACTGGCGGGCTTCGTCACCGTATTTTGCTTGCTCTGTTCATCGCTCGTGGGCTTCGATTCGACACGGGGTGCGGATTCTGAATGCACATCCTTGTTTACAGTGTCCGGTTGTTCCTTTTGCTCCTTTTGCGGTTCGCGCACGATGAAGTCGTCCTCCAGGCGTTCGATAAACTTCGGCTTCGACGCTGGAACTTCCAGCAGTGGGAAGGAAAACCGAGTCACGTAATTGCCGTGCTTGAGATAGGCGTTAAGGTTTTCCAGACCGCTGATTTCGGAGTCCAGCACCAGCGGCTCGGTCTGGCGGTCGAGCGCAAAGTTCCTGCCGTCTCGGGAGCCGTCGAAGTGCGTCTCCTTCATGCGTTCGACCTCCACCTTGCCGATGGCGCGGCTGACCCACTCGGCGGCATTCGGTTCGGTCGTCTTCAGAAAAATCTTGGTGGCGGGCTGTGACAGCATGACTTCGGCAAGGTGGCCGTAGATGACTTCCAATTGCGCTTTGCCCTGGAAACCGAGAACGATTGGGTTGCGCGACTTACGGTTTTCGGTGATGGCGGTGTGAAGCTGTGGCAACTTCTGTAGGCTGGCCAGTTCGTCGAGCACAAACCATACCGGACGTTGCTCGGGCGTCGGCGCACTGAGCAGGCGGAGAACAAGCATGTCGATCCAGAGGCTATGCAGCGGGCGAAGCGCCTCGCGTTCGGCGGGCTGTGAGGTAATGAAGATCCATCCCTGGCGATTCTTCGACCACTCGCGGGCCGTCCATTCGGTCTTGGCATCGGTCTTTTTTGGAAGCAACCGGAAACTGTCGGCGACGAGGCTCAACGAGCCAAGCACGCCGGAGCGTTGGTGCGGCGCGGATGGGTCGATCAGCGAGGCCAGTTCGGTGTTCTTCACGCGGTGGTCGATCTCCTCTGGGTGCGACATCCAGTGCACCAACTGCTGAGGCGAGGGCAGTTCGAGAAGCAAATGGGCGAATATTTTCTGCGGGCTTTCGATGAAAAACTCTCCCTTCTTATCATTGGTGGGTTGGAAGAGTGACGCGGCAACCGTTCGGGCCTCGGCGCGTCGAACCAACTCCTCCGACGGCCCCCAGTACGGACACCGCCGGTCGAGCGGATTGAGGACAATGTCGCCGCGATGCGCGTCATAGAACCGCTCGATAAATTCGCAGGCCGGGTCATAAAGAATGGCGGAGTGGCCGCGCGACTGGATCTGCCGCAGCATTTGCATAATGATGGTGGTTTTGCCGCTGCCAGTGTCGCCGATGATCTCGAAGTGCTGGTCCTCGGCACGCAGCGGAACACGCAACATCTCGCGGCAATGGTTCACTTTGAGGCCGATACCCGTGCCTTGAATGGCCTTGTTGAATTGCTTCGGAGTCACGAACACCGGCCCCTTCAGGCGCCGGCCGTACTTCATTTCTTTGCGGCGGAGAATGTCCTTGCGAATGGCGAACGGGAGCTGCGCCAGCAGCGCGACCACTCCGAAGATGAGCGGCCACTGAAACAGATCGGTGATGGTTGCTCCGTTGTAGATCTGTTGCTTGAAGTAGCTCGCAAGCGAGCTGTTTTGGTAGACCGTAGGCGTGCCGCGATAGAGATAGACCATACCACGCTGGCGGGCGGAATCGGACAAAACCAGCGGGATGGGCTGGGCATTCGCTTGCGGCGTCGATCCCGCTGCAACATCCATATCGCGGGCGTACAAGGCGTGGCCATCCTTGTCGGCCATGAGCAGCAATTGATACTTGCTGGACTGGCGAATACTCGTTACGATGATGGTCTTTATATAGATTGGGAGATCGAACCGTTGTAGCGGAGTGAGCACGAACGCGAAGTGAAGATAGACGAACAATCCTGTCAGAACCAAAGCAAAAACAACCGCGCCGAAAGTGTAAATTGGCTTGTGAGGCGGCCAAATGATGGTCTCCTTTCTCCCCCAGTTGGTTTCAGGCATGGCGTTTTTCCTCCTCGTTTTCGGTGGTGTACTGCGCGACGACCTCGCGCGCGGCGCGGTGCTTGTTGGTTTTGACGTTGCGCATCAACTCCTGGTATTGCTCGGCGCTCATCCGTTCGCCGCGCGCGACCGGCGAAAGCGCGTTGGTCAAGAACAGTTGCAAGGCGACGATTTCGGTCATGAGCGGGTCGGCCACGAGCGCGCCGGATGAAGAGCGGGCCGCCTTCAATACGGTCTCGCGGGCCCATTCGCCTATCGCCCGTCCATCGGCTTGGGACGCGGCCTCAATTACGGCATATTCGGTCTTCGTCAACTTAGTATTGAGTGACTGGTCGCGGCTTTCCCGCCCGCGCACCGCACCCTTCTTTCTGGGTGTCTCGGAATGATTTAATGGCATCGAAGGTCCTCATTTCTCCTTCGGAGGCAGGAAACTAATAGGTTCCCGCTTCCCGGTAAGTTCTTTGTTTTTGCAGGGAACCCATTAGTTTCCAAAGAACCTAATCGGTTCCCTAAAAGGGGTGGAGTGTCCAAATTCTTCCGGTGCGAAGCACCGTTCTTGCTCCGGCACGAAATTGAAGTGCGGATCATGCCTTCAAACCCCGCACCGAAGCGGTGGGCTCCACCCCGGCAGCCTGCTTCTTCGCAGGCTGCTCCGCTTCAGCCTTCATGTCTTTATTCGGGCCTTTACGGACGCGCAGCGTAGAGGCAACTTGCTTCGCCTGGGGCGTCTTGAGAAAGTCCTGAAAGTCGCGGTCTTTCGAGAAGACATAGTTGAGCGCCTTGTCCACCACATCGTCGGCGGGTGCGCGGACGAAGGCGGCGTATTGATCGACCTGCTCGGCGGTGGACTCGTCTAGCCGAATAGAAGCACAGATGTAACGACTTTGGTTGATTTCAAGTAATGGCATGTTTTCTCCTTATTTGGTGTTGAATCAAGCAACCTTTCTCCGGGCAATCATCCGCTGCGCCGTCAGTGCAATCTCCCGCGCACGAGCGGAGCAAAGTGCGGTGGGAATCTCGAAGCGGCGGCGGACTTGGAGCATCGTGATAACGTCCTCCATCGGAACGCCTTCGATGAGCCAAAGTCTGGCTGATGCAATGTCCACGGTTCGCTGGGCGTAATAAAGAGGATTCGGTTTATCGGCGCGGCGGGAAGCCAGCTTTCGCGTGAGCTTTGTGGCGTCCTTTCCATTGGCAAGTTCATGGAGAACCCAGGCCCAATCGTGTTCGGAATTGGTGTGCTTATCGGGATGCTTTTGCGGTGTGATTGACCGGGACGGAAGGATGGCATCCGCCGCTAGAATATCCAGCCGGAAGTCGTCGGAATTCCAAGTGGAATCACCGGGGTATTCGACGGTGATGCGATACGGCGGATCGTACTTGCAATTCAGGAATCCCGGCAGTCGGAGGACGCGGTTGCAGTCTGTGCAGGCGGGATCGCCGCCAAAGGTAATCGCGAGCAATTTCAGGGCGCTTTCCTGCTGTTCGAGAGTAAAGCCGTCAACCCGCCAGAGGATCTGGTACTTACTGAGCGAAGTCGAGAGGACTGCGTTCGGTGGGGGAACCGCATCGGAGGCCCGGAGCGAAGTGAGATGGGCCTCGCCGTCGGTATCCAAGTCGAGATACAAATGCCGCACTGTGGCGATGCACTCCTTGGTGCGTTTGCGGCTGCCAGAGCGCAGCGGATTGGCGGCCACATAGATGTTCGCGCCGATGGAGTTCTCGT
>Ga0326727_10020738_pt1 | contig 13002 bp, 10 predicted proteins | sample MB2enrmetagenome_FD_207643 | JGI IMG/M metagenome (GOLD analysis project Ga0326727, IMG submission 207643) | Lab enriched peat soil microbial communities from McLean, Ithaca, NY, United States - MB29MY | ecosystem: Environmental > Terrestrial > Soil > Wetlands > Peat | place: USA: New York...
GGGTGTCGATTTGGCCGCCGCGCGACTGCATCAGGTCGGACATGTTGAGCAGCACTAAAGTGGGCAGTCCGACGGCGAGCACGGGCGCAGCGAGCATGAGCTGGCGCGTGAGGTGGAGCGAGTCGAGGACGAGGAGGACGGCGTCGGGCTTGGGCGTGCCCGGCATGCGGCCGCGGAGGACGTTGACGGCGACGCGCGCGTCTTCGGAATAGGGCGTGAGCGAATAGATGCCGGGCAGATCGATCAGTGTGAGGTCTTCGCGGCCCACTCCGGCCATCAGGCCCATGCGCTGCTCGACGGTCACCCCCGGGTAGTTGGCGACTTTTTGGCGGAGGCCGGTGAGCCGGTTGAAGAGTGTGGATTTGCCGGAGTTGGGAGGGCCGATGAGAACGACGGTCTGCAGCGCGCCATCGCGCGACGGCGCTATGGGCGGCTCGAAGACCGGAGTTTCGCAGCAGGCGTTCATCGCGCGGCCTCGGCGAGATGGGGAGCTTCCTGGTGGAAGGCGGATTCGGATTGGGCGCCGGCTTCGAGCGGGCGGACGCGGATGGCTGAGGCGGTTTCGTGGCGGAGGGCGATTTCGAGGCCGTCGACGAGGTAAACGGTGGGGTCGCCGGCCGGGGCGCGGCGCAGGGCGGTGACCAGCGAGTCGGGGATAAAACCCATATGCATGAGGTGGTTCTGGACGTTTTCAGGCAGGTCGAGGGCGACCAGGATGCCGCTTTCACCCACGGGCAATTCGCTCAAAACGCTCACCTGCCGGGCTCCATGATGCCGGTCGCCTCGGCGACGCAGCATAAAAATACGACCAGAATGGTCGGATTTAAGTATACGGCGAAAACGCCTGCGATCGCAAATCGGGTTTTCGGGGATTTTTGGACCGAGCATTCCCATGACCTGACCTCCAGGAGAGGGGATCAGCCGGGATCCCCAGCCCCCTCCCAAGCCCCCTGGCGGACCCTGTGCTCAATTCATCGGAACGATGATTCTTTTCTAGCAGGGTTGGTTGTTGCTGGAAGTGATCTAAATCACAGGATGTGGGCTGCCCAGACGTTGCGAGAGGCATGGGCAGGTGGTAGGAGGTGTGCATGACGCTTGACGAATTTCGAGCATCGCTGACATTGGCCGAACCGCCGGGCGGGATGCCCGCTCCGCTGGCGGCGCTGTGGTGGGACGCCAAAGGCGATTGGGGTCGCGCACATGGCATGGTCGACGATCTTGAAACGCGGGAGGGTATGGCCGTGCACGCGTATCTGCATCGCAAAGAGGGTATCGCCTGGAACGCCGACTACTGGTACAGCCGCGCGGGGCGCAAGTTTCATAAGCCGACGCTCGAGGCGGAGTGGCAGGCGCTGGTGGAAGGGCTGCTGGGCCAGTGAACACAGACGAGCGGCAAACTCCGGTGTAGAATCCTCTGTTCGCATCAAAGATTCGGGGATGCGAGAGGGGCGCGAGAGGGGCCGGTCATGCAATATCGCAAGTTTGGAAAGCTGGACTGGAGGGCTTCAGCGCTAGGCTTCGGCGCCATGCGGCTGCCGTCGGCGGATGGGCAGAGGGGCAGCGCCAACATCGATGAGGCGGAAGCGATTCGCATGATCCGTTACGCGATCGACCATGGCGTCAACTACGTGGATACCGCCTATCCGTATCACGAGGGCAAGAGCGAGATTGTAGTCGGGAGGGCGCTGAAGGATGGATACCGCGAAAAAGTGCGGCTGGCGACCAAGCTTCCGACGTGGCTGGTGCAGGGGCCCGACGATTTCGACCGGTTTCTGAACGAGCAATTGGGAAAACTGCAGACGGACGCCATTGACTTCTACCTTGTGCATTCACTGAACAAATCCTTGTGGCCAAACGTCGTTGTGAAGCACAACCTGCTGGGTGAAGCGGAGCGGGCGCTGGGCGACGGGCGCATCCGGCATTTGGGGTTTTCGTTTCACGACAACTACGAGTGCTTCGAAGAGATCGTGAACGCGAGCGACCTGTGGACGTTCTGCCAGATCCAGTACAACTACATGGACACGGAGAGCCAGGCGGGCACGCGCGGGCTGAAGCTGGCTGTGGACAAGGGGCTGGCTGTGGTGGTGATGGAGCCGCTGATGGGCGGACGGCTGGCCGACCCGCCGCCGGCGATTCGAGAGACGATGGCGAGCGATTTCGAGCGGCGGAGTCCGGCCGAGCTGGCGCTCGAATGGGTGTGGGATCAGCCGGAAGTATCCGTGGTGCTGAGCGGCATGAGCACGATGGACCAGGTCGCGGACAATCTGAGGATTGTGGATGAGGCGCGCGTGGGCAAGATGACTGAGGCGGACCAGGCGCTGATTGCGCGGGTCCGCGAACAGTACCGGTCGCGGATCACGATTCCGTGCACGCAATGCGGCTACTGCATGCCGTGCCCCAACGGCGTGAATATTCCGGTGAACTTTGATTTTTTCAACTATGCCCACACGTACGATGACGTGGGCGCGGCGCGATTCAGGTACCACTTTGTGCTCAAGGAAGAGCAGCGCGCGGGGGCCTGCATCGACTGCGACACGTGCGAAGGACTGTGCCCGCAGCAGATCCCGATCTCGGAGTGGATGCCGAAGGTGGCGGCGCTGCTGGCGTGAAGGAGCGGCGACGGCTGGTACAAGCGCGCTGGGGCAAACACCACTCTATCCATAACGCGTTGCAGCATATAAACATCGTGTCATAAAGTGGGATTTCCGCCCCTTCCTGTGCCCCCCATCACTGCCGCTAACTGCTTCAAAGAAGAGACTCAGCTTAGCGGCCGATCCCCTCAATGGCCGCGCTGTGGAGTGAAGCGAATGAGTGAACCAAAGACTGTGATTCCCACCGTGATTATGGACGGCAACGAGGCTGCGGCCTCAGTAGCTTACCGGCTCGCCGAAGTCATCGCCATCTACCCAATTACCCCGTCGTCGCCCATGGCCGAGTGGGCCGATCAGTGGCGCTCGGAGGGCAAGAAGAACATCTGGGGCGCACTGCCCATTGTGGAAGAACTGCAGAGCGAAGGCGGCGCGGCGGGCGCGTTGCACGGGGCGTTGCAGGCGGGCGCGTTTGGGACGACGTTTACGGCGTCGCAGGGGCTGCTGCTGATGATCCCCAACATGTTCAAGATTGCCGGCGAGCTGACTCCGGCGACGATGCACGTCTCGGCCCGAACTTTGGCCACGCATGCGCTCTCGATCTTTGGCGACCACTCCGACGTGATGGCGTGCCGCGCGACCGGTTGGGCCATGCTGGCGTCGAATTCCGTGCAGGAAGTTGCCGACATGGCGCTGGTGGCGCAGATCGCCACCCTGGAATCGCGCATTCCGTTCATCCATTTCTTCGACGGCTTCCGTACCTCACATGAAGTGGGCAAGATTCTGCCCATCAGCGACGAAACCATTCGCGCGCTGGTCGATGACAAGTACCTAATTGCTTTCAGGAAGAACGCTCTTTCGCCTGATCGCCCGTTTATCCGCGGATCGGCGCAGAATCCAGACGTGTTTTTCCAGGCGCGCGAGGCGTGCACCCCGTTCCACGCCGCCGTGCCCGGAATCGTGCAGTCGGTGATGGACCGCTTTGCCGCCCAGACCGGCCGCGCCTATCACCTGTTCGACTACTACGGCGCGCCGGATGCCGAGCGCGTGATCATGCTGATGGGCTCGGGCGCTGAAGCCGCCGAGGAAGCCGTGGACGCGATGACGCGGCAGGGCGAAAAGGTCGGATTGGTCAAGGTTCGCCTCTACCGGCCGTTCGACAGCAAGGCGTTTCTGGCCGCGCTGCCCGGAAGCGTGAAATCAATCGCCGTGCTTGACCGCTGCAAGGAGCCCGGCGGCGCGGGCGAGCCGCTCTATCAGGATGTGATGACCGTGCTGGCCGAAAATGCCAGCGAACCCTTTGCCGCGATGCCCACTGTTATCGGCGGGCGGTACGGCCTGTCATCGAAGGAGTTCACGCCGGCGATGGTCAAGGGCATCTTCGACGAGTTAACCAAGCCCTCCCCCAAAAACCACTTCACCATCGGCATCAACGACGACGTGAGCCACACGAGCCTCGACTACGATCCGGAATTCTCGACCGAGGATCCCAAGACCGTGCGGGCGCTGTTTTACGGGCTGGGGTCGGACGGGACCGTGGGCGCCAATAAAAACTCGATCAAGATTATCGGCAGCGAGACGCCCAACTACGCTCAGGGCTACTTTGTGTACGACTCGAAGAAGTCGGGCTCGATGACCACGTCGCACCTGAGGTTCGGACCGAATCCGATCCGGTCAACGTATCTCATTACGCGCGCCAGCTTTGTGGCCTGTCACAACTTCAGCTTCCTGGAGAAGATGGACGTGCTGGAAGCGGCGATGCCGGGAGCGGTCTTTCTGCTCAACTCGCCCTACTCCGCAGCCGAGGTGTGGGACAAGCTGCCGCGCAGCACGCAGGAAGAAATGCTGCACAAGAAGATCGAGTTCTACGTGATCGACGGCTACAAGGTGGCGCGCGAGGCCGGCATGGGTTCGCGCATCAACACCATCATGCAAACCTGCTTCTTTGCCATCAGCGGAGTTTTGCCGCGCGAGGAGGCGATCAAGGAAATCAAGAAGTCGATCCAGAAGACTTACGGCAAGCGCGGAGAAACTGTGGTCGAAAAGAACTTTGCCGCCGTGGATCATGCGCTGGCGCATCTCGAGAAGGTGGAACTTCCGGCGGCGGCTTCGTCCAGCTTCGATCTGGCCGGAGCAATTTCCGATAAGGCGCCGAAGTTCGTTCACGACGTGCTGGGCCAGATCGCGGCGGGCAAGGGCGACGTGATTCCGGTGAGCGCGATTCCCGCCGGAGGCGCGTTTCCGTCGGGCACGGCGCAGTGGGAGAAGCGCAATATCGCGCAGTTCATTCCGGTGTGGGACAAGGACCTGTGCATCCAGTGCGGCAAGTGCGTGATGGTGTGCCCGCACGCCGTGATCCGCGCGAAGATCTACAATCCCGAACTTGGCGACAAAGCTCCCGCGACCTTCAAGTGGGCCAAGCCCAAGTGGCGCGGCATGGAGCAGGAGCGCTACACGCTGCAAGTGGCTCCCGAGGATTGCACCGGCTGCGGCGTGTGCGTGGAAGTGTGCCCGGTAAAGAACAAGAGCGACGCCAGCAAGAAGGCCATCAACATGACGCCGCAAGCACCACTGCGCGAGCCGGAGCGGGAGAATTGGGAGTTCTTCCTAAGCCTGCCCGAAGTCGACCGCGCAAAGCTCTCGCACACACAGGTGAAGGATCTGCAACTGTTGCAGCCGCTGTTTGAGTTCTCCGGCGCGTGCGCGGGCTGCGGCGAGACGCCCTACATCAAGCTACTGACGCAGTTGTTCGGCGACCGGCTGTATATTGCCAACGCAACGGGTTGCTCGTCGATTTATGGCGGCAACCTGCCCACTACGCCTTACACCAGCAATGCGCAGGGACGCGGACCCACGTGGTCCAACTCGCTCTTTGAGGACAATGCCGAGTTCGGCTTCGGCATGAGGGTGGCGCTGGATCAGCAGAAGGCTTTTGCCGAAACGCTTGTGACACGCCTGGCGCCGCAGATCGGCGCAGAACTTGCGGCGGGCCTGATCGGCGCGACGCAGAAGACCGAGCCGGAGATCGACAAGCAGCGCGAGCGCGTGAAGACACTTCGTGCCGTGTTGGCCGGAAACGATTCCTCTGACGCGCGCAACCTCGCGGCTATTGCCGACGCGCTGGTGCGTAAGAGCGTGTGGATCCTGGGCGGCGACGGCTGGGCCTTCGACATTGGTTTTGGGGGGCTCGACCACGTGCTCGGATCGGGCAAAAAGGTGAATGTGCTAGTGCTCGACACCGAGGTTTACTCGAACACGGGCGGCCAGGCGTCAAAGGCTACGCCGCGCGGCGCGGTGGCCAAATTCGCCGCCAGCGGCAAGCCAAACAGCCGCAAGGATCTGGCCATGGAAGAGGTGAGCTATGGCTCCGTCTACGTGGCGCAGGTGGCGCTCGGCGGCAACGACATGCACGTCGTGAAGGCCTTCCAGGAAGCCGAAGCGCACGAGGGGCCGTCGCTGATCATTGCCTATTCTAGTTGCATCGCGCACGGGTACGACCTGGTGCACGGGCTGGAGCAGCAGAAACTGGCCGTGCAATCGGGCTATTGGCCGTTGATGCGCTACAATCCCGCGCTGCGCGAAGAGGGCAAGAATCCATTCCAGCTCGATTCCAAAGCGCCGGCGATCCGGCTCAAGGAGTACGCTTACCGCGAAGCTCGCTACACCATGCTGGCGCGAAGCAATCCGGATCTGGCCAAAGAGCTGCTGAAGGAAGCGCAGGACGATGTGGAGCGCCAGTGGCGCGTTTACTCCGCACGCGCGGCGATGCCGGGCCGCGGAGAGACGCCGCACATCGCGCCCCTGGAAAAACCTGAAGAAAAGCCGGAAGAAAAGCTGGCGGCCACGGCGGCCGGAGGTGAAGAATGACCGAACTTTCCATGCAGTACCTGGGCATGAAGCTGAGCGGCCCGATTGTGGTCGCATCGACACCGCTGTCAGAGTCGCTTGACAATATTCGCCACATGGAGGATGCGGGCGCCTCGGCCATCGTGCTTACCTCGCTTTTTGAGGAGCAGTTAGCGCTCGAATCATGCGCGCTCGACGAGGACTTGTCGCGCGGCACCGACTCGTTTGCCGAGTCGCTCCATTTTTTGCCGGAGCTGAGCGACTACCGCATGACGCACGAAGGGTATCTGGAACATTTGCGGCGCGCTCGTGAAGCGGTGAGTATTCCCATCATGGCCAGCCTGAATGGCGCCACCAGCGGCGGCTGGGTGCGCTTGGCCAGGGAGATGGAGCAGGCCGGCGCCCAGGCCATCGAGCTGAACACCTTTGCGCTGGCCACGGACGCAAAGCAGACCTCGGACCAGCTCGAGGCGCAAATCCTCGAACTGGTAAGCGGGGTGTGTCTGGCCGTCAAGGTTCCGGTGGCCGTCAAGCTTTCGCAATCATTTACCAGCCTGCCGCATCTGTGCGCACGGCTCGAAGAAGCGGGCGCGCGGGGCGTCGTCCTCTTCAACCGCTTCTACCAGCCGGATTTCGACATCGAGGCTCTGGAGGTGCGGCCCACGCTGCACTTCTCTACTCCGTCAGAATTATTGCCGCGGCTGCACTGGGCGGCCATCCTCTACGGCCATCAAAGGCGACATCGCGATCACCGGTGGAGTTCACTCCGCCGAAGATGTGCTGAAGGCGATCATGGCCGGAGGCAGCGTGGCCATGATGGTTTCCGCGCTGCACATTCACGGCATCGAGCACATCAGCCGCGTGCTGGGCGATCTGCGCTATTGGCTCGACAAGCGCGAGTACGCCTCGCTGGCCGAGACGCGCGGCTGCCTGAGCCGGCGCTCGGTGCCCGACACCTCTCCGTACGATCGGGGCAACTACATCAAGACGCTGAGTTCGTACAGCCTGCGGCAGACGGTGGCGGCGTTCTGAGCAGGTCCTTCCGTTGGTTTGCGGGCAAATGACGACGGCCGTACGAAAGTGCGGCCGTTCTCTTTTTGCTCGCGTGCTGTTGCGAGGGAACCTAATTAGTTGGCGAGGAATCGCAGGACCGTCTTTTCGAGGATGCCGCGCGCGCGCGGGAGGGCGGCTTCGACTGGTTCGCTGAACGATTCTCCCAGCTCGGTGGAACCGGCGCCAACGGTGAGAAGCATCGCGTGGGCGGACATAGAGCCATACAGTGCATTTGTCAGGCCGAGGAGACCGGGCGGGTCCATGTGATGCGTCGTTCCTCCGGAGTTGCCGATGTGCAGCGCCACCGGCGTGAGATTCACGCGTCCAGGCGCGGAATCTACCGAGGAATCGACAAAGAGTACGGAGTCGGCGTCGGCGATGTCCGCCGCGAGGTCCGGGGTCCACTGCTGGCGGGCCAGGACGCGAACGCTCGAGTCCTCGCGAAATCGTTCCGCAGCCCATTCGGCGAGCCTGGGGCCGACGCCATCATCGCAGCGCAATGTATTGCCGCAGGCGAGAACGAGGCAGCTAGCTGATTCACCGTTCATAAGCATCGAAATCTCCGGTTTCATCCCGCTCAGTTCTGATCGAGCGCACGGTCTCAACTTCCGGCCGTGAGCTTGCTCAGCAAATCAAGAACGCACAACACGGTCCACGACTTCACCGCCGGCGTTGACCAGCGTGAGCTCGATCGGCATCTGGCCAATGGCGTGCGAGGAGCAGCTCAAGCAGGGATCGAAGGTGCGCACCACCGCCTCAACGCGGTTCAGAATGCCTTCGGTGAACTTGCCGTCATTCACGTAGTGTTTGGCGGCTTGCAGCACGCCCAGGTTCATGGCCTTGTTGTTCTGGCCGGTGGCGATCACGAGGTTGGCCCAGGCGATCTTACCGTTCTCATCCACCTTGTAGTGGTGATGCAGCACGCCCCGCGGCGCCTCGGCCTGGCCCGCGCCTTCCAGCCGGTTGACGCCGGCCGTAGCGCGCACGTGCTTGTCGAGGATACGTGGATCAGCGAGAATCTCTTCGATTTTCTCCACGCCGTAAAGCATCTCCACAAGCCGCGCGTGATGATAATGGAACGAACTCTCAACCGGCCCAGCCGCCAACTGCTTGAATTCGGCGAGTTCCTTTTCAGCCCGCGAAGTGCCCATTGATTTGACGATGTTCAGGCGCGCCAACGGTCCCACGCGATAGCTGCCGTCGGGATAGCCGAGAGGTTTGTAATAGGCGAACTTGGTGTAACTGTAGGGCTCGACCGCTTCGCCAATCACCTCGGGATAGCGGCTGGCGGTGATGCCGTCCTCGATCGTCTTGCCCTCAGCATCGATCAGCCGCAGAGCGCCGTCGGTGAACTCGATCGACTCATCCTCGTTGATCAGGCTCATGTAATTTGACGGGAAGTTGGCGAAGACTTCGATCTCGGTCTTGAACATGTCCGCGATCTGCTTGTATGCACCCAGCGCCAGGCCAATGTTGGCATAGGCCTCAGGGATCATGGCCAGAATTTTGTCGCGCTTGGTGGCCAAAAGCGGCTCGGTGACGCCGCCGGGCACAACCCACCCTGGGTGCACGCGCTTTTCAGCGAGCAGTTCGATGATGCTCTGACCGAAGCGGCGCAGGGCCACGCCGGCGCGGCCCAGTTCAGGTTTGGCGGCGGCCACGCCGAGAATGTTGCGCAGCTTGGGATCGGACTCCATGCCCAGCAGCAGATCGGGCGAGGCGAGATAGAAGAAGCTCAGCGCATGCGACTGCACCATCTGCGCCAGGTTCAACATTCGCCGCAACTGCGCCGCGGTGTGCGGAATGCGCACCGACATGACGGCCTCGCATGCCTTGGCCGACGCGATGAGATGCGAGACCGGGCAGATGCCGCAGATGCGCGCCATCAGGCTGGGCATCTCGTAGTACGGCCGGCCTTCAGAGAAGCGCTCAAAGCCGCGCACCTGCGTGACGTGGAAGTGCGCGTCCTCTACTTCGCCCTGGCCGTTGAGCTGGATGGTGATTTTACCGTGGCCTTCAAGGCGTGTTACCGGATCGATGGTGATGGTCTGGCTCATAGGAAGCTCCGAGTTGCTTCGACAAGTTCGATGGTCAAGACCCGCAGTCGCCGCGGCGACCCGGTCTGGAGACCGGCGCTACGTTAAGCTCCAAAGCGGGTCATCGCCGAAATATCCAGCGGCCCGCCGTTCACCAGCGCGGTCAGCGTGGTGTGAAATGTGTCGGCCGAGGGCGGACAACCGGGCAAAAACACGTCCACCTTCACGAATTCGTGAATGGGCCGCACGACGCGCAGCAGCTTGGGCACCACGACGCAAGGAATCTGCGCCTGGGCGCTGACATTCTGGATGTAAGCGCGATCGAGAATCGCCTCCGGGCCGATGGGATTGCGCATCGCCGGCACGTTGCCGGTGACGGCACAGTCACCCATCGCCACCAGCATTTTGGAGTGGTCGCGAATCTTCTTGATCTTCTTCTCGTCGTCCACTGAAGCTACGGCTCCCTCGACCAGCGCGATATCCACTTCGTCAGGGAACTCCTTGGCGTCCACGATGGGGCTGAAGACCACATCCACGAGTTCCGCCAGTTCGAGGAGCCGTTCGTCCATGTCGAGAAACGACATGTGGCAGCCGGAACATCCGTCCAGCCAGACTGTCGCCAATTTCAATTTGCTCATTGCGCCTCCCTCATCAGGTTCAGATAAGGCAGAAAATCCGGAGATTTAGGCTGTTCGAAGCCCATCTTGCTCTTGTCGAAGAGGGCTCCGGTGGGACACACCTGCACGCACTTACCGCATTTCGTGCACGTCGAAGTCGAGCTGCCCCACTCCTCATGCAGGTCGGTAATGACGATGGAGTTGATGCCGCGCCCCATCACATCCCACACATGCGCGCCCTCGATCTCTGCGCAGACGCGCACGCAGCGCGTGCACAGGATGCAGCGGTTGTGATCGACGATGAACCGCTCGTGCGAGGCATCCACATACAAATCGGGGTTGCGATAGGGCAGCCGCACATGGGTCAGACCCTGCTCCTGGCCCAGCGTTTGCAGTTCGCAGTGGCCGTTGGAGACGCAGACCGAGCAGATGTGGTTGCGTTCGGCGAAGAGCAGCTCGAGGATGGTGCGGCGATGCTTCTGCAGGCGCTCGGTGTTGGTGCTGACTTCCATGCCTTCCTGAACGGTGGCCACGCAGGCCGGGAGCAGCTTGCTGCTGCCCTTGATTTCGACCAGGCAGAGACGGCACGCGCCCACGTCGCTCAGGCCGTCGAGATGGCAGAGGGTGGGAATGTTGATCTCGTTCTCGCGCGCCACTTCCAGAATCGTCTGGCCGGCGCGGGCGCTCACCTCCTGCTCGTCGATGACAAGAGTTTTGACGTCTGTTTCCGCGCTCATGCCACCACCTCGCTCTGGATTTCAGACTTGGCCGCTTCCATCGTGCAAACGCCGGCCGGACAGCGTTTGTGCAGGATGTGTTCGAGATACTCGTTGCGGAAGTATTTGAGCGTGCTCAGCACGGGATTGGGCGCTGTCTGGCCCAGTCCGCAGAGGCTCGTTTCCTTCACCGTGGAGCAGAGATCCTCAAGCAGCGCCAGATCGTCCAAGGTTCCGGTCCCGCTGCAAATGCGCGTAAGCAGCGTGTGCATCTGCGCCGTGCCCGCGCGGCAGGGAATGCATTTGCCGCACGACTCGGTCATGCAGAACTCGATGAAGAAGCGCGCCACGTTGACCATGCACGAGGTGTCGTCCATCACGATCATGCCGCCGGAGCCCATAATCGAGCCCATTTTCAGCAGCGCGTCGTAGCTGACGCCGACATCGAGCATCTCAGCGGGAATGCACCCGCCGGAAGGGCCGCCCGTCTGCACCGCCTTGAAGGTATGGCCGCCGGGCACGCCGCCACCGATGACCTCGATGATCTCGCGCAGCTTGATGCCCATGGGCACTTCCACGAGGCCGGTGTTCGAGATTTTGCCGGTGAGCGCGAAGACCTTGGTCCCCTTGCTGCGCTCCGAGCCCATGTTGAAGAACCATTTGCCGCCATTGCGCACGATGGGCGCGATGTTGGCGTAGGTCTCAACGTTGTTGATGAGCGTCGGCTTGCCAAACAGTCCGCTCGCCGCCGGATACGGTGGCCGCGGTTTGGGTGTACCGCGCCGGCCTTCGATGGAAGCGATCAGCGCCGTCTCCTCGCCACAAACAAACGCGCCGGCGCCGAGGCGTATCTCGACATCGAAGTTGAACGCCGTGTTGCAAATGTTGTTGCCCAGCAGGCCGTGACGCCGCGCCTCGCGCAGTGCGGTGGTCAGCCGCGACACGGCCACCGGGTACTCCGCGCGCACGTAGATGAATCCTTTGCTTGCGCCCACCGCGTAGGCGGCAATGGCCATGCCTTCGATGACGCGATGCGGATCACCCTCCATTACGCTGCGATCCATAAACGCGCCGGGGTCGCCTTCGTCGCCGTTGCAAATCACATATTTCACGTCGCCCGTCGCCTTGGCCACTGTGCCCCACTTCAGACCCGTGGGATAGCCGCCGCCGCCGCGCCCGCGCAATCCGCTCTCGGTGATGCGGTGAACCACGCCGTTGGGCGTCATCTCGGTGAGCACCGTCAACAGCGCCTTGTAGCCGTCGCGGGCGATGTAGTCGTCAATCTTCTCCGGATCGATGTAGCCCGCGTTCTCCAGCACCACACGGACCTGCTTGTCAAAGTGGTCATTGAGGTCGCATTGCAGTTCAGGCGCCGGCGCGCCGCCCAGGCTCTTCACAATGGCCTCGGCATTGTCCGCTTTCACCTTCGCGTAGAGCGTTTCCTCCGGGTCGACGCGCACCAGCGGCCCATGCGAGCACGGCCCCATGCAACCCGTGCGCCGCACCAGCACGGTCTTGCCCGACACCTCGGCGGCCTTGACCAGCGCGTTTTTCAGCTTGTCGGCGCCCTGGCTGGCGCAGGCCAGGTCCATGCACACGTTGACCTCGAAGTCGTACTTCGAGTTTTCCTGCTGGACGGTTTTGGCGATCTGTTCGAGCTCCTCGATTGTCATTCCACGGCCCACCTTTCCAGTTGCTCGAGCATCTGTTCGCGCGTCATCTCGCCCGCTACTTCGCCATCGAACAACGCCACCGGGGCGCGGCTGCAGGCGCCCACACAGCGCGCCATCATCAGGCTGATCTCGCCATCCGCTGTGGTCTGCCCCGGCACAATGGCCAGCCGCTTCTCGGCCGCGGCAATTAACTTATTGGCGCCCTTGATATAGCAGGCGGTCCCGGCGCACACCGTCAGGGTGTGTTTGCCCGGCGGCTTCAGCGTGAAGTAGTGATAAAAGGTCGCTACGCCGTAGGCCTGGCTGAGCGGCACCCGTAGCGAAAGCGCAACAAAGCGAATGGAGTCGTCATCGAGATAGCCGAATGAAGACTGCACCGTATGCAGCGTCTCAATCAGCGCATGGCGGGCAAAGCCGTTCTTGCGCATGGTGCCGTTCACGATCTTCCATCGCTTGTCGTCGCTGGGTAGAGG
>Ga0326727_10020739_pt1 | contig 13001 bp, 6 predicted proteins | sample MB2enrmetagenome_FD_207643 | JGI IMG/M metagenome (GOLD analysis project Ga0326727, IMG submission 207643) | Lab enriched peat soil microbial communities from McLean, Ithaca, NY, United States - MB29MY | ecosystem: Environmental > Terrestrial > Soil > Wetlands > Peat | place: USA: New York...
GACGGTAGGTCTTGGCCATGGGTTGAAAGTCGCATGGCAGTGCTGTGGATTTCAAGCACAATCAAGACAATTGGGCTAATTACTCGGACACGCTCCTAGGCTTCATCAATTGAATCTGTCCAAGCAGACGCTTGAACTCGTTCTCGGTGGTGAGATTGAGCTTCGCCTCGATGAAGATGTCGTCGCTTCCGCCCAAGAGCCCTCTATGTTTGATATATAGGTCAATCCTGCAGCCATTGTGCATATATTCCCGCTCCACTTGCCCATCGGGAGCGAGATTCCTCAGAAGTTCGGCGAGTTGGAGCTGGCACTCAGCCTCTGTGAATGCGGGTTCTGGCGTCCACTCCCGAACGTGCGCTAGTACAGGACTAAACAAACCGCTAAAGGAGACCAAAGCTCGCCCAATCCTCATATTCTTCTCACCTTCACCTCTCCGCTATTGCGGCCCCCCATCGTCCGTTGTCGTTTCTGTTGCTCAGCGTGAGTGCACAGTATATAAGAAAGCGTTGATCGCTAGGAGCGAGTGTCCATTGATTATGCCTTCGCGCCGGTGCGCCCATCGGACGATATGGTTAAATGGTGAGCACATTCCTTCGCGAGGTTTCGATGATATCGGCGGGAACTGCAGCGGGCGAGCTGCCAAGACTGTTCGAACTTGATCCTCTCCGATTTCAGGGGCTCTGTCGGGATTTGTATCAAACAGAGCCGGGAGTTTCCAACGTCGAAGTCTTTGGCCTCTCGGGGCAGGTTCAGCGCGGTGTCGATATCATCGCATATCCCAAGGAAGGCGATGGCATCGACGTGGGTCAGTGCAAGAGAGTGCAACCTGCCTCGTTCACTGTCTCCCTCATCCGCGAAGCCTCAAGAGAGTTCAAGAAGCACCTGGATTATTGGCGTCGTAGAGGGGTGCGACGCTTCATTCTCTTCGTATCCGCAGACGCCTCAAATACCCAAATTCAGAATGAGCACCTAAGGCAGAGGACGGCCTTTAGGAAAGTCGGCATCCATTACGAATTGTGGTCTGCGGCTCAACTGACAAACAAGCTGCGCTCCCGCTCTGGGATTGTAGGGTCCTACCTCGGATCCTACTGGGTGGACCAACTCTGCGGGTCAGGTGTGACAGGATTTCCTCATGAGCTCAGCATCGCCAACGGGCTTCTTCGCGTTCAACTGGAAACATTGGCGGGACATGTCTCCGCCGAAGCTGAAGTTGAGGTTGAGCGCATCCGTACTGAGTGGCGCAAGGGACGTCGTACAAAAGTCGCAAAACGGCTATCCAAGCTCAGAAGTTCAAGTCGGTGGCAGGCATTAAGCCCTGAAGTCAAAGCTAAGATCGTCAGGTTCGAAGGGCAGTTGGCCCTAGACTCCGGCGACCTGCACGGGGCAATTATCTTAGCATCCTCAGCCGACGAACTTGACCCCGGATCGGGCCTACGTTTACGTGCTTTGATTGCGCGGGCCGAGGGACGACTCGATGAAGCAGAGCAAAGTCTGCGACTGGCAACCGACATCGAGGGCACAACCCTGCGCGCAGCTCTCCTCATGGAGCAAGGAAGCGTCCACGACGCCATGAGCGTGCTTGCTCCTATCGCGGGATCGGCAGAAGTGTGCCGGCTGCGCAGCTTGGGATTCGCATTCCTGGGGGACATGATCAGCGCGCGCCTCGAGAGTGAAAAGGCGTTCCAACTCGAGCCAAAGTGGCATGCCGTCATCCAGACACGCTCTCTGGTCAACTATCTGAGCGTCCTGTCCCCTATTGTCCTTCGGCGAGGAATACCTGAATGGCCAGAACCAATCGACCCTGTATTTGTCAAAACCGATGACACGAGTCGACACCTCTTGATGGTTGCTTCGGATGGATTTGAGCAGATCGAACAGCATGTCGAGCTAAAGCCCGAAGAGCTCCGGATTATTGAGGCATGGCACCTGGGCTGCCTCGCGAACAATCCAGACCGCCGCGAGATAGCAAACGACTACGCCAGATCAGTTCTCGGTCATGACCCCGCAAACTACCGCATTCTCATCTGGGTGATTGCCAGGAAGCTAGACGTTGATCCATCCGGAGCCGTCGCACTGCTCAAGGAACGCTGCCGTACACAGACCGCCTCTGTGTCAGAAGTAATTACATTGCTCGCATGGTATGCCAGAAACAGCGAATTTGAATCAGCCGAGGGTCTTCTGAGCACTTTTCGAGATCTCTTCGTTGGTTCAAATGCGACGGAACTGTGGAATTTCTGGTCGGCACAAGTTCACGGAGCGGCTAAGACACCGTTCCCAGAATCAGCGAGCGACGCCGATGAGCCGTTGGGCAACGAAGCGAAGCTTATGCGAATCCGTGCCCGATCCCAAGCGAGTGGCAATTGGGAGCCTCTAATAGGTGCGCTGAATGAGCGCGTCGAAGCAGGCGATTCCCAATCGAGTTTCGAGCTATGTCGACTCTATTCGTTTCTTGGTAGGTGGGACCAAGCGGCGAACCTCGCCGAGTCGATACCCACACAGGTCGGAACGGCAGACGCTCTAGGCTTAGCCTGTACTGTTCTGTACAATGCTCGGCGCTTTGAGAAGTGCTTATACCTGCTAGATGCAAATCGCTCGCTGCTTCCCCAAGCGAAGCTTCCCGCGTACCTGCAAAAACTCCGGGTTGCGGCCCAACGTGAACTGGGATTGCTGCCTGCGGCCGCGGCTGAAGCGGAGGATCTCTTCTCAGCAGACGCATCGAAAGAGCACTTCATCATGCTTGCCGACCTGTACTTTGAAAAGGGCGATCTTCCCAGCTTGGTGCAACTCGCGACTCAACATAAGCAATTTGAACTAAGCATCATTGAACTTCTTCGGCTTGCCATTCGCGTGAGCGATGACAACAAGCTGGTTGCAATCGAACTGTGGCGACGTGCAGTAGCCGAGCGGGTTGACGATCTTGAGGTGATGCCCGCGTTAGACGTCGGGTTCAGGCTTGGCCTAGATAATGAGCTTCGTTCTCTCATCCTACGATTGGGCGGCCTATCGAAAGCAAAGAACGGACATGTCGTCAGTATGACAGTCGCCCAAACGCGGGATTTCATATTGGCGCGCCACCAAGATCTCGAACGCGTTTATGAGATCTACCGCAAGAGCCAGGCCCCGATTCACTTGGTTGCTGAGCGTTTCAATCAGCCGCTCAGCCTGTGGTACCACCGCGAGATGTCCAACAATGAACAGTCCGGAGGACCCGGAGCGGTTCCGGTATTCGCTCGGCAGGGATGGAGGGTGGGGCACAGCGTGAAAGTCCCAGGCCCGAAGATTCGCATCCACGCGGACCTAACATCACTGCTGCTTGCAGAACACCTGGGGATTCTTGGAAGGATAGAAGAAGCGTTCGAGCCAATCTATTTACCCCATCGCGCTGCGATTGCGTTGATTGAGATGCGTGACGCAACGAAACCAAAGCAGCCGGTCCGCCAAGAATGGTTACGCACCGTCTCGGAATTAGTAGGAAGTGGAGAAGTGCGATTGGTGGAGCCTATTCCAGACGATGGCTCAGTGCCCTTGCAAAGCGGGATCGACATGCGGACGGCAAGTATTCTGCGCAGGGCAGAAAGGGACAACTGGCTTGCAGGGCTGTATCTTCCGATTCTCAACGGCGACGGAGTGCCTGCTGATGTCCCGTCGCAATTTTCGAGCCTTCTTCGCTCTCCTCATTCGGTTGTAAAGGCACTGTACGTCGCTGGTGAGATATCTATTCAAAATAGAGATGGCGCTCTGGACTTGCTTGGCGCTGATCAAGATGCGCGGCCGGCGCCAACCATAGAGAAGGGCGTAACTATCCTCTGCGGCGCTGAGGTTCTGACATCGCTGGCTTCAGCAGCAATACTGGCCGAAGCGGCTCGGGTTTTCCACTTGTGCATCACCCGAAGCGACTTCACTGGACTCATTGCACAGGAGCTGCGCGCTTTTCAGCGTGCAGGCGATGACGGCGAGTGGCTAACACGACTCATTGCTCGTGTCACCCAAGGTATCGACAGCGGCCGTTACAAGCTTCTGCCAGATTTCACATCGGCTCCCGGACCTGCACAGCCCGATTCGCCGACCGCAAAGTGCTTTCTTGATCTCTTTGTGTTCACGCCGGTTCCGGATGACTGTATCTGGATCGACGATAGATTTGTGACTGGATTTGTCCAACGGGATGGGGCGCCGATCATCGATACCGTGGATGTTCTCTACATGATGCACTCGCGCGGTCTGATCAGCCGCGGAGAGCTATACGGTCTATACCACCGCATACGTGAAGGAGGTGTCCGCTTCCTTGCTATCAGTCAAGAGGAGATTGGACACCTGGTGGACGATGCGAACAGCAGTGCGGTTGGTCTTTCGGAAAGCCGAGAGTTGCGAACTCTGAGGCGTTACTATGCTCGATGCTTAGCTGACGCACCAATTCTCAATCTTCATCCGGCGCATCCAGGTATGCCACTTTCCGAATGGCCTTTCCTGCTGGCTTCAGGCGGTGCCATCATCGATTCGGTTGCAGATCTCTGGCGACGTAGTGATAATTCTTCTCACAGGCACGCGAAAGCAGAATGGATACTTCGGAACCTCTATGTTCCCGACCGCGGACGTTCCTTCTCACTAGTAGAGCACTCCGCGGATGACGACCGTCGAGCTGAAGCCATAGCTCTCGCTGCATATCTAACAAATGGGCTGGGGTTTCTCGCGCTAGCTTCGAAGCAAGTGCGTCAGGCGAGAAGAGATTACTTGCACTGGGTCTACTATCGATTGATTCGTCAGCGATTTGACGCTGACCCGTTGCTTCAAACGGCTACGGCGGACATCTTCAAAGCGTTACTACTCCAAAGTATCGGGTCCGTGAGCGACGACGAAAAAAAGCGCTCTCTCGCAGGCGCAACGGTTGGTTTGCTTCTGGAGGACATGCCCCAAGAACTTAAAGAGCTGATTGTAGCCGATGCAGAGTTTCTGCAGAGAACTGGGGTGTCGGGACGTCCGGTTGTTCGCTTTGAGGAATGTGAAGTGGACCCGAAAACGTTCTGGCTGGCGGCCGAGACAGCGTTTCAATCAAGAGTGCTCGTGGAGTGCAAGACGCAACAACGTATTCTGACCGTCAGAGTCGCTGCCGATGCTAGGCGCCTAAGTTTGCAAGTCGATGACGTGTCGGCGCGCAAGACATTTATCTTACTGGGAGATGGCGCCGGAATCCTGTCTCTGGATATCTTCGAGCGAGAGGCCGCGGTTCGCGGGATTTCCAAAGGATTCGATCTACCGGAGCAAGAAACCGAGGCAGCCATTGCCAACCTAGCCAGCCAGTCTGACTTACAGACTCGAATGGAAGAACTACAGAGGCTTCGGACAGACAGTGCGGCCCTCCGCTATACGGACTTGCAGAGCCGGATTATGCAACGTGCGGGGATCGAAATGTCCGAACTCCTACCAGCCAATGTTAGATCTCTGCTTCGCCATTTGCGACTAAATGCAGAAACAGGATGCGGTAATCTGCCGTTAAAACAGGCACTTGAGCTTTCAGGTAAAGTTCTGATCAGCGAACTCGGGATTATAGAGGCGGTGGTGCGCCTGTCTGGATTGCCTGTGGCATTACCCAGCGGAGTCATTAGCGAGCTCGAGTCGCTAGAGCGATCCAAAAGACGTTCCGTGCTCAAGTCACTTATCGCACAAATCGGACGCTCCCCGTTAGGTGTAATTCACTTGAGTAGGCTCTTCATGCGGTTTTCCTCTGATTCACCCAGCTATAGACGCTTTGCGCGGGCCGCGCTCAAGAAGTTCGCGGCGAGCGAGGATGGTACGCGAGCAAAGGCCTGGTTAGCGATCCTGCGCTTTTACAGCAACGAGATGCCTTTCTCGGCTGAGTTCCAGCAAGCATCGATCGAGCACCGGCTGTGTGCTGTCTGGTTGCATAGTGACCGAATATTCAGGACTCTCGCAAACGCTGGCGTTGATGAAGTTTGGATCAGCGACCATTTCAAGCGAAGCGAGAATAGACTTCCGGAAGAGATAGTGTTTGCTGATAGGGCCTATTCCGCGGACATCGCTCATCCGAGACGGGTAACTTGGACCGGTCTTCTGCTCGCTGGGATTGCATACGCGCTGCAAGGCTCCGCGCTCGACAGTAGCCTGCAGGAGGAAATCTCGCAATATCTTGCCGCTGATATCAGGAGAATGATGGAGTTGATGCGCGACACAAGCTTAGGCACGGACGCGACGACCAGTTTCCTGCGATTTGAAGGAGCGGCCGCCTGGCTTTCAGTACTCAACACAGAAGACAGCGAGAATTTATCACCGCGAGCCTTACGGAGCCTCGTGTCACAGGCTCTCGACAGAGTGGCTGATGGCGATCAGCAGCAGATTGCGGTGGCGCACGCAGTGATTTTTGACCAGCAGGTGCCCGACGAACTTGCACCTTCGCTGCAAAGGGCGATTCTCTCACTGGACCTAGTATCGCTGAAGGCAACCAACCCCCAAGCGGCGCCTCTGGCAGCGGTTTTTGCGGCACAGCACGCCGGAAGAATCGGAGAGGAGATCGTCGCCCATGTTCGCTCGCAATTGGTTTTGCTTGCCGCCGCGTGGGCTGGGGATCTGGACGAGAACTCCCCAAAGAACTCTATATTTTTGCTTTCAGCCGCTTACTACCTGTATGCCGACCTGGAAGAGAAGGAGCGGTTTCCTGCTGTCGTCAAGCTAATCGAAGAGATGGTGGATAAATGGCCGAAAAGCGCCGAAGGGTTCCTAGAAGCTGTTGATCGGCTGGCCGAGGGTCTATCAAACTCAGAAAGTCGTCTGTTTTGGCCGCTCCAGGTAAAGTTGCGGGCAATACGCTGATCGATCAGAAAAGTGGACGGGGAAGACACCTTGGCACTTGCCAGAGCGGCGCGCAGGCCGTCTGCAGGGCGAGGGCACACGTCTCTGATAGTCTGTGGCAATGGACGTTACATTTCCACTGCGGCAATTGACGGGTCGCGAACGCTCGCTGGCGGAACTCACCAGTCCCGATGAACGGATCTTAAGGTGGCAGCCACCGCTAACGATTGAGCAACTGCAAGCTCCTTATCTTAAGCTTGATGAGCGCATTCCCCCGGATACACCCGAAGGACTCCGCGACCGAATCCGAACAGCCGAGCAGTTGGCGGTTTATGGCTACTTCGTTTACGAATTTCATACAATCTCGATGTTCTGGGCGCTTGTAGGCGTTGAGATGGCCTTGAGAATGAAATTCGCGGCGAAGTACCCCGGCCTCATCAGAGTGACCAGGAAGACGGCGGATGGGAAAGAAGAAGTCTGCCAGATTTCGGCCGAGAAGCTTAAGCACTACCGGCGACAAAAGCCGAGATGGAATTTCCCTCCTGAGGTGAAGGACATTGACTACAGCTTTCACGGGCTCCTCGTGTGGGCCTTCCGAGAAGGGCTGCTGCCGAAGGACATCGCCATTCCCGTGCCGGAGATAGTGAACATCTTCAACAACAAATTTATGCTGGAGACATTCCCTGAACTTCTCGCGAGAGACGGGCTTCTGAAGTCAAAGCCGCAGAGCATCGCAGAAATTCAAGCCTGCTGGGATGGTCTGAGCGAGGAGGAAAGAAGCCGTTATCGGCCAAAGAATGCTGATGCTCTAATCGAAGGACTTCCGCGTTTCCGGAACATGTTGGCGCACCCTCAACATTACGACCTTATTCTGGTTCCTCGCGCTCCGATCGGCACCTACGAACTGCTTGTCGATATAGTTGCTCGGCTGTGGGCTGCACCGGCCTAACGGGGCAGAGCCAGCCACCGTTCTAGGGTGTTCGGCTCCTGAAGAACGTGGCGAGAGCAGTTGGTACATCCGCGAAACTGCTCTAGAACTTGCGCCCCAGGATGTGCCCCACGACCGCGGCGCCGGTGCGCAGCCGCCCGAACCGCTCCTGGAACATTGTCGAGTAGAGTGTAGCCAGGTCTTTTGGCGGAGGCGGCCTACGTTCCGTCTTGCTGAGGCTCATCGCCTCCGATGGGCAGGTGGTTACACAGAGGCCGCATCCTATGCAACGTTCTTCCGCAACCTTCACCGGCTCACTATCGGCAACGATTGCGTCCATCTGGCACCGGGTCGCGCATACACCGCAGAGGGAACAGCGTTCTCCATCCACTTGCGCCACAAAATCTGTCTGAAAGAAGTCGGCTGGCCGCGGCCATTTCTTCGCCGTCGTCAGAACGCCACAACAACAGCCGCAACAGCAGCAGACGAACACCGGTTCCTGCGTGTTCTGCGGCTCCAGTACCAACCCCTCGCGGTCTGCCTGTTCCAGTAGTCCAAGCATCTCCTCTTTACTGACCGGACGGGCAATTCCTTTCTCGGTCATCATGGCTGCCACCTTGCCGAACATCAGGCAATTGTGGGCTTCCTTGGTCACTCGGCAAGATTGCCCGGTAAGCTCGCGTCCCTGTCGACAGATGCAGGGAATGGCCGCGAAGGGTCCGGGGCTGCTTTCGACGAAATTCCGAAGGTCGTCATAGCGCGCGATCGCGCGCTCGACCGGGATGGACTTGGTGACCGGAACAATCCGCGTCTGGGGAGGTTGCAAGCCCTGGAGCGCGGCTCCATAACCCTCGTCGAAATAGGACCGCACGTCCCGCTCCAACTCCGGTGTCAGGCGGTTCACCTGGGCCTCGTAGATGCCGATCACCAGCGGAGACTTCCCGTAGCGAGCGCCCTTCTTGCCCCCCGCCTTTCGGATGGATCCTCTTTCCGCCATCCGGTCCAGCGCTTCGCACATTTGCTCCCGCGTCATTGTTCCGCGCACGCGCCGATGGATGGTTTTAGCCGGCTCCGGAATCGCGCTCAGGCACAGCGCCAGCCGGGCCTCCTCCGGAGTGAAAAGCTGCCGGAGAATGCGAAGCTCGACGCCGGATTCGGTGGCCGGGTAGGGGACGGGCATGCGATCCAGATGCCGCTGTAATGCGCGATAGAGTTCGTCGTCTGCCATTGCCTACCTCACCGGGTTCTTGGTACGGAACCCTTTCGTGGACTCGAAGACAACACCAGTGTAAGCCCCCACATGACCGATACCATGTCGGCCCATCATACCCGGCCCAGCCTCGGCCTGCTGGCGAACCTTCCGATGGCTGTGGATAGCTTTACGCCTCAGAGCGAGATTGCTCAGATTCGATAGAATCATAAGAGTAATATTGCAGGTATTAATGATATTGTATTATACCTTCGAAAGGAGCGGCATGTTAAAGGTGGCGTTTCGGCTTGTGTACCGCATCCGGGGAAGATGCTCCCGGCATCCAGCCTACAACCCCGTGAAGGACGAGCAAGAAGGCATCAAGGGTGGATGCGAAGAGTGCTACGCGCTTTTCCATGCTTATCGGTCCTATCTCGCGCTTCGCAAAGCAATTGTGGAGTTCGAAACCACGGTTCAGTCCTTCATCACCAACAAGCAGGCGCGCGGAAAGAGTGCGGACGTTCACCGCGCTGATGCACCTGCGGTGTCACTGCGGTCCGCGCGGCGGCGCACAGAAGGAAATGGCGATGAGCTCGCCCTGGAGGTGCTCCCTGAATCAGGCGAGTGAAAGAGACGATCAGCTCAATGAGGGAGCGCCAGCGAAGGGAATTGTGATCGCCCTCCTGGTTTCAGTGGCTTTCTGGGCATGTCTCGGATGGGCACTTTGGCATTGCGGGGGTGTGCGGTGATAGCGATGGCACACGAGAAATTGAACCAGTTTCTTGCTGTACACAGCCGGAAGAGCTGGATTGCCGTGTCTGCCGTAGTTCTGGCGATGACGACAGCACTGGCCGCCCAGACCACGCCGCGCCCCAACCGCATTACGCAGGAACTGACCCCTGAGCCGGTGGTGAAACTTTCAGGAACTGTACACCCGCTGACACGAGAGGCGAGGGACCTGGGCGAGGCGAACCCTGGCTTGCGGCTGGAATCGATGACGCTGAGCATCGCGCCGAGCGTGGCCGAGAAGGCGGTGCTAGACGCTCTGGTGGAGGCGCAGCAAGAGCCGAAGTCGGTTCAGTATCACCGGTGGCTGACCCAGGAGGAGTTCGGCGCGCGCTTTGGGCTGACAGAGGAAGACCTCCGCCGGGTGACGGGGTGGCTGGAGGCGCAGGGCTTCACGGTGAAGAGCGTGGCGCCGTCGCGCAGCCTGATTGCGTTCTCCGGAACTGTGGCGAAGGCAGAGGCGGCCTTCCGCACGCAGATCCACCAATACAGAATCGGCACCGAGACTCGAATCAGCAATGCCAAGGAGATATCAATTCCTCAAGGGCTGGCCGGGGTAGTAGCCGAGATTGGCGGGCTGAGCGGTTTTCGCCCGAGGCCGCAGGCGGTCGTGAAACGTCTGGATCCCCAATTCACATCCCGGTTTTCCGGAAATCACTTCTTGACGCCGGGTGACTGGGCGACGATCTACAACGTCACATCGATCTACAGCGCGGGTTATACCGGTACCGGCATGCATGTGGGAATAGCAGGACAGACCTACTTTCCACAGGCGGACATTGATGATTTCCGCGCGGCCGCCGGTCTAAGCGCCACGAAGCTGAACATGGTCTGCATCAGCACGGCTGACTGCACCGGCCTGGCAGGCGAGAGCGTTGGCGATGTCGCTGAGGCGGACTTGGACGTGGAATGGTCGGGCGGCATTGCCCAAAACGCGACCGTGGATTTCGTCTATGCCGCCGCCGACGATCCGGAGCAGGACGTGTTCAGTGCCGCGATCTACCTGGTGACGACCTACAAGGTTGATGGCGCGGTGATCCCCGTCATCAGCATCAGCTACGCCAGTTGCGAGACACAATTCGCGGCGAGCATGAGAGCGGGGTTCGATGCGGTTCTTGAGGAAGCCGCGGTGCAGGGGCAGTCGGTGCTGAACTCCTCAGGCGATGCCGGGGCGGCCGGCTGCGACCAGGGAGAGACTATTGCCGTGCAAGGGGCGGTTGCGGATTACCCGGCCTCCAGTCCGTACGTGACCGGTGTCGGCGGGACGACGTTCAGCGCCGACGGAAGCGCCGACAGCCCCGAGCCGGGCGCGAATCAGTACTGGAGCTACAGCAGTACAGCCGACATCATCAGCTCGGCGCTGCAATACATTCCAGAGACGAGTTGGAACGACACTGCCTACGATCAGTCGCAAGATCCAACCAACACGCTGGCCTCCGGCGGCGGTGGAGTGAGTCTGTACTATGCCATGCCGAGCTGGCAGTGGGCTCCGGGCAACTTCAGCGGGGCGCCGATGCGCTTCGTGCCCGACATTGCCTTCTCGGCATCGGCCGACCACGATCCTTACCTGCTGTGCACGCAAGAGTTCACGTCCGCCACCGACCCGTCGCAGACCGATGGGCCCAGCTGTGTCCATGGACTCCGCGATTCCAACTCGAACCTGACGGCAGTGGGCGGCACGTCGGCCTCCTCACCCTCGTTTGCCGGAATGCTGACCCTACTAGTGGAGAAGTACGGCAAGCAGGGAAACTTCAATCAGACGCTCTACAGCCTGGCAGCGGACCCGGCGAAATACGCGGTCATCTTCCATGACATCACGACGGGCAGCAACGCGCAGCCATGTGCCGCGGGGTCGAAGGGTTGCTCGAGCGGACTGGTGGGCTATGAGGCCACTTCAGGCTACGATTTGGTGACGGGATTGGGCTCGGTGAACGGCGGCGCGTTGTATGCAGCGCTGGCGCCGCCGACATACACGTTGGGTGCGTCATCAGGTTCGATCACAATCCAGGCTGGGGGCAGCGCGCAGTTGAGCCTTAGCCTGAATGCAACCAACTACCCCGGAACGGTTTCGTTCGCGACCAGCATCAGCTCACCGAGTGGCACACCTTCGGAGGTGTCGGCGAGCGCGTCTTCCGTCAGCTTCGCCTCCAGCACGACAGGAAACTCCACACTCTCCATCACGGCCACGAAAAGTGCGGCCAACCGATCGCCGCGCGTTCCGTGGAAGAGCGGCGGTCCGGTGATGTTCTGTGTAGTGCCGCTCGGTGCTCCGTTTACGGGGGGTAGAAAGCGGGCGTTGGCCGTGCTACTGACGGCGTTGGCGATCACAGCGGCGAGCTTGCTTGTGGCCTGCGGCGGAAGCGCTGGCAGTTCGACACCATCGCCACAGGCCTACACCGTCATCGTGACCCCGACGGGATCAGGCACGGTGATGAATCCACCGGCAATCACGGTGACAGTAGTCGTTCAGTAAGGTTTCACTGAATTCGCGCCCGCCGCGCCCATGAAGGGGCGGGCGCTTCGGTCCTGCCTCGTTTCAAAATCCCGCCCGCAATGACTTGGACTGAGTGTGGGAGGGAACTTCCGCGCATAGCCAAGGTTACGGCTGCGCACAAAACGCATTTGTTTCTTCAAAGAACCTTCGGAAAGGAAGGAAGCATGCCCCACACACGAAAGCGGAAAGACCGCGGAATTCTGGAGCGGCCGCCCGGTTCAGGCATATGGTGGATCGATTACTATGCCGACGGAATCCGGAAGCGTGAGAAGGCCGGTCGCAAAGGCGATGCCATCAAGCTGTATCAAAAGCGTCGCACTGAGATTCTGCAATCTGTAAAACTCCCCGAGAATATGCGTGCCGCTGGAGTGCGATTCAAGGTGCTCGCCAACGAGATTCTTGCGTACTCCAAGATCCATCATCGCGACACCCGAAATGTCGAATCGCGAGTCAGCAAGATCAACGCTGAGTTCGGGGAGCGCATAGCGGACAAGATCAAACCTGCCGAGATTGATCGATGGATATCCGAAAACACGAAGACCCCAAGCACGGCGAACCGGTATCGAGCGACCTTCAGTCTCATCTTCAGGGAGGCGCTCCGCAACGGAAAGCTCACCTCTAATCCGGCGCGGCTGGTGCGTCAACGGCACGAGAACGGAGGACGCATTCGATTCCTGCGCGACGAAGAGGAGGACCGCCTGCGCGCGTCCATCAAGAAGTTGTTCGCGGAGCACCAGGGCGAACTGACCATCTCCATTGGAACCGGCATGCGCCTGTCAGAGCAATACGGCCTTACCTGGGGG
>Ga0326727_10020740_pt1 | contig 13000 bp, 12 predicted proteins | sample MB2enrmetagenome_FD_207643 | JGI IMG/M metagenome (GOLD analysis project Ga0326727, IMG submission 207643) | Lab enriched peat soil microbial communities from McLean, Ithaca, NY, United States - MB29MY | ecosystem: Environmental > Terrestrial > Soil > Wetlands > Peat | place: USA: New York...
GTTAATTGCAGTTTGTCTATAGCCAGCTAAGGGAATTGCAGGGACAAACTGCCAATGGTAAAATTACGCCACAAGGAGAACGTACATGAGCAGCGTTTCTACAATTAAAAAACCAGCCGGACTCGTGCGTAACCAGCATGGTGGCGTAATTGGTATCATCGTTATAATATTGGCACTTATTGGAGCGTGGTACCTGTATCAGTCATATACCCGAGGTCAAGTCAAGAGCAATATGAAGTCAATAACCAATGATTATGAGCATGGTATAAAGAAAATAATTCCGTTCGAAAAAAAAGAACGACCTTAATAATTGAGGGATGCCAGGGTCTGTCTGTGATTCTGTTACCTGCTCCCTATTCTACCCTAATAGCCTACAGAGGGTAGGTTTTTTGCTTATTACAGGTAAGTTAAGTCTCTTTATCCCTGTATTTCTGCTTTTCCAGTTCCATCGCTTCTTTACCGGCCTCGATGGCCGAGGTGAGGACTGCCATTTTCTCCTTGATTACTGCCTTGCTGTCTTCAATGACGGATGTAATCTTTTCCTGGGCTTCAGTGGCGTAGTTTTTGACCTTGTCAACAGCATCATCGGTCATATCACCAATCTTCTCCCGCAGCTCCTTGCCGGACTTAGGCGCATACAAAAGTGACAGCCCGGCGCCCATAACTATGCCCGCCAGGAATGGCAGAAACACCCTGCAAGCGCAAATTCCACACTCATCGCCTTCCATATTATCAATCCTTTTTTGGGTACACATAATGTGAAGCTCCTTTCTGATAGTTCCTTCCTACTATTGGTTATATGTCATCAGGCTTCCGTACAGGCTGATCCATCTTTTTCACGTACTGTTCTCCCAATCCATGAGCTTGAGCAAGAACAATTCCCACTACCATGTATGGTGATGTTTCTCGGCTTCTCCCGTCATCTGCCGGGCTTGAGTTACAATAGAATGTAGCTTTTTCGGGTTGATCCCTGCTACTCTCTCTAACCCATGTTTTTCTGCAGCAGCAACCTTGGCAATGGAGTCATAGCTAGCTTCGACCAAACGTTTTGATAGGACTTCCCCTATACCTTTCAGTTTTTGCAACTCCTTCATCTGTTCCTTCATGGCATCCTCCCATGCTCTGGTAATGGCGTTTTCTTCATCTAATATCTACGTCCTTGTATGACACCTAAAATAATGACCAATAATGGCTATAACCAACAAGATGTGGCTAAAACCTCCCAGCATGTAATTGCTCACAAGCCCCAGCGTCCACGGAATGCAAATATCATTGTTATCGTCCACAACATGTGATTCTCCTTACTGATTGGCCATTCCTCTGCTGGCTAACCAGTCCACATTACCAACCCGTAGAATGTTGATTTAAACTTCACACTAAAATTTTGCAGAAAGCACGACCCTGCTCTTTGTTCTGCTAGGAAGATTCTGTACAACTAACATGCCAGAGAATAGCAACGGATACTACAAGTGCAATTGTTCGATTGTATGGGATAAAATGGAAAGAGAGCGTACGTGGGGAGGGGAAACCAGTTGGCGGAATCCGCCATATATGGCAATTATGTTGAATATGGCGGATTCATCTGACGGTTTTTTCTTTCCCGAACACCTACTCTTTCCACTTTAAGTCCTACTATCAAGCCGTTTCACTTACAAAACCAGCAGGTCTTCTCTGGCATTGTAGTTGCTAAGTATCTTGCTTACAGAACATGGGCTCTGTTGTGAAAACTGGATTTAGTTCGCTGAAACTTCAGTTCAACAGGTGGTGGGGAATAAAGGTTAACCAACAACAGAAGATAAAAGGAGGAATACAAATGAAAAAAGTAAAACTGATTCTATTCGTGTTTTTGTCCATCATATTGACCGCATCGGCCGGATTCGCCACCGAACAGATTTTCAAGGCCAATCTTTCGGGAAATAGGGAGGTTCCGAGCGTGGCTACACCGGCCAAAGGCGAGGCCAAATTTACTTTAAGCGCCGATGGCAAGACTTTTAGCTACACGCTCGTCGTGAGGAACATCGAGAATCCTACCGCTGCCCACATCCATCTTGGCCAGGCAGGAAAGAGCGGCCCCCCGGTGGTGAATCTCTTTACTGGTCCCAAAAGGGAAGGTAAATTCCGCGGAAATCTGGCACAGGCAAGCTTTACGGAAAAAGACTTGCGGGGCGACCTCTCGGGGAAATCGCTTAATGACTTGGTGGCGCTTATCAAGTCGGGCGGTGTCTACGTCAATGTTCACACCGATGCCAACCCTGACGGCGAGATTCGGGGACAAATCAGAAAATAAAAAACCCTTAAACTCATCACCTTTCCTAAATGGCCTGCTAAGCAGGCCATTCTATTAAGTACCGTTCTCTAAATCCAAATAGAAAACGGGGTGTTGTTTTTTGGCCTGTTATTATCATTAAGAGGAAGGACAATGAGATGATAAAGGAAACGAGAAAGACAGACTTGTTGGTTTTTACAGTCCTGCTTTTGTGTTTACAGGATCGGCTATGACACTATTGCCAAGGTTGTTTCAGCAGAACAAAAAGGATTAGAAAAAATAGCGCTTGAGATCATGAATGGTAAAACCTCAAAGCTGTAACGGAACAAGTTTTGAATGAGGTAAGTAGTTACTTATTCGTTACCATTTTCTGAACCAGACCGAATCAATATAGTAAAAGGAGAAATGGCGCCATGAAACGAACCCTGAGCATCCTAGCACTCCTCATAGTCGCTGCTATCCCCGACATAAGCCAGGCAGGACCCTATGTCACCGGTTTTATAGGCGCAACAATGCCCAGGCGTAACGACGACGTGATCACGACCGATTTTAGCAACACCCCCAACCAGACGTTTAACGAACGGGCACGCTTCGACCCCGGCGTCTATATCGGAGGTGCCGGCGGATTCGATTTCGGTTTCATACGCCTGGAGGGAGAGCTTTCCTACAAAGAGGCTGACATAAAAACGATTTCGGACAATACCGGCGTCAACCAGTACCGAGACATCAACGGCAACCTGGGGGCGCTCGCCTTCATGACCAACGCCTTTTTCGACTTCCACAACTACACCCCCGTAACACCGTACGTGGGGGGCGGCATCGGGTTTGCGACACTGCACATGAGCAACGCCTATGCAACCAACGCCAGCAACCAACGACTGTTAATGTATCCCAGGGACGACGACACCGTATTTGCCTACCAGTTGGGCGCTGGGTTGGATATCGCCCTCAACCGCAGATTCTCCCTTGACTTTGGCTACCGCTACTTCAACACCGACTGGGCCAGTTTCAGTAGGAACTCGTTGACTTCCAGCGGTGTCCGCTTCGAGAGCCACAACGCAATGGTCGGGTTCAGGACAAAGTTCTGATCCCCGTCATTTCCTATAACGACAACAGCCAAACGCAAAAGCTCCTGACCATCGATCATCGATTCGGGGTTTTTATTTCCTATGAGACAGGGAACACGCGACATATGTCAATAATGGATTACCAGAATGGGTGACAAGCAAATTGTTGAGGCCGACTCTAATCGAGACGGTGAGTTGAAGCAGTTTACCCTGGCCGGTCAGGGCTCCCAGGAAGAGGCCATGAAAATTGAAGTCGGCATGGTTGTGGAAGCCGATGAAGGGGATCTTGGGCAAGAAGATATAAGCGAAGCGAAGGTTACGGATATAATTCATGACCTGGCGGGGAATGTCGAGTCAATAGTTGCCAAGAAGGGTGTTTTCTTTACAAAACACCTTGAGATATCCGTTGAGCGCATCATGTCCGTTGCTCAGGAAGCCGAAGCCGACACGCCGGATGGTTCGCCAAGCATAGTAACTATCTCAGCAAGCGAGGAGGAAATTGAGGCGCTGACGCAGGTCGGAACCGAGGCGTTTCCTCCCGAAGATTTAACCAGGATAAAACACCATGACGACCTGCTCGACGAAACTGCGAAAGCTTTGCCAACAAGCAATGGTTTACGCAGACTTGAAGAAGACGCAAGACATGAACGTGCACAGGGGACAGGCAAGCCGCAAGGTGCTTTGGGATCGGCAGCATCCAGTGGAAAAGGGAATTCCGGCGAAAGAGACGATAGCACAGAGACTGCTGACGGAGATGAAGAAAAGGTTGACTTCTCCAAGGTTCTAGGTCCTGGTCTTTTATCCGGGATGGCCGGCAACGACGCATCGGCCGTCGCCTCATATTCTTTGGATGGCGCCCAGAACGGTTACGGCCATCTCTGGCTGATGCTTCTTTCCACCCCATTGCTTCAAGCCGTTCAATTCGCTTGCGCCAAGATAGGCCGCATCCAACAAAAAGGTCTTGCAGAAATACTGCGGGAGCACTACGGCAGGAAAGTGGCCATTCCAGCTACCCTGCTCCTGATAATTGCAAATATTGCCTTGATCGCAGCTGATTTGGTAGCTATCAGTACCGGTCTCGAATTGATAACGGGCTTGAAGTGGGTGTGGTTCGCCGCGCCGATTGCCTTCGCGCTGTGGTATATCGCGGTGTACCGGAACTTTCGCGCAATCGAAAAAATCTTTCTGGCGATGAGCATGGTTTTCGTGGCCTACGTAATCACCGCCTTCTTTTCGAAGCCGGATTGGGGCCAAGTGCTAACCAGTACATTCGTGCCGCATGTGGACTTAGGTTTTGCCAGTATCAGCACAGCAGTAGCCCTTTTGGGGGCGACCATATCACCCTACACGATATTCTGGCAGGTGCAGGGTGAAAAAGAAGAGCAACGCTCCGGTTCAACCAAGCACAAGTTCCGGCTCGCCGCCATTGACATTGGTGTCGGCGTAATCAGTGGCAACCTGATCGCTTACTTCATCATCGTTTCGACCGCGGCAACACTGTTCACCAAGCACCAGCTGATTAATACAGCGCTCGATGCCGCGAGAGCCCTGGAACCGCTGGTTGGTCCCTATGCAAAGTATCTGTTTGCGTTGGGCCTGATTGGCGCCGGGGTCATCGCCATACCGGTGTTGCTCGCCAGCGCTTCATACGGCGTAGCCGGCACCATTGGCTGGCCTTCCGGTCTATCGAAGAGGCCCTGGCAGAATGAGGGGTTCTATCTGATACTGACTGTGGGGCTTGCTGTGAGCCTGCTCCTTGCATTGATCGGCCTCGATCCCGTGCATCTCATGTTCTGGGCTAATGTCTTGCAAGGTGTACTGTCACCGGTCCTGGTCGTATTGCTTGTGGTCATAGGCAATAATCGCGGGATAATGGGCAAGAACAAACTGGGATTGTTTACCAATGCAGGCTTGGTGGCGGCAGCCATAGTAATGTTCGCTGCCTCTGCACTTCTTTTCTATGGATTGGCGACCGGCCAGGGTGACGGATAATCTCTATCGGCAACATTCCTGATATAAAGTGTAAGCACTTTTACGACGTTGCATGATGTGATGATAGGAGAATGAGATGAAAAGAATTGATAACTATAACACTAAATATACTGGGACAAAGAGCCATAAATGTGAGAAATGCCATGACATGAAGAATTCAGGATACAGTTGTATTGATGAATTCGGCAAATTCCTGATCTGTAAAGACTGTGCCACTGACGACACCATCGATGGTGTAATCGACGATGTTAAGCTGGTAAGGCGTGACCATGAATTCAAAAGAATGGGTTACGATAGCAGAGGTTTTGACCATAACGGCATTCATTACGCCTCACAAAATCTTTATGATAATGATGATTTAGATCGTGAAGGATATGAAAGAAGTGGTTTTAATCAGAGCGGAATTCATAAGAACACGGGAACCCGATATGATCCTGATGGTTACGACAATAGAGGGTTTGATACCAATGGTATAAGCAGAGCAACACAAACAAAATACGGCGAAGATGGCTATGATCATGACGGGTATAACTGCGATGGATTCAATAACAATCACATTAACAGGATTACCGGGACGAAATATGATCCTGATGGCTTGGACGCTGAAAGATTTAAACAAAATGGCATCAACAGCATTACAAATACAGATTTGGATCCCGATGGCGATGATTATTACAGTAGAGCCAATATTAGTTTTGCCAACATAAGGGGGATTCGAACCATACATCTCATCGAAGAACTGAAGCGGCGCAAGGCGGCTGGTGAGGTTGTCGAATTCTAATCATACTACCGACGTACTAGTATCCCGTACGGTTAGTTCATACTCGTAATTCCGCTCTTTTGACCGCTGCCGTCGTTGCGGCTACTAGATGTAGACCCAGCTACACCTGCGTCGCCGCGTCTTGGCACCAGCCAAAATAGCTCGGAATAACTTCTCACGACCAACCACACGGGACACAAGTGTTTGCTGTTAAGGGATTACTTGAAAAGTTACAGGCAATCGACGATGCCGGCTCCGACGTGATCCGTCATATTTGGCAGTTATGCTGAATATCATGGATGCCGCTGACGGTTTTCCCCTTTGCCCCTCACGCTCCCATTCCATTTTCACCCGTGCAATCAAACTCTTGCAATCTCAGTATCCGCAGGATTCTCTGGCACATTAGTTGCGGAGTATATGCCTGGCAGAACATGGGAATCGCCGTGCTTTCTGCTAACTAGAGCTGAACTGAAGACAGCTTTTTAGAGCGAAACCATAAAGCTTCAACAAGCGACCATAAGGGGCTAAACCATGTCTGTGCATAATGCAGTGGTGGGGATATTCAACTCCCACACCGAAGCAGAAACAAGCATCACGGAACTCCAGCGGGCAAGGTTCGACATGAAAAAGCTGTCCATCGTAGGCAAGGACTATCACACGGAGGAGCATGTCGTCGGCTACTACAACGCAGGTGACCGCATGAAGGTCTGGGGTAAACAGGGGGCCTTTTGGGGCGGCTTATGGGGCTTGCTGTTTGGGTCGGCCCTTTTTGTTGCGAGAGTGGTCCATTCTGGGGGTTGGAGCTTCTATGCAGCAGCCTTTAGCGCAGTTTGCTCATCTGTTCTCATTCCGGGGAACCATCGGCTGAAGGTTTTCCTGAAGTCGTCGTTTAAAACCTGTACACGGGTTTGCAATAGCAAATGTGCACCGCGCTGGGTTCAGCGCATTTGCTGCTTTTTTACAAAGCGCTTGCTGACAACGTAGTTCAAGGTCGATTCAACGAACGCCGTAGTAATCGTCTCGTGATATTTTTGTAGCTATCACCAAAGGCAGGATCAATGCCCCCGCCAGAGGGCAGCGCAACAAAAGGAGAATCATTATGATGAACCATACAGACGGATGGATGGGGGGATTGATAGGCGGACAGATGTTGATTTGGGTGTTACTCGCCTTACTTGTGGTAGTAGTTGTCGTGATTAAGAGTCTGTCCAGGAAAAAATGTTGAGTTCAAGCTTCCAGCCCCCAGAATGGACCACTCTCCAACTTGGATGAGGATGTGTATTAATCACATGATAATCCGCTGATTACAAAACCATAGAATCCCCCACCACAGCCCACCATATTTGACAGTTACGTTAAATATGGTGGATGCCTCTGATAGATTTTCTTTCCTCAGCACGCATCCTCTTTATTTATTCTGTACAAACATGCCGTTGCCCCCCTTGTCTCTGCGGGTTTTTTCTGGCGCATTACTTGCTACATACCTTCTAAGCTGCCGTTTATGGTGGCTCGGGACCTGGCTATCATGTGGCGCCGTTTCGCGGAGGTGGTTATCGTGGAGCAGGTGGAGGCGGCGATGGCGGTCGTGGCGGTGGGCGACGTTGAATTATTTGCCGACAGAACGCGATCCCGTTGCTGAGTATAGCTCCAACTGAAAAAGGAAATTCCAATTGGCAGCTGACATAAACGAACATTCAGCAATTACCCCTGACAGTAAGATTCCGGATCCTGACTCTGTACGTCACCGACGTAAAGTTAAACATGTCGTCTTGTGGAGTCTGTTGATACTGGTCGTCGTGATTGTGTGTGTACTGTTTTTTCGCCACCACGAAGCCGCCAAAAGAGCTGCGGCATTGCTGCACAAAGCTGCGCCTGGAATTACCATTACGAGCGTAACAGCTAAAAAGGGCGATATAGGGGTCTATCTTGATTCAATCGGAACAGTCACGCCGGTCTATACTGACTTGATTACCAGTCAGGTGAATGGTTTGGTCGTTGCCGTGCACTATAAGGAGGGCCAGTTAGTTCGTAAAGGTGATCCGCTGATTGAAGTCGATTCGCGTCCGTACCGTGCAATGCTTCTACAGGCGCAAGGGGCTCTGGAACGAGACCAGAATCTGCTTGCCCAGGCACAAATGGATCTTGAGCGCTACCGTGCCGCATGGAAGCGAAACGCCATTGCAAAGCAAATCCTTGATGACCAGGAAAAGCTTGTACTACAGTACATGGGCACAGTAAAAAACGACCAGGGAACACTTCTATATAATCAGATACAGATTGATTTTTGCCATATCTCTGCGCCGATTTCCGGCCGGGTGGGGTTGCGACTGGTGGATCCGGGCAATGTCGTGCAGTCTTCCGGAGTCGTAACTCTCGCAGTCATTACACAACTACAGCCTATCACCGTAGTTTTCACGATACCGGAAGACGGTCTGGGGCCGGTTGAAACCCGCCTGCGTTCAAAGGCCACTCTCACTGTCGCAGCCTTTGATCGCTCTTCGCAGACGAAAATTGCAGACGGAGTTTTATTGACGCTTGACAACCAGATCGATACCACAACCGGGACAGTAAAAGCGCGAGCACTCTTCGCAAACAAAAATGAAGCTCTCTTCCCTAACCAGTTTATAAACACGCGGTTATTGGTGAATACGCTACGCGGAGTGACACTGATTCCGACTTCTGCCATTCAGCGAAATGGCCAGGCAGCGTTTGTGTATGTAATTCAAAAAAATATCGCACATATGCGCAGCATTAAGCTGGGAGTTACAGACGGCGGTGTCACGCAGGCTGAAGGCATCAACCCCGGAGACGTTGTTGCCAACAGTAGTTTCGATAAATTGCAGGACAACATTGCGGTGATCGTTTCAGACAAACCACCACCCCCCGACACGGCCGGGAGCAGTAAACAGTGAACCCATCACGCCCATTTATAGTGCGGCCGGTCGCAACTTCTCTGCTGATGGCTGCAATACTCTTGGTCGGGATTGTCGGATACACACAACTGCCGGTATCCGCATTGCCTGAAGTTGCATATCCGACTATTCAGGTGCTAACATTTTATCCCGGCGCAAGCCCGGATGTGATAGCAACAACGGTGACGGCTCCATTGGAGCGTCAATTCGGCGAACTGCAGGGATTGAGCCAGATGACTTCCTCAAGCTCCGGCGGTACTTCTGTCATCGTGCTGCAGTTTAATCTCACCCTGAATATTGATGTAGCCGAGGAAGAGGTGCAGTCCGCAATAAATGCCTCGCAGAGTCTTTTGCCATCAAATCTTCCCTCTCCCCCCATCTATAGTAAAACGAATCCGGCTGATGCCCCGATACTCACACTTGCAATCACCTCAAGTTCCATACCGCTCTCTCAAGTTGAAGATCTGGTTGACACACGCCTTGCACCAAAGATTTCGCAGCTTAGCGGGGTCGGTCTGGTAACCATCAGCGGGGGCCAGAAACCAGCTGTCCGTATTCAAGCGAACCCAATGGCGCTGTCATCTTATGGAATCAATATGGAAGAACTGCGTACTGCTCTTACACAAGCAAGTGTGAACGCCGCCAAAGGAAACTTCGACGGCCCGCGCCAAAATTCACAGATCGACGCAAATGACCAGTTGGTAACCAGCAACGATTACAGGAGTGTGGTGGTTGCCTACCGTAACGGCGCGCCGGTGATGCTGACCGACGTAGCACACATTGTTAATGGTATTGAGAACAACAATCAGGCCGCGTGGATGAATCAGACACCTGCAGTAATCCTGAATGTTCAGCGACAGCCCGGAGCCAACACAATCAACGTGGTCAAGAGTATCAAGCAACTACTGCCGCAGTTGCAAGCCAACCTGCCCACCGGTATTCAGGTAACCACGCTTACTGATCTTACAACCTCGATCGAAGCATCGGTTTCCGATGTTAAATTCGAATTGATATTGACGATTGTACTCGTCGTACTGGTCATATTTCTCTTCTTGCGAAGTCTCTTAGCCACCATTATCCCGAGCGTGGCTGTGCCGCTTTCATTGGTGGGCACCTTCGCGGCGATGTATGTTCTTGGCTACAGTCTGGATAATTTATCTTTAATGGCGTTGACCATCTCCACCGGTTTCGTAGTGGATGATGCCATTGTGATGATTGAGAACATTTCGCGTTACATTGAAGCAGGTGACCCTCCCATGGAAGCTGCGCTCAAAGGAGCGGAGCAAATAGGTTTTACTATTCTCTCACTGTCCGTATCCCTCATCGCTGTTCTGATACCGCTTTTATTTATGGGCGACGTAGTCGGGCGGCTATTTCGCGAGTTTGCAGTGACACTTGGCGTCACTATCGTCATTTCGGCTGTGGTCTCGCTTACGCTTACCCCCATGATGTGTGCAAGAATCCTGAGAAGCAAACCGAAGGAAACGCAGGGGCGCATTTATGGAACCACAGAACGCTTTTTTGAACGTATGATCGGGTTTTATGGGAAAACACTCAAGTTTGTTTTCGGCTATCAAACGATTACGCTACTGGTCGCAGTGGCTACATTCATACTTACAGTTTCCTTGTACATAATCATCCCTAAAGGCTTTTTCCCGGTTCAGGATACGGGTGTAATCCAGGGTATATCGCAAGCGCCTCCGGCGATTAGCTCGAAAGCCATGGGCGATAAGCAGAAAGAACTTGCAAAAGTGCTTCTGGAAGACCCGGCTGTTGAAAGCCTTTCATCGTTTATAGGTGCGGACGGCACGAATGTCACTGTTAACAGCGGCCGAATGTCGATCAATCTGAAGCCGCTTGACCAGCGCAAAATTAGTGCGTCAGACCTTATTCGCAGACTCAAACTGCGATTGGAACGGATTCAGGGGATACAATTATTTATGGCGCCTGTGCAGAATATTACAATAGATGACCGGGTGAGCCGCACACAATATCAGTATACGCTTGAAGATGCAGATGCCAAAGAACTGGATACCTGGACCAATCGTTTCGTCGATAAGCTGAAAAAGCTGCCGGAACTGGAAGACATTGCAACTGACCAGCAATTGGGAGGATTGGCGGTATCTCTTGTTATTGATCGAGTCACTGCTTCGCGATTGGGCATCGCACCGTTTACAATCGATAACACCCTATATGACGCATTCGGCCAGCGTCAAATCAACACGATGTATACGCAGGTGAATCAGTATCACGTTATTCTTGAGACTGAACCGCAGTTTCAGACAAACCCGAACATATTGAAGCGTCTGTATATAAAGTCAAATGCATCTGCAGGTGCAATCGGCTCCGGGGCCTCTTCCTCTTTCGCGGCCTCAGGATCAACCTCCGCAGGATCAAACGCTCTGACGACCTCGGTGCTGTACACTCCATCAACAGGTATTCTAACTCCTCCTGCGAATGCGCTTTCGGCAGCCAGGAACGTAAACTCCACAGGCACTTCGGGTTCAGCCATGAGCACTGCAGTTCCGCTGAGTACCTTCTCTCATTTTGAAAACACAACGGAGCCGCTCGTAATAACGCATCAAGGACAATTCCCTGCGATCACTGTATCGTTCAATCTTGCAGCGGATACCTCACTTGGCGATGCAATCACGGAGATCAATAAAGTGCAGAAAGACTTGCACATGCCTCCCAGTCTTCAGGCAGGTTTTCAAGGTACCGCATCATCATTTACGAATTCATTGGCCAATGAACCGCTGCTCATTCTTGCTGCGCTGATCACAGTGTACATCGTGCTAGGTATTTTGTATGAGAGCTTTATCCACCCGATTACGATTCTGTCCACGCTACCGTCTGCCGGTGTTGGTGCTTTCCTCGCATTGATTCTCTTTCATCAGGATTTAAGTGTGGTGGCGATCATCGGTATCATTCTGTTGATAGGTATAGTGAAAAAGAACGGCATTATGATGGTCGATTTTGCGCTGGAGGCTGAGCGGAAGCATGGAAAGAGCGCGACGGATGCAATCTATGATGCATGCCTGCTCCGCTTCCGTCCCATTATGATGACCACTATGGCAGCGCTGTTAGCCGGGCTGCCGTTGGCACTCGGAACCGGTTTCGGTTCCGAGCTGCGCAAGCCGCTGGGCATAGCCATGGTGGGCGGGTTGTTAGTGAGTCAGGTACTCACGCTGTATACCACGCCCGTTATTTACATTTTTTTTGACAAATTAGCTCATCGCATTAAGCACATATCAAACAAGACGGAAACCGAAAACGCAGAGCAGGCAGGGCAGGCATGAATATTTCTGCACCATTCATACGCAGACCGGTTGCTACAACTTTACTTACGGTAGGAATTGCCTTTGCCGGAGCGATTGCGTTTGCGGTGCTGCCCGTAGCGCCTCTGCCGGAGGTTGACTTTCCAACCATTTCAGTCAGTGCGGCATTGCCGGGAGCCAGCGCCGAAATCATGGCCTCCTCCATAGCCACTCCTCTTGAGAGACAGTTCGGTCATATTGCCGGCGTGACGGAAATGACCTCTACAAGCTCACTCGGCAGCACATCCATCACTATTCAGTTTGATCTCAGCCGCGATATTAATGGCGCGGCGCGCGATGTGGAAGCTGCAATAAATGGGGCACGAACCTATCTGCCAACAAATCTGCCGGCTAATCCAACCTATCGCAAGGTCAATCCTGCCGATGCTCCGATCATGATAATCGGACTAACATCAGACAAATATGGTCCTGATAAACTGTATGACGAAGCTTCGACCGTCATACAGCAGAAATTGTCGCAGATACAGGGAGTTGGGCAGGTCATCACCGGAGGCGGTGCTTTGCCGGCTGTGAGGGTGGACGCAAATCCGACACAGTTAGCGAACTACGGACTTTCCCTCGCAAATCTACAGTCCGTTCTGAGCCTGCAGAATGCCGACATTGCCAAAGGCCAAATCTCAGATAGTATTGTGACCGCAGATATACTTGCCAACGATCAGATCTCA
>Ga0326727_10020741_pt1 | contig 12999 bp, 6 predicted proteins | sample MB2enrmetagenome_FD_207643 | JGI IMG/M metagenome (GOLD analysis project Ga0326727, IMG submission 207643) | Lab enriched peat soil microbial communities from McLean, Ithaca, NY, United States - MB29MY | ecosystem: Environmental > Terrestrial > Soil > Wetlands > Peat | place: USA: New York...
AGGACTGGGCGGTATGCTTGGGGACGAGGCGAAGAGCCGCTCCCTCTCACAAGAGAACCCACTGACTGGAAAGCCGGATGCGGGAGAACCGCCTGTCCGGTTTGGAGGGAGGGGGGGCGGTCATCCGGTCTCCCTACCCCTATCCTTTCCGCGCCCAGGTAGGGCGCGCTCTCCGAGCGCGCCGAGGCCAGGCAACCGACCATCCGCCAGCCGTTCTCCTTCCCCGTCAGCGTCTTGCAGTTCGCGGCGCGTTGGGGACAACGCGCCCTACTTCACGACGGCCAGGTAGGGCGTGCTCTCCGAGCGTGCCGGCGTGTGGCAGCCGACGGTTCGCAAGCCGGTCCTGCTGTCCGCAAGCGGATTGCCCTTCGCGGCGCGTTGGGGACAACGCGCCCTACCTGGCCGTGGCTTCGGGGATGGAGAAGTAAAACGTCGAGCCCTGCCCCGGCTGGGACTCGACCCAAATCGTGCCGCCATGCCGTTCGACAATCCGCTTGCAGATGGCCAGCCCAATGCCCGTCCCGGCATACTGCTTGCGCGTGTGCAGGCGCTGGAAGAGCTGGAAGATCTTCTCGAAATACTCCGGCTCGATGCCGATGCCGTTGTCGCGCACCGAGAAGACCCAGCGCCCCTCCTGCCGTTGCGCGCCGACGTGGATTATCGGCGGCGTTTCGCCGTGGAACTTGAGGGCGTTGCCGATCAGGTTTTGGAAGACCTGCATGATCTGGGTGCCATCCACGTTCACAGTGGGCAACGGGTCGTGGGTGATGGTGGCCTGGGCGGAATTGATGCTCGCGTGCAGGTTGTTCAGAGCCCACTGCAGGCCGACGCCCAGGTCAGTGGGCACGAACTCGCCGCCGCGGCTGCCGGCGCGCGAGAAGGCCAGCAGATCGCGGATGAGTCGCTCCATGCGCACGGCGCCCTCGAACGCACCGGCGATGAACTCCCGAGCCCGGTCATCCAGACTCCCCGAGAGGCGGCGTTCGAGGAGTTTGACATAGCCGCCGACGGCCCGCAGCGGCTCCTGCAGGTCATGGGACGCCACGTAAGCGAATTGCTCCAGGTCGCGGTTGGAGCGTTTGAGGTCCTCGGCGGTCTGCTGGAGCCGGGTGTTGGCGTCGGTCAACTCCGCGGTGCGCTGGCGGACGAGCACTTCGAGTTGGTCACGGTGCCGGGCCAGCTCGGCTTCGGTCTGGAACCGGTGCATGGCCTCGCCGATCAGTGGGGTCATCGCTTCCAGGAATTCGACCGCCGGCAGCGGGAACTGAGCTGGGCGGTGGTCGGCCAGGTGGACGGCGCCGATCACTGCATCACGATAACAAATCGGGATGACGGCCAGGGAGGCAAAGCCGAACTTCATGCAGTTGCCGCGGAAGCGCGCGCGCTTTTCCGGCGGCAAGCTGTCGGCATAGGCGATGGCGTCGTCGCAGCGGTAGGAGCCGCCGGGCGTCACCAGGGCCTGGTCGGGCTCCTCGAAGGCTTGCGAGATGGCCCGGATACAGCAGCAGTTGTCCCGCTTGAGCGACAGGCGGTTCTCCAGTTCGAGGAACTCGGGCTCGAAGCCCGCGCACGTCTCGTAGGGAATCTCCCCGTGCTCATCGAGGATGCGGATGCCAATGGCCTGGCAATTGGTCCAGCGGCGAATGACATCCATCACGGAATGGAGGTAATCGGGGGCCGCGCTCTTCTGGGCAAAAAGCCCCAGCAGCGCGGTGGTGAAGTCGCGCCGCCGTTCGGCCTGCTTGCGCTCCGTGATGTCACGCGCGGCGGCGAAGACGCCCTGCACCGCCCCGGCCTCATCGCGATAGACCGTGGCGTTGTAGAGCACATCGGTTGTGCGGCCCGAGGCATGGCGGATGGTCAGCGGGTAATCGCGCACCAGGCCCTCGGCCAGCACCTGCTGATAGCCGGCCTCGGCCTTGGCTGGCTCAGTGAAGTAGTCCGAGAAGTCGGTGCCTACGAGGCGCTCGCGCGAGATGCCGGTTACCTCTTCAGTAGCCCGGTTGACGTCGGTAATCTCGCCGTCCGGGCTAATGGTGACCAGCGGGTCGAGGCTGGCCTCCAGGAGGCTGCGGGCATAGAGCGATTTGGTGCGCAGTTCGGCGGTGCGCGCGGCGACGCGCCGCTCCAGCTCCTCATTGGCCGCTTGCAGGGCGGCTTGAGCCTCCTTCTGCAGCGTGATCTCGAGGTTGGCGCCGATAAACCGGATGGGCTTGCGTTCGTTGCCCTCGCCTTGGAAATACACGTGCCCGTGCGAGGCGACCCAGTGGACCGAACCGTTGGGCCAGACGACACGGAACTCGCGGTGATAATGACCGCCGTCGCGGCCGGCGAGGGCTTCCTTGACCGCGGCGTCCACCCCCACGCGGTCGTCGGGATGAATCCGGCTGATGGCGGCGGAGTAATCCACATGGTCGCTTTGCGGGATGCCCCACATCTCGCGGCAGCGTTGATCCCAGAAGACGTCGCCGGTCCGGAAGTGGTAATCCCAGGCCCCCAGGTCGGCGGCTTCGAGGGCCAGCCGCCGCTGCTCGGCCACGCGGCGCAACTCGGCGCCAGCCTGCTCGGCCCGGCGGCGGGCCCTGACGGCGTCGTCCATGAGGTTGAGCGCGGCGCGGTGGGAGGCATCGAGGGATTGATTGGCCTTCTGCAAGTCAGCGTTGACCCGCTCGGCTTGTTTGCGGGCTTCGAGGGCGTCTTCCGCCAGGCTCAGGGCGGCGCGGCGGGAGGCCTGGACTTCATCGTTGGCGGCCTGGAGCTCGGCGACGCGCTGCCGAAGCTCGGCGTTCAACCGCTGCTCGGTTTTTTCAGCCTGTATCTGGTCCGAGATGTCGGTGTTGGTGCCGAACCACTGCTGGACGCGGCCCTGCGCATCCTGCAGGGGCATCACGCGCGTCAGGAATGGCCGGAATACGCCGTCGGCACCGCGCAAGGGGAACGTCATGTCGAAGGGTTGGGCGGTGGCAAGGGAAGCCTTCCACCGCTCTAGCACCGCAGGGAGTGTGTGCGGGTCGTGGACGCTCTGCCAGCCCCAGCCTTCCATTTGTTCGGGGGTGGTGCCGGTATATTCATACCACCGCTGGTTATACCAGGTGATATACCCGTCGCCATTAGCCCGCCAGGCGAGGTTGGGGATGGACTCGGCCAGAGTGCGGAATTGCTGTTCGCTCTTGCGCAAAGACTCATTGGCCTGGCTCAAATCGACCGTGCGGGCGGTAACCGTCTTCTGCAAATCGTTCCGGTGCCGGCGCAGCTCGGCTTCCGCCTGCCGGCGCCGGCGGTTCTCCTGAATGAGGAAGAGAAAGACCGTCGTCAACAGAATGAGGCTGAATACACCACCGGCCAGCAGGGCCTGGAGGGTCTCGCCGACTTCGGCGCGCTTTACCGCGGCCCGCTGTTGCAACAGCCGGGCCTCTTCATCCTCGGCCTCGGCGATCTGCTGGCGGATTTGGTCCATGACGATTTTGCCCTTGTCCGTTTCGACGATCACGAGGGCGGGCGGCAAGCCCTGCGCTCGCCGTATTTCGATGGTTTGCTTCAACTCAGCGAGCTTCTCCTGGATGAGGGCTTCGATCCCGGTCACCCGTTGCTGCTGGCGAGGGTTGTCCTGGGTAAGTTGCCTCAGGTCGGCCAGGTTGGTCTGCTCCCGGCCGAGTGCGGCCTGGTACGGCTCCAGGTATTTCTCTTCCCCGGTCAGCAAGTAACCGCGCTGACCGGTCTCTGCGTCCTTCAAAGCGGAAAGCAACCGGTCCCACTCTTGAATCACGAGGTGGGCATGCGCTTCCCATCTGTCGGCTTCTGCCACGGCTCCCATGTTCCGGGCCGACCGCCATCCCACTGCCGCCAGGACGGTAAGGGACGCCACCAATCCCGCACTGAGCAGCAAACCCTGCCCAGACAAGCGGGGCGGCGCCTCCCGACCTTCGCGCAAGAAAACCTGGGTATCATGAGCCACCACTTTTTGCCGGGCGCGGCGGTAAAGTTCCGCCACCACGCTCATAAACACGCCCATACCCGTGAAGAACGCCAGACCGACAGCATCAACGAGGCTGGCGATGCCAAGTGCATGCACGGGCGGAAGCAACCAGTAATCCACGGCCAGCGCGGTCGCGAAGGTCGCCAGCAGGCCCGGCCCGAAACCGCCGAGCAGGGCGACAGCCATGATAACGGGATAGAAGGTGATGTAGGTGGGCAGCCCTTCGCCCACGAGGGCAGTCAGCCCCTGGCGCAAAAGGAGGCCGGCGCCCACGGCGGCCAGAGCGGCGGCGTAGCGCGCCAGCCAATGGTGATTGAAAGTCAGTCTGGGTGGCATGATAGGAAGTCCGAAACGCGAACCGCGAAGCGGCGTTTAGCGCAAAGACGCCAAGAGGCAAGGACGCAAGGAGATGTTGGTAGGGACGCGTTCCACCGCGTCCCTGACCGCTTCGCAAAGTATGGGACGCGGTGGAACGCGTCCCTACCAATCCTGGGTGCGTCTTTGCTCCCGCCGTTCGCCCAGGAGAGGTAGGGCGCGTTCTCCGCAACGCGCCGCGTTGGCGTGCAACGTCCGCATCCCGCGGCGCGCTCGGAGAGACGCGCCCTACCTTGGTTGCTCCTTTGCACCTTTGCTTCAATCATTGCGCGGGGCGGGCTGCTTCGTCGGGTTCGGTTGCATAGCGCGGGGGCTGGCTGAGGCGGGCGCAGAGGTCGTTGACCTGCTTCTTCAACTCAATGATGCGCAGTTCGCGGCCCACGGTCACCCGGTTGAAGCGAGTCAACTCCTCGTTGGCCGCCCGCAACTCTTCCGCCCGCCGCTGAAGCTCCATCTCCGCCCGCTTGCGCTCGGTGATGTCCCAGCATACACCTGTCATTTGCACCGCTCGGCCCGCGTTGTCGTGATGAACTTTCCCTCTCGCGGCAATGTGGTGAACGCTGCCATCCGGCCAGACCGCACGGTACTCTATCTCGTAATCGCCCGATGCTTCGACCGCACGGGCCAGGGCCGATTGCACGGTGCTCCGGTCTTCCGGATGTATGATCTGGAAAAACTCTTCGGCTGTTCCAGTGAAGGTCTCTGATTTGGTTCCCAACAGGGCATGAACACCCTCACTCCAGGTGCGCTTGTTCTTAACGATGTCCCAGTCAAACGTGGCCATTCTCGCCGAGGCCAAGGCAAGGTCGAGCCGTTCTCGATTCTCGCGCAGCGCCTGCTCGGCCCGCTTGCGCTCGGTGATGTCCCGCAGCGCGGTGAGGCGCGTCGCACTGTTGGGAAACAAGGGCTGGCCATGCGCTTCGACCTCGATCCGCGTGCCGTCCTTGCGGAGTATGACGTGTTCAATCGTCGACTCCCGCCCTTGCTGGATACTCTCGACTACCCGGTCGCGGTCTCCGGGGGCGACCAGGTTGACAATCTCCATCCCTCTCAACTCGGCCAACGTGTAGCCCAGCATCCGCTCTGCCTGCTCGTTGCAATCCACAATCCGACCCCCTTCGCTTTCGACGATCCCTTCAAAGGTGGCCGCCGCAAAGGTCGCCAGCCGCGCCTGGCTCTCGCGCAAGGCGGCCTCACGGTCGTAGGCGGCGGCCTTGTGCCGGTGGCGGCGGTAGAGGTCGGCGACCACGCTCACGAACACGCCCATGCCGATGAAGATCACCAGGCCCAAGCGGTCCAGAGGCGACGCGATGGCGAAATGTCCGACCGGCGGCAGAAGCCAGAAGCTTACCACCAAGCCTGTCAATGCGGTGGCCAGCAGCCCCGGCCCGAAACCGCCCAGCAAGGCCACTACCATCACCGTCGGATAGAACGTGATGTAGGGGGGCAATCCAGGGCCGACCCATGCCGTCAGCGCCTGCCGCAAACCCATCGCCACCGCCACCGCTCCGACCGCCAGGCCGTAGCGCAATACCCAGCCGGGGCCGGTGAGGAGTGGGCGGCTCGGTGTCTTTTCGTGGGCCTTCGGGTTGGCCTGATTATTATCCATAGAACCTCCTAGGGCCGCTCACCGCGGTGGTAGGGCGCGTCTCTCCGAGCGCGCCGCGGCGAGGCAACCCATCGTCCAGAAGCAGGCCCGTCTTGATGGGCAAACGTCCGCCACCTCCCAGCGCGTTGCCACAACACGCCCTCGGGTACGGACGTTCCGGGCAATCCTGAAGGGATTGCATCTTCCAGCCCAGGGTTGCGAGGCAGGAGCTACCCTGGGTGACCGCACCGAAAGAAACCGCCAACCCTGTAGGGGTTGGATCACCGCGTCCTTGCTCCTTTGCGTCTTTGCGTTGATCATTGCGCGGGTTCTGCTTCCTCTCCGAGAACCGGCCCGTAGCGCGGGGGCAGGCCAAGCTGGGCGCAGAGGGCGTTGATCTCCTGCTTCAACTCGATCATCCGCAGCTCGCGGCCCACCATGGCCTCGTTGAAGCGGGTCAGTTCCTCGTTGGTGGCCCGCAGTTCCTTGGTGCGCTCTTCCACCATCTCCTGCAAGTGCTGGCGGTGCCGGGCCAGCTCGGCTTCAGCCTGCCGGCGCTCGGTGATGTCCAGGTCCATCTCCAGGATCATCGGTGTGCCGTCCACGTCGGTAAACGGGAAGTCGTAGGCATCCATCACCGTGCCGTCCGGGCCTTTGACTTCCCAGTGGTGCGGCTGGCCGGTCTGGAGCACATTATAGCTTTCGCAGAAGTCGCACGGCGCGTTGCGCCCAAAACAGTACTCGTAGCAATGCCGGCCGTTGGCCTCGCCGAACTTCTGGCGGAAGCTGCGGTTGGCAAAGGCGACGTGGTAATCGGGCGTCAGCAGGCAGACCATCGCCGGCAGCGTCTCCAGCACCTCAAAGAGCCGCCGCCGCTCGGCCTGCACCGCCGCTTCGGCCTGCTTGCGCTCGGTGATGTCCAGGCCCACCTCCATGATCAGCGGTGAGCCGTCCACGTCCGTGAAGGGGAAGTCGTAGATGTCGTAATTGCGCCCATCCGGCCCAGTCCACTCCCAGCGCTGGGGGGCGTTGGTCTGGAGGACCTTGTAGGTCTGGCAGTTCTCGCACGGCTCGGTGCGCTGGAACAGGTATTCGTAGCAACGCCGGCCCTCGGACTTGCCGAACCGCTCCTCAAAGAAGCGGTTGGCAAAGGGCACACGGTAATCGGGTGACAGTAGGACCACGTAAGCCGGCAGGAGGTTGAGCACGCCCGTCAGCCGCTGGCGCTCGACCTGCACCGCCTCGGCCACTTTCCGCTGCGCCTCGCTCTCGCGCAAGGCGTGTTGCGCGCGGCGCTTCTCCGTCACGTCATGGAACACCAATACCGCGCCGGCCACCTTGCCGTCTCTGTCCTTGATCGGGGCGGCGCTGTCCTCGATGGGGATTTCGTGCTCGGCGCGGGCGATGAGGCACGTGTTGTTGGCCAGCTTGACGGTGGCGCCCTCCCGCAGCGCCCGTTCGACGAGGTCCTCGCGAGGGCTGCGAGTGGCTTCGTCCACAATCCGGAACACGCTCTGGACCGGCTGGCCCAGGGCCTCCTGCCGCGACCAGCCCGTCAGGGTCTCGGCGACGGGATTGAGGAACGTGATGCGGCCGGCGGCGTCGGTGGCGATCAAGGCGTCCCCGATGCTGGCAAGGGTGACCTTCAGCCACTCGCGTTGCTGCTGGAGTTCCGCGGTGCGCTCACGCACGCGCTGGTCGAGCGAGTCATGGGCCTGCCGCAGTGCTTTCTCGGCGCCTTTGAGGGCATAGACCTCCTCGTTCATCACCCGCGCGTCCACCTCCCCGGCACCGATGGCGCGCAGGGTGTCTTCGGCCTCCGCGAGCCAGGCGCGCAGTTCGGCGTTTTCCGAGGCGAGGTCAGGGGTGTTTGGAGTGTTCATAGATTTAACCACAGATGGACACAGATGGACACAGATAAAAGGAACCCGTAGCAAACGTGGCAGCTCCGATAGGAGCGGCATGTCTATGTGGTTCCACAGGGTTGTTCTCAAGCTCCGTCAGGAGCGGCATAGCCGGTGGAGCAGTTCGGGATGCGAGGCTGTGAATGACGCGGAGCAGGGGTAAGCCGGAGACGTGGGGAGTTGGGCGCCCTCGACATTCTTCGGTTACTCCTCTTGGAATCAGGGGGAGTGTTCATCGGGTGCGGCTCATTCAAGTTCAACGCAGTGCTCCCGGCAAGGGCCTGCCGACGCCCGGTGCAAACCGGGATGGGTCGTGCCCCAGGAGGCGCAAGTCAGACTGGGCTTCGAGTATGGCATAACAGCGTTCAGTCGTGCCCACCGCGACCAGCGGTCGGCCTCGTTCAACACCGAGAGCGGCTGGGCGGCGAAACCACTCGCCAGCTTGGGGCGAGGGTAGCAAAGCGCCCGGCGCCCGGTCAATGGCAATCGCGGCCAAGGGAAAGGCGCGGGTACATCTCGGGGGCGTGTTGCCCAACTCGCCTGGGCGGTTGAAGGTAGGGCGCGCTGTCCCCAGCGCGCCGTCAGACATTACGAAAACCCACGCATTTCGGACATCTGCGGGTGTTCGCGGCGCGCTGGGGACAGCGCGCCCTACCGCCGGGCCGTTTGGGCAACACGCCCTCAGCAGCCCCCTCTGGTTCCAGAGGCAGAGAGCAGCACCCGACGAAAATAAGGAATAATGTTTGCAATGAGCGTGTTGTATGTTAATGTACTATATTAAAGGTGTATCATCATCGTGGCCCCAACGTGCGGGCTTGGTCAGCACGGGATTCGAGCGGGCGTGGTGCGCCTTGGCGGGCGGCAATCGAAAGGGTGAATAATGGAAGGTCCTGCGGAGATCAAACGGTTCTGGAACGCATGCAGGAGGGGTCGTACCTCAGTGTGGCCCGGTGGCTTCGGAAGACCCGGTCAGCGGTTTTGAGAGAAACGTGCATATCATGAGGAAAGAAAGATGAACAAGGCAACGAAACGCATCCTGGTAGTGGACGACGAGCCCAGCATTACGCGGCTGCTGAAGCTCAACCTGGAACAAACCGGCGACTACGAAGTGGCGACCGAGAATGTTTCCAAGGCAGCGCTGGCTGCCGCAGAGGCATTCCGACCCGACTTGATCCTGGCGGATGTGGTGATGCCGGGCTTGGACGGCGGCGCCTTGGCCAGCCAGCTCCGGGCCAGTCCCAGATTGAAAGGCGTGCCCATCGTGTTCCTGACCGCCGCAGTGACCCGGGAAGAAGTCCGCGCCCGCCGCGGCCTGGTCGGGGGGCTGCCTTTCCTGGCCAAGCCGGTGGATTTGCATGAAGTGCTCACTTGCCTGGAACGGCATCTGGGGGCGCCGGGAGGGCCCGCGGCCAGCACTCGCCCCACCGGGGCATAGCATGCCGTCCGTTGATGAGAAGCCGGGGGCCACAGAGCATTTGCTCGCCGAAGGCCAGGGAGGCTTTCTTCGGTCTTACTCACCGGTGATAAGGGCCTGGATCGCCATCCTGACCGAGAACCTGGCACTCACCGCGGTCTATGTCGCCTGCGGCAAGTTTGGCCTGTCCTTGGCCTTTGTTCATACGAACGCGTCGGCGGTCTGGCCTCCAACGGGTATTGCGCTGGCCGCGTTGCTGGTCTGGGGCTACCGGCTTTGGCCGGGAGTTTTTCTGGGCGCCTTTTTGGTAAACGTCACCACGGAGACATCACTGGTAACGTCCCTGGGCATTGCTGGGGGTAACACCTGCGAAACACTGATCGGGGTCTGGCTGGTTTGCCGCTTTGCCGGCGGTCTCAAGGCTTTTGAGCGGACAAGCACGTTCTTCCGGTTTGTGGTCTTGGCGGGGGTGGCGAGCACAACGGTAAGTCCGGCGGTTGGGGTGACCAGTTTGTGCCTGGGCGGCTTCGCCCCCTGGGACCAGTATCGCGCCATTTGGGTAACCTGGTGGTTGGGAGACATGGTCAGCAACCTTATCATTGCCCCGCTGCTGCTGATTTGGCTTACCCAGGGCTTTCCACGACTGAACCTGCGGCAATCGCTAGAGGCGGCCGGCCTGTTCGTTACGGTGGTCCTGGTGGGCGGAGTTCTCTTCCTTCCGGGAGACTCTTCACATGCCGCCCGAAGCTACCCGCTGACCTATCTGGCGCTTCCACCGTTGCTCTGGGCGGCGTTTCGATTTGGCGAGCGCGGGGCGGTCACCGCCGCGTTCGTTATGAACGGTATTGCTCTCTGGGGCACCGTGCGGGGCTGGGGCAGATTTGCCAGCCCCGACCTCCATACGTCGCTGTTTTTTCTGCAGGCCTTCGCCGGAACGGCTTCCTTGACGGCTGTGGCGCTGGCTTCGGCCGTCTGGGAGCGCAAAACGGTGGAGGAGCAACACCGGTTGGGCGATGCTCGGCTGCAAGCCATCCTCGATAATTCCCCAGCCATCATCCATCTCAAAGACACCCGGGGCCGCTATATCCTGGTCAACCGCCGGTTCGGGCAGTTGGCTGGTCTGGGGCGCGAGGACATCGTCGGCAAGTCCCCTCACGACCTGTTTCCTCCGGCGGCGGCCAACGTCCTCCAGGACCATGACCGGACAGTGCTGGGCACGTTGGCGCCCTTGGAATTCGAGGAAACGCTGCCGCAGGACGGTGAGCCGCGCACCTACATCTCCGTCAAGTTCCCGCTGCTCCATGCGGGCGGTGTTCCCGATGCCATCTGCAGCATTTCGACCGACATTACTGAACGCAAGCGGGCCGAAGAGCAACTGAAACGGGCCTATGCGGAGTTGTCCCAAAGCGAAGCCGCCTTGAAGGCGGCCTTGCAGAAGTTGAAAACGGCCAACGAGGAGTTGCAGACGACCCATCTACAGTTGATCCAGGCCGCGAAACTGGAGTCGGTCGGGACCTTGGCGGCCGGGGTCGCCCATGAAGTAAAAAACCCCTTGCAGACCATGCTGATGGGCCTGGACTATCTGACCAACAACCTGTGCGGGGGGAACGACAACACCACGCTGGTGCTGAGCGATATGCGGGACGCTGTCATCCGGGCCAATGTCATCATCCGCGAGCTGCTGCAGTTGTCCGCCCCAACGGATTTCAAGCCAAAGGAGGAGGATTTGAATGGCTTGGTGGAGCGCTCGCTGTGGCTGCTCAACAGCGAGGTCGTTGCCGCGCAAATCAAGGTGGTGCGCAAGCTGGACGCAGAAATGCCGCTCGTGAGGCTGGATCGCAGCAAAATCGAACAGGTCTTCATCAACCTCTTCATCAACGCCCTTCAGGCCATGTCCCAGGGGGGCGTCCTCACGGTCACCACTCGGCATCGTCGGTTCGGTGAAGACCTCAACCTGACCGGGCCGGCTTTCGCCCAGTTCAAGGCCGGCGACCTGGTGGTCATCGCCGAGGTGCAGGACACCGGCGAAGGCATAGCGGAACACCATTTGCCGAGAGTTTTCGATCCCTTCTTTACGACCAAGCCGACCGGCGTCGGTACTGGGCTCGGCCTCTCGGTCGTTAGGAAGATTATGGACCTGCACGGCGGGGCCATTGACATCCGCAACCGCCCGCTCGGCGGCGTGGTGGTCACTCTGCTGTTCAGCGCAGACCTGGAGGAGAATTCCGGGGGGGGTCTTCACTCCATAGCACCCCCGCCCGGGATGGCAGCGGCTACCATGCCCGGCACTGGGGCATAAACGAGTGAAGGGCTCCGCCAGGAAGCAAGTGATTTTGGAAGGGCTGTAAGCCGAATTTTGTCTGCCCCGAAAGCTTTCGGGGGAGAGAATCATTTGTCTCAGCAGCCAGTACCCGGAACCCGTTCCGCATTGCGGAACCTGGAGCGGGCCGCTCCGGGGTCCCCTATTTGGCCTTGCACCCGACGGGGTTTTCCGTGCCTCCGTGCTTACGCTTGGAGCGGTGGGCTCTTACTCCACCTTTTCACCCTTACCCCCGCTTCGTCGCCGAAGCCGGGGCGGTTTGATTTTCTGTGGCACTGTCCGTCGGGACGCCTCGCGGCGTCGCCTCCCGCGTGTATCCCCCAGCAGACCTTCTTGCGTCGGCCCCAGCGGGTTACGCGGCATCGCGCCCTTTGGTGTTCGGACTTTCCTCCTCCCCCGAATTGCTTCGGGGAAAGCGATCCTCCGCCCTTCCAAAACCATCCTTAGTATAGCCGGCCCGCGCCAAACTGACAAGCGCCACCGGGCCGTTTGGGCAACATGCACAATGGAGGCTCACGGGACCCTCACCGGGGATGACTTTGATACTCCCGAGGTCGCGAGCGGTTCAGCGGGGACGTTTGCGCCTGCGTCGGAGGCGCCAGGTGTCAATGACCAAGGCAAGGAAGAGGACGAAGCCAAGGCACAAGAGTACGACCGTCCCCGGCTTGGTCTCCCAAAGGTCCTGCAAGGCTCTGGCGGCTTTAGCAAATTCCATGCTGAGGCAAACCTACCTCAGTCTCCCCACGCGCAAAAGGGACGCAGGGCGATTTCCCTGGTCTCAGCTTTTCCAGTCGAAGGCCCGCTTTTTCACGGCATACAGGTACCCGATAAACAGGATCACCAGGAAAGACACCATCGCACCGAGAATAGTGCCGCCGCTTTCCTTCAGCATCTCCCGGTAGATGACCGCCCAAGGATAGAGAAAGACTACTTCAATGTCGAAGAGGATGAAGAGCATTGCCACCAAATAGAACTTCACCGACAGCCGGATACTGCCCTCGCCCACGGGGATCATCCCGCATTCGTAAGGCGTGTCCTTGACCGGGGGCCGCTTGCCTCGCTTGCCCAGCACGACGGACATCACCAACATGCCGAACGAGAAGACCACCGCCAGCACCCCGAGCATCAGGACCGGGAGATACTGCGCCAGTTGCGTTTGTTCCATGCCCGGAATCTAAGACACGCCCGCGCGCTGGCAAGCGGAAACAGGCTGTAATGCCTCAGTGGAGGCGGGTAGGGCACGTCACTCCGTGCGCGCCGTCGTGTCCTGCGGTCAACCGGCGCGCACGGAGTGACGCGCCCTAGTGTGCCTGAGAAGGCAGGAAGGCGGAGCGGTGGAAGTCCGCTCCTGTGCGGTGAAGAATCGTGCGGTATCGAACCGTAACTGCGTCGCAGCAATGCGGGGTGGAGAGCAACGGAACG
>Ga0326727_10020743_pt1 | contig 12998 bp, 13 predicted proteins | sample MB2enrmetagenome_FD_207643 | JGI IMG/M metagenome (GOLD analysis project Ga0326727, IMG submission 207643) | Lab enriched peat soil microbial communities from McLean, Ithaca, NY, United States - MB29MY | ecosystem: Environmental > Terrestrial > Soil > Wetlands > Peat | place: USA: New York...
CCCTCCGATGCCACCGCCGAAAAATCCCCCTATTGAATAGTAACGCTGAAGCGGGTCACGCCCTGGCGGCGTCACATGAAACTGTTCGAGATTCAGACGGCCGCTACGATCGTAATTGCGCATTTCCATGTCGTACATGTCTGGGATAGAGGCCTTGAACGACAACTCAATGGGGATGACCTCCCCAACATGAAAATAACTTGCCCCATTGGCAAAGCTAATCGTCAAAGAGACAGCACTGTCTTGTTGTGCAAACAGTGGTAGGGAAAGAATCAACGCGATGAGGGGCGTCGACAGGAGTTTCATTCAGGTGCCCTCCCTAGCTAATGGGCCTCTTGCCTGTTATGAGTTCGATCAGTTCGGATGTTGCCCGCAAATAATGGGTTGCAAGAGCCATTTTGTCTAGCCCCTTCTCGGGTTGCAAGGAAAGACAACATGGGATTGGACCACTTGAACTGTTGATCCCGCTCTCGCGCACGCGTAGGAATAGGACCGGGAGAATGAGGGTGGTTGGCCAGATCCCCATTGACATGTTGACCAGTCGTTGCGCGCAATCACTGCACGGCAGGCGTATAATGCGACGCCATATGACCTACCATAAAAACACTGTTTTGATTTTTGCTGCCATTCTCCTAGCAAACGTGGCTTGGTGCGCAACCAAGGACGATGCACCGAGTCCCGAAGCACTGATTTCCAGGGCGCGCATGCAGGAAGAGGTTTGGATTGAAGGAACTCCGCCAATGATGATGCGGGCGGAACTCCAAGTTTATGACGCCAAGGGCAATCCGGTGCATGGCGATTACGCTCTCTATTGGGTCTCGCCTTCTCGGTGGAGAGAAGTGATTCGATTTGGAGATTACGAGCGGCTCCGCGTGCGCGATTCGAGGGGATATTGGCAGAAAAGTGGACTGAGCTACGAGCCGGAGCTGATTTTTCGCTTAGATAAGATGTTGCATCTGAAAGACGCATTCAAACTTAGAACGAACCAAACTCTCGGGAAAGTGAAAAACCGTAAGGAAAATGGAGTTGCTGAGCAATGCACGGAAGTCAGGTGGCCGAACAGCGCAGATCGGACGATGTGCTTCGACAAACCTAGCGGCGCTTTAGTGAGCACAGAGTATCCAGCAGGCGAGCTTCAAACCCCGCTCGATCTTTCTCGAATTGAATATGGCGCATTCACCCCTGTAGCTGGAAAGCTTGTTCCTTTTGAAATCCGGGCCCTGAACGACCGGAAAGTGATTACGTCGATTAAAGTCCTGGAAATCTCACAAATCACCAAAGAAGATCCGGCGCTTTTCAATGAACCGGCAAACGCGGAGTTTTGGGCGCAGTGTGATGACATGCAGGACGCATATGTGGTGAACCAAGTTATGCCGAGGTATCCAATTAGTGCGCGTCCAAGAGCTGCATCGGGAACCGTAGTGCTTTACGCAGTAATCGAAACGGATGGGTCGCTCTCGCACATAGCCGTCATCCAAACCGTGACAGCCGACTTGGATGATGCGGCGATTGATGGCGTTCGCCATTGGCGCTACAAACCTGCCACGTGTGGACAGACTCCTATTCGCGTCGAAACCTCAATCCCAGTCGGTTTCTGGATTGGCACATTAAGATGAGCACTGCGGATTGCGTTTAGACCTCGCTTGCGTGCGCGTCGAGGTGTTGCGGTGTTCCTCTCTTTGTGGTACTTGATTACATCTCCCGGACATAACACAGGTGTAAGACGCGACAGGTTGGAAAGGAATTTTCATGCGCGGCAACATACTGAATTTGTCGGCGGTCATGGCTTTCGTCGAAATTCCGAGCACGGTGATGTGGTCGTATCTTGCCTTTGGAGTTGTTCTAGCCATCGGGCTGGTCACGGTCTTTCTTCGCGGCGATTGGCAAAAAGCGCGGGGATGGGACAAGTTGATTTTATTCGGGCCGCTTTTCTACGCGGCGCCACTTGCGGCTTTCGGCACAGAACACTTCACTCTGACGAAGGCCATCGCGTCGATCGTACCGCGGTGGATTCCGTGGCATCTGTTTTGGGCGTACTTCGTTGGCGCTAGCTTTATCGCAGCCGCGCTGAATCTGGTGACGAAGATTCAGGCGCGTCTCTCGGCGAGTTTGCTCGCCTTGGCGTTTTTCCTTTTCGTAGTGCTGATGGACGCTCCAGGTTGGGCGCACAATCCGCGGGATCGGATTGGTCTGGCGTTGTTGCTGCGGGAACTATCCTTCAGCGGCGGCGCTCTGGCGCTCGCAGCCAGCCTCGCCGAGCAGGGGCGCGAGCGCGGCAAGCACGCCTTTGCAACGATTGCGCGATACTTCGTTGCCATTCCCGTGCTCTTTTACAGCTTTGAGCAATTCATGCACGCCGATCACGTTCCCTGTGTTCCGCTGGAACGGCTGACTCCTGGCTACATCTACGGACACGCCATTTGGGCGTACCTTGCGGCGGTGGTTTACGCGGTCGCGGGTATCCCGTTGCTTGTGGGCAAGAAAACCCGCGCAGCAGCCACGTGGATCGGCCTGACCGTACTCTTCGTGGAGCTGGTCGTCTACGTGCCGATCGCAGTCGTGGATCGCGCCAGCCTCGACAACGGCCTCAATTACATGGGGGATACACTGATGTATTGCGGCGCCATCCTTCTGCTTGCGGGCGCCATGCCGCGCGAAGCGGAGAGGCGGGAATCATCGGCTGATTAGTGGTCCCTCGAAACCCGCGATTGTCCAGACCAGCAGGCTGATTCATTTTGACCGCGACGGTACGGTCGGGCGCGGGGCGCAAGCAAGGCTCTTTTCCTGCGTTTGGTTGGACCTTTTTCGCTCTCTTCTTCGGGCTTTCGAATCCAAATGCCAGGTCCGTTTATCGGCGCTTGTTCTTTCATGCGGGCAAACCGGATTTCGAGTAATATGGACTTCCAGTTAAGTTGAGAGTGAGTAACAGAGATTATGGGCATCATTGTCAGGAATCCCAATCCGCTAAAAGCCTTGGATGAGCTTCCAGACAAACCTCGCCTCGGCGTGAATCCGATCGTCGCGGGCATCGCGCTTGTGGTCATTCGATATTGCTGGCTGCGGGTTTCCCCAGCGTCTTTTCAGAAGGCCATCGTAATCCTCTCTCACTTTTTCAATTACTTTCAGCGCAATGCAGCCCCACTGGATCTCAGCTTCCTTCTCCTGTACTTCGGAACGTCTCTCATTGTCGCGGGGACATTCATCTTCTTTCGGAGGGGCGTTTGGTGGTGGCAAGACAAACGAGACGAAGAAACCGTTACCCACCTGCGATTCAAATAGGTAACAGTGGATTCCAATACCGCATTCATCTCACAAAGAACTAAATCCAAAAAGCCTTGATATATGAGCCGAACCAATGCCTTCTCCTGACGAACAATCCCTTCCCATTGATGAAGAAGAGGCCCACAGACTTGATATGGAACGCCTCTGGCATTTGAGGCAGGAGAATGTCCTGCCGCTGGAGACGGCCTGGAACGAAGGCAGGTTTTACGGGCTTGTATTGAAGGGAAGCCAGCCATTCACATGCTTCCATCGCGTCGGAATTCTATTGATGGGTCTCGAGGCGATCGGTGTTGGACTAATGTTCTTGTTCCTCAGCGGGCCGTCTCTGGAGTTCGATTTCTCTCTCAAGTTCGTTTATCAACGACTTTCGGAATCCTCTCCCGTACGCACGGCTCAATTACTGTTGGTAATCTTGGTAGGGCTCCGATTCTGCTGGGTAGCCCTGCGGCCTCCGAATCGCGCATCATAATGCCCCTGTTGCTTTCGGCACAACGCGCTTGCTACCAGCGCGTACCACAAAGATATCGCGGGGTTCTGGAGTGACCGTCAAAGCGTTCGTGTAGTCACGCTATCGGACATTTGAAGTAGCACTTCACCTCTCCGGTCACGGCGTTAATCAGGCGCTACGAGAGTAACGAATGACGCAGGACCTCTGCTACTATTCCTCAATCATGAAAGCAACACTAGGAGCGCGCGTATTCGAGAAAGTGGTTGACCCCAGTTGCCCATGGAATCTACCTAGGCTGAAGGTCAAATTCCGCAAGTATCCCTACAAAATGACCTCTGCTGAATGGAAGGGCCTCCTTGCCCGAGCCAATCAAGGCGATGCTGAGGCGGAGTGGGAGGTCGCGGAGCGATATTCCGATGGGTGCAGAGACCGATCAGGCAAAATCCTCGTAAGATACTCCGCTCGCAAAGCTGCTGAATGGTTTCGGCGCTCTGCAGAGCACGGCTTTGCACCCGCGCAGAATACTCTCGGAGTGGTCTTGAGCGACCGTAAAACCGGTGAGACAAACCGGCATGAAGCTCTCGCCTGGCTAAAAAAAGCTTTCCGTGGGGGAGACAGCTGCGCTGCTAACAATATTGCCAGAACGTACCGCGAGAACGGAAACTTACGTCGTGCGGTTTATTGGTTTAGGAAAAGCCTTGCCTCAGGAGACGACGGAGCCTACGTCCAGCTCGGCATTCATAACTACTGGGGCAAAGGGGCCGGAATCGACCACATGGCGGCCGTCGGTTGTTTTCGAAAAGCAATCAGGGGAAGGAGCATTTCGGAAGGCGAACGAGACGATGCATTTTTTTATCTTGGGATGGCTTATCTCGAAGGCAAAGGAGTAAGGAAATCGTCCCGAACTGCGCAGAGGCTCCTGCAGCAAGCAAATGTTGACAATGACCATCCGGCTGCATTTCGTCTTCTGAACCAAATGACAAAGAGAGCAACCAAGCGATAGAAAAGTTGATTCCGTTCGCATCACCAGTAAACCGGAAACTGACCCACTACCAATGAATCCGTTTATATTCAACGGTAGACTCTTCTACAACGCATTCGCCAACTCCATCACATTCTGCGCCTGAATACTAGACACCGCGAGTAAACAAACTGCGCCTTGCGATTGAAGTACGCGAGGAGCCTCAGCTTTTTGATCTTGAATAGTGTTTAAGTGGACGATTAGTCATGTTATCGGAAACTGACAAGTCAACCAAATGAGGAGAGTCTTTTTGCCGCGCAGGTCAAAACGGCATGGGCTGCAAATCAGGCGCGGGGCGCAGGCGCGGCTCGGTCACTTTTTGGACGTCTTGCGGCGAGATCCCAGGCGCGATTTCGCGGAGGATCAAACCCTGAGGCGTAACGTCGATCACGCCAAGTTCCGTGACGATCATGTTCACGACGCCAACGCCCGTCAGCGGCAGGCTGCATTGGTTCACGATCTTCGGCTCGCCATCCTTCGTTGTGTGCTCCATCGCGACAATCACGCGCTTTGCGCTGGCGACAAGGTCCATCGCACCGCCCATCCCTTTCAACATTTTTCCAGGGATGGCCCAGTTGGCGAGCGTTCCTTTTTCATCCACCTGTAGCGCGCCAAGCACCGTCAAATCGATGCGGCCGCCCCGAATCATCCCAAACGAATCCGCGCTCGAAAAATAGCAGCAGCCGGGAATCTCGGAGATCGTTTCTTTCCCCGCGTTAATGAGGTCGGGGTCTTCCTCTCCTTCATACGGGTACGGCCCCACGCCGAGCATGCCGTTCTCCGATTGAAGAATCACCTCGATGCCGGAAGGCAAATAATTGGGGATGATCGTGGGCAAGCCAATCCCCAGATTGACGTAGTAGCCGTCACGCAATTCCCTTGCTACCCGGCGCGCAATCATTTCGCGCTTGTCCATTACCGTGGGCTCATTGGGCATGGCTTCTCCTAACGCTTTCTTACTGTCCGGCGCTCCACGCGCTTCTCGTAATTCGAGCCCTGAAAAATCGCGTCGACGAAAATTCCCGGCGTGTGAACGAAATTGGGGTCCAAATCTCCAAGCCCGACGATTTCCTCGACTTCCGCGATGACGTAGCCGGCGGCTGTCGCCATCATCTCGTTGAAATTGCGAGCCGTTTTCCGGTAGATGAGGTTTCCCCAGCGGTCGCCCTTCCACGCCTTGATGAATGCGAAATCGCCGCGCAGCGAAGTGACCATCACGTACGGGCGTCCATTGAATTCGCGAGTTTCCTTTCCTTCCGCGGCCACCGTTCCGTACCCAGCCGGAGTGAAAAACGCGGGAATGCCCGCACCGCCGGCGCGAATTCGCTCGGCCAGCGTGCCTTGAGGATTCAGCTCGACTTCGAGTTCCTGCGACATCGCGAGTTGCTCGAATGTCTTGTTCTCGCCGACGTAGCTCGAAATCATTTTCTTGACTTGCCTGGTCTTGAGAAGCAGGCCGATGCCGAAGTCGTCCACGCCCGCGTTATTGGAAATGATGGTGAGGTTCTTCGCGCCGCGGCGGCGCAAAGCTGCGATCAGGTTTTCGGGAATTCCGCAGAGGCCGAAGCCGCCCATCAGGATTGTGGCGCCGTCCTGAATGCGGCCGACAGCCTCATCGGCGTTTGATACGCGCTTGTCCATCCACGTCTCCTCGAGGCACGAGTGCGAATGAAGTGAGAGGAGTTTCGAGCGCCTCGTAGTGGATGCCTTGGAGCCGGCACGGGATTCTACCCGGGCTGCTTGCCTCGCCGGCTGACGCCTTCACGCGCGGCGTGCTTCAAAATTTTCACGCGTTCGCCGACGGCCGCTGCTGCCAGATCCGGTGATGCAACATTTTCAACCTCCGCCATCAAGGCCGAGCCGACCACCGCGGCGTCCGCGATTCCGCCCAGCACCGTCACGTGAGTCGGCAGCGAAATCCCGAAGCCGACGGCAATGGGGAGCGAAGTGAACTGTCTCGCGCGGCGAACTAGCGCGGGCAATTCTTCCGGAAGCGCTTCGCGTGCGCCCGTCACGCCGGCTCGCGATATCAGATACAGAAAGCCGCTCGAGAACTCGGCGATTCTCGCTAGGCGCGCATCGGTCGATGTCGGCGCGGCGAGAAAAATCGTGTCGAGGCCGCGTGCCTGCATTGCTGTGCGATATTCGCACGCTTCTTCGGGCGTCAAATCCGTCGCGAGAACGCCATCGGCTCCCACTTCTGCGGCTTTGTCCGCAAACTTGTCGAGTCCCATCTGCAGGATGGGATTGAAATAACTGAACAGGATCAGCGGCACATTCGTCCGGGTTCGGAGGCGGCGGACAAGTTCGAGAACGCCTGCGAGAGTGGTTCCGCTGCGCAATGCGCGTTCGCTTGCGCGCTGAATCGTCGGGCCATCCGCGACAGGATCGCTGAACGGCACGCCCAACTCGATGACGTCAGCCCCGGCTTCGGCCGCTGCGAGAACAATCTTCTCGCTTGCTTCCAGGGACGGATCTCCCGCGGTGATGTAAGCAACAAGTCCAAGTTCGCCCTTGGCGACAAGCTCGCGAAAACGCTGTGCGATCCGGCCTTCTGGTCGCGAGGTCGCGTGCGAAGCCGGTTCGGAGTGAACGGACGATTTGGACACCGGCGTCTCAGACATAGCGCGAGAGGATTTCCATGTCTTTGTCGCCACGGCCGGAAAGATTCAGGATGACGATTTCGTTCTTGTTCATTCGCGGCGCGCGGCGAATCAACTCGGCGATGGCATGCGCGGATTCGAGAGCGGGAATGATGCCTTCGATACGAGCGAGAGTCTTTGCGGCGTTCACGGCTTCCTCGTCGCTCACCGCGGTGTATTCGGCGCGCCCTATTTCCGCGAGCCAAGCATGTTCCGGGCCTACCGCCGCATAGTCTAGACCGGCGGAGACGGAATGCGTGGTCGCAATCTGGCCATCGGCGGTTTGAAGAACGAATGTGTACGTTCCCTGCAGGACGCCGGGCCGCGCACCGCTGAAACCCCGCGCTGCCGCCAGTCGAGCCGCGTGCTCGCCAAGAGCCTTGCCGCGCCCGCCCGCTTCGACGCCGACCATCTTCACAGTCGGGTCGCCGAGGAATGCATGGAAAAGCCCGATGGAATTCGATCCGCCGCCGACGCAGGCATACAAATGGTCGGGAAGCCGTTTTTCGATGCGCAGAATTTGCGCGCGAGCTTCCTCGCCGATAATTTTCTGAAAATCGCGCACGATTTGAGGATAGGGATGAGCGCCGAGAGCCGATCCGAGCAGATAGTGCGAGCCGTTGATGTTGGCCACCCAATCGCGCATGGCTTCATTGATCGCATCTTTCAAAGTGCGGCTGCCGGCATCGACGCCGATCACTTCGGCGCCAAGAAGCCTCATGCGAAACACGTTGAGCCGCTGGCGCTCCATGTCCTCCGTGCCCATGTACACCGTGCACGTGAGGCCCAGCCGCGCGGCGACCGTTGCGCTTGCCACACCGTGCTGCCCCGCCCCGGTTTCCGCGATGATGCGTTTCTTGCCCATTCGGACGGCGAGCAAGCCTTGGCCCAGGCAGTTGTTGATTTTGTGCGCGCCAGTGTGAAGCAGGTCTTCGCGTTTGATGTAAATGCGCGGCCCGCCGAGATGTTCGGTCAGGCGCGCGGCAAGTTGCAGAGGCGTGGGACGTCCTGCAAAGTTCGTCAATAGGTTATCGAGTTCTGATTGAAAGCTCGCGTCGGCGCGCGCTGCCGCGTAAGCGCGCTCCAGCTCCTCAAGCGGCGCCACGAGCGTTTCCGGGACGTAGCGTCCGCCGTACGGACCATAGCGCCCGCGAGAATCAGGCACGACTTGGGCAATGGAACTCATCGTTTCCTTTGGGGCGAACGCTTTCCACTGGGCAGCTTCGACTTCTTTTTTCGTGCGCCGGCCGTCGCATGCATCAGCGCCGCCAAACGCCTGGGATCTTTCTTTCCCGGCTTCGCTTCGACGCCGCTACAGACATCCACCGCGTACGGCTGCGCCGCAAGAATTGCCTCAGCAATATTATCAGGCGCGAGGCCTCCCGCCAGGAAGATTCGCCCATATTTCTTCGCGCGCTTTGCGATGTCCCAGCGAAATGTTTTACCCGTTCCGCCACGGCTGCGGCGGTCGAATCCATCGAGGAGAATTGCCGAACAGTGTCCGTACTTGGCGAGCTGTGCGGGGCGAAATGAATCGCGCACGCGAACTGCTTTGATCACGGGGAAAAAGCGCTGGAGCCGGCGCGTCGTGGCCGGCGATTCGTCGCCATGCAGTTGCAAATAATCGAGCCCGACTGCGCGCGCGATCTCCAGCGTTTGCTCTTCCGTCTCGTTTACGAACACGCCGACGGCTTCAACATTCGGTGGCAAGCGGCGCACGATTCGCTCCGCATTGCCCGGTGAGATATAGCGCGGGCTGGGCAAATAGAAATTGAATCCGAGGAAGTCCGCGCCTTCGGCAATTGCTCGGCGCGCGTCGGTCCAGTCGGTGATCCCGCAGATTTTTACTTTTACTTTGTGCATGGAGCCGTCAATTCGTTTTGTGGCCAGCCGCCGAAGCACCGAGCAATTCCCGCAAGCGATCTCCCGGGTCGGCGCCCTTCATCAAACGCTCTCCAATCAGGAACGCGTCGAATCCGGCGCTGCGCAAGCGCGCGAGATCCGCGTGCGAGTGAAGTCCCGATTCGCTTACCGCGATGCAACTCTCGGGAATCGCCTCGATCAAATCGAGCGAAGTTTCGATGTGCACTTCAAAATTGCGGAGGTCGCGATTGTTTACGCCGACGATTCGCGCTTCAGCCGAAATCGCGCGGCCGAGTTCCTCGCGCGAGTGAACCTCGACGAGCGGTTCCATCTTGAGCGAACGCCCCAGATCCAGCAATTCCCGAAGCGCCACATCGCCGAGGATTGCAACAATCAGCAAAAACGAATCGGCGCCCGCGGCGCGAGTCTCCCAAACTTGCCAGGGATCGATGACGAAGTCCTTTCGCAGGATTGGAATTTCCACCGCTTTCCTGGCTTCCTTCAAATCCGCGAGCGAGCCGGAGAAGAAGTCCTCCTCCGTGAGGACGGATATGGCGGCAGCTCCTCCCTTTTCGACGCTCGCGGCCAAGGCGGAAGGCGCATACTCCTCGCGAATCGTGCCCAGGGACGGCGAAGCTTTCTTCAGCTCGGCAATGATGTTGATTCCGTCGCGAGAAAGCGCGCCAGGGAAATCCCGCGGTGGCGCGGCTTTTTTCTCGGCCGCGATTTTCAGCGCCACTTCCGGAAGCACACGCTTGCGGTGCGCGATGGTTTCGCGCCGCGCTTCGACAATCCGGTCGAGGATGCTTTTTTCGCGTGACCCAGTTTCCATTGGCGGAGTCACCGGCAAAAACAAACATTCGGCGGGTTAGACCTTCAGGTCAGCCCCGAAGGAAAAATCGCTCAGACAATGCTATCCGCGAGGCCCCGAAGATGTCAATTTGTTGCATATTGACTTGTGGAACTTGGCAGCCGCGGCGAAAGTTGGAAGGATTCGTGGTAATTTTCAGTGAGGGCTGAATTGAAATCACTCGACCAATTGAGCCAAGAGATTGTTTGCTGCCGGAAATGCCCGCGCCTGGTGCGCTACCGCGAGGAAGTTGCGTGCGAGAAGCGGCGCGCCTTCCGCGATTGGGAGTACTGGGGGAAGCCGGTTCCCGGTTTCGGCGACCCGCGCGCTCAATTGCTGATTCTTGGCCTGGCGCCCGCCGCGCATGGAGCGAATCGCACGGGCCGGATGTTTACCGGTGACCGCTCGGGCGACTTCCTGTACAAGGCTCTCCATCGCGCCGGATTCGCGAATCAGCCTGTTTCAACGAATCGTGACGATGGTCTGGCTCTTGTGAATGCTTACATTTCGGCGACGCTGCGATGCGCTCCTCCGGCTAACAAGCCGCTTCCGATGGAACTCGCGAACTGTCGCGGATATCTCGAAACGGAATTGGACATGATTCGTCCGCGCGCTGTTCTCGTCTTGGGTGGAATCGCGATGCGCGCTTATCTGGGTTTGCTGAGGGACGCCGGTAAAATCGGCACGCTTGCCACATTTCCCTTTCGTCACGGCGCAAGCTACGAAATTCCGGGGGACTCGCCGCGCCTTTTTGCCTCGTATCATCCAAGCCAGCAGAATACTTTTACGGGCAGACTCACGGATGCCATGCTCGTTCGCGTCCTGCGAGATGCGCAACGATTCCTCAAAAGCGAAGCGTAACTATTTTCTGACTGTCTTCATCTTGTCCAGTTCTTCGGCGAGTTCAACGCGCGTAAGAATTCCTCTGCGGAAAAGCACGCGCACCACGGCTTCGAGGGCTTCCGCGGTTGTGGGCAGGTTGCCGCCGGAATGTCTTTGCGCTGCGACCGGCTGAATTTCGGGCTGCGTCGGCGTGGGGGCAGGCCGAGGCGGCGCGCTCGGACGCGTGGGAGTTTTGGCAGGTTGCTGAGGAGAATCTTCCGGCGGAGCATAGTCCCGGAGTCTCTCGAAATCGACGGGACTCATCCCAGTGAAGGCAACTCCCATTCCCATTCCCGTTTGAGAAGAGCGCACCGAACCGGAAACGCATAGTGTCGCATCCCCGGTGTTGAGCGACAGTTCGATGTCCGTATCGCGTGGAAGCGGCGCGAGCATCTCGACGTAGCACCCGCCGAGCGAAATGTCGGTGACCGTCCCGGGTAGCCGGACGGATTCGTCACTCGTGGTCACTTGGGCTTCAATCCGGCAAGTGCGTCGCGGGAACCGCCGGCGATTCTTGCCGGACCAGGGAGCCGACTCACCACTTGGGTTGCCCATTGCGACTGGCGGGCTAAAGGCAGGCGTAGCCGCGGCTTCGGAAGGGTCGTACGTATCAGGCTCCCATTCCTTGGGCCGCACGTTCCAGATGTACTTTCCCGGCTCGAGACATCGAACGCCTGCGCGGCTTGCGTCAGGAGTTCCCTCCTTGCCAACCCATTGAACTCGAAACCACGCCTTCTCATTCTGGCACTCGATTTCGATTTTATTGCCAGGATGCACAAATCCATTTAATCCATTCAGACAGGCGCCGGAAGTGCTGACATCCTGTGTCACTGCTGCAACAACAAAGGGGTTTCTGTGCGAGTCATGGCCATGGACTATGACAGGGATCGATATGGTGATCCGCTGCTCGCTTCGGCGTCCCATCAAACCTCCCAGACACACGCCTAGCTCGGCACGGCTCACCTGACTCAGAGAGGTATCTTCAGGTTAGGGCGCATCTCGTGCAGGGTCAACAAGACTATCGACAGGCCTTGCCAGAGGAGTAACGAACTGCCTCATCGGTCGGAGGTTCATCGTTTGGATGATTGCACGATTTGAAACGTACATGTAAGTCCGTGCGTCCCATACTGCGAGGAACGAGGCATTCTTTTGGCAGTTGACTTCGGAGTTATACGATGCGTCATATCTTGCGTTATCTGGTTTTCTGCCTCGCTGGTTTGAGTTTTGCAGAGCCGCTATCTCTGTGGGGGCAAGAGCCTACTCAGGTCTTGCGACCCTCTGCGACCTCATCGGATACCGCAGCTGAGAAGATCGTAGAAAGACCGCTGGGTTTTACGCCGCTTGAAGAGGCACAGCAATTGTTTCGCATGGGGCAATTTGATGAGGCCATCAATCGCTACAAAAAGATCGTCAGCGGCGGTACCGATGGTGCAGCTGCCTACGCAGGTCTTGTCCGCGTATATCTGAAGCTCAAGAAGCCGAACGACGCGTACTCCGCCGCAAGGAAGGCGGTCGAGCTCGATCCGTCTCTTGCAACGGCCCACTCGGCTCTGGGGGAAGTGTTATTTCGACAGGGAAAACTTGACGAAGCGAATACTGAATTCCTGTTTCCCCTCAAGGCAGGCCATGCAGATCCTCGGGCGTATCTCGGCCTTTCGCAAGTGTTCGCAGCGACCTTTTACTTCAAAAAGGCCAAAGCGGCGATCGAAAAGGCGCATGATCTCGACCCGACAGATCCGAATATCTTTGAAAACTGGATTCAAACTCGTCCCGATTCGGAGCAAATAAAAGCCCTGGAGGATGTCATCACCTCGCCGAGTAACTACTACAGTCGCGCGGAGAAGGCTGGTTTCAAGCAGCAGCTTGCCCTAATGAAGGATCGGGCCGAACACCCAGAGAGGACGTGCAGCCTTGCAAATCGGCCTGACAGTGCGGAATTGCAGCTGCAGCGAGCGGAGGACACGACATATCTGGCACTCGCCTTAAATGTTCAGTTGAACGGTGAGAAGT
>Ga0326727_10020745_pt1 | contig 12997 bp, 13 predicted proteins | sample MB2enrmetagenome_FD_207643 | JGI IMG/M metagenome (GOLD analysis project Ga0326727, IMG submission 207643) | Lab enriched peat soil microbial communities from McLean, Ithaca, NY, United States - MB29MY | ecosystem: Environmental > Terrestrial > Soil > Wetlands > Peat | place: USA: New York...
TTCAGGCTGCAATAACGGACTTTGGTGAATCCGAAGACGCGCTTCAGGATGCGGAAAGGCCATTCCTTCTTCGTGCGCACACGTGCCTTGGTGCGGTTATTGCGATACTCCACTTCATCGACGCCGCCCTTGTATTTTGCACGCCGCGAAGTCATGTCCTGCGCTTTTGAAGCAGCGGCACGGACCGCCTCCGTTTGCCCTTGATAGCCAGCGTCGCCCCACACCTTGTTCTCCGCGTCGTGCAGCAGGTCAGGCAGCACGTGCACATCCGAGACCGAAGCTGCCGAGGTGCACACCGAGTGCATGATGCCCTCCTTGCTATCGACCCCGATGCGCGCCTTGGCACCGAAACGCCATTGGTTGCCTTTCCGTGTCTGATGCATCTCCGGATGGCGCTCCTTGCTGCTGTTCTTCGTCGAGGATGGTGCCGGTGGAAATGCGCAGGCCTCTGCTGGCCAGATCATGGTTCACCGTATCCAGAATCCGGCCGCACAGTTCATGCTGCTCCAGCAGGCGACGGAAGCGAAGAATCGTGGTTTCGTCGGGCGCTGCGACACGGCCAAGGTCAACGCCGGCAAAGCGCCGCAAAACCGGCGATTCGTAAAGCGCGTCTTCGGCGCCCGGATCGGGGAGATTGAACCACTGCTCAAGAAAGTAGACACGGAACATGATCGGCAACCTGACCGGCTGACGGCCGTTGCCCGCCTTGGGATAGTGCGGCTCGATCAGGGTTTCCAACTCCCGCCACGGAACCACTACCTCCATCATGTTCAAAGACTCTTCCCGACGGCTCTTCCGCGCGTACTTCTCAAAGCCCAACTGGTTCGCCAAGGTCAGCCGCTGCATCGTGTTCTCCATCCACCTTCAGCCTTATCCAAGCTGGCTGTGGATTTGGAACTTGTGCAGAGCTTCCTTAGCTGGGATGGCATCGCTTACAGAACCTCTTGCGCATGGTTCAATGCTTTACCAACTGACGCGCGCTTTGCGAAGCACAATCCGTCAATTCTTCCAGATATCACCATCAGGTTCCCCGATAAGCATTGCACAGGTACTTTCTTGCAGTATCGGCCCGAGAGCTTCGAGGGCCGGCGCGGATGGCGGCATTGTAGTCCTTGACGGCCTGTTGGCGATCTCCGTTCAGGTCGCGGCACTCACCAGCAGCCAAGAGTGACCGGACTTTCAGTTCTGGCCCTACGGTGACGCTCTGTGCCGCATTCTCATACGATTGTGCCGCCTCACCAAAATGCCGCTGTCCACGCAAGGCTTCGCCTAGACCGAAGTAGGTTAACTCAAGCTGCGCCGAAGTGAAGTAGCCGGGCTTTGCATTTGCGGAAAGGATCTCGCGGTAGGCCGCGACTGCCGCCATCCCCTCGCCCGCATCCTTGCGCAGATTGGCATCTTCCAGACAGAACAGGTAATTACGGGGATACTGGTTTTTCAATTTGCGGATCACCTCGATCGCCTGTTGGTATCTTGCCTCTCGGCGCAAGAACAGCGAGATGGCGGTTTGCGCTTCCACATTGGACAGAGTGCCCCGGTTGGCCGCGTCGTACAGCATCTCCATGCCGCGGGACTTGGAGCCCGTGATCCCGGCAAAACCGATCAGCAACCTAAAAGGAAACGATAAGGATCCCACTACATATTCGTAAACACCAACCACCAACTTAGCGTCAACATAGTCCGGGTCCAATTGCAGGACGCGCGTGTCATCATCTTTGGCCTTGATAGCCAACCGGAAACAGGAGACGTAACTTTTCTCCACCATGCCCACATAGATAGACTTGAGGGCTCTGGCCCAGGCGCGGGCATAGAGCGCGTCCACATCTTTTGAATTCCTGCCGATTCGCCAATCTGCTTCGCGGACCGCCTCGTCACTCAGGGCAAAAATGCGGTCGCGTGTCCTGGGGTCTTCCGTGGTGGCATGCTTGCCGGACAGGAAGCCATCGTTAGCATAGAAGGTCGTGTCCAGCAGATCCTGCCGGTACAGTTCCTGGAAGACGACGGCTTCCAACAAGAACGCGGTACCCTGCGGGTCGCCGGCGTGGGTGGTGTGCAAGCGCTCGAACCGCTCCACTTCGCCCTCAAAATCCAATTGGTAAAAGTGGTCGAAGGCGTCACGGACAAGTGGGTCGCTATTCAGTGGGTTGGTATGTGTCTCGGAAACAGCATTCAAACTTGCTGCCGCCAACAGAACGGCTCCCCACCACAAGAAGTGAATCCAGAACAAATCTTTCCGTAGTCGCAATTCTCCTCCTTCCCAGCGAACAAGAGGCTTGTCTGAAGGCTCCTTTTCTCCAATCTAGCTGCGAACTGTGACGATGGGACACATGGCATTTGCCAACAGCTGATAGGGATAGCTTGTGTGAAGATGACGTTCCAATAGAGGTGCGCTATGCGCACCCACAACCATCAACACAGAAGGGTCGAGAGATTTCTGTAGTACATCTTCCGGAGTGATGATCTGTTTCATCTGGAACTCAGGATCGCACCACTCTTCTCTGACATCCGGGGCAAATGAACGCAATCGAGAGCAGTAGTCTTCGGCGATTCCCTGTAACTGTGCGGGGTCCTCTCTAAGCTCCTTGGTCTTCACAACCTGATAGATTTCAATGCCACTTGCCAACATCTGGCTGAGTTGCAGTGCAAACGGAGCAGCTGCTGCTGATGCGGGCCGCAAGTTCGAGATGTAAACCACCTTCTTGAAGCGGCCGTCAAGATTGACACCGGCAAGCACGTGCGGGCCGATAGTAAGAGTCGGACAAGGGGAGCGCAGCATCAGGGCCTCGGTGTTCGAGCCAATTAGCAGGTGGCCTAGTCCTCTGTGCACCCCCTGCGTGCCCATGACAAGTAAATCGGCCCTGAAATTGCTGACCGCATCGAGAATCGCGTCGGGGACTGGCCCTTCTACAAGTGCGGAGTCCGTGGATACTCCGGCACGGCTGCTTCCCGTAGCAAACGCCTGGAGCCTTGCCGCCGCCTCCTTGCGAGTTCGGCTAGGCACCTGGCGCACAATCTCCACATTGCTTGCCTGGGGACCCAACTCAAACGCGTTGATGATGACCAGGTGCGCGCTCAGACGATGCGCGAGGAACAACGCGTAGTCCAGGGCCAGTCTTGAACTCTGCATGAAGTCTGTGGCCAACAATATGGTGCCTATGCCCGCTTTCACATTTCCCCTTCGCAGTGTTGCTCTTTTTTGCATCAGCTTGAGTCGGTTCAGACCAGGCTTACACAATTGGTGGTTCGATCGCAGTTCGGTGTATCCATCACACTGAGCGCGCATCGGTTAACTCAATTCATCCCGCCTTACTCGAGTGCAACTGTTGAGACCGAGCGCTCGTCTTGTGGCTCTTTGACGGCGGGTTGTCGAGGAAATTCACGATCAGAAACTGTGTCATGTCTCTTTCGAGTTGGGCCATATTTTGGGAGCTGTCGTCGAAGTACGCAAGGAGATGCCGATACGATACCGACATGGTGACAGCGTTGATAATCATGAAGTAGAGCAACTCCACTCCCTGCTTCTTAATCACCTTGGCTTGCACCCCCTCCACGAGAAGGGGGCACAAGGCATCGTGGTAGGGGCGGAGCAACTTCTCAACGAGGAGGTCGAGGTGTTTTCCTCGCTCCGAACTGATGCGGGAGAGCAGCAGCCCGCAGTCGGGCTCGCCGAAAATCGCAGTTACCAGCAATCGGAAGGCTGTTTCGATACGCATCCGGACCGGAATTGTGGTTTGGGACTGGAGGTCATTGAGATCTCTGACGAATGGCGCCAGGTAATCAGCCAATCGCTCAATCACAGCGCTCCACAGGGATTCCTTGGAGCCGAAATGATGGATCACAAGGGTATGGTCCACGCCTGCCGCCGTGGCAATCCCCCGAAGCGTGGTTGCGTTGAAGCCAGAGCGGGCAAACGCGGTTTGTGCCTCTCGAAGTAAAAGCAAAGCTCCATCCGGTTCATCTCTGCCGGGCCTGCCAGGTTGGCGACGAACAATCGTCTCTTTTGCTTTTTTCATCGCTATCCGCTTTCTATGGCATAATACTCACCATATGGTTAATAACGCAAGTGACGAGCAAGAATGATTTGACGTGTTGGGATAGGCCATTTTCGGGTTCTTGGAGCGATAGCCAAACGTCGGACTTGAACGCCAGCGCGCTGTATGAAACTGTGCCTCCAAGGATCGGACAAAGAGCAAGTTTCTGTGCAACCCTCAGTGGATAACAAAGGAGTTTCTGAGAACGATATGGCGATTGAGCATGGTAAAACGCAAACCGCTACGCACAAATTGGGCCGGTTGGATACGAGCTTGGAAGATCTGGAGTCGGCCATTGCCCGTTCCAGAGAGTTTCTGCTTTCTAAGCAGCATCCTGAGGGTTACTGGTGCGGCGAGCTCGAGGCGGACGCAATGCTCGAGGCCGACTACATCTATCTCCACACGGTGCTTGAGAGTGGCGATCCCGGCCGCATGAAGCGCGCTTTGGCCGAGATCCTGCGATACCAGAACGACGACGGAAGCTGGAGCATCTATCCCGGGGGACCCGGCAATATCTCGCTCTCGGTCAAGTGCTATCTCTCCGCCAAGCTGATGGACATCAGCGCGGACGATCCGCGGTTGGTCAAGTGCCGTGAGTGGGTTCTGGCGCATGGTGGAGTGGTCGAATGCAACACCTTCACCAAGGTGTACCTCTGCTCGCTGGGCCAGTATGACTACGATGCTGTTCCGGCCATACCTCCGGAGATCGTACTGTTTCCCAAGTGGTTTTATTTCAATATCTATGAAATCTCATCCTGGTCGCGTGGCATCCTGGTTCCGCTGGCCATCATGTACGCCCGCAAGCCGTTCAAGAAAGTGCCACCGGAGCGGGGAATTGACGAACTGTTCGTCGGGGGCCGCGCCAACGCTAATCTCCGCCTGCGTATGGACCGCAGGAAGATCATCTCCTGGCGCAACTTCTTCATCGTTCTTGACCGCCTGATGCACCTGGCTGAAGCCGTGCACATCCGCCCCCTGCGCAAGCTGGCCCTCAAGCGCGCCGGAAAATGGATGCTTGAGCGCCTCGAAATGTCCGACGGCCTCGGCGCCATCTATCCGGCCATGCTCAACGCCATCATTGCCCTGCGCTGCCTGGGCTACTCTGAAGACGATCCGCAGGTCATCCGCGCCCGCAACGAGTTTGAGAAGCTCGGCATTGAAGAGCCCGCCAGCGACGTCATGCGCGAGCCCACCTTCCGCATGCAGCCCTGTGTATCGCCGGTCTGGGATACTGCTCAGGCGGTCTACGCACTGGGTGAGGCAGGCGTTTCGCGAGACGACCCGCGCATGCTCAAAGCCGCGGATTGGCTGTTGTCCAAGGAAGTCCGCCACAAGGGCGACTGGGCGATGAAAGTTCGCGATACCGAGCCCGGCGGCTGGTACTTCGAGTACAACAACGAATTCTATCCTGACACCGACGACACGGCGCAGGTGCTCCTGGCTCTTAGCAAGGTGGAATGCCCTCGTGAGCATCATCAGCGCGAGGTAGCGGAGCGCGCTATTGCGTGGGAGTTCGCCATGCAGTGCAAGAAGGGCGGCTGGGCCAGCTTTGACAAAGACAACACCAAGATGATCTTCCAGTACATCCCCTTCGCGGATCACAACGCCATGCTGGACCCGCCGACGGTGGATATTACAGGAAGGATCCTCGAGATGCTGGCCTGCTACGGCTATACCCGCCGCAACAAGCGCGTGGAGAAGGCCATCAAGTTTATCTATTCCCAGCAGGAGCCGGACGGAAGCTGGTTTGGCCGCTGGGGTGTGAACTACCTCTACGGAACATTTCTTGTGCTTCGCGGGCTTGAGGCCATCGGCGTCGACTACCACGAGCCACAGATTCAACAGGCAGCGGAGTGGATTCGCATGGTGCAGAATCCCGACGACGGCTGGGGCGAGACCTGTGGCAGCTACGACGACCCGAATCTGAGGGGCGTAGGTGTAAGCACACCGTCGCAAACGGCCTGGGCCGTATTGGGCCTGCTGGCCGCGGGCGACGATCATTCCGATTCGATCGCCAGGGGAGTTCGCTGGTTGCTTGAGCGGCAGTGGCCCGACGGCAGTTGGGACGAGTCGATGGGAGAAGGAAAAGCCCGCCAGAGTGTCATCACAGGTACGGGCTTCCCAAGAGTTTTCTATCTGGCCTATCACATGTATCGGCAATACTTCCCGTTGCTCGCTCTTACAAGCTATCAACGGACCATGGAACGCAACGCTCGCCCGATACATTCTGTGCGGCTGGAGATGGAAGAACTGGAGGGCAAGACAAGGAACGGCGGGAGCCGTATTTTTTATTTGAAACGCAGAAGTTGAAGGGACTCTTCCTGTCTGTTATGCCCGGTCTTGAAGAGAGTCGAGCTCAAAGCGAGGACTGTTTCCATGGCACATCGAACCAGTGCCTGGGAGGAACGCATTAAGCAACTACCGCGTTCTATGGAGTATTGACTATATGTCTCAACAACCAGCCGTGGCGCTTGCCTATCTTGATGCGTTCCGCCTGCTCGTGTTGATAGCGCTGCTTGGGATACCAATTGCACTGTTGCTTCAGCGGGGGAACAGGCGGTGACGCTCAGGGTTATGGCGATCTGGTCTGTGCGATGGGCTCAGCGGGAAGCATCGAGTTTCACGCGGGCGTGACCTTGAATTTGATTTCTATTTCGACCTGTCTTGGCCTGTTGGTATTGTTTGCCCAGTATTCGTCGTACCCTCGTTCTTGACTCCGCCGCAGGTCACAGGCCGGTAGGCCCGCTGTGTGAAGAAGAGGTGGACTCAACTTGTCCACCAGCAAATGTAATTCGAAATGTCCGATCGGGAGACTGATTATGACAGCGACTTTGCATGTACTTTCACTTGGCTCTCTAGAATCATGCAACTCCGTGCGCGATGCTTTGCTTCCGCGGCACAATTGTCAGCTTTCCTCGGTAACACACTTTTGGGATCTCTATGCGATCCCAAAAGAGGAAAGTATTGACATTGCGATTTTGCACCAAACGCTTTCCCTGCAGGAGGCTCGCAATGCCGGTGAATATATCCATCACCAATGGCCGCATGCTGAGATACTGCTCATCCATCCGGAGGCGGGAATTGAGAGTGATCACTTGTATGATGGGTGGGCGCTTCCGGATCTTTCACCTACGATTTTGCGAGCGATTATCGAAGAACTGACGCCCATGCACGGTGAGAGGTGAGAGTGCAGCTGCGCGCTGAACTATCGCTTTCCTGGCCAACTGATAGCTGCCCCGCACTCGCACATAGAAGTAGCTCAGACCAGTGCACGCCGGGTGCCTGGCACCCGAAACACGATAGCTTTCAAATCCCGGAGCAATCAACGCTTCGAATATCTTTTCGGTGATATGTTGCACGTGGCGTGAAAAGTCCCCGCCGGAATTGATTTTCCAGACCATGGCGAGTCGATAATCTTTAGACAATTGCTATTTCTATTCCGTCAGAGTCCTGTTTCGGATTTCCCCCAATTTTTCCCGTTGCGAAGATGAGCTCTGTCATGACGTGGAGAAAAGCTTGTCCAGTTGAGGCAGTATCGCTTCCGTTGCCTTCTCTCCCGCGAGAATCTTGTCGCGTCCGTTGGTGAATTGAAACCAAGGGACATTCTCGAGGTCAACGTTGATCACGATATCGGCACGCGAGGCATTGAGCTTCGACAGATGATGTCTCATGATGCTAAGCGAATTGTCAGCAATACCATACCAGCCGGGCTTCCATTTATTGGGGCAATGGTGCTGCTCCAAGTTGACAGCTATAACCAAGTCCACGCCCGTGGCCCTTACTTCATCTACGGGTACAGGACTTGCGAGACCGCCATCAACCAAAATCCTCCCTTCCACCTCAGCGGGCACATATGCCAGCGGGATCGAAATGCTAGCGCGGATGGCCGATGCCAAGCTTCCGTTCCGAAGCACCACTATGTCTCCGGTCAAAAGGTCGGTCGCAATGGCTGCAAATGGAATCCTGCACTCTTCAATATTCTTCCCGTTCACGTAACGCTCGATGAATGCTCTCGTTTTGTCACCGCCGATCAGCCCGTTCTTAAGAGCGGGGTCTGAAAGAACGGCTACCACTCTTCGCCAGTCTGTGCTTAATGCAATTTCCTCCATATCCATTGAGGTGAGCCCGGATGCATAGAACCCACCAACCATGGCACCCATGCTTGACCCGGCGACAAAATCGATGGGAACACCGTGCTTCTCAAGGATCTTAATGACTCCAATATGCGCTAGGCCCTTTGCGCCCCCGCTCCCTAATGCCAGTCCTACCTTCTTTATTGTTCTCACGTTCACCACGTCAGTTCGCCCAGTTGATTATACCTAACGAACGTTTAATTAGATACTTTTTGCTGCCTGCATGCCCAGAACCGTTGTCAGCCGGAAACTAAACGAAAGGCCAGTCGGCCACTATTTTCCAAGGTCCCTGCATGCTTTACTGATGCAAGTGGTTCTCTGTCTATAAGTTACAGTTGACTTGCTCTGCCGTTCGGCCCAGCGCCCATGCAGGTTTGTCACTGTTTAGCATTCTTTGATATTCTACTGAACGTTTAATCAGTCGGCGGTGAGATGAAATACGATTCGAATAGCGAGGGGAAAGAAAAGATCCTTGTGGCGTCAATACTCCTTTTCGCAGAGACGGGATTCGACGGGGTCTCAATGCGTGATGTCGCCGAGAAGTCTGGCTTGACACCAGCAGCACTGTACTACCACTTTCCCAGCAAAGAACAACTCTACTTTGAAGCCGTTGTTTTTGCTTTTCGGAAAGTCGCAAAAATCGTAGCAGATGCGATTTCTGCCGCCAGCACTCCCACGGCTCAGCTTGAATCTGTGGTGGATGTCGCATCCAGGATGCTCGCGGAGAATAGGAACATTCTCCGCCTGATGCAGTGGATAAAGCTGGATCGCAACGAAGAGCGGTTGCGGAGATTCGGTGCAGCGGCATTTCAGGATCTGTATCTCACCATGTACAGATTGGCCTCAGAACTGGCCCCTCAATTTAACCCCAGCGCGCTAGCCGTATCCATTATCGGAATCGTCATCTTCCCGTTCGAAGCACACGCCGTATTTCAATTCTTACCTGGATACGACGATCTTGAGGGGAGCCGCGCGCATTTCCTCAAACACGTCGTTACTTTGCTGAGCGATGGCTTCGTAGGCGCTCCTCAAGCAGCTAAAGCGCCTGCAACTTCGATCGCCTAACAAATGCCGAGGAGATTTCGCTGTGTACGCGGTGGATGAGAACTGACAGGTTGCAATACGTGGAGGAAAATGCTTACGCCGATGAGAAACGTTCTGCGCCTTCGCGCGGGTCAATGGCTGCGCCACGGGCTTTCTCCAAAGCGCGTTGCTTTTGCGCTGGCACTGGGTTTTGTGATGGGCTGTATTCCTATCCTTGGTGCAGCAACCCCTGCTTGCATAGCGATAGCATGGGCCCTGCGCTTAAAGCATTTTGCAATTCAAACCTGCAAAATACGCTGCTTCGCCGATGCAGGGGCCGTTGATCCTTCCCGTTTGTCGTTTAGGGGCGAGTTTGGTTCCGTTCGTTGTCGGCGAGACCACGCCTTCGATCTTCGCCTCCCATGGATTAATAACCGGCACTCTTGTGCAACTGATGAGTCTGCCATGTAAAGCGTTGCTGGGATGGATCGTTGTCGCTGGGCCGTCGGTTGTTGCAATAGCGCTCGTTCTGGCCCCGCTGCTTCGCGGAGTTCCGAAAGTATCTGTCTGTGTCTTTACCAACGCTGTGCTCTCTTGATCCGAAGTTCGCTCGGAATCATGCCGAGCCCTTGCTGAACGCAGGAGGAGTTCGTACCGATTCCCCCCTGAGAAAGTCGTGAGCACAACATTCACTCCGAGTAGAACTCCGGCCATTGTTTCTAAGCCGACACGCCGGCTACGGATCACATCCGGACCAATTCTTGTGCTCATCATTGCCGTTTGTGTGCTCTCTATTCATTTGGCGACAGCTGGCCGTTATGGTCATTTCGGCGATGAACTCTATTTCATGGCGTGTGCCGAGCATCTTGACTGGGGATATGTAGACCAGCCGCCTTTAATTGCAGTTATTGCGTGGCTCACGCGGCATCTGCTGGGGACATCGGTATTCGCGGTGAATGTGATTCCTGCGCTGGCCAGTTCCGCGACCGTTTGGTTAACGGGCCATATTGCGCGCGAACTTGGCGGCGGACGGTTCGCACAAGGACTGGCCGCATTGTGCGCCGCATGCGCTGGCACATACCTAGCCATGGGGCATCTCTTCACAATGAATGTTTTCGAGCCACTGTTCTGGATGGGATGCATCCTATTTGTCATTCGCATGATCTCCGGCGGAAACATGCGATCGTGGACCTGGGTAGGCTTGCTCGCTGGCGTCGGCTTAGAAAATAAATACTCCATAGCATTCTTCGCTGCTTCCTCAGTGGCTGGTCTTCTCCTAACTCCTCAACGACGTATCCTTGCAAACCACTGGTTCTGGGTAGGAGTCTTGCTTGCGTTTGCCATCTTTGTTCCAAACCTACTGTGGAATGTGAATCACAATTGGCCGTTTTTCGAATTGATGCACAATATCCGAGCGCACCAACGCGATATCATCCTCTCTCCATCGGGGTACCTGTGGACACAAATCATGGAGATGAATCCGCTAACTGCATTAATCTGGCTGCCGGGAACTTTCTATCTTCTGTTTTCCCGACGTTTTAGCGAGTTCCGATGCCTGGGCTGGGCATTTGTGTTTCTTCAGGCCCTAATGATCGTCTTACATGGAAAGGATTATTACGCGGCGCCCGTCTACCCGATTGTGTTTGCTGCTGGAGCAATTGCGCTGGATGATCGCACACGGCAACGCGGTTGGCGTTGGATCAGGTCTGTAGTGCCGATTCTGATCTCTGTATCTGCCGCGGCAATGCTTCCGGCTGCGATCCCCATATTGCCTATCGGTGAGTTTACGAGGTATTGGCATGCCTTCGATCAGTTAGCCATGATCGAGCCGGACGAGAAGGTCTTGATCACGGAGCCCCTTCCCCATAATTACTCATGGAGCGTTGGATGGGAGGAGATGACAGCCGCGGCGGCGCGTAGCTATAACAGCCTGTCGCCAGAAGAGCGCACACGCACGGCTGTGTGGGCCGACGACTTCGGGGCTGCAGGAGCGATCGACTACTTTGGGGCGAAATACGGGCTGCCAAAAGCAATCAGCGGAAACCAGAATTATTGGTTGTGGGGGCCGCGCAGTTACTCGGGACAAACGATGATTTTGGTTGCAACACCCATATCGACCGCGCACCGCTATTTCCAAGAGGTTACGATCGTCGAAAGGTTGAACAACCCGTACGCTCCTCCATGGGAGAATCGGCCAATTCTCTTGTGCCGCAGACCACGTTTCGTAAGCCTCACCGCAATCTGGCCTGAGGTTAAGAACTGGGAATAGAGATCAACCGATGTATGCGTTTACTTGCTGCGCTGTCTCATGATTCGAATACGGTGGAGACGATGATCGTCAAAGGCCGCAGGACGCCTGAATCCTCCGTCAGCTTGGACCGCTGGACCGCCGAGCAGGCGCTTACGGGGCGCACCACCATGCAGGCCGCCGTCCTCCACGGCTGCGAAGATGTCCGCATCGAGCAGGTTCCCATCCCCAAAGCAGCGGTGGGCGAATTGGTCGTCCAAGTGGGCGCGGCGCTCACCTGCGGAACCGACCTGAAGGTCTTCCGCAGCGGCTATCACGCGCGCATGATCGCGCCCCCCGCGCTCTTCGGGCACGAGTTGGCTGGTACTGTGGTCGAGGTGGGCGAGGGGGTGACAGATTTTACGCCCGGCAATCGCGTGGTGCCGCTCAACTCTGCGCCGTGCGGCAAGTGCTATTTCTGCTCGCGCAACCAAGAGAATCTCTGCGAAGATCTGCTCTTCAACAATGGCGCCTACGCCGAGTTCATCCGCATTCCCGAACGGATCGTGATCAAGAATACGCTCCATGTGCCGGACAATGTGGCGCTGGAGCACGCTGCGCTGACTGGGCCGTTGGCCTGCGCGGTGCACGCATTCGAGGATTCCCACCCCCGCGGGGGCGACATCATTGCCGTAATTGGCGGCGGGCCACTCGGCCTGATGATATTGCATGTGGCCGCGCTCGCAGGCTACGAGGCTATCGTCCTCTTAAAACACGACTGCCAGGTGGGGGCGGCGCGGCAACTGGGCGCGACGCACGTTGTACAGAGTTCATCAATCCGCAAGGCCATCCAGGAAGCGCGCGCCCTCACGCCCAACGATCGTGGCGTTGATATCGCGATTGAAGCCGTCGGCATGCCCGAAGCGTGGCACGAGGCGGTGGAGTTGGTGCGCAAGGGCGGCACAGTGAACTTCTTCGGCGGCTGCGCAAAGATCACGCACGTCACGCTCGACACCAACCGCATCCACTATAGCGACATCACGCTGCGCGCCACCTTCCATCACACGCCGGACATCTGCCGCAAAGCCCTGGCGCTCATTGCCGGCGGGCGCTTCCAGGCTGGTACCTTCATCACCGGTCGCGCTCACCTCTCCGAACTCAACCGCGTTCTTGAGAGATTGATGAACCGGTCGAGCAAGGGAGAGATCAAAACCGCGATCATGCTGTGAGCCCGCAGAGAGACTCGTCGAGTAAAATGATGTAGTCTCATCCGTGACGCGAATCCGCAAGCCGTTAGGGTTTTCCTTCTTTTCTTCGATGCTATTTGCCGCATTGCCTGTGTGTGCGCCGGATGATCCGAAAGTGGCTCGCTCAAGGTATGACGATCTTGCGGCAAAAGTCAACAGTGAAGGCCTGACCTTGGCGATCACCTAAAAGCGGCCACTCTGAGTGAGGTTCAGACATTGCGCCGGCGGGGCGCAATAGCCTCTCTCGCATGCGTAATGCATTATGAGAGTGCGCCCTCATTTCAGCGGGAACAAGTGATCGCACTGGGGCGGCTGAGCTGGGCGCTGCGGTGGATT
>Ga0326727_10020746_pt1 | contig 12997 bp, 13 predicted proteins | sample MB2enrmetagenome_FD_207643 | JGI IMG/M metagenome (GOLD analysis project Ga0326727, IMG submission 207643) | Lab enriched peat soil microbial communities from McLean, Ithaca, NY, United States - MB29MY | ecosystem: Environmental > Terrestrial > Soil > Wetlands > Peat | place: USA: New York...
GCATCCTCAACGGCACGTACAATACCTTGAATAATGCCAACACCAACTCCAGCAATGCGCTGAATAATGCCAACGGCGCCAACCAATCGTCGGGGAACACCAGCGGCCTGCTGAACGGCATCCTCCAGGGCCTCGTTTCCCCCACCTACCCCTGTGGGTGCCACTGAAGCGGAACTCTCGGCGGTGGGGAGGATGAGGGGATTGATTTGCATAAACGCTCCTGTGGGGGATACCAGTCCTCCGGCCTTGCTTTTTCGAGAGAGGAGAAGTACCGCTGGCCATGTGCCAAGTCAAGCAAAACGAAGGGGGAGGGGGAAATATGCCCGAAAATAGATAGGAAATAAGTGCCTCTCATGTAGGGCCCGTAATGTTCGTCTTAGGTTCGCGCTACACTTGCTGTCACTGCGGCGAAAGGAATCGCAGGATCTCACGCATGACCCGCTCGCCCTGATTTGTCTGGAAGAGGTACTGGGCGTGCGCCGAGCCCTCGAGGATGATGAGTTCTTTCGGCTTGGGCGCTTTCTCGTACTGGGCACGAATCCGGGGGAGCCTTGGCCCATCGGCGTTGGCGTCGTCGCGGGCCACGATGAACAGGGCAGGCGCCTGGAGTTTTTCGGCCGGGCCGTTGGGCGAAGCCCCCAGCAGCACTAAACGATCGATCTCACCCGGTTTAGACGCAATCGATGCGTCTCCGACGGCCGCGCCTCCCATGCTGCCCCCCACCCCGGCTACAGTCTTCGCACCCGAGTTGCGCAGATAGCGAACGGCCGCCAATACGTCCAGGTAAAGCGGAGCACTGAGGGGGTCGGACATTCCTGGACCTCGGGACTTGCCATAGCCGCGGAAGTCGATGGCGACGACGCGAAAACCTGCCGCCGCGAGGGCTCGCGCTTGCGGCGCCCAGCTCTCTTTGTTGAATCGTCCGCCGTGAGCCAGCACCACGCCACGGTCGCCTTTTCCGTACACATCGGCGTAGATCAGTCCTCCGTCATGAGTCGCAAAGGAAATATGCTCTTGCCCCACAGCCAGTCCCGTAAAGACGAGAGCCACGATGATTGCCTGGCAGAATCTCGCCCCATGAACCGAAGTCACTCCACACCTCCTCGCGGGGGGTTGCTTAATATTTTCAACTTAACACAGGTGGCACATCCTTTTCATGGCAGAGGGCTGCCGTCCCGAAATTACTCGAGGCGACCTCGTGCAAGAGGGGTCGGAACCCCGCCTGCTTGAAAGGCTCAATTGAGCCAGGAAACTTCCTGTCGGTTTTCCGGTAAGATATTCAGATGCTCTTCGGCCAGGCCGAGTACGATCTGCGATGCGAATGGGGTCTCGAAGGACTGCGCGATCTTTCCCCGGCCAGTGATGCCGTGGTGATTGTGGACGTCCTGTCTTTTTCGACGGCGGTGAATATTGTTGTGGCGAATGGGGCCTTTGCCTTGCCCTGCCGCTGGAATGATGAATCGGCGGAGCGTTTCGCCGAGGAAAAGGGTGCGCAACTCGCTTCGAGCCGGCGTTCCCAGGCCGGGTATTCTCTTTCGCCGGCATCTCTTCTGGGGATCCCAGCCGGCACGGCGCTGGTGTTGCCCTCTCCCCACGGAAGCACCCTCAGCCTGAACACAAAGAAAATCCCGACGTTCACTGCCTGCCTCCGGAATGCCGCTGCCGTCGCGGCGCACTTGGCGGGATTTGCTGCCCGCATCGCGGTGATCCCGGCAGGAGAGCGCTGGAGCAACGACGCGCTTCGCCCGTGTTTGGAGGATTGGATCGGAGCCGGCGCGGTCCTGTCTTCCCTGGGGGGGAGCCAGTCGCCAGAGGCAGAACTGGCGATTGCGGCTTTCGAGCGCTTTCGCGGCAATCTGAACCGGACGCTCTCGTGCTGCGGGTCCGGCAAGGAACTTATTGAGAGGGGCTTCCAGCGCGATGTTGATCTGGCATCCGAATACGCCGTAAGTTCTGCTGTCCCCATGCTCGCGGAGGACAGATTCGTCGATCGTTCGCTTCTCCGTCACGAGTGATGCCGGGTGCTGGGCTTTTCTGCGTGCCCCCCGGCGATCGCGAGTGTTTGAGGATTGGGTAAGATTTCTGAGCGATTCTTGCAGATCGACTTTCTGCGTTCATCCAGAGGTCGCTACCTGCAGAAGCCGGGGCATTGTGCCCAGCGAGCGGAGCCGACGATATCATCAATCTCATTTGCGGCGCGAACGAACTGGGCCTGTCGTCCAGATCTCGGACCGACGACCATCATGTCGCTGACAACGCTTTTGGTTTTTCCATCAATCGAGACCGATACACCCACGCTCGGGCTGTCAAAACTCCATTGGAACGCCCTGTCCTCAATGTTAAAGAAGTGAATCTTGTCCAGCACCTGCAAAACCTGTTGAAATTGGTCTCTACTGATTGTGGCTGTCTGTCGGCCGTGAACCCGTACGAACTCAAAACCAGCATATTCGATCAAGCCACTTCCGTGAATCGCCATGCTATAGATGGGGCACCGGCCATAACAAGGCCCTCGTGAGAGTTCGACGGTCACGGAATTGAGGTCTTTAGCTTTGCTAAGGCTGAAAACCGGGGACAGTCTACTCGTTATACGTGTTTTCAATAGCCCGAAAAACCAGTGTAACGAGTGGACTGTCCCCGGTTTTCGGTTTTCGGCTACCTTTGAGCCGAGGTTCCTTAGCAAATTAAGTACCCACGGTCAAAACTGCATTGAGCATGGCTACCCGCTTGCCGCCCCCAGTGTATCGTGGCGACTCGCTGCAAGGGCACGGGCACAAAAAGGGTAGGGCAAGCCCCACCCCTACTCCTATTCAACGATAACCCGCCTTTCCCATGTCCGCGGGTCGCGGCGCTGGTGGAGAACGGCGACTAGCTCCACGGTTTCTCTGGTCAAACCGAAGTACACCGAGTACGGAAACCTGCGAAGCAGAGCTCTTCGAATCTGGTTTTTGATTTTCGGAAACTGCAATGGGTCTGTGATGACCCGGCGGAGGATGGAATCGAGTTCATCGAGGAATTCATCACCCAAACCCGTGCGTCGCTCCTCGTACCATGCTGCAGCATCGCTGACATCGAGCTCAGCCTGGGGGAGGATCGTGAGGCGTCGGGTCACGTGGTCGATTGGCGTTGGCGCAGTTTAGCGCGGAGTTCTTCCCGAAATTCGTCCCAGGATCTACCGTTATGAGAACCGGCCTGGCCCTCACGCGTGCGCTGTTCGATCACTTCAAGATGCCAATCCGGTACGGGAACGGTTTCGGGCCTGGCAGCGATGCGGTCCCAAAGCGACTCAACGTAGTCAAGCTTTTCGTCGACCGTTAGCTCGTCAAAGCCCGCTGGCGGATTTGATACCTTGCTCAGCATATGATCCACCCTGAGTATATCCCTTAGGAATCGACCGCCTCAATCGAAAATCGACAATCGAGAATTCTCGGTGCCTGGGGCCACCCGCGCGTTTTCAATCCAAAATCTAAAATCCAAAATCGCCAATCACCAATGGATCAGTGCGCGCCGCCGGTCAACTTTCTAAGGTAGATCGATGGCCTGGCAGCGGAACCCCACATCGAAGCCCCTGTCCCCCGGAGGTCGCCGGCTGCGGAGCGAAACGCGGAGGTCGCTGCGACGGGCGATCCACGACCCGCCACGCAAATCGTGTTCGGTGCCGCTGACCGCTCCTCCCGGGTCGTGGGGCGGGCTGTATTGGTAGAAGTTGGGATCCCACCAGTCATAGACCCACTCCTCCACGTTCCCCAACATGTCGTATAACCCGAGGGCATTGGCGCGTTTCTCCGCGACCTCGTGCATGCCGTTGCCGTTTTCGCTCAAGCGCTTCTCGTAACCGGCTTGGTCCAGTTTTTTCCATAAACTGACGCTGTCGAGGTATTCGCGTCCACTATTGTCCGCGTACCAGGCTATGGCGTCCAGTTCGTCATAGCGTGGGGTGTCGCTGCCGGCCCGCGCCGCGTACTCCCACTCGGCCTCGGTGGGCAGGCGTCCGCCCGCCCAGCCGCAATAGGCCTGTGCTTCATCCCAAGTCACATCGACAACGGGCATGGCGTCGTCGCCCCAGCCAGGGTTAAGCGGCCGCCCGCCGATGGCGGGCTCCGGCGGCATTTGTCTTCCCGGGGGCGCGGCGAATCGCTTGTAGGCGCCCACCGTTACCTCCGTCTGCCCCATCCAAAAGCCGTTCGTGATCGCAATTTGATGCGGCGGCTTTTCAAATTCGTAACACTCCTCGTCGCCGGGCGAGCAGCCCATCACGAAGGTCCCGGAGGGAACCCAGACGTATCTCAAGTGGTCCACGCGGTTCACCCTCACCTCGCCTTTCTTGGGCCCCCGATAGAAAAAATACAGGACGCCAGCGGCGATAAGAACCAGCGCCAGCCCCGCCAGGAGGAAGGATTTCAACATGCCGGGTTGCTCAGGATTGACTTGGAATTCCGGAGGCTTGGCCGCAGCAGGCGGCAGGGTAAAGGCTCGGGTCCCCTGCGCAGGCGCGGCTACGCGTTGTCCGAAGATGGCTCCCGGCCCGCTGACGACAAGGCGAGCGCGGTCGCGAGGGCAGAGTTCGACATCGTCCGCGTACGATTGATGGCAAATGGGGCAGGTTTTCATGCAGCCGCCTGAAACTACCGGATTCCCTCAGATAGGGAGAAAGGTGCCACTGACTCCCGGAAAAGGTCCTCCTTTTCCGCTCTTTCCCCCCCACCTTTTCCCCCCGATGGGCGGGTTCGCGCCACATGCTGATCAGCACTGAGTACTTTTAAAGACCGCAATGGCCCATGCGACACCGTTACGAAAACCAACGTCTACCGTGTTCAACACTGCGCAAGGCACGGTGCGAATTTTTTCCTCGTGTTGGTGATAGAAGATAAGAGTGCTTCGGTATTTAAGAGTTGGTTTACCCAAAATCTCTCGCACTTGCATCTCAGTTTGTCCGAGCTGAAGCGCAATGGGCAGTTCGACCCCACCCGCGTTTTCTGGGATCATGCGGCAGCGCCGATCTGCCTTTGAGTTCGCGGGCACCCGCTCCAATTTAAAGCCGTCAATCCATCGGAGGCCCCCGATCTCACTGCTGTCAAGCGACAGCGCCCATTCCCCGTTCGCGTCGGTACCATAAAAGCAGAGAGAAGCATTTGCAGTACTTGCATCCCCGCTTCCCACAATCGTTCCACCAAGGCGTTTCTGCACTTCTGTCAATTCGGTCTTCTCAAGAACGATCTGCACGTTAGCTACCCGTAGCGTCGTTATCATCTCCTTGGGAATTGTTGCTGGTGGCAGCGCGTCGGGGTATTCCAGTGTGGGACGTTGCCCCTCCGGGAGACCAGAGGGCCGTGAATTGTAGGCAACTTGTAGGAACGCCACGCATGTAACAGCGAAGAATACCGTTCTGCGAACTCTTCCGCTCATAATATCCCCCTGCCTAGTACGACCTGGGGAAAATCGGAGATGCGGCTGGCGCAGACATCCGGCTTTTGGTGTCTGAGATCCCGAAGGGACGTTTATCAATCCAAAATCTAAAATCCAAAATCGCCAATCGGCAATCACCAATCGCCAATGGATCAGTGTCCGCCGCCCGTCAACTCGCGCACGATGTCGCCATGGCCAGGCTATACGCCGGCGGCCGACTCCTTCAATCGCAATTCAGACTCCCTGGTCGGTAAACTTAGGATGAGCAGTCCGAGTGGCGCAAACACCAGCCACCAGAGGAGAAGGGTAATCCACGACATTGTATGGCGGATCTTCGCTCTCCATGACATTGACTTGGGATATGGCTTTCTCGTGAAATCTGGCAGGCCACGGCGGACGGAAAAAACCCTTTTGAAGGAAGGGAACGGGTATATTGGGATCTGGGGTGCCCAAGCCCTCCTACATTTACGATGCCAAGCCAACCACAGAGACCACGCCACAAAACCGGACAGGATCCAATAAACAGCAAAAAACTCTCCCCTATGCACGGAGAAAGTGACTACAAACCCTGCTAAGCAGAGCGCCGAAAGCGTCTTAAAGATATTCCACCGCTTGCCCGTCGCGCACCATTCGGTTTGTGCGTCGGAGGCGAGAAGGAGCCGCAGGCGATTAAAATAGTCCCATTCTTCTTTCGCGCCGACGAATTTGTGGTCCACGACGTCGGAGTAGTGAAGCCACAAGGCTCTTTGCACCGCACGCACCGATGCGTCGTTGGTTGTACTCGCGATCTCGCAGAGTGTGTCGTCAAACTCAAACGCACCGATCCTTTGGTCCATGAAGGATTGAATCGTTCCAGACATTGCATCCCGCGCTTTTCGGTCGACCATGATTGTATTCTCGACCCGGATTCTACACCTCGCGCTGGCTTGGCTCAAATAAAGGAACGGGAATAAGCAGGAGACAGTGCAGGGCCAGCACCGCGTACTGGACCGACGAGAGGTCGCTGATGTAAGGGGACGGCTTGCTGTCCCTTCACGGCGGGTCCCTGGCCCGCCAGGGTAGGGCAAGCCCTACCCCTACATTCAATCGTGCGCCCGCACTGGAGGGCGCAGGGGCTTTCAAGGGAAAATCCCCAAATCAGTGCCCTGCGCCTCCGCTGAGTTCGCGCACGATGTCGCCCACAAATCCTTTGGCGTCGCCGAACAGCATGAGGGTTTTGTCTTCGTAGTAAAGCGGGTTATCGATCCCGGCAAAGTAGGATGAAACGGTCAAGGTAGATCGATGGCTTGGCAGCGGAACCCCAGATCGAAGCCCCTGTCCCCCGGACTTCGCCTGCTGCGGAGCGAAACGCGGAGGTCCCTGCGACGGCCGATCCAAGACCCGCCACGCAGATCGTGTTCGGTGCCGCTGACCGCTCCTCCCGGGTCGTGGGGCGGGCTGTACTGGTAGAAGTTGGGGTCCCACCAGTCATAGGCCCACTCCTCCACGTTCCCCAACGTGTCGTATAACCCGAGGGCATTGGGGCGTTTCTGCGCGACCTCATGCATGCTGTTGCCGTTTTCGCTCAAGCGCTTCTCGTAACCGGCTTGGTCCAGTTTTTTCCATAAACTGACGCTGTCCAGGAATTCGCGTCCACTGTCGTTCGCGTACCAGGCTATTTCATCCAGGTCGTCATAGCGTGGGGTGTCGCTGCCGGCCCGCGCCGCGTACTCCCACTCGGCCTCGATGGGCAGCCGTCCGCCCGCCCAGCCGCAATAGGCCTGCGCTTCATCCCAAGTCACATCGACAACGGGCATGGCGTCGTCGCCCCAGCCAGGGTTAAGCGGCCGCCCGCCGATGCTGGGCTCCGGCGGCATTTGACTTCCCTTGAACGCGCCGAACCGCTTGTAGGCGCCCACCGTTACCTCCCTCTGCACCATCCAGAAGCCGTTCGTGATCGCAATTTGATGCGGCGGCTTTTCAAATTCGTAACACTCCTCGTCGCCGGGCGAGCAGCCCATCACGAAGGTCCCGGCGGGAACCCAGACGTATTTCAAATGGTCCACGCGGTTCACCCTCACCTCGCCTTTCTTAGGCCCCCGATAGAAAAAATACAGGACGCCGGCCGCCATAAGAGCCAGCGCCAGCCCCGCCAGGAGGAAGGATTTCATAATGCCGGGTTGCTCAGGATTGACTCGGAATTCCGGAGACTTGGCCGCCGCAGGCGGACGGGCAAAGGCGCGGGTCCCTTGCCCAGGCGCGGCAACGCGTTGTCCGAATACGGCTCCCGTCCGGCTGACGGCAAGGCGAGTGCGGTCGCGAGGGCAGAGTTCCACATCGTCCGTGTACGATTGATGGCAAACGGGGCAGGTTTTCATGCAACCGCCTGAAACTAACGGATTCTATTAGATAGGGAGAAGGGTGTCACTGACTCCCGGAAAAGATACCTGACCTTTGACCCCAACTTGAGCATATCTCTTCGGAATCGACCCCCTCAATCGGCAATCGAGAATTCTCAGTGTCCCGCTCCGCCGGTGAGTTCGCGCACGATGTCGCCCACAAATCCCTTGGCGAAATCGTGGACCTTATAAAAACACGGGACTGCGCATGCCAGTTAGTGAGACTGATTCAGATTCCGGAGTACACCCTCGGAACGAAGGTTAACAATGGACTGCCAGAGCCGATCACTGTCATTGGCTGGCCACATTTGTTGGAGGAATTCTTTCGCTTCGGTTTCGCGACCTGTGTATAGGTAGCAGAATATTATTTTAAGGATCTTCCCTTTGATTTGCCCTCGATAAAAATTGTCCTTAATCTGATGATCTCTAAATCTTGGAATGTCCCTTTCCCTTAGCTCGGAACGAAGGGATTCTATTTCGTGGTCGAAATACGCCTTGCACATGGGAGTTGCGTCCACTAACCTTTCGCCCTCTAGCTCAAGGACGACATCCGGGGTAAACAGGTCGCGGTGGTAAACATCGGCCAGATCCGGGTCCGAGCCGAATGCGCCGTCTGACGTCCAGATTCTGATTTTTCCGCCGCAATCGTCCTGCAGCCAGAATCCGTATTGATTCTCGATCGTTCTCATCAGGCGGGGATGTTCTCCGAGAGATACTACAAATAGCTTGTATGGGTTGAAGTCATCTGCCTGGATAATCGCATTGGTACTGCCATCACTTGTGACTGCCACCCCAACAAAAACCTGGACACCGGTTGATGCATACTCGAAAACGGAACTCCTATGGACATCAAGAACCGATACCCGACACATTCCATTGGAGGGTGCGAGAATTACTGTGAAGCCGTTAGCTCGCCGCGTTTGAGCTGTGCCCTTGCCAAGGTCACAGTCCATTTGGTACTTGACGTCCGCGGCTCCGCAAGGAGCTGCAAAGGTGAGGGCAAACAGGATAAGGGACCATTTCCTTGGCTTCTTGGGTGACGTCATTGCGCCGCTCTTAACTTGCATCACCAAAACAACATACAACTTGTCGTATCGCAAATCAAAAATCGGCAATCGAAAATCGACAATTATCAGTGCCCGCCGCCCGTCAATTCCCGCACGATGTCTCCCACAAATCCCTTGGCGTCGCCGAAGAGCATGAGGGTTTTGTCTTCGTAGTAGAGCGGATTATCGATGCCGGCAAAGCCGGGGTTCAGACTGCGCTTGATCACCATGACGGTGCGCGCCTTATCCACTTCCAAAATGGGCATGCCGTAGATGGGGCTGCCCTGGTCGGTCTTGGCGGCGGGGTTGGTGACGTCGTTGGCGCCGATCACCAGCGCCACGTCGGTTTGCGGGAACTCTGGATTGATGGAGTCCATGTCGAACAGGCGGTCGTAGGGAATGTCGGCTTCCGCCAGCAACACGTTCATGTGGCCGGGCATGCGTCCGGCGACAGGGTGAATGCCGAACTTAACATCCACACCTTTCTTGGTGAGCACGTCGAAAAGCTCGCGCACCTTGTGCTGCGCCTGCGCCACCGCCATGCCGTAGCCGGGTACGATGGCCACGGTGTTGGCGGCGCCGAGAATGGCGGCGGCCTCCTCCGCCGTGGCGCTGCGCACCGTGCGTTCTTCCTGGGCCGCTGCCGAGGAAGCCTGCACCTGGCCAAAGGCTCCAAACATCACGTTGGTAAACGACCGGTTCATGGCCTTGCACATGATGACGGAAAGGATGAAGCCGGAAGATCCGTCCAGCGCTCCCGCCACCACCAGCACCTTGTTGTTGAGCACGAAGCCCAACAGCGCCGCGGAAAGGCCGGCGTAGGAATTCAGCAGCGAGATGACCGTGGGCATGTCGGCGCCGCCGATGGGCGTCACCAGCATCACGCCGAAAACCAGCGATACACCCACCATCACCGGGAAAAGGCGCGAGGATTCGGGATGAAACATCAGCCAGAGCGCGATCAGGACGGCCGCCCCCAGCACCGACAGGCTGACAAAGTTCTGGCCTCGGTAGGTAATCGGCCGCTGGGGCAATACTTCCTGCAACTTGCCCGCGGCAATCAGGCTGCCGGTGAAGGTCAGGGAGCCGATAATCACTTCCATGGCGATTTCCACCATCTCGAATTTGGTGAGGTGGGGAATGCGCACGTAATATTCGGCAATGCCGATCATCGCCGCCGCCAGCGCGCCAAAAGCGTGGCTGAGAGCGGTCCGCTGGGGCACCGCGGTCATGGGCACCAGGCCGAGAGGGACGCCCACAATCGCGCCCACCACCAGCGCCACGATGATCCACTTGTATTCGATGATCTGGTAGTCGCAGAGCGTGGCGGTGACGGCCAGGAAGGCGCCGAACTCGCCCGCCAGCACGCCGTGCTTGGCCGTGGCCGGAGAACTGAGCCATTTGAGCGCCAGGACGAACAGCGCCACCGCGACGATATAGGCTACGTCAATGAGCTGCTGCTGGAGGAGAGGGTTCATGGCTTTTTGGACCTGCTGAGCTTGAACATGCGCAACATGCGGTCGGTGATCAGAAAGCCGCCCACCATGTTGCTGAAAGCCGCGGCCACGGCCACCGCTCCGAGAACCGTGGACAGCGTGCTCTCGCGCCGGCCGGCTATGATGATGGCCGCCACCACCACAATAGCGTCCAAAGCGTTGGTGAGCGACATCAGCGGCGTGTGCAGCAGCGGGGAGACTCGGCGGATCACTTCAAATCCGATAAATCCCGCCAGCACAAAGACATACAGGCAATTGATCAAATCAAAGGTCACAGATTCCTCCCGGGTTGGGTGAGGCGCCAGGCGTTGGGGTTATCGTGTAAGTAGTTTAGATTCATATACTTATAGTAAAGTTTGGGATTTCGCGCGCATTATCGGGCATGTGCGGAATATCCACCATGCGCTCGCCACTTCCCTTGCCCTCAAAATTTTCCCCGCACAAAAAATTTCGCACTCAACTTTTTTGCAGCGCGGGTGCAGGCATCGCGAAAAATTCCCGCACGCGGGTGTTCACCAGCTCGCCACCGCGCGTGAACAAAGTATCGCGCGTGATTTCGTCATCAAGATTCAGTTGCAGCTTGCCTTCTTTTCCCAAATGCAGCAGGAAGGCCGTCAGATTTTTCGCATACATCTGGCTCGCATGGTACGGCACCGTGCTCGCCACATTGACGTAACCGATGATGGTCACGCCGTGTTCGATGATGCGCTGGCCGGCTTTCGTCAACTCGCAATTGCCGCCGCGCTCGGCAGCGAGGTCGACGATCACCGAACCGGGCGCCATGCTCTGCACCATCTCACGCGTGATCAGCACGGGAGGCTTCTTGCCGGGAACCACCGCGGCGGGAATGACCACGTCGCTTTCCGCCACGACGCGCCCCAGCAGTTCGCGCTGCCGCTGAAAAAAGGATTCATTCTGCTGCTTTGCATAGCCGCGCTTGTCCTCAGCGTCCTTCGCTTCGATGGGCAACTCGATGAAACGCCCGCCGAGACTTTGCACCTGCTCCTTCGCCGCCGGACGCAAATCGTAAGCGGAGGCCACCGCGCCCAGGCGCCGCGCCGTTGAGATCGCCTGCAATCCCGCTACGCCCGCGCCAATGATGAACACACGCGCCGGCGTGATGGTTCCCGCCGCCGTGGTGAGCATCGGAAACATGCGCGGCAGGCGGTCCGCAGCCAGCAGCACGGCCTTGTAACCGCATATCGTGGCCATGGAGGAAAGCGCGTCCATGCTTTGCGCGCGGGTGATGCGCGGCATCAATTCGACAGAGAAGGAAGTGACGCCGGTGGCAGCGAGTTGCTGCGCGGATTCAAGGGAGCCAAAAGGGCGATGGAAGCCAATCACCGTCTGGTCGCGGCGAAAGAGCGCGAGATCGTCCTTGCCCGTGGCATCGTTCGACCCATAGCTGAGAACCTGGACGATGACATCAGAGGATTGAAAGACCTCGGCGCGCGAGGCGGCAAGCTTGGCGCCCTTCTCCACGTAGTCGGCGTCAGGATAGCCGGCGCTCATTCCCGCTCCGGCTTCCACCAGAACCTGGAAACCGGCCTTCAGCAGGTTGGGTACAACCACCGGAACCAGCGCCACGCGCCGCTCGCCAGGAAATCCTTCCTTGGGAACACCAACGATCATTAAGCCCCCCTCTTTATTTGATGACGGGTTGCGACTTTATGGTTAAAGATTTTCTCTGCGGCCTTGGGACGTTGGCCGAGTCACTTCTTTTCGATTGTTAATCCAATGGTGGGAGGAGTGCAAGAAACTTTTGCCGGGTTATGCCGGATTCGCTGCGCGCCGATGCGGAGCGCGCTACTCAGAAGGGTCGGCCGAATGTCTTCGGTCAGTTCTTTCCCGGCAAGCGCAAGGTGAATTCATCATGCTCGCGAAGTTTTAGCCGACTCGTCGGAACCAGCACCAAACCGCGGCCGAAAGCGCTTTTTACACGGAAGACAGTAGCGCGAAAACGTAGGCCGCCCTTCGTTTCCAACTCCATCTCTTCACCCGAGTGCGCTAAGAGGAGGGATCCCAGGCGGGGCCCGTCAGTCTTGTCGCGCTGATGGAAGATGATGGCGCGCACGCCCAGCTTTCCCTCCTCGAAGGATTCCATAACACTACAGATGATCGGTCCGTTCCCTGCCTTCGGCGGCGAAGACTGAACCTGGGCGCCAGGCGCAGAGTCGGAAAGAAAGATCACCAGTGTTGTTGCCAAAGAGATAGCCGCCAAAAATCTTTTGAGCACGCATCCTCACTATGACTTTGCAGTCACAGCAGGAGTTTTTCCGCCGTGGCTGGTTGGTCTTGAGGAATTTATAATCCCTCCGCCCGTCATCCACCTTCCCGCAAAGACTTTCTTCCTTGATTGTATAACGCCATTGGGCAACCTTATCGCATTGAAGTCCGCCCTCACAGAAAAAAAGGGGCCGACGGGCGTGCAGGAAATAATTCGGGGTGGCAAAAAAAGTCCTTGCAATTGCAAAAATGTTGCGGTAGTATTTCTGATTGCCAGTACGAAGGTGGACGAAGTAATAGGGGGCGCGGTTGATTCTTGGTTTCAGCCGAGCTTGATTTGAGACTCCACATCGTCTCGGTTGGAATTCCTCGGAGGTCGATACGCGAAAGGCTTTCGGATAAGGGCTTGAGGCAAGTGGGTCCCTAGCAAGAAACCCTCCCGCCTGTT
>Ga0326727_10020747_pt1 | contig 12995 bp, 7 predicted proteins | sample MB2enrmetagenome_FD_207643 | JGI IMG/M metagenome (GOLD analysis project Ga0326727, IMG submission 207643) | Lab enriched peat soil microbial communities from McLean, Ithaca, NY, United States - MB29MY | ecosystem: Environmental > Terrestrial > Soil > Wetlands > Peat | place: USA: New York...
TCCTTTTGCTAAATCGGCCAAACCGCTATAAATCGTCTGGCGACTTATACCAGTGAGGCGCGCAACAGTTTGGATCCCCCCGCGACCGAACGACTTTGCTTCCGAGGCAGCAAAAACGCGCCGTTGCTTCTCATTCAAGAACGGAAGAACCTCTGCGAGTTTTGTTCGAAGTGCGCGCTCACGCTCTTCTACTCATACAGTATAGCGCATAATGAAAGATAATGTCCAGTTTATTTTGTCACAGTCCTTTACTGCGATCGCATGGGTGCGATCCCTTGCATCCAACGCCATCATCGGGGGCATGCTGATCGGCAACTTCATCCCGCTGCCCAAGGTTTTCGCAGAGGGAGTCAGTTCATACGAGTTCTTCCTGAAGGAGTTCCTCATCACCGACGTAGCCCGCCTGGGCGGGATCGGCCTTGCAATCGTTGTGGTTGAGGTTCTGTTCTCCATCGGCTTTGTCAACCTCTTCTCCGGTGGTTCAAGCTTCCTGAAAAGCTAGGAAGCCTTCTCTCGGTGGGAGTGGGCATCTGCGGAGCGTCGGCGATCATTGGCGCAGCGGGCTCGATCGACTCAAAAAAGGAAGAAGCGGCATATGCGATAGCCGTCACTCTCGGTTCGGCGCGATGGCGCCGACAGCCTACCGGCTTCTGGGCAGCCTGATGGGCATGTCCGACAAACCGTTCGGCGTACGGGCGGGGCTCGCGGTGAACAATACAGCGAGGCGGTGGCAACAGGAGCCATCTATTCGAAAGCCGCCCTCACTTACACGACCCTTGCCAAGCTGTGCCACAATTCGCTCATGGGGTTCGTAATCTTGGGATTCGCTATCTACTACTCCCGGCGCGGACTTGCCAAGGAGGTCACGCGAAAGGGTTTTCCCTCTTGCAGAAATTCCCCAAGTTTGTCCTGGGTTTTCTGCCGCTGTCAGTGCTTGTCAGCATCCTTTTCGCGGCGCAGACGGACGCGCGTTCCTGGCGGGAAGGACGAACACGTTGAAGAACCTTTCCGAATGGGCGTGCCCGCTGCCGTTCGAGGGAGTGGGGCTTCGCACGAGCTTCCGAGACATGGCGCGCACGGGACTCTCGCCGTTGATCGTCGGAGTCGCTGCGAAGGCCGCCGTTGCGGCGTTCACGCTCGCGATGGTGTTCGTCGTCGAAGGAGTGCTGCCGACTCTGTGACGCGTGGGAGAAATCCCGGCTCGGCAGGTCCCTCTACGGCAAAGCGTCCATGTTCCGCCACAAGCGCTGCGCCGCTTCGCGCGCCCCGGCGTAGACCGCCGCGGTGTCCAGGCGGAAGCTGCGTCCTTCCATGACGATTTTCCCGTTCACGATCACCGTGTGAACGTCTCGGCTGCCCATTCCGAACACGGCGTGGCCGGCGACGTTTTCCCGCACCAGGGGAGTGGGCGAGTCGTAATCCAGGACCGTGAGGTCCGCTTTGTAGCCCTTCTCCACCCGTCCAAAGTTTTCCCCAAAAGACCGATGGAGGATCTCGTTTCCGTTCTGAAGAAACCTTGTGAAGGCTCCCGGAGCAAGTGACCCGCCGGAGTCGCGGTGGCGAAAGTACGCGAACTTCACCTCCAGGAGCATGTCGGAACCAATGCCGTCCGTTCCCAGCGCCACGTTCTTCACGTGGGGGAGCTCACTGTTGTACCCGACGTGGTTGTTCATGTTGGAGCGGCAGTTGTGCGCAAGAAACGCGTCCCTTGAGTTCAGGACCTCCCGGTCCTCCGGAGTCAGGTACAGGCCGTGCGCAATGATAGATTTCCCATTGACAAGGCCGAACCCGTCCAGCCTCTTCAGGGCGTCCTTCCCGTGAAACCAGTGGGAGTAGGACGGGTCGAATCCGTCTTCTGCCACGTGAACGTGGAAACCCCTGCCGGTCTCCCGCGCAACCTCGCCGAGCTTCCCCAGCGCCTCATCACCAAGGGTGAACGGGGCGTGTCCGCCGATCATTGCTTCCACGAGCCGCTCCTTCCCCTTGCCCTTCTTTTCCTCCTCAACGCTCCGAGCAAAGCTCCGGTTCTCCCGAACGCCTTGCTCCATCCCCGCGGCCCCGTTCCTGTCCGTGGTCTCATAGCAGAGGACGCCGCGCAGTCCGACTTTTTCGAAGCATTCCTTCAGCGTCGAAAGCGATCCTTCAATAAAGGACGGGGACGCGTGATGGTCGATGACCGCCGTGCATCCCGCCTTCACCGCCTCCAACGCGCAAATGGTGCCGCACGCCTGCAGCACGTCCCTGTCGATGGCCCGGTCCAGCCGCCACCAGAGGTTTGCCAGCGTGGAGACGAAATCCGTGCTGGCCGCTATGCGGGCAATGATCCCTCGCGAGAGACCCGAATAGAAATGGTCATGGCTGCAGACCAACCCCGGCATGAGCACTCGTCCGTCCAGGTCGATGGTCCGCTCGGCGCGCGCACCGGCGGCCAGCCCTTTTCCCACTCCCGCGATCTCGGTGCCGTCGATCAGGACGTCAACGCCGATAGTCACATCCGCCGGGCTCAAATGCACGACCGTGGCGTTCTTCAGCGCGATCATGGGTTTCTCCTCATGCGAACAGGTAAGGGTGGGATTTCACAACCGTCTGCATGACCAACCTCGCCGACTCATCACCGATGTCAGCGGGCACGTTGCCGGCTTCATCCAGCGCGAACTCCCTCACGACGCCGCCTACGCGCAGGAGGCCCTTTGCGCCGTTCAAAAAGAAGCCCGGGTTCGTGCTTTCGCGTAGATCCTCGGCACTGGCAAAAATGGTGACCTTGTCCCGGTACGGCCTTCCGTCCCAGGGACAAAAAGTGGCACAGTTGCCACACTCGTTGCAGAAAGCGTCGATATGGAGAACTTGCCACTCGTCACGGAAACCGTTGGCCACGCGTATCATGGTGTTGGCCCGGTTGGGGCATACCTCGACGCACTTTGTACACAGCGCGCGGCAGCCCAGGCACCGGCGCGACTCCTTGTCCCGGGTCTGTTCGTCATCCGTGGAAGACGCGCTTGCCGGGATGAGTCGGTCCCGCCGCGCTCGAAGCACAAGGGTGTCTTCCGGCGGAAGCCTCCCGTTCCTATATCTGCTTCCCCCCTCCCTGGCGCAGATGGCATCCGCCGCCCTCCGGGCGGAGGCAATTGCCTTGACGATGGTTTCCGCGCCCTGCGCCGCGTCACCGATAAGGAACACGCCGGCAATCCGTGTCTCCTGCGTCGAAGGATCCACAACGGCATCCTCTTTGGAAACGCCCATCTGCGACAGCGTCTCCCTGTCCACGTCGACTCCAACGGCCGTGATGAGCGTGTCTGCGGCGAAAGACTCCGTTCCTTTCCCCGCTAACGGGCGTGATCGACCGGATTCATCCGCCGATCCCAGCTCCATGACTCGGCAGACCAGCTCGGTTCCCGGGCCTTTCGACCATTTCTCCGGAGCCCTCAGGAAATGAAACAGGATCCCTTCTTCCCTGGCGGACTGGTACTCCTCCGCGGAAGCAGGCATCTCTTTTTCCGTGCGCCGGTACACGACGCGAACCTCTTTCACACCCGAGCAGCGCTTGGCCGCCCGGGCTGCGTCCATCGCCGTGTCGCCGGCTCCTACCACGACGACCGAGCTGCCAAGGGAGAGGCGCGACGGGTCTTCCTTGAACTGCCGGAGGAACGAGAGAACCGGCCGCGCAGCGGGGATTCCGATATCCCGGTCGGCCTGCGCACCAATGCCCGCGAGCACGTAGCGGTAGTCGTGAGCCTGAAGGTCGTGCGCCTCCGGGGGCCCCGGCTCGCCGAAGTGGAAAAGGACTCCCTGGTCCCGCAGGAGGGACACGTCCTTTTCGACTGCGTCCGCCGGCATGCGGAAGCCCGGAAGAAGGTAGCGAACAACGCCGCCGGGCTCGTTCTCCCGTTCGAAGACATGCACTTCGAAACCTTCACGCGCAAGGAAGCAAGATACGGCCAGACCGGCCGGCCCGGCCCCCACAATTGCTACCTTCACCCCACGGTTCAAGGCCCTTCGGGCCGCCGGCGTGCCACTGCGGCGAAAGGCTACATACCCGCGCTCAGCCGCTATGCGCTTCATCTCGCGGATCCTCACCGCGCCTTCCCAATCCATACGGGTGCAGTTGCCCATGCACTGGTGGTCGCATAGATACCCCGTGATGAACGGGAGGGGGTTTCGCGCGTAGACAGCGTCGAACGCTTCCTCGTACCTGCCTTCTCCGGCGAGGTGGATGTATTCGGGAACGTCCTGGTGGATGGGACACGTCACGATACAGGGGGCCACGAAACAGTCGAAAAGCGGAAGCGATCCTTCGACGTGAACCTTTTCTGTCCCCCGGAACTCCTTTCGGAAATGCTCGATCGTGCGCGCGGAATCTGCGGCAGCCCTGGCTCTCTGCGAGTCCACCCGGGAAGCGCTCCACGCCTCGGCGTGCCTCTCTGTGATCTCCGCCATCTCCTTTAGGCGGCTGTACCCTCCCGGCTTCAGGAGATCCGTGGCAAGGGTGAGCGGCCTAATGCCGGCCCGGAGGATCTCCGCGACGTTCCACGCTGAGACGCCGCCGGAGAAGGACAGGGGCAGGGCGCCGTCGAAATCAGAGGCAAGAGCCGCGGCGAGGCTCATAGTGAGCGGATAGAGAGCGCGCCCGGACATGTACATCTCCTTGCCCGGAAGGACCCCCTTGACGTTGGCCGCGGCCAGTGTGTTAGAGAGCTTGGCGCCGAAGTGTTTGCCCTCCTGCCTCCCCGTCTCCAGGAGCCTCTTCAGCATAGGAACCGCGGCCGAGTACTGGAGGTCTTTCTGGAAGCCTTCCCTGTTCAGCTCGACGTACCCGTAACCGAGGCCGGACAGCGTCTCATGGACGCGGTCAAACCCCAGGAGCGTCGGGTTGAGCTTCACAAGCGTGTCGAGCTTCTTCTTCGTGAGCATGTACGAGCAAATGGACTCGATCTCACCAGGCGGGCACCCGTGCATGGTGGACAGGGTGACCGATGCACAGATCCGCGCAGATATCCGCGACGGTAATGCTTTGAGCAGCGCCGCACGGTCCCGCCAAGGCGTGCCGGCCAGGAAAAGCGGATTGGCAGCGAGCTCGGCAAGCTCCTCGAGGTACCGTTGGAAGCTCTCCTCTCGGGAGGAGTCGATGAGCCGCTCGATGAAGCGGTCCATCTTCTCCGTCTTGATCCCGTCAAGGTCGTAGCCAACGCTCATGTTGAACAGGAAAGTCGGCGGCATAGTGTTCGCGCCGATCAGGGTGTCGAACAGGTGCAGGACCACCCAGGCTTTCAGGTACTCGTCATACGCCTGGTCCAGGCTCAGCTCCGTGGACCATTCGACGTTGTACCCTTCGTCGGAGGCGTCGATGCAGGGCTTCTCGATGGACAGAGAATCTAGCTTCTGGACGGTCTTGAGCTCGAAATAGCGCCCGCCAGCAAGCCACGCGGAAACGATGTTCTGCGCAAGCTGCGTGTGCGGCCCGGCGGCAGGCCCGATGGGGTTCTCCGCGCCGGAGGAAAAAACAGCGGCGCGGCGCACGGCGGAAGGCCGCCAGAAGTGATCCTCGGAAATATCGAAGATGGAGCCTTTTGCCCGGTATTCCCCCAGGCAGCGCAACACCAACTGCCGAAAGGGGATTGGTCTCATGATGTCGCTCATTGTCCCCGCATTTTAACCTGTATTCTCCACCCTGTCCATTTTTTTCAAGACCTTCGAAAAGCTTTGCAAGCACCGGGCCGGCGCCGGCATTTCATTCGGCCTGGAGAATCACACGGCAGTCGTCCCTGTGCCGCACTCCTGGCGACGTGCTCCTCCCTCGGAGACGGCTTGGACCAGCCGCTCCCCGGGCCACTTTATCTTTTTCGGCTCCTTTCGGGCGCATAGTCTCCGGGGTGGTCAGCAGATTGATGGGATCCTCATCGCGCAGACTGATCCTGGCCGGGAAACGGAACGGGTCGAACCCTCTTGCAAAGGCGGTATGTTCTTCACAAAACTGCTCCCCGTCGGCGCGCGATGAGGGATGATTTCCGTTCTTGTTGGCACCGAGGAGCTTCCCGTTCAGTGGATCTCTCCCCGGATCATCCCGGCCTCCTCGTCCTGGGAAGCCTCGAAATCCTTCTGGACGCGGAAGAAGCTTCCTAAGTCCGTAGCCGCGCCGCGCCCTTGCACAAGGAGTTTAGCAAGGATGGAACATCCGTTTTGCTCTCCGACGTCGAATGACGACACTCGGGGTCGGGCAGGAGACGAATGGTGTGGTTAAAACAGTACGGCGAACCCGCTGCGACCAAGACTCGGACGGTCCAGGGCCCGCTATGCGGCAACCGCTTGGATCCCACGAAAAGCCAGGCATGCCCACTGCCCGAAGCTTTTCCGCAGCTCGGTAAGGTGGTTTGCTTGCGCTGCAGTCATAAGTTCGTGCGAGTGTAGGGCGCGCCGGGCTTTCCACCGGGCCGGTCAGTACACCAGCTTTTGCATATAGACGAGTCTCGCTCGGCCGCTCGAGGGCTCTCTCTTGAACTCGCGATATCCCATGGAACCGTAGAGAGCGAGATTCTTCGCGCTCATTTCTCCCGCGAACAGCTCGAACCGTCGAGCGCTGATGAAGATGGACTCTACCGAGCCCAGGAGCTTCTTGCCGATCCCCTTGTTCTGAAACTCGGGGTGCACGATGAGCTTGTCGACGAAACAGGTGTCATCCTTCACAAAGGCCCGAACCGACCCGATTATTCTCCCCGATTCGACCGCTTTCAGGACGACCTTGTTCTCGAACTCATCCCGCATGCTGTCGACGGTTTGCTGCAGCGGCGGGATGGAGTAGTCGTCGATGGCAGCCTCGAACTGGTAGCAGAGCTTCTGCAAGTCCAGAATCGCTGAGGCGTCGTCAACAACGGCGAGCTTTACGCGCATGATGGCTCATCGCCTCGAAAAATAGAGCCGGCGGCCCGCTCCCGTTTTCGTTCATGGCTATGGATACACCTTTCCCGGGGTTTTATAAACAGCCTCTGCGCCTTTTCCGGCGTGGGCGTGTCCTTCGACGAGAGGGCTCCGTCGCCGCCTTCTCCTTGACATCCGGGCAGGGGTGAGTTTTCATCCTTGTCATGATCACACTGGAAAAGCATCCTGAGGCGCGCGCGCGCAACATTCGTCGGTGCAAGGACCAGGGCATCCTCCTTCCCACCTTCGCCTTGATGAAAGCCCCCGAAAAGGCACCTCACAGGATTAAGGAAGCCCTCAAGAAGACGGGACTCTGGGACCTGAACCCTTTGAACCTTTTCCGCATCAGCTGGCGAAACGAGCCGGTGGAGACCGGCGGGCTTTTCGGTGAGGTCAATTTTCTGGAGTTTCCCCCCTCTTTGACGGGAGTCCCCGCGCGGATAATCGCGCTGGTCGGGAAGTGGTTCCCCACAGGCGCGCACAAGGTGGGGGCGACCTATGGATGTCTGGCGCCGGCGCTCGTAACGGGCTCATTCGATTCCACCAAGCAAAAGGCGGCATGGCCATCCACGGGCAACTACTGCCGCGGAGGAGCCTTCAACTCGGCACTCCTGGGCTGCCAGTCCATCGCCATCCTCCCGGAAGGGATGAGCAAGGAGCGTTTCCAGTGGCTTTCGGGGATCGCTGGGGAAGTAATCACGACCCCGGGAAGCGAAAGCAACGTGAAGGAGATCTTCGACAAGTGCCATGAGCTTTCCTCCGAGCGCGGGGACGACATCGTCATCTTCAACCAGTTCGAGGAGTTCGGAAACTACCTGTGGCACTACGAAGTCACCGGAGAGGCAATCACGCGCGTAATGGAGCGCGCGCTCGGCCCCACGGATGCGCTTGCAGCTTACGTATCCTCTACCGGTTCAGCGGGCACCATCGCTGCGGGGGACAGCCTGAAGAAAAGGTTCCCTGGGGTAAAGATCGGCGCTGCGGAAGCTTTGCAGTGCCCCACGCTGCTTCGAAACGGTTTCGGGGCGCACAGGATAGAAGGGATCGGAGACAAGCACGTCCCGTGGATCCACAACGTACGCAACCTGGATGCCGTCATCGCAGTGGATGATAACGATTGCATGAACCTCCTCCGGCTGTTCAATGAAAAAGAAGGAAAAGCGTTCGTCGCCTCCCGCGGCGTGCCGGAGAAGCTGATCGACTCCCTCGACCTTCTGGGGATCTCGGGCATGGGAAACCTCCTTGCCTGCATCAAGCTCGCCCGTTATTACGAGTTGTCGGACAAGGACGTAGTGGTCACCATCCTGACCGACTCCATGCAGCTGTACGGCTCCCGCGTGAAGGAGCTTGCCGAGCAACAAGGAGCGCTCGACCGTGCCGCTGCGGTGCGCGCCCATGCCATCAGCCTCGAGGGGCAGCGGTCGGACAATGTGCTCGAGCTCACGTACCCCGAAAGGAAGCGTGTTCATAACCTCAAGTACTACACGTGGGTCGAGCAGCAGGGCAAAGCCGTGCAGGAGTTGAACGCCCAGTGGGATGACCCCGCGTACTGGACGGGGATCCAGGAGCAGGCGCCGCGGATCGACGCGCTCATCGAGGAGTTCAATCACGAGGTCGGACTCTAGCAGATGCCTGTCACCTACACTTGCACGAGCTGCGGGCGCCGGATCACCACCGATGAGGTGATTTACCGCTGCCCCGATTGCGCCGGCGCGAACGTGGGCCCGCTCCAGGGCTTTCAGCGCGGGAACCTTACCGTAGCGTTCGAGCCGTCCGCGCCGTTCATTCACGGCGCGCCCGTGGACCCGCTCGCTTTCCTTCCGCTGACCGTGAGGAACGCGGGAGGCTTTCCGGTCGGCGGGACGCCACTCGTGTTTCCGGGTCGCCTCCGGGAAAAAACCGGCTTCCCCAACCTTTCCCTAAAACTTGACAGCCTCAACCCTTCCGGCTCCCTGAAGGACAGGGCGTCTCTTCTCGTCGCTGAGCAGGCGAAGATCCACGGAGTGGACACCGTCACCCTGGCCTCCACGGGAAATGCGGGTGCATCCATGGCATGCGCGGGCGCCGCCTGCGGGTTCAGCGTGGTATTATTCGTTCCAGGCTCTGCGCCTCGCGCCAAGCTGCTCCAGTCTCTGCTCTATGGAGCTCGTGTGATACCCATCCAAGGAACGTACGACGACGCATTCGCCCTCTCTATCGAGTACACGCGCATTTTCGGAGGGATCAACCGCAACACTGGCTTTAATCCTTTTACCGTGGAAGGAAAAAAGACTGTGTCCATCGAGCTGTACAACCAGCTCGCTTGTCGGATGCCGGACGTGGTGTACGTGCCCGTGGGGGACGGGGTAATCTTCTCCGGCGCTTGCAAGGGTTTTGCGGACCTCGTTCAAGCGGGCCTTGTGGAGAAGATGCCCGTCATGGTCGCGGTGCAGGCCGAAGGCAGCAACGCCATCGCTCTCAGTTGGAGGAAGAAGCGTGAAGTTGTCCTCTCGCACGCCTCCACCATTGCTGATTCCCTGTCCGTTGCTTCCCCTGCCTGCGGCGCAATGGCCCTCGACTGGCTGGCGCGCACGAAAGGCCGGGCGGTCGAGGTGAGTGATGAAGAGATCAGCAGAGCGCAGGCGGAGCTGGGCAGAGAGTCCGGAACATTTGTGGAGCCTTCATCCGCGGCGGCATGGGCGGGGTTCCTGAAAGACCGGGCGAACGTGGACAGGTCCGCGACGGTGGTTGTCCTCCTGACGGGCACCGGGTTCAAGGATACGGGAGCTGCGGAGAGGCTCGTTTCCATGCCCCAGCCTTGTCCGGCGGACCTGGACCACGCCCACCATCTGCTGGAGACCTACTACGCAGCCAGCCAGCGCTCCAAATCCTGATCTGCGCTGATCAACTATCCCACCGGCTGGTGGCAGGCTTATGATCCACGGCTGATCTCTTCCTCGATCCCTTTGACCAGGCGTTGCACATATGTCTCGAGGTTGGGCACGTCGCTTCGAGGGATACGGAAGCCGATTGCCCCTTCATGCCCGCCGCCGTTGTCGATGGAGAACTTCGTCAGAAAGTTTCGAAGGTCGTATTCCTTCCACGTACTGGAACGGCGCAGCCGGAACTGGTAGAGGGAGCTGCGCTCAGGGTTGTCCGCGTACGCTACGAAACCGAGCTTGCCGCTTTCTTCCGCCAGCTTGTCGGCGACCGCGCGGGCAGTGGAGACTACAGTGTCGTCGTCAGTGCCAGAAAACAACGGGGCTGATTCCTTCTCATCCAGTGCCACGAAGGCGATTGACTTGCTAGAGCGCTTGCGCTCCATCATATAGGTGAAGCAACCCGCCTCGTTGTTGGAAAGCCGCTGCAGCTCGCCGAAGAGCTGGTCAGCGGTGAAGAAGTTGGTTTTCTTCGTGGTGCGTCGGGACAGCAGGTCATTGAACATCGTACTGAATACGGCGTAGTACCTTTTCTCCCGGTGCGACTTGAGGTACTGGCCCATGTTCGAGTCCCCGATGATTCCGGTGAGGATTGCCAGCACAAGGTTGCGGGGGAAAAGCTCAGTCACCTGGTGCCGGTTAAGGAGGTCCTGGCGTCCCTGGAGCTTCAGGAGGATGTGCCCCACTAGTTCGCTGGCCGAGGAAGCTTCCGTGACGAGCCGATACCCCTCGTCGGCGAAATAAGCGCTGTCGCCTCCCATATGGTGATCTATTTCGATCCGCAGCACTCCCGGATCCGCGATCGTCGCGCGAAGCCCGGGGCTGGCATCGATCATCTCGGGCTTCGGCGTGTCGCACAGCACAACCGCCTCCACGCCGCTGGGCGCGGGGTCGCCGAACTTGAGAATTGGGATGGAGTTGTAGCGGCAGATCTCCACGAGGTAATGGAACCGTTCGTGCAGCTGCCCGCCGATGTAGAGGAACGCCTCTTTGTAGAACATGCGGAGGATGAGAGCAAAAGAAATCATTGAGGAGAGGCAGTCATCATCCGGACTTTGATGCCCAAGGATGACGAAGCGCTTCTTGTCCTCAAGGGCCTGGATGATATTGGCGATGATCAGGTTCTTCTGGCGGATCCCATGGATCGGCGTCTTGGGCCCGCCCCGGCGCGGCGCTGAAGCACAGACCGCCCTGTTGCGCCCTCCCTCCTTGGCCCTGTACAAGGCTGCGTCGGCAGCGGCCTTCAGTGTGACGAGGTCCGTGGCATGCTCAGGGAAGGAGGCCACGCCCATGCTGGAGGTGACCTGCTGCGTAACGCGGTCCTTGGCGTCCTTCAGGATGTCGAGTCGGGCCACCTCCATGCACACCTGGCTCATGAGCGTACAGGCTTCCGCCGAGCCGGTGTGCAGCATTATGATGACGAACTCGTCCCCGCCGTAGCGGGCTATGATCCCTTTATCCTTGAGTACGGTGCGGAATATAGCGGACGCGGACCGAATGGTTTCGTCACCCTTCTGGTTGCCATACCGCTCGTTAATCTCCCGAAAGTGGTCGAGGTCGACCATGACCAGGGAAAGTGGCGCCCCCTTTTCCCCGGCTTCCGCCAGATAGCCGCCCAGGGAGTCCTCAAGGAAACGCCTGTTGTAGACGCCAGTGAGCTCGTCGGTGATTGCCCGCTTGCGGGCGCTTTCCCCCCAGAGCACCATCTCAGAGACGAACTGGCTGGTGTCCCGTAGGCGCTGCGTAGTCACATTGAGCATCCGGTACATGAGCTTCAGGGCGATGCGAGGCTGCTGGGAGATTATGTGGGAGAACGCGTCCTTGGAAAGGCTAAAGACCAAACTCCGCGTAACGGCCCGGCAGGTTGCCGAGCGGGGGGCGTTGTCGAAAATGGACATCTCCCCGAAAAAATCGCCGGGGGAGAATTGCGCTATCTGCTGCTCGGCGCCATCCGGGACGCTGATGGTGATGGCGACTTTGCCCTCGGCGAGGATGTACAGCTCCTTGCCCGCCTCTCCCTCGCGGAAAAGGGTCTGCCCCTCCGCCAGCTCGACCGAGGCAAGATGCGCGGTCACGCGCTCAACGTCGCCATGGGAAAGAAGGGAAAACACGCCAACCCGTTCCAGGAAAGAGGGAGCAGTGGCTTCTGTCAAGGGTTCTCTCCCAGCACGCGGTTGCCCCCGTCCCCCCGGGCCTTCATCATGCGCTGGAAACCCGTTCCGACGAGGCTCTTGGCGTCAGCAGCGGAGTCCGGCCATGTACACGTGCCGACGCTCGCGGGAAGCGACGTCACGGCCCCTCCCGTGATCTGGGCCACGTCGATCCTTCCAACGGCCGTACGGACGCATTCCGCGATCCGGGCCGCATCAGGAACGTTGCGTCCCGGAAGCACTGCGCAGTATTCGTCCCCCCGGTAGCGCACGCCGAGGTCTCCCTCTATCAGGCAGGATTTTAGAGCTTCGGCGATTAGGACGAGCGTCCTGTCTCCAGCGTCGTGGCCGCAGGTGTCGTTGATGGTCTTGAAGTTGTCCGGTTTCACCACGAGAAGGCTCACCGGGCGCCCGGCGGCCAGGAGCCGGGGCAGCTCCTCCTCCAGGAACGCCCTGTTGTACAGTCCGCTGAGCTTGTCCCGCAGGAGCTGCCGTTTCAGCTCCTCGATCCAAGGCGCTTTTTCCGAGACCAGCTTGTCGATGGCACGGATGCGGCCCGCGATCTCCCCCAAGAGCTTGCGAAGGATCCGCGCAAAGACGAGCGGGTGCTTTTCCAGCAACTCCTGGAACGGTACCACGTCAGGAAACACGAGCAGCGTCGTGGGCTCTTCCGCGATTGCCGACGCGCTGCGCGGAGCCATGTCCAGGAGATCCATCTCCCCGAACACCTCGCCGGCCACAAATCGCGCAATGTCCTGCGCCTCGCCGCCGCCTTCGACCAGCCGGCGTATCACCACCGAACCGTTCTTGATCAGGTACAGCTCCTGGCGGTGACTTCCCTCGGGAAAAATCTGCTCCCCCTGCGCAAAGGACCGGTATCCGCTGTAGCGGGAAATGGTGCGCAGCTCAGCCTCGACGAGCTGTGAAAACAACCCCGCCCTGCTGAGCAGAGCCAACTTTCCCGTTCGTTTCTTTGCTTCAGCGCTCATCGCTTGTGATGGAAAATACCCTGAAGCGC
>Ga0326727_10020748_pt1 | contig 12995 bp, 12 predicted proteins | sample MB2enrmetagenome_FD_207643 | JGI IMG/M metagenome (GOLD analysis project Ga0326727, IMG submission 207643) | Lab enriched peat soil microbial communities from McLean, Ithaca, NY, United States - MB29MY | ecosystem: Environmental > Terrestrial > Soil > Wetlands > Peat | place: USA: New York...
GCGCGTTGCTCTCCGGAGTTCTAGCCCTCGTCCGCATCAAGGTCATCAATCACCTCTTCGGCGCGGGCATGGAGCAGGACGCTTATCAGGCCGCCTTCACCCTCCCCGACCTCATCAACTACTTCCTCATCGGTGGTGCAGCCTCCATCTCCGTCATCACCATCCTCAATCGTTATCGCGAGGCTGGCGACGAGGAAGGCGGCGACCGCGCTCTCTCCGTCATCCTCAACACCATGATGATCGCCCTCGCCGTGGGTCTCCTCTTCGGCGAGTTGATTGCTCCCCAATATGTCTGGCTCTTCTTCACCGGATACCGTCGCGACCCCGTCGGAGCTGCGATGTGCGTCGCGCTCACCCGGCTGCTGCTGCCCGCGCAACTCTTCTTTTTCATCGGCAGCGTTATGAGCTCGCGCCTACAGGTGCGCAAGATATTCCTCTACCAGGCCTGCACCCCTGTGATCTACAACGCCGGAATCATCCTCGGCGCTCTGCTGCTGCATCACCGGCTGGGTATCTACTCCCTCGCCTGGGGCGTGCTCGGCGGAGTCATCGTCGGCTCAGCCCTGCTCAACTCACTCGGCGCGTTCCGCACCGGCCTGCGCTACCACCCCATCGTCGGTTTCCGCAATCCCGCATTTCTGGAGTGGCTCAAGCTCTCCCTGCCGCTCATGATCGGTGTCTCCCTGGTCATGTTCGACGGAATCTTCCTCAAGTTCTTCGCCTCCGCCCAGGTCGGCGGCATCACCCTCATCACCAACGCCAAGAGCCTCTTCAGCGCCCCCTTCAACATCATCGGTCCCGCCGCCGGAGCCGCCTCGCTGCCCTTCTTCGCCTCGCTCTTTCAGCAGGGCCGCGCCCACGACTTCTCCGCCTCGGTCGCGCGCGCAGTCTCCCGTCTCTTCGCCGTCGGAATGATCGTCTCCGCCTGGATGATCGCCCTCGCACCCTGGCTCATGGACCTCTTCCGCGGCGGCCGTTTCAATCGCTCCGACGCCACCGCCATCGCCCACCTCTTCAGCATCCTGGCCGTCACTCTGGCTCTCTGGGCGGTGCAGGGAATCTACGCCCGCGCCTTCTACGCCGCCAGCGACACCAAGACCCCCATGATAACCGGGACTCTCATCACCATCCTCTCGGTTCCCATGTACTGGGGCCTCTTCCACCTGCACGGCCTCATCGGCCTCGCCATCGCCTCCGACATCGGCATCTTTATCCAGACCGCGTCGCTCACCATCCTGCTGCATCGCAAGCGCCTGGTCTCATTTACCCACCTTGAGTTTGGCGAACTTGCCCGCGCACTCATGGCCGCGCTCGTCGCCTACGCCGCAACCGCCGCCGCCGCGCACTTCCTTCCGCCGGTATCCACCCACGCGAAAGACATCCTCACCATCGCGATTGCATCGCTTGCCTGGCTGGCTGCCGCAGCGCTCACCCTCTACGCTACCGGCTCCAAACTCCCCCAGCAAATTCTCCGCCGCCGCTAGCCGAAATCAAGCACCCCTGTGAACAGGCACCTCAACACGTAGATAACATACGCTGCTACCCACGCCAAACTCAGGTAAAAATTCACCCGCGACCTGTGGCTCCCCTTGAAAGACGGAACGGACGCAATCATTGCGAAGAAAATAGCAATTGTGGAGAAGAATAGCCAGATAAAGTCGCTCCTGAATCCATACGTGTGGTGGGGATTGAATAACCGATCAGCAACTCCAGGACCGTTCGCAGAACCTTCAAACCAGGGCAGGAATGAAAGCGCGAAGCGAGCAAAATTAAAACCTATGACGATCCGTAGAATAACGGTGACGACCCCCGCGGCTTTACCTTCCGGCAATAACGAGTTTTTAAACATCGTCTCTCCTCGCCTGCCTACCCCTTCGCATCCTGGTACTCTTCGTGCCACGCTGTCTGGATCGCCTCCAGTATCGCTTCGTTTGACTTTGCCGGGTCGCCCACAAAATTCGGCAACTGCACTACCCACTTATGCAGATCGGTGAAGCGCACCGAGTAGGGATCGGTATCCGGAAACATCTCCTGCAACTGAATCCCAATCTCCTCCGCATCCGTCCAGTCCAGTTCGCGCGCCATGTCAATCACCTCTTACCCAACTGAAGTTGACCTTGCTCTTGATCGGTTCCATCGCTGCAGATTGGCGTTAAGCCTTCTCTCTATCGCTCGCCGGTTGCTAGCTCCCCGGCCCATGCGCCGGTTTGCCCTCCTGCACGTAGTTGCGGTTCCACTTGGGAATCTCGACCACATACGTTCCCGGTCGCTCGATCACCGCCTGGCAGCCCAGCCGCGAGTTCAACTCGATCCCCGCCGCCGTCTCCAACCGGTCCAGCTCCATGTCTTCGGCCTCGCTGATCCCCTCCGCCCCCTGCTTCACATGCAGGTGGCAGGTGGTGCAGGCGCAAACACCGCCGCATGCGTGGTCGAGGAATATCCCGTAGTTCACTGCCACGTCCAGGAACGACATCGGCTGGCCGTGGCCCTCATACGGCAGCGTGTCGAAGGCAAACTCCACCGTCCTGCCCTCGGGCAGAAACGTCACCCGCACCATCCCCTCGGCAGGCGGCTTGGAAAGATCGACTTCAGGCAAATCGGCAACGCGATCGGACATAGGAACCTCATTCTAAACTTTGCTGTGACTGCCGGCAGCCTGTTCATCAGCCACAGAATCCTCTTCGAACTCGGCTTTGGCGAAGGCATGCGGCGCGGTGGGCGCAGTACCCAGACCCTCACCCGCCGCCTCCATGGTCTGGCCCTTCATCACGCTCATCACTTCCGAGTCCATCATCAGTTCGGCGAAGCGGCGTGTGGCCTTGTCAAGCTGCTCGATGCTCTTGCGGATCAACCTGTAATCGTCGCCCTCGGCCGCGGTGGTCACCTCGCCGACACAGACTGCGATCAGAGCCAGTTCGTCTGGCGTCAGTTGCTTCCATGCCGCGTGGCCGATGCCTTTTTCCACCGCGACCAGGATTGTCTCGGCCTCGTTCCTGGCCTCGATGAGTTGGCGTGCATCCAGATCCTCCTCGGCATGGTCGAACGACGCCAGGATCATCGTCTCCACCTGCTCGTCGGTTAGCCCGTAGGTCGGCTTCACCTCGATCTCGGCCAGCTTGCCGCTGCGCTGCTCGCGCGCGCTCACGTGTAGTATGCCGTTGGCGTCGATCAGGAACTTCACCTCGATGCGCGCCAGCCCGGCGACCATCGGCGGAATGCCCTTCAGATCGAAGCGCGCCAGGCTGCGGCAGTCCTTGGCCAGCTCGCGCTCGCCCTGCACCACGTGGATTGCCACATTGGTCTGCCCGTCCACGCCGGTGGTGAAATGCTGCGTCGCGCTGGCTGGGATCGTCGAGTTGCGCTCGATGATCCGTGCGACGACTCCGCCAAGAGCTTCGATGCCGAGGGAGAGCGGCGTCACGTCCAGCAGCAGCAGGTCGTCCAGCGCCGTGCCGGCGTTCGCTCCGGCTAGAATCTGCGCCTGCACCGCCGCGCCCAGCGCGACGACTTCGTCCGGATTCAGCTCGGTGTGCGGCTTCTTGCCCCGCGCGCTCAGGCTGAACAACTGATCGACCAGGGCACGCACCGCTGGAATGCGCGTCGATCCGCCCACCAGCACCACCTCGTCGATCTGCTCGGCCGTGAGGTGAGCGTCCTTCAGCGCCTGGATGCAGGGCCGGGCCGTGCGCAAAATCGTCTGCGCAATCAACTGTTCGAACTGCGCGCGCGTGATCTTGCGCGTGTAATGTTTGCCATTGGGCAGCGTTACATCGAGCTTCGTCTCATCGGCTTCGGAGAGAGCGATCTTCGCCTCAATCACGGCTTTGCGCACCTCCTGTACCAGTTCGCCACTGGGCACCGCATCTCGGTCGAGGTTCAGGTCCTCATCGCCCGCAATGTCGTCCAGCGCAATCGCGATCAGCAGGTTGTCGATGTCGTCGCCGCCCAGATGCGTGTCGCCACCGGTCGAGATCACCTCGAAAATTCCCTCATGCAGCTTCAGAATGGAGATGTCGAATGTTCCGCCGCCGAAGTCATACACCGCAATCAACCCGTCGCGCTTCTTGTCCAGTCCGTAGGCCAGCGCCGCCGCTGTCGGCTCGTTCACCAGGCGCAGCACATCGAGCCCCGCAATCCGCCCCGCATCCTTGGTCGCCTGCCGCTGCGCGTCGTTGAAGTAGGCGGGAACCGTAATCACCGCCCTGGTCACCGGCGCGCCGAAGAAACGCTCCGCGTTCTTCTTCAACTGCAGCAGAATGTAAGCCGAGATCTCCGGCGGTGTTAGTTGCAGCCCGCCCACCTCCAGCTTTAGAACGTCGCCCGGCTGCAACCCTTCCACCAGCTTGAAGGGGAAGAGCTTCAACTCCTCCTGCACGTCCTCGACGCCGCGCCCCATCAGCCGCTTGGCAGAGTAGACCACGCTCGACGCATCCTTCAACAGCGTGGCCCGCGCCCCGTTGCCCACCACAAAGCCATGCTGATCGGCATCGAAGGCAACCACCGATGGCACCAACCTGTCACCATCCTCGCCGGGAATGATCGTCGGCTGATCGCCCTGCATGAACGCAACCAGCGAGTTGGTGGTGCCGAGGTCGATGCCAACCACCCGCGACGCGGCCTTCAATTCGCCCTGCGATGGAGTTGCTTCCGCCATTCCGTCCTGTTGCCTCAAATCTCTCTGCGTTTCCGCCGAGTGCCGTCATTGATTGGATGTGATCCAGAGGTAGCCGATTCCGCGCCAGCTTCCATTGTCTATTGTCCTACAGACGGCCCATCGGCACAGATGCGCGTTCGCAGGCAGCGTCTTGTGTGTGCGACAGGGACCATCTACGAACCACAAGCCGGTGAAGGCAAATTGTGATCAGCTGAGTTTAGTAGCTGAGGAACTCCTGCGAGCCGCGGCGCAGACGGACTCCAGCCACGCCAAAGACCAAGGCCAGCACGAAGAGTACAGCGTTCCAGTAGAACATCGGACGCACCCAGCCGGGCGAGTAGGTGAGGTCCTGCCCGCTCCACAGAGTAACCAGCGTAGCCACGATAAGGCACTGGAAGCAAAGTACCAAGAAGAGTTGGCCGCGGCGCCGCCGGCGGTCGAGCGCCTCCACCTGCTGCGGAGTCAGCGTGCGTTCCTCGATGGGGATTAGGTTGTTGGCCAAGGCTTGCCTCCCGCGTCTGCTAGCTTATGGGAATTAGATCGCAAACCGCGGCGCGAAGATGCAGGCCTTGACCGGAAATCTACAGAAACGCGACAGACTGGATTCCAGCCACTTCAAAGCGCTTGCGGCAGCGGATGTTCTTGCATCCCACCAGGTCGTCGGTGCGCACCATGTAGCTCTGCGCCTTGGCAAAGCGGGCGCGGTCGCGCTCATCGGCGCCGCGCGGGACCTGCGCCTTCTTGCGCCGGACAAGCCATCCAATCTGGTACTCGCCCGGCTGACCGCAGTGCGGACAGGTCATCGTATGGGTTCGCTGCTCGGGTTTTTCGTCGAAAAAGTCGCGTTCTTCCATACTGGGTCCCCTCCTGGATTGGCCGCCTGTGGGTTCGGCGCGCCAATCCTGGACGTACTGCTGCGTAAAAAGTATTGCATAATCGTGGCTGCGGCGCAGCGAAGCATTTTACGCAGGGAATTGAGGATCGGACGGATGGGTAAGTCCAAGAAGCGGGTCTTCTCGGTGGTTAAGGCAGTCAAGCAGAACGCGCGGGATCGTGTCGGCCCGGTGCCTCCGGAGCGCATAATTCCCGACCCAAAGCAGAAGGCCGCTGCCAAGCCAAAGCACAAGAAAACCCTGGCCGATCTGCTGAGCAGCGGCTCCGACGGCGACGAAGGGTGACACTCGCCGCGATTCTGTAAACTGGACAGATGAACCAGCAGGAATTCGTCCTGATCCTCTTCCAGGTGGTGGTATTGGTGCTTGCCTTCTCGGTGCATGAGAGCGCGCACGCCTATGCGGCCATGCGCCTGGGCGACCCGACTGCCTACATGCTAGGGCGCGTCACGCTCAATCCGATGAAGCACCTCGACCCGCTGGGCTCGGTGCTGATTCCGCTGGTTTCGCTGGTCTATGGCGGATGGCTGATCGGCTGGGCCAAACCTTGCCCGGTGACCACGCGCAACTTCCGCCACCTGCGCCGCGACGACATTCTGGTCTCCATGGCCGGGCCGGCTAGCAACCTCGCCATGGCCACCATCGCGCTTGTACTGTTGATCGTCTTCAAGCACGCTGTGCCAGCAGGTTTGCTTACCATCGCTGCGGCGATGGCCACGGCGAATCACCTCGCCGTGGATGTCGGCTCGTTTCCGCTCTTTCCCGTGGCGATGCTGCTCTACTACGGCGTGCTGATCAACCTGCTGCTGCTTGTCTTCAACCTGATCCCCATCCCGCCGCTGGAAGGCAGCCACGTTCTGCGCCACTTTCTGCCCTACCGCGTGGAGCAGGTGTACAACCGGATCGGGATGTACGGCCTCATCGTCCTGTTGCTCTTTGGCGGACACTGGATTGCGAGCTTCTATTATCCGCTGATGGGTGTCTACGACCGGCTGCTGCTCTCGCTGTAGACCAGCCGCATCCTGTACGCTTTGGATTGGGAAAATTATGAGCGAAGAGTCGAAACAACCGGCGCCAAAGAGAGTCTTGAGCGGCATGCGCCCCACAGGCAAGCTGCACCTGGGGAACTACATGGGCGCGCTGAAGAACTGGGTGGAGCTGCAAAACGCAACCCACGCCGACGGCTCGCCGAAGTACGAGTGCTACTTTTTCATCGCGGACTACCATGCGCTCACCACCGACTACGCAGACACCAGCGGGCTCAAGGAGAACGTGCGCGAGGTCGCCCTGGACTTTCTGGCCGCTGGACTCGATCCCAGGTGCTGCACCATCTTTGTGCAAAGCGAAGTCCCAGCGCACGCCGAGCTGGCCCTGCTGCTGGGAATGATTACGCCGCTGAGTTGGCTGGAGCGCGTGCCCAGCTACAAGGACCAGCAGGAGCAGCTCAAGGAGAAGGACCTCGCCACCTTCGGCTTTCTCGGCTATCCGCTGCTGATGAGCGCCGACATCCTGGTCTATCAGGCGGACTTCGTTCCCGTCGGACAGGACCAGGCCGCGCATGTGGAGATCACGCGGGAGATCGCAAGAAGGTTCAACTTTATATATGGCACGAAGGGTTCGCACTCTGTAACACCTTTCAACTACTTAGTTGAGACGAGGGGGCTTGAGTTAGCTCAGGAACTCCGCCCAAAGGGAGTATCTCTTGTCTCAAGAACAATAAGTCAAAAAGATATGGCAGCGGCGAGTAGCCCCGAAGAGATTGAAAATACCAATGAAATACTGCCCGAGCCGAAAGTGCTGCTGACGCCATCGCCCAAGCTACCGGGAACGGATGGGCGGAAGATGTCCAAGAGCTATGGGAACACGATCCTGCTCAGTGATCCGGAGCTGGAGGTGCGCGCCAAGCTGAAGACGATGGTGACCGATCCGGCGCGCATCCGGCGGACGGACAAAGGCAATCCGGACGTATGTCCCGTCTTTGATCTGCACAAGGTCTTTTCGACAGATGAAAAGCAGACCGAAGTACGCATGGGCTGCACCTCCGCAGGCATCGGCTGCATCCAGTGCAAAGGATGGCTGGCCGATGCAGTCGTGAAGGAACTCGCTCCCATCCAGCAGCGGCGGCAACACTTCGAGGCGCATCCTGAAGAAGTTGCTAAGATACTCGACCAGGGCGCGGTGCGGGCCAACGCGCGCGCCGAGCAGACGATGCAGCAGGTGCGCGCTGCCGTGAGGCTGGGATAGCGATGGCGGAGAAGACTCAGAGCGACGAAATCACGGCCGAGAAAACCACAGTCGAAGTGGAAGCTGGCTTGGACTCTGCTTTGTCTGCGCCTGCTGACGAGACGATTGCTCCGCTGCCCGAGCCATTTGCGCTACAGCCTGTGCCGGTGCTGCGCGAGGATGAAACGAAGCGTAATGACGCGGCTGCGAAACAGGCGGAGGTCTCGCAATCGCCTTTCTCCGTGACGGTAGGCCAGGTATACGACGGCCCGCTGGACCTACTGCTGGATCTCATCCGCAAGCAGAACATCGACATATACGACATTCCAATCGCCCTGATTACGGCCCAGTTTCTGGACTATTGCCACCAGTTGCAGCAGACCGACGTGGACGCGGCGGGCGAGTTCATCTATACCGCCTCGCTGCTGATCCACATCAAGTCGAAGATGCTACTTCCGCGCGATCCGTCGGATGTTACCGGCGCGGACGCCGAAGACCCGCGGCGCGAGTTGGTAGAGCGGCTGCTGGAGCACGAGCGATTCAAGGCCGCCGCGCAGATGCTGATGCAGAAGCATCAGATCGAAGAGGCAACCTGGTCGAACCCTGGCATGCGAGATTTTTTGCGCGAGCAGGAGGGCAGCGAGAACGCGGGAGACGACCAGGAGATTGCCGCCGACACGGTGGACCTGGTGCGCGTCTTTCAGCAGGTGCTGGAGCGGCTGCGCAAACGGCCCGTGATGGACGTGAACGAGGATTCGGTCACCGTGGCGCAGATGATCGAGTATGTGAAGCGGCGGCTGATGATGGAGGACCGGCCAGTGAGCCTGCGCCGGTTGCTGCACGGCACTCATTCGCAACGGGGGCTGATCTGCCTTTTTCTGGCAATGCTGGAGTTGGTGCGGTTACAGGCCGTGCTGCTGCACCAGCCGCGCCAGTTGGGCGACATCCTGATCAAGAAGACGGATGGCTTCGACCAGGTGTTTGCCGAACAGGTGCCGCCACGCGACGACTGGCGGTAACGATGTTGCGCGATATTCGCTTTTCATAGTGCGATATTCGCTCTTCGTGCCCTGTTGTCCACAGATCGCCTACGTCTCTTGTTTACCCCATAAACAATTGATTAATATGTGGATTACCTAGAAAATTCAGTCGCGTTTGGGGCAGCATTCGATTGCCGGACAATCGAATCTTTCATGGAAATGTAACATTTCTACCCTGTGAATGACGTAGCCTTAATTACGGTTCAGCAATTCAAGTTAGGTGATCCATGGCCACGCCAGCCACGCTGCCCCAGCCCTCCATCCTCGAAGAAAAGATACTCGCAGACAATCTGAAGAAGTCGTCCACCGGAAAGATCGGCGTGGGTGTGTTTGCGCTGATTCTGGCGGGTGGCCTGACCTATATTGCGGCGCAGGTTTGGGGAGACCTGTCGGTCGTCCATACGGTCAGCTTTTTTCCCTACATGCTGCTTGGGCTGGCGCTGCTGATTGCGCTTGGCTTCGAGTTTGTCAACGGGTTTCACGATACGGCCAATGCAGTGGCAACCGTGATCTATACCCACTCGCTGGAGCCGCATGTTGCCGTGGTGTACTCGGGCATTCTGAACTTCATCGGAGTACTGCTGAGTTCGGGCACGGTGGCATGGGCGATCGTCTCGCTGCTGCCGGTGGAGCTGATTCTGAAGGGAAATTCCGGTTCTGGCTTCGCCATGGTCTTTGCCCTGCTGGTGGCGGCGATCCTGTGGAACCTGGGGACCTGGTACCGCGGGCTGCCGGTATCCAGTTCTCATACCATGATCGGTTCGATCCTGGGCGTGGGGCTGGCGTACCAGTTGATGCAGGGGACCTCGGGGACCTCGGGTGTGGACTGGGAGCAGGTGAAGAAGGTGATCGCGGCGCTGTGCGTCTCGCCGGTGGTGGGGTTTGTGGCGGCAGGCGCGGTGTTTCTTCTGTTCAAGCTGGTGGCCAAGGACCCGCGGTTGTATCAGGCCCCCAAGGGCTCCGAACCGCCACCGTTCTACATCAGGTGCCTGATGATTCTGATGTGCGGCGGCGTGAGCTACGCGCACGGCTCCAACGACGGACAGAAGGGCATGGGGCTGATGATGCTGATCCTGGTGGGCACCGTGCCCACCGCCTACGCGCTGAACCACACCATGGGTGCCAGCCAGGTGCAGGAGTTCGCCGTGGTCTCCACCCAGGTGGCCGGAGCGCTGGACCATTATGTGCAGCCGGGAACCGTGGTGCAGAACGCAGCGCCAGAACTGGAAAAATTTGTCAGCACCAAGAAGTACGATCCTGGAGTGCCCCTGGCGCTACAGCAGATGGTGTTCGAAATCCGCAATGAGACCATGCACTACGGATCGCTGCAGGACGTGCCGCAGGGCATGCAGGCTAATGTGCGCAATCAGATGTACTTGACCAGCGAGACGCTGCGCCTGATGGCCAAGAACGGCGGACCGCGGATATCGGCCTCGGACGCGAAGATTGTTGCTAACTACACGGGCTTTCTGAACAAGTCGACCAAGTTCATTCCCACCTGGGTGAAGGTTGCGGTGGCTCTGGCGCTGGGGTTGGGCACCATGATCGGCTGGAAGCGCATTGTGGTCACCGTGGGGGAGAAGATCGGCAAGGCGCGCATGACCTATGCACAGGGTGCTTCGGCGCAACTGGTTGCCATGGTGACGATCCTGGCGGCGGGCACATTCGGCCTTCCTGTGTCGACTACGCATGTGTTGAGTTCGAGCGTGGCGGGGACCATGACGGCCAACCGAAGCGGCTTGCAGAGGACGACGATCCGCAACATTACGTCTGCGTGGGTCTTCACCCTGCCTGCGGCGGCGCTGCTCTCCGGCCTGCTGTTCTGGCTCTTCAACTCGCTGGCGAGGTAATCCACTCCAAGGCAACACACCAAACCAAAAAGAAGCAGCGGAACGCACTCACTGTGCGTGATCTTTCATGTTCTTGTAACACTCCTTTCTCATTTGGCAGATAGCTTGGCTCAGGGCCAGCCAATCCATTCCAACTCCAGCCAGGTGAACTATGGGCACTGCAACTCTGCCGGAACCCTCTCTCCTTGAAGAAAAACTGAAGAAATCTTCCCCCGGCAAAACTGGCATGCTTGTCTTTGCGCTGATTCTGTTGGGCGGCCTGGGCTATATTACATCGCAGCTTTGGGGCGATCTCTCGCTGGTTCATAACCCGAGTATCTTTCCCTATCTGCTGCTTGGACTGGCGCTGCTGATTGCGCTTGGCTTCGAGTTTGTGAACGGATTTCACGATACGGCGAACGCGGTGGCGACGGTGATCTATACCCACTCGCTGGAACCGCATGTAGCAGTGGTGTACTCGGGCATTCTGAACTTCATCGGGGTGCTGCTGAGCTCTGGCACGGTTGCCTTCGCAATCATCTCCCTGCTGCCGGTTGAGTTGATTCTGAAAGTGAGCCGGGGATCTGGCTTTGCGATGGTCTTCGCCCTGCTGGTGGCCGCGATTCTGTGGAACCTGGCGACCTGGTACAAGGGACTTCCGGCGTCGAGTTCGCACACCATGATCGGATCGATTCTGGGCGTGGGCGTGGCCAACCAGTTGATGCAGGGTAATTCGGGCACGGCGGGTGTGGACTGGGAGCAGGTAAAGAAGGTCTTCAGTGCGCTGCTGGTCTCTCCGCTGGTGGGTTTTTTCGCGGCAGCGGTGATCTTCCTGCTGTTCAAGCTGCTGGCGCGCGACCCGCGCCTGTATAAAGCCCCGGAGGGAACGGCGCCTCCGCCAATCTGGATCCGCTGTCTGCTGATTCTCACCTGCGGCGGCGTGAGCTATGCGCACGGGTCGAACGACGGGCAGAAAGGCATGGGACTGATCATGCTGATCCTGGTGGGCACAGTGCCCACGGCCTACGCGCTAAACCACGCGGTGACCCAGAAGGACATCGATAAGTTCATGGCGTCCTCGACCCAGATGGTGGCGACGCTGGACAAGTATGTCGATAAGAACGCGGTAATGCAGGATGAAGAGCCGGAGCTGGAGAACTTTGTCAGCACCAAGAAGTACGAGCCCGCCGTGATGCTGGCACTGCGCCAGATGGTGGTGGATATCCGCAATGAGGTGACGCTGTACGGTTCTCTCAAGGCAGTGCCGCAGGAGATGCAGGCGAACGTGCGCAACCAGATGTACCTGGCCAGCGAGACCATGCGGTTGATGGGGAAGAATGGACCCAAGATGACGGCGGCGGACGCGAAGGCGCTGACTGCCTACAAGGCCCAACTGGACGGCTCGACCAAGTTCATCCCCACCTGGGTGAAGGTTGCGGTGGCCCTGGCGCTGGGACTGGGGACGATGATCGGCTGGAAGCGGATCGTGGTCACCGTGGGCGAGAAGATCGGCAAGACCCACCTGACCTACGCGCAGGGCGCATCGGCGGAGCTGGTGGCAATGGCGACCATCCTTGCCGCAGACAGATTCGGCCTGCCGGTTTCCACAACCCATGTGCTGAGCTCGGGCGTGGCGGGAACGATGGCGGCAAACCGGAGCGGCTTGCAAGTGTCCACCATTCGCAATATCGCGGCGGCGTGGGTGTTCACCCTGCCCGCGGCGGCGCTGCTCTCCGGCCTGCTGTTCTGGCTCTTCAACTCGATCTCTCACTAGCAATTACGCCTCCCCCTGAGACGGCCTGCTAACCGGCGGGCCGTTTACTTTGTGGGGTTAACTCCCCGTGCGGTCGTGCGGGTTGATATGCTTATCTCTGACACTAACCATGAGCCTGAAAGCTAAGATCGAAGCTGTTATCTATGCATCCGAAGAACCGGTGACGCTGGCGCAACTGGTGGGCCTGCTGGGCGATGAGGCGCAGGCGGAGCTGGACAGCGCGGTCTCGACCCAGCAGAGGCTGTCGCTGGACGAGACGGAGGGCGAACCGGAGGCTACCTCTGTTTCGGGGCAGGAGTTCGACCCGGCACATGCAGAGCCTGTCGCGGAGTCTGACTCTGCGGCCACGCCCGATTCTGCCGAACTGCCGGACACTCCGGACGAGGGCGAGATCAGCGGCCTTCTCCCAGCAGAGCCGCAACCTGCCGAACAAACGGATTCGGCTGCGGATGCGGAGGCAACTGCTGCCGCGGCGCGTGCGGAACGGGCGCACATGGCCCGGCTGCGCGCACACTTTCGAGTGCTGCTGGACCAGTTGATCTCCGAGTACGCAACCCCTGACCGTGGGTTGGAGATTCGAGA
>Ga0326727_10020749_pt1 | contig 12995 bp, 11 predicted proteins | sample MB2enrmetagenome_FD_207643 | JGI IMG/M metagenome (GOLD analysis project Ga0326727, IMG submission 207643) | Lab enriched peat soil microbial communities from McLean, Ithaca, NY, United States - MB29MY | ecosystem: Environmental > Terrestrial > Soil > Wetlands > Peat | place: USA: New York...
GGATTTTGGGGGCCTATTGCCCTAGCGTTGTTCACGGGTGCGAGTCCCCAGTTAAGAATTGTCCTCTGGCGGAAGCTCTGAAAAGCGGCCGTGCTGCCGAAAGGGAGGTGTTCGATTCGAAATCGGGAAGATGGCTGAATGCGGCCGTTTATCCCACCAACGTGTTTGCTGATAACGGCGACCCCATATATTTACACTTCGCCCGCGATGTCACCGAATTCAAAAAGACTGCGCATGAGCTTTCTCAGACATTAGAACACCAGTGGGCCATGTCCAATATGTTGCAGAAAATGCAGTCCTGCCATGAACGCAGTGAAATCATCCGGGTGCTTCTCGACCAGGTCCTTTGCCTTTCCTGGTTGGGCATGTCGGCAAAAGCGGTCGGCTTTCTAAAAACTGATAATGGATTGGAAATGGTGGTTCAAAGAAACCTCGATCCCGTAATGATTGAGCAATGTCACCGTTTGGCAGTTGGCGAGTGCTGTTGCGGGAAAGTGGCGGAGACAGGACGTGTCCGGGTATGTGTCAATTCCAGCGACAATCACACGAAATGCGCCGCACTAAGTGACCACCAACATATAGTTCTGCCCATAATTCACGAAGCCAGTTTGCTCGGGGTCTATGCTTTGTATATATACAACCTCGACAGACTGGACAATCCCCGGCTTAAATTCCTTGAATCGGCAGCAGATATAGCAGCTGCTGCACTTGCGAGGGAACAAGCTCGCGAAAAGGCAAAACTGATTCAGGGAATGTATGTATCTCAACTCATCTCTTCTCAGGAGGATGAGCGCAAGAGCGTTGCTCAGGAGTTACAGGAGCATGTCTGCCAGTCCTTATCTGCCCTCCTATTGGAGACGCAGGTGCGGTCAAATGAAGACCGGACCATAAATCACATTCGTGAGCAATATGAAGGTCAAATCAGGGATTTAATCGACGAAGTGCGATTAATTGCCGGGAAATTGCGCCCGACCGTTTTAGACGATTTTGGATTTGAGTCGGCTCTGTCACGCCTCATAAAGGAATTGAGAGAGCATGCGCAATTGGAGATCGACTATCAGTTCATCACTTCGCCCATTTGGGCAGGACGGCGTTTGCCGGGGTCCATCGAGGTCGGCCTTTATCGGGTTGCTGTCGATGCGCTGAATAACGTGATCTCACATGCTTCGGCGTCTCGGCTCAGCGTGATGGTCATCCTGCAGAGGTCAAGGCTAATGATGCTAATCGAGGATAATGGCTGTGGTTTTGATTATGCGGCTGTTCGCCAAAACATCAAGGGTAGCATGGGGCTTATTGCTATTGAAGAGAGGGTAACCTCATTAGGGGGAACCCTTGATATCGAATCCAAGCCACAAGAGGGCACAACAGTCCGAATTTCGATCGACGTAGATGTGCAGGCGAGTCAATTGGCTCTGAATAAAATGGAATTTTCACATTAAATTGGGTTCCCAAATGAATAGGAAGGAATTATCGCAGGTTCGACGTCATTTAGGAAGAACGCAGATGGAGATGGCCCAGCTGCTAGGCGTTTCTGTTAAGGGCATCCAGAGCTTCGAACAAGGCTGGCGGGGAATTCCAGCTGCTACTGAGCGTGAGTTGTTGATGCTTCTGGGACTGAAGAAGGCCTTGGTTAGCAGAAAGCGGCCGTGCTGGTCGATTAAGGGATGTTCGGAGGAGAACAGGCGCATGTGTCCAGTATGGGAGTTTGGCGCTGGAAATATCTGTTGGCTCTTCAATGGAACGCGGTGTCGAGGCAAAGCCGACAGCTGGGCGCAAAAGACGAAGAGGTGCCGAAAGTGTGAAGTATTCCAATCTACTTTTGATTTAGATGACAGAGGGGGATTTGTTCTCCGATCCAATGCCAAGACTGTCTGTTCATCAGGAGAGCGGCAATAGTATTTCGACAAAGTTGGAGGCCGCGCACCCGCTGGCAACGGATCGATTGGCTTTGTCGAGGGATCCCTGGGGATAAAAGCTTCCATTTTTTGCCGAGCAGTCTTTCGCAAACAATGTTGGCGCAGGACTCGACAAGTCCGACCAAGTTGGGCAGAAGAGCATTGCTATGTATCACATATAGATTGTCTAATTGCCACTGCATTCCTTGCCACTTTCGGTTTTTGTTTAAGCTGTCCTAATTATAGCCATGACCTTTCAGGGGGCGACTCGGCCATTGCTGTTTCCGCTGCCAATCCACAGATTCCCATCTCATGGATTCCCAATCAGGTGCAATCGAAGGCGTAGTTACCCCCATCATGACTTCTGTTTTTTGCTCTGAGAAGCACAGGACGAGATTAAAGATCAAATCCGGCAATATTTCTGCCCTCGGGTGGAGGCCAAGGTTGCTTGCCCAAGTTGTATCATTTGTCATTTTGCGATCGTATCCAATGCATGGTTCAAATCATCCAGAATATCCTCGATGCTCTCTAACCCTACCGATAGCCGGATAAGATTCTCTGTGATTCCTGCCTCTTGGCGCAGCTTCGGATTCATTGAAGCGTGAGTCATGCTCACAGGATGATCAATCAACGACTCCACGCCTCCAAGGGATTCCGCAAGAGCAAAAATTTTAACCGACCGGAGCACGTGGTTAACCTCCGGTAGCGCTCCTGCGACTTCAAAGGAAACCATTCCACCAAAGCCGTGTTGCTGCCGGAGCGCGATGTCATGATATGGGTGCGTTTTGAGCCCCGGGTAATAAACACGTTTGGCGGCAGGATGACCGGCAAGGAACTGAGCCACGCGATTTGCATTCTCTTCGTGAAGCTTCATCCTGGGCACAAGAGTTTTGATCCCCCGCAGGACCAGCCAGCAATCAAATGGCGAGGCCCCTTGCCCGAGCGCATTGCAGAGAAATTGTAGTCGTTCGAGAATGCTGTGTTCTTTTGCCACCACGGCTCCGCCAACCACATCACTATGCCCGTTTAGATATTTCGTCGTGGAATGAACGATGATGTCGGCATCGAGCTCAAATGGCCGCTGGTTCGCCGGAGAAAGGAAAGTGTTGTCCACGATTGAGAGAACGCCGCGGGCATGAGCAGCCTTTGAGAGCTTGCTGATATCGAGAATGTTCAGAAGAGGATTACTGGGGGTTTCTATCCACATAGCCTTGGTATTCGGGCGGAAACTGGTCTCGAGGTTTTCGGGATTCTGAAGATTGACATAGCTGACCTGCACATTGAATTGATCTTGATACAGCCGGAGAATCCGATCCGTTCCCCCATAGCAATCATGAGTGCAGATAATGTGGTCGCCTGGTCGAAACAGATGAAGAACCGTTGTGATGGCAGCCATGCCGGTAGCGACTGCGATGGCTCCGGCGCCTCCTTCCAATGAGGCTATATTTTCCTCGAGTGCTTTGCGCGTAGGATTTGAAGTGCGGGTGTAGTCGTATCCACGTGTGACGCCGATATCCGCGAAGCGGAAAGTGGATGTCTGGTAAATGGGCGTCATGATGCTGTTGTACGCGGTATCTTTGTCGACGCCCGTGTGAATAGTTCTGGTCTGCAGATGCATGACATTCCTCCGTAAATTGAATGCAAAATAAAAAAGCCTCTTCAGATGGTAGGAAGAGGCAACGGAGTTGCTGTCAGCGTCTTCCTCATCTTCCCCCGCAGCAGCGCAAGCGGGGCAGGAATTAGCACCTGTCATTCTGCCGGCTTTTTGCAGAACCGGTTGTTACGGCGTCATTGGGCCTGATCCCTCGGCCGTTCTTGATAAGTTCAAACCTTTTTCAGACTACCTTCCGCTCTTCACAATTGTCAAGCGGTTTCCAAAGAGGCCCCTGACTTGACACCCAGTGCGATGAAATGATACGACGTACGGCTTCATGGAGATTGTTATGCCCCATTCAGACGACATTAAGGTGCCACATCCGCGCTATTCACGGCAAATTCTTTTCAGCGGCATAGGGAGCAAAGGACAGTCTCGCGTTGTTGATTCGCGCGTCGCAGTCGTCGGATGCGGAGCTTTAGGCGCCATGCAGGCTTCGCTGCTCGTGCGTGCAGGTGTCGGTACACTACGCATAATAGACCGAGATTTTGTTGAGGAGAGTAATCTCCAGCGACAGATCTTGTTTGATGAAGAAGACGTTCAAGCCGTATTGCCAAAGGCCATTGCCGCAGAGAAGAAACTACAGGCAGCCAATTCGCTCGTGAAAGTTGAGGGAATTGTGGAGGACGTTAATGCTTCATCTGTTGACAAATTACTAAGCGGATTCGATTTGATCGTTGATGCTTCAGACAATTTCGATGTTCGCTTTCTTGTAAACGACTTCTCTGTGAAGAACCGGGTCCCTTGGATATACGGCGCATGTGTGGGTTCCTATGGCCTGACGTTTCCGATAATGCCTGGTGAAGGCCCCTGCCTGCGTTGTTTGTTCGAGAGTGCGCATTCAGCCGGTGTATCCGCCTCTTGTGATACTGCGGGAATCATTGGCCCGGTCGTGGCGGTGGTCGCGGCAATGCAGGTGGCCGAGGCGCTAAAGATGTTGTCGGGCGTGCATGAAAACATTAGCCGGAAGATAGCAACTATTGATATGTGGAACAACCGCTACCAGTCGATAGATTTGCCCCTTCCCCAACCAGATTGCCCCTGTTGCGCAAGGCATGAATTCTCATTTCTGGACGGCTCGCTCGGCACGGATGTGACGACACTCTGTGGCCGCAATTCGATTCAAATCCGCAGACGCGGAGGAACCAACATCGATCTCAACAATTTAGCTCAGAAATTGGCCCCGCTGGGCCGACTGGAACAAAACCGTTTCCTCCTGCGGGCGGCTATTGATGGCTATCAGCTGGCAGTTTTTCCAGATGGGCGCGCCATCATCTATGGAACTGATGACCCTGCGATAGGAAGGTCGCTTTACGCTCGCTACATCGGCAATTGAGCTTCGCGGACTCGGCCACTCAGGAAAGGGTGAAGGATCTGCGCAGGCCTCGAATTGTGGGAGCGCAAGCATAATTCCGTTTCTGGATCGCTGCGCTCTTACTGAAAGCCGCTCAAGGAAAATTGTAATAGGTCAGTATTAAACTATGCGCGCAGGTTTGTGCATCACAATCTATACAATTTCTATTGACATTATATAGATTAGCTGCTAAAAAAGTCATGCTATGAGTTCACTTCGCAAGCACACTTTTGAATCCGGCTACTTTTGCTGTTGTAGCAGGCCGACGGTGTCGATTGCGGGGCGGGCTCCAGTAACCGCTTAATCGCCGCAATCAAACGCCCGTCGGCACACCCTCTCAACAAGTGCAGGTTTTCTAATCAATTCAGCTCTGTAGGCCTGGTTCTAATACCTACGGATTCTAAACCAAAACCAAGTCTGGCTTTGGCGACCTTAAATGGAGAGGAACATGACGAAGATTTACGCTGACAATTCACTGTCGATTGGCAACACACCGCTTATTAGGCTAAATCGTATTGCTGCCGGATTGCCGGCCACAATCGTAGCCAAGACCGAGGGACGCAATCCATCTTACTCAGTCAAATGCCGGATCGGGGCTGCTATGATCTGGGACGCAGAACGCAAGGGGATCCTGAAACCGGGATCCAATAGTGTCACCATAATCGAGCCAACCAGCGGCAATACGGGAATCGCATTGGCATTCGTGGCGGCGTCGCGAGGGTATCCGCTGGTATTAACAATGCCCGAGACGATGTCTCTAGAGAGAAGGCGCCTGCTGAAGGCTTTCGGCGCAGAGTTGATCCTGACCGAAGGTGCGAAGGGAATGCCCGGCGCCATTGCCAAGGCCGAGGAAATTGCGGCTTCAGACACCAAAAAATACTGGATACCACAGCAGTTCAAGAATCCAGCGAACCCGGAAATCCACTTTCAGACCACAGGACCCGAGATCTGGAACGACACCGACGGCAAGGTCGATATCCTGGTATCGGGAATCGGGACCGGGGGCACGATTACCGGGGTGAGCCGGTATGTTGAACAGGTAGCCCGGAAGCCGCTGTGGAGTGTGGCCGTGGAACCCGCGGAGTCGCCGGTGCTGACTGCAATCAAGAACGGAGAGATTCCGAAACCGGGTCCCCACAAGATTCAGGGAATCGGCGCCGGCTTCAAGCCCGACGTCCTGGACCTCGAACTCGTGGACGAGGTGCAGAAAGTATCGAGCGACGAGGCGATAGAAATGACACATCGCCTCCACAAAGAAGAGGGAATCACAGCCGGAATCTCTTCCGGAGCTGCAGCCGCAGCAGCTGTTAAGGTGGCTGCACGGCCGGAAAACAAGGGCAAGCTGCTGGTTGTGATCCTGCCGGACGCCGGTGACCGGTATCACTCATCCATATTGTTCCAGAGTATTACAGTTTAAGGAGCGGATCCAATGCTCGCCAGGCTTCGAAGAGACATACAGGCAATCTTCGCCCGGGATCCGGCCGCCAGATCCACGCTGGAGATTTTGACGGCATATCCCGGGCTGCATGCGATCTGGTTTTATCGCGTCGCTCACCGGCTATGGCTGCACCGAATGTTTTTATTGGGAAGGTTTGTGTCTCATCTAGGCCGAATGTTCTCAGGGATTGAAATCCACCCGGGGGCTGTGATTGGACCGGGATTTTTCATCGATCACGGAATGGGAGTAGTGATCGGAGAAACGGCTGAAATCGGGGCTAACGTAACTCTCTACCATGGAGTCACTCTTGGTGGAACCAGCTGGAACAGGGGGAAGCGCCATCCGACTCTCGAGGACGATGTCGTTGTGGGAGCGGGAGCGAAGATTCTCGGACCTATCACGATAGGCGCTCGCACTCGAGTAGGAGCGAATTCAGTCGTGGTGAAGAACGTGCCGCCGGATTCCGTTGTCGTAGGCATCCCTGGGCGAGTAACGCATCGAAAAGGCGTGCCCCAGGTAGTGCATAACCAGAATGGATCTGCCTACACGCTGGACCTCGAACATGGAGCCATGCCGGATATGACTGCCCGCGCACTGCACCATCTGGCGGACAGGATCTCCAGGCTTGAAACAAGTATGGCCTTGCCCAGCCCAGTGTTCGTGGAAGAAGAAACCTGGTTTTATGCAATTTGATTTCGCGATGTTTTATATGACGCTAAAGGAAGAAATGATTCAGGCAATGTCTCAGTGTTGCTGTACCGGAGCTATGTGCTGTTGTCGCTCGTTCCGAAAGGCAGGGGCGGTGAGACATTGTGGAGGAGGCACCTGAAGAAACACTTCACAATGAAACGGAAATCCAGGGGATCCTGAGATTTCCCAAACCGACGAAGCCTTTCGAGGAGCATTTCGAAGGGCTTTTTTGTTTTTGAGGGAATTCCGTCGCTGAAAGCTCAATGAGGCAAACTGAAAGGAAGTCAAATATATGAGTTCTAATTATCGATTGCGAACCCTCGCGCTGCATGCGGGACAAGAACCGGATCCCACAACCACAGCGTGCGCGGTGCCAATTTATGCAACAAGCAGCTACGTTTTTAAAAATACAGATCATGCTGCTGACCTTTTTGCTCTTCGGGAGTTCGGCAACATTTACTCGCGGATCATGAATCCAACCAATGATGTTCTCGAAAAGAGACTCACCGCGCTCGACGGCGGCATTGGGGCGCTTGCTTTCTCCAGCGGGCAGGCGGCGATCACGGCGGCAATTCTGACCATCACTCATTCCGGTCAGAATTTTATTTCGTCCACGAGCCTTTATGGCGGGACCTGGACACTCTTCACACAAACTTTGAAAAAGCTTGGCATCGAAGTGCGCTTTTTTGACCCGGACCACCCGGACCAAATATCAAAGCTCGCCGATGACAATACCCGCCTGGTTTATCTCGAATCGATCGGAAATCCAAAGAACGACGTACCCGATTTTCGAAAGATTGCCGATATCTCGCATCAGCGCGGCCTGACCGTGATTCTCGACAACACGGTAACACCCGCCCTGTTTCGACCGATCGATCACGGAGTTGATGTGGTCGTCAATTCAACAACTAAGTTCATCGGCGGACATGGCGTTCATGTGGGAGGTGCCATCATCGACAGCGGCAGGTTTCTATGGGCCGACAATCCCGGGAAATGGCCAGAATTCACTGCACCGAATGATGCCTATCACGGTGCTGTTTTCACGGAAGCGCTCAAGCCTCTTGGAAATCTAGCTTACATCATTCACATCCGCACGAACTGGCTTCGGGACACAGGCAGTTGCATGCGCCCGTTTGCGGCATTTCTTTTCCTGCTTGGGCTTGAGACTCTGCCTCTTCGCATGGAGCGTCATGCTCAAAACGCCCTCGCGTTGGCGCATTGGCTTCAACAACAGCCAACAGTTGTTTGGGTCAATTATCCCGGTCTTAAAAACCATAAGCATTACTCCCTGGCCCAGCATTACCTCCCCGAGGGCGCAGGAGCAATTCTGGGTTTTGGAATTAGCGGGGGACAGCAAGAAGGAGTCAAATTCATCAACAGTGTAAAGCTCGCGAGCCTTCTGGCAAATGTCGGGGATGCAAAAACGCTCGTAATCCACCCGGCTTCGACAACCCACTCGCAATTGACGGAGAAAGAACAGATCGAAACGGGAGTCACGCCGGAGTACATCCGCGTCTCCGTAGGGATAGAGGACATAGAAGACATCCGTGAGGATTTCGACCAGGCTTTGCGTGTATCACAGCAATAACGAATTTAACCAAAACACAACTATTCGACTATGGAGAGAAGATAAATGCAGAGCATCAATCGAGTTTTCAAATATGGTATTCATATAATCACAGTTGCTATTTCGATCGCAGTTTTCACAATTTCGCTGCAGGCACAAAACATTGGCTGGGAGGGGGAGACTGGCGTTTTTGTCACTCCTCTTGCCTATACCGCCCAATCGCCGAAAAGCGGATTAGGCAAGCCGCTGGTTGCGTTTCATTATCTCAATGGCGGCGGAGTACTCGGGGATTTTTACAATATCTCCGGAACTTTAGGCGCATTTTCACGGATCGAGTTCGGCTACACGAGGGCTTTACATAGCCTTGGAGGAGATCCGAATTTCAGCCCCCTGTGGAACAACGGATTCAACATCGTCCACGGAAAGCTGAACTTTATTTCTGAAAATGCGGGCAAAACCAAATGGGTTCCTGCTTTGTCCGTCGGGTTTGTAGCCCGAAGCCAGGTTCGCAACGTGGGGGGTGCCATTCAAAACAAGGACACAATAAATGGCGACATCTATCTGGTGGCCAGCAAGACGATCACACAGACGGTAGTGCCGATTATTTTGAGCGGCGGGGTCCGCGGCACAAATGCGCAGCTATGGGGCTTGGGCGGCAATGCGCCAAACTGGAGCGCTCGGGCTTTCGGCGCTGCCGGCTTTGTAGTCAAGCTGCCGAAGGGCGCAAATGCCATTATTGCCGCCGAAATCGCCCAGCAACCGACTCATCCCGATCAGCTTCCAACGGCGGTTATCCCGACTACTATCACCTATGCCGTGAGACTAGCCCCTATTGCTGAAAGCAAGCTGAACGTTGACTTCGGGGTGGCGCAGATTGCCGGGAAGATCGCTCCCGGAGTCGACCTGCAAGCTCGCTCCCGGCTGGGTCTGCAGATTTCGTATGGATTCTGATTCAGCCTCTGTGCAGCGGGGTTGATCACAAAGGTCCTAACCAGTTTGATTTTCCTGGAGCTCTAAGGCTATGAACAATTTGCAAAAGCGTTAGAGCTCCAGGAATTGACTGTGATGGAGAAGACTATGTGTGCAGTTCAGAAAGAAACAAAAAGTACCGGCAATTTGCCAGAGCTATTCGGACGGCAGCTGCGGATCATATTGATTGGCGGGCATACGAGAAACGTACGCCATCTGATCGAGCGAGGCCAAACAGCCGGATGGAATATAGAAAGTCATTCCGGGGAAGTGAGAGGGCGTGGGACCAAAGGGCTTCGGGCGCAGATAGGACGGGCAGATATTGTGGTGATCACCACGCGGGTGAATAGCCATGGCAGCATGTTCCTTGCGAAAGACTACGCCAGGAGGCTCGACAGGTTCATCGCGGTAATTCGGCGCGAAAAAGTCGCAGAGCTCGAAGATGCCATTGTCCGGTTCCATACATACTCGCGCCGGAATGAAAGAAACTGAAGAACAGAGACAATCAGGAAAGATGATTCAGTGCTGAAGGACAGAGGATTGTGGCGACTTTCTGTTTCGAAAATCCCAGTCTGTATGAGGCTAATCTAGGGGCGCCGTACCCAAGCGGTGAAGGGAGGGGTCTGCAAAACCTTTATCCAGTGGTTCGAATCCACTCGGCGTCTCCAATGTCCTTCGGACATATGAGAGAGGAGAACATTTTGAGAGGTTTGATCGTTCCGGGATTGAATGGTTCCGGTCCGGCTCACTGGCAAACATTATGGGAGCACCAATACAAATTTGAACGTGTGGAACAGCTGGACTGGGGGAATCCGGATGCTGTCATATGGACAGAAAGCCTGGATGCAGTAATCCGCGAGCATCCACACAAAGTTGTTATTGTCGCTCACAGTCTGGGATGCTGGACTGTAATCCACTGGGCAGCTTTGCACGCCGACAGCAAGGATAGAGTGCTTTCAGCTTTGCTGGTTGCTCCTCCAGATATCGCATCGGCGCCCGAACTGCGAACCTCGACAATAAATTTCACCAATCACAAGAAGAAAAAACTGCCTTTCCCTTCAATCCTTGTGGGCAGTGAAAATGATCCCTATATGACGCCCAATAAAGCTCAAGCGCTTGCTCGTTCTACTGGAAGCAGCTTCATTAATGCCGGGTTTGTTGGCCACATTAACATCAATTCAGGTCATGGACCCTGGCCACAGGGGGAGGCGCTGCTGCAAAGGTTGATGAGCAGCCTGGACTGCTGTTCCCTGGCCTCTCAGGAAGCTATCTAGACCACAGTAATTCTGGAGGACCCAAGCCGCTTTTTCGGAAATATACGGCCAAGCATGCAGAATTCTCGTTGACCCTGTTTTTTCGCTGAGGATTTTGTGTCCAACCCGAAAACGTAATCCCATTTGTCGATATGGTAATGTCAATTCAGGGCGTGGGGAATTTCCCCTCCTTCTTTATTGGTTAGGAAATTAAAGTTGACCTCACGAAAGGATAAGGTGACGTAGCTATGCAATTAGCCAAATTGTTGGATTATTTTGAGGAAGGCTTGCAACTTCCAGTCATTAAAGATAGGGCCGGCAATGACGAAACCCGCGCATATCTTGAACGTGATTCGGAGAGGATCTACCACGGAGATGCATTTGGTCAGGTAAAGAACATTGCATTCATGGTTCAGCCTCAAAGGGATTTATGCCTGAAAGCGATGGACTGCGGATATGATACCCTTTTTTCCCACCATCGATGGCATCAGAAAAACGCACAGTCTCCAGTCCTGGGTGACCTTGATGGAACGCTGAAGAGGCGAGGGTTGCACATGCTTTCCTATCACCTTTACTGGGATATTGCGCTGAATGGGATTGCCAATAGCATCATGACACACGTTTTTAATATCCCTTCCCATGAAGCGCTATCCCTGACATACAGGGAATTCACTATTCCCGACCTTGCCCGGTGGGCTAAGTTATCTCTGAGCTTCGAAAAACTTAGGGCAATACTTGACGATCACCATATCCGCATCGAGCGATATCTGGGACATCTGGACTGGACCTTTGACCGGTTGGTCATAATTCCCGGAGGAGGGCTGGAAGATAAGATCCTGGAATCGCTCGCCTCTCATTTGGAATATGAGGGTTCTGAGAAAATCATTGTGATTTCCTCAGGATCTGGGATGGATGCAGGCAAGAGTTATCTGGGATTCTTTGCAGCGCATGAAAAGAATTTCTCAATTCTTGATGCCAATCATTATGATCTCGAGGCCGTAGGGGTGGCATGGTGGGCTCAGAAGCTCAGGGACGAGCTTCATGACGTGAACTGCGATATGTTTTATGCGGATCACTACATCAACTATTCCATTTGATGCCACATTGATTCATTAGGCATCGATTCGTTCAAGCGCTGTGCCTCCGCAGAATGATCCGATTGCAACACCGGTGTACCTTTCAAGCCGTGCGATTTTATTGGCTAGGCAGTACAGGCGGCGGCCGTCATGTTACGCAAAGCGCAATGCTCAGATCAACCTCATGCAAATGGTCCTGTTTGTCATAGGTGCAGCGGCCGGCCTCATTCAAATAGCCCGGCGGTGAAATGAGCTGCTTCAATCGTCAGACTACCAAGAGCTCAAAGGATTTGCCTGAGTTTTAGGCGTGCAATTTCCGATCGCCGGGATATCCGCCACCTGCAAGACGATCACACAAACCGGCGTGTCGATCATCTTGAGCGGCGGGGGCCGCGGCACAAATGAGCAACTGTGGGGCTTGAGCGGCAATGCTCAAAACTTGAGTGCGCGGGCTTTCGGCGCCGCAGGATGTCTTGTCAAGCTACCTAATACTATTACGTATCTACAGACTTCTAGACCCTCCGACTCTGCAGCCGCAGAATGCGCACGCGCCCGTCCAGGTGAATAGCGGATACTGAATGCCATGGCGCGTCCGTGGCAGGGTCCACTTAAAGGTATTTTTTATTCCTGGGTGTCTCCAGCGTTCAGAATGCTTGGGCCATCATGAACAGCGTGACGTGATGATGCCAGCCGGCCCAGTATCTTCCTTCGTAATGATCCAGCCCGAGCTCTTCTTTCCGCTGCTGATAGTCTTGTTCTCTTTTCAAGCGTGCTTTTGCCAGGCGCACCAATCGTCGGAGCGTTGTCAGCCCGTTCAACACCGGAATCGCCATGAGCCTGCCTCTCAATGGCTCCGGATCAGCCAACACCGGATCAAGATCCGGTATCCCGTTCAACCCTTGATGCAAACGCCCGTGATTGCACCAGCCGATGAATTCGGAGAGCACACACCGGAGATGTCATTCATTCCAGATCAACATGCGGTCGAGACACTCCCGGCGTTATGTTCTGAGTTTCTGTAAGTTCTTTTTAATCAATTAATTGTGGGGAAATAACGATTTGGGTGTAAACCCTGTGGAATCAATAAGTAATCAATTAG
>Ga0326727_10020751_pt1 | contig 12994 bp, 12 predicted proteins | sample MB2enrmetagenome_FD_207643 | JGI IMG/M metagenome (GOLD analysis project Ga0326727, IMG submission 207643) | Lab enriched peat soil microbial communities from McLean, Ithaca, NY, United States - MB29MY | ecosystem: Environmental > Terrestrial > Soil > Wetlands > Peat | place: USA: New York...
CTCGCTGGCATCGCCGATGCCTTTCAGCGCCGCGAAATGCGAAAGCAGATCTTCCGCCGAAACCTTGGGATAGAGTCCGAATTCCTGTGGCAGGTAGCCCAGCATCCGGCGCACAGCGTCTCTCTCCTTCAAGACATCGACGCCGTCAAGAGACACGTTCCCGCTGTCGGCGTCCTGCAAAGTCGCCAGCGTGCGCATCAGCGTCGACTTCCCCGCCCCGTTCGGCCCGAGCAAGCCAAACATGCCTTGACCAATCGAGAGCGATACGTTGTTCAGCGCCTGCGTGCCGTTGGAGTAACGCTTGGACAAACCTTCGATCTGCAGTTCCAAATTCCGACCTCCGCGTCAGTTATACCAAGCACTACGCGCGGGGACGGGACTGGGTTCTCGAAAAAGAACGAGCTACTGATGGTCCGGTCCGGTGCGTACAGGACTAATCGATACAAAAACTCGTATTTTCCACGGCTATAATCGCAGCAAAGCGGAGCTTACCGACAAGGAAAACGGTAACTATGAAACGACTTATTGAAGCGCCTGCAAATGGAGACGGCTCGTTGTTGTTGCGCTGTTTTCGATGGCGGCGATCCCCCTTCCTGCACAGACCCTGACTACTTCGTTTTCGATACCACGGATGGGGTACTCCCAACCGGGCCGTCGTAGGCGAGGTCGTCAAAATCCTGGGAAACGGGTTAGCCGGCGCGACGAGCGTCAGATTCAATGGCTCGGAGGCTGCCTTCGAGGTGGTATCGAGGTCGCTGATCTCGGCCACCGTGCCAGCCGGCGCAAGAACCGGAAACGTAGAGGTCGCGACGCCAAGTGTCACGCTGTCGAGCAACGTGCCCTTTATTGTGGCGCCCTAGCTCCTGCGGCGATCCGCGCGACCTCCGATCCGCCGGATCTGGGGCATTTTTCGTGATACGCAGATTTGCGCCTTCGTGTGAAATATTGCGTATAATGAATTGAGGAACATTATGGCAAGCGTCGTTGTGTGTGCGGAGCCGAGCAGTTGGCAGCAAGCGGGTCGTTTCGCGACAAAAGCCCTGGGCGGCGCGGAGTTAAGAAGTTTTGAGGATGTCGGACGACGGGCGCCCGTTCAGCCCGTACTCGTGTTCCTTACCCGTCCAGACTATGATCACCTCCGCTCGCTTCTGCGGATTCTGAAGCCCGGAAGTCCCGATGTGGTGATTTACTACGCGGGCCGTGTTGCGCCGGGTGATGCCGCAAAACTCGGCAAACTAGTCGGCGAAACGCGTCCAAATCACACCAGCGTCGTATTTGAAGCTAAGAGTGCGGCGGCATCAATGTTGCGGCATTCGCGATCTTCCGCCAACAAGACCAGCACTTCGACTTCGGTGGCTCGTGCCAGGCAGTTGCGAGGGCACTTTGGATTGACCCAAACCGAACTGGCGCACGCTCTGGGCGTCAGTCTGCGAACCGTACAGAACTGGGAGCGCAACGGTATCGCCGGGAGTCCTCGCCAACTTCGGGATCTTGAGGAGCTGTGGACCATTCTCGCGGAGTCTATGAAGGCCACAGACATTCCGCTCTGGCTGAGATCGGAAAGCGACGCCTTTGCCGGAGCGCGCCCGATCGGACTTCTGAAAGAAGGGAAAGCCCGCGACATTATTGTCGAGTTTCGGCGTCTCCAGGCCGGGGAGCCGGCTTGAAGCTGGGTCGCGATGCCCGAAAGCAACTCACCGCGCTGATAGCAGGCGCGACCCCACTTCAAGGCGATTTCTTCCGGTCCGTTGCATTCCGGTATTTTCACCCGGACGACGTGATCAGCGGCGAAGGGACCCGATTGAGCGGCGGCCGCTTTGTGCCGGCGGGCGTGAGGGCAGTTTATGCGAGTCTCGAAGAAGAAACGGCTCTGCGTGAAGTAACGACCCGCAGGAATGCCCTAGGCGGTCGAAAGCAAATCAACATTGGGGAATATCCCCGCATGATGTACGTCCTGGCAGTGACCACCCGCAGGAATCTCGATCTTGCGTCCAAGCTTCCGCCTGAATTGGCAAATATCGTTGGGCGCTGTCTTGGTGGCTGTGGGCATTCTGCCTCCCAGGAGTTGGCCGCGATCTGGATTGCCAAGGGCGTCGAGAGTGTCGTTTTTCCGTCGGCCACTGGCATCGGTCGAAACGTCGCGGTCTATCTTGCGAATGTCGGCGCCGGCAGCGTGGTCGTTCGCAATCGAGATGAAGTTCTATCCGCCCTCCGGCGGCCACGAGCCGAGTAGCGTGGTCGCGATAAGTGGCGCAAGGCACCGGACCGTGCTCGACCACCGATGATCTTGGCTACTAATGCCCATCCGAATCCGGAATCTTCACCTCAATCTTCTCCAGCATCCTGATCCATCTCGCCGGCTTAAGATCCTCCGGCACGACTAACCGAAACGGACCCTGCTCCGCCGAAAGCGGATTTCCACCCGACGTATCCGCCACCAGAATCCGATTGTCCTGAATGGCCGGTTCCACTTCGGCCAGGGCCAGAACCACGTGATATCCGTCCTTCGCGGTCAGGTACACGAACGCGGGCATGTTCTGGCCCTTGAGCTTGTCTCCCAGTGGCGCGCCCGCGCTGGTCAGGATGTCGCGAAGCAGCACGCCCTCGTAAGTCCGCTCCTTGCCATGCTCAGTGACCGTGATCATGGTCCGCGGCATCTTCGCAAGGTCCGCCGCTGTCAATTTCTTCACAGGGTGATCGGGAGCGCCGCTCACCGTCAATTCCTGCGCGCTACACAAGGCTGCGGCAGCCAATAAAACCCAAACCTTAGAGTCCATAAAACTCCTGTGCCGTTAACCCCATCACTTTCTCCCTTACTCCAACGGCGCGTGGTCCCATTGCCTGTGTAAAAGATGCCAGCACCTGCTTCCAGGTTCCGGCGCATAGGCACACGGGCCAGTCGCTTCCAAACATGCACCGGTTGGGCCCGAATTCGGTGAAGCAATGCGTCAGGTAAGGAGCAATATCCCCGCTGGTCCAGTGCGGGCCCACTTCCGTAATCATCCCACTCAGTTTGCAATAAATCTGAGGGAAGCAGGCGACCGCCGAAATGTCCCGCGCCCAGGGCTCCATTTCCTTCTTCGCGATGAACGGCTTGGCGAGGTGATCCACCACCATGCGCAAGTCCGGTACGCGATTGGCAACTTCGGGAATCAACGGGAGATGGCGGGGATGAATACAGAGATCGAAGGGAATCTTCCGTTTGGCCAGCGTCCGCAACCCGGCCAGGACGTCGTCGCGGAGAATCCAGCGGTCATCCGGCTCGTCCTGCACCAGATGGCGGACGCCTTTGAAGCAGTCGAACATCTGCATCTTATCCAGCGTTTGTTCGAGCGCCGGATCGGTCAAATCGACCCACGCTACTACTCCCAGAATGGTAGGTTCCGAAGCGGCCAGTTCGAGCGACCACCAGGTCTCTTCCATAGTGTGCGACGCTTGAACCAGAACCGACCCGTCGATCCGGTTCAAGGCGTAAATCGGCTTCAGGTCGGCGGGGAGGAAGTTCTGCTTCAGAATGCTGGGCGTCTTGTCGCCCATCCAGAAATATTTGAAGCGGTGGATGTCCCAGTAGTGTTGGTGTGAATCGATGCGCATGCGTTCTAATATTGTCTGAACTTTGCACTTCAAAGCAACGTATTTTTTCCTTACGTGACTTACGCAATTGAAACCGAAGGCCTGGTGAAGGTCTACAAGCAGCGCTGGACCAAGCGCGAAATGCGCGCGGTGGATGGAATCTCGTTGAAGGTGGAGCCCGGAGCCACATTCGGCCTGCTGGGCCCCAACGGCGCGGGCAAAACCACATTCGTGAAGATGCTGTTGGCTTGCGCGCACCCAACGGCCGGGCGTGCTCTGGTCTTTGGGAAAGATTCCTGGATTCCGGAATCGCGCCGCTCGATCGGCTATCTCCCGGAGAATCATCGGTTTCCGACCTATCTGACGGGCGCGGGAATGCTCGACTTCTACGGGGCTTTGTCCGGCGTCGACGCCGCCACCCGCAAGAAGCGCATTCCCGAACTGCTCGACATGGTAGGGCTCGATCGCTGGGGTACGACGCGGCTCGGAAAGTATTCAAAAGGTATGCTGCAGCGGGTTGGTCTGGCGCAGGCGTTGATCCATGAGCCGAAGCTGCTGGTGCTCGACGAGCCTTCGGACGGTGTTGACCCGGTGGGCCGCAAACAGATCCGTGACATCCTGCACGGCCTGGAAGAGAAAGGTGTGACAATCTTCCTCAATTCGCACCTCCTGCAAGAAGTTGAGCTTTTCTGCCGGGATGTGGCCATCATCCGCAAAGGCCAGGTGGCTCTGGAAGGGCGCGTGAAAGATCTGACGTCGGAAGGCGGCTACCGCGTCGATCTGGAGCATGCTCCCGATAATCTGGCAACCGAATTGAAATCCCGCGCGAAAGCCGTGGTCTCCAGCAACGGCAATTTACAATTTCTTTTCAGCACGCGCGAGGAAGCCAACTTGGCTCTCGATACCGTGCGCGCCGCGAATTGCGAGGTGGAAAGCATGACACGCGCGTCCAGCACGCTGGAAGAAGTATTCATTCGAACCGTGGAGCAAAAGTAATGGCGACCTTCGCACTGATTCTCGATACCATCCGCGAAGCGATGGCGCGCAAAGTATTCTGGGCGTTCTTTTTCGCGTCCAGCGCGATTCTCCTGTTCTTCATGTTCATCATGCACGTGGATGTGGTGAACGGCATCGTAGCATCCATGACCATCTTTCAGGCGCAGGCCCACACGCGCGGCGAACTGAGCGCCGAAAAGCTGGTGCAGGGCGCACAGGGCGGGTTATCGGTGTTCCTCTACACCATCGGCATGGGCCTCGCGATCTTCGCTTCGGCAGGCCTGATCTCAGCCGTGTTCGAACCGGGCCGCGTGGAGTTGGTGCTGTCGAAACCGGTGGGCCGAACGCAGGTCCTTCTGGGACGCTATGTGGGGAACTTGTTGATTGTAGCCGCTAATCTGGCTTACCTGACGTTGGGCGTGTGGATCATATTCGGTGTCAAGGTGGGCGTGTGGCGGCCGCATCTGCTGCTGGCCAGCGTCCTTACGCTGTTCATGTTCTCGGTCATGTTGGCTTTCATTTTGTTCATCTCGGTGTTGTGGGAAAGTGCGGCGGTATCCATCATCGCCACCTTTGCGCTCATTGTCATCTGCCTGGTGCTGGGTGCGAAGGACGGCATCGAGAAGCTACTGAGTAATGAGTTCTCCCGGGATGTAGTGGACGCGCTCTACTACATCCTGCCCAAGGTCCCCGACGCCGGCAAGATGATGACGCACGTCATTACGGGGCAGCCGATCGAGAACTGGATGCCCGTGTGGTCCAGCGCTCTGTTCGGCATTGTGGCGCTAGGCTCCGGGCTTTGGATTTTCCAGAAGCGTAATTTCTAATGCGATTCGTTCTCACTCTATTCACGTTCGTGGCTCTGGCCAACGCGCAGACCCACCCCGATCCCGTGCTCGCCCGCATGGTGCCGCCCGGAACCGTTTCCATCCTCGGCGTCCGTATGGACCAGATCAAATCCACGCCGATGTACGAAAAGATGATTGCCCAGCGCAAGCTGCCGGATCTGGATCGTTTTGCGGAAATGACCGGTTTCGACCCGCGCCGCGATGTGCGCGAGATGCTGGTGGCCTCCGACGGAACGCAGGGTCAAAGCGTCGTGGTGGCGCGCGGGACTTTCGCGAAAGTTACCGACATGGGGAAGGTGAAGGAATGGAAGCACGGCATCTACTTAATCCACGGGGATGAAAAGGGTGGTTACTGTTTGCTGGACAACACTACTGCCGCGGCTGGACCTTTGCCGGGACTTTACGCCGCGCTGGATCACTGGTATTCGCACGCGCCACCCGCGACTCCAGGGTTACTGGCCCGTGCCGAATCGATCCCGGCGGCCGCGCAGATCTGGGCTATCTCATCCGGCGGATTCAACATTCCCGGTAACATCACCATGCGGCAGGGTGGAACCGATTTCGCGCAGATATTCCGCAATGTGGAACAAACCGTATTCTGGGCGGACCTGCGGGGCGGACTTGACGCCACTCTCGAAGGGGATGTGAAGACGGAAGACGACGCTAAGAACCTTGGCGATGCGGCGCGCGGGTTGATCGGCATAGGCCGCCTCAGCGTGCCGGATAATCATCGCGAACTGTTCAAGGTTTGGGATGGATTTAAGGTAGACCAGCATGCCCGGCATCTTACGATAACGGCCAAGGTTCCACAGGATTTGATTGACCAGTTAGTGGGGTTGCTGCAAAGTGGGGAACTGCGGCCCGGCATTCCTGGCCATCAACAGCCATAGGCAGGAAGCTGTAATTCCGATCGCGCTAATCCAAAGCGTTACCGGAATTCCGAAGTCTGATGCGATGAAACCTCCCGCGAGCGCGCCCAGCGGGATCGTGCCTTGCGACGCGATCTGCATGGCGGCGTTCACGCGGCCCAGCACATTTCCGGAAGTCACTCGTTGCTGGAAAGTCAGCTTGTTCGTAATGTAAACTGTCGCGGCTGCGTCCCCGAAGAGTTGCGCGGTGCACAGGAACATTACAGCGAAGGAGGGAAATAGAGTGCTGAGCGGAATCAGCAGTGTCAGAAGGCCGGAGGCGAGAGCGGAGAGAAAGAAGGCACGCTTTACGCCGAGGCCGGTGGCTATTCGCTCTGCGTAGTACGAGCCCGCTATGCTGCCCGCGCCTCCCAGAGCGATGGTCAGGCCTAGCGCCGCGGTGCTCATGTGGAGGTTACGGACGGCATAGAGCATGTAGAGCGCGTATGTCATGCCGCCGAAAAAGCAGGCGGTGATGGAGCGCAACGCCAGGGCGAAGAGCATCGCGTTGGCCCGGATCGCGATCGCGCCGGCCAGTGCTTCTTCGATAAAACGGGTCTGTTGCCGGGGTGCGCGTGGTGGCTCGCTGCGCCGGATGGCGGCAACGGAAGCCGCGGACACAACAAACGAAGCTGCATCCAGCAGGATTGCTATTGGCGCGGTGACGAACTTGATCAGGATGCCGGCCAGCAAAGGTCCGATTACTTCAGCCCCCGCGCTGGACATACCCAGCAGGCGATTGCCCTCCGGTAGGTCTTGTTCCCGAATCAGCGACGGAAGGTAACTCTGGTAGGCGACGTTGAAGAAGACGGTGATGACTCCGGTGGTGGCGGCTACTGCGAGTAACTGCGTGTAGGTGAGTAAGTGCAAGACGGCCGTTAGTGGAATGCTAGCGAGCAGAATCGCGCGAAAGATGTCGCTACCAATAAGGATCGGCCGGCGAAGCATGCGGTCCGCCAACACGCCCGCGAAAAGTCCGATGACGAGAGCGGCGCCGCTGGAAACTGCGGAGAGAATTCCCATCTGCGCTGGCGTTGCGCCGAGAAGCAGGACGGCGGTGAGTGGGAGCGCCGTGGTTGAGACCCACGAGCCAATCTCGGAAATAGATTGGCCCAGCCAGAGTTTGCGGAATGCTGTGTCGGAGTGCAGGCGCGGCAAAAGATGTTATTGCGGCTGGGGCGCCTCTGGTTCGAAAATTTCAATCTCGGCGATGTCCTTGAAGTCCGACCAATTGTATGTGGCCAGCGTATCGACACCATGCGCAAGCATCGTCGCCGCAATCTGAAAGTCGAAAACACGCTGACCGAGCACTCCGCTCCTCTTCAAGAGCATTAGCCAATGCGGGGACACCTCTGCGGGGATCGGCAGAAGGATTGTGCGCGGCGAACGCAGCAGGGCTTCTATGTATCCAATGGCATTGACGGACGTGAGGGGAGTGCTTACCGGTTTAGGGTTCGTTACCGTTGCGTAGAATTCGGCCAGGATCTGGTGGGAGAGAAAGAGGACCGGACCGGTACGACTTGCTAGAAGTCTCTTGCAGGCGTCGTGCCTCTTGTCGTCGCTGAGAGCCGCGTACACGAGAATATTGGTGTCGACGAATTGGCCTTCAACCTTCTTCATAAATATCGATCCGGTGAAGTTCCCCGATGACCTTACCAGGCCACGATGGGAGATCCCCTGGCGGCTCGGCAGTCGGTTGCTCGTTGTGGGCGATTCGATACTGGTTCTTTAGATGGAGAACGGTTTCAACTATCGCGTTGGCCACCGGTTCCGGCAGGCCTGTAAGGTCAATGATTTGTGCCATGTGAATTCGCTTCCGCACCCGTCCTCTAGCCTATCAAGTCGATCCAAGGAGCGCGATCCGATTTGCGCTGCCGACCGTGATACCCTCACTCAAATGGCGGGTGACACTTCGGTCCAAGCGCGGCTGAACGAGCGATACGAGCTGTTTCGCAACAGTGCGCGGATGCCAGACAGGGGCTTGAGGTTTCTCGCGAGTGGCTTAGGTCCAAGCAACGGGTCGTAATCGTGGGTCAAGAAACGCTCGGCTGGGCGTTGGACGAACGGGCATGGACGCCAGGATAAGGCGTGCAATATCTGTCCTTATGAGCCCTTTAGTGGTCAAAGTGCTTCTCCACGTCTACTAAATCTTTGATTTCGCGAAAGCTCAGCCGGATAATTACCGAAGCCCTTTCTGGCGGGCGTACCGCGAACTAATGGAGCGGACCGAGGGAGAAGACGCCACTCGCGCCGTCATGTGGTCGAACTTGTTCCGCGTCGACTACAGCGACGGGTCCGTCCTCAAGGCCGATTCGTCAACGCTGGAAAAGATCAGAGCGACTCAACGAGGCCTCCTTCGAGATGAGCTTTCAATAATGCGACCTGGGTCCGTCGTTTTTCTGTCAGGGCCAAATTACGACTTCGAGCTTAAGGCAGAGTTCGAGGGCGTCGAGTTCCATCCAATAGATGGGCTCCCCGCGAGGCAAATTGCTCGCCTCAACCATTCTCGACTGCCGACGAAGTCTTTTCGGACCTACCATCCCTCCTACCTCTCCCGATCGCACAAGTGGGATTTCATTTCAACGATTGCTGGCCTCATCACCGGCGCCGCTTAGTTCGTGGCCTGACTGGCTCTTCCTCCAACAGTGCAAACTGCAGTCGGCGTTCCGATGGTTCCACGCGCTCCAGTAGCACGCGAACTTTGTCTCCAATAGAGAATTCGCGACGCGTGCGCTGACCCACAATCTTGCGCACGTTTTCGTGATAGGTGAAGCGATCGCCGGGGAGCGAATCCAACGGGACCAAGCCTTCTACAAACAGATCCGTCAGTTCCACAAAAAAGCCATGCCGCGTCGTGGAGATCACGAGCGCGTCGAACTCGTCGCCCACGCGAGTTTCCATGTAGCGGGCCTTCTTCCACTCCACCAGTTCACGCTCGGCCTCGGCGGCGCGGCGCTCCGTCAGAGAACATTCCTCCGCCACCGCGGCCAACTCCAGTTCGTCCGAATAGGTGGTTTCATCCAGCCAGGCGCCCAACAGACGATGCACAATCAGGTCCGGGTAGCGCCGAATCGGCGAGGTGAAATGAGTATAGTGGGAAGCGGCCAGCGCGAAGTGGCCAACGTTATCGGTGCTATAGCGGGCCTGCTTGAGAGAGCGCAGCATCAGATAACTGAGGACGCGTTCCTCGGGCTTACCTTCGATCCCGGCCACCAGTTTCTGATACATGCGCGAGCTGATGCGCGGAGCGTCTTTGGCAAGTTCCACAGTGCGCTGGCGCTTGCCGCCATCGCGGCTTTTGTCCGTGAAACGGAAGCGGTCCACCGGGATCGCGCCCATACCCAGTGAAACGCCGAACTGCGCGGCGATCTCTTCGAACTCCATCACGCGCTTGGGATCGGGCTGCTCATGAATGCGATAAATGGCCGCGGGTGCGACTGCTTCCAGGTGGCTCGCCACGGCTTCGTTCGCTGCAAGCATGAACTCTTCAATGATGCGATGCGCGATGTTCCGGTCAGCGCGAACCACTCCAGTCATGGCGCCGAATTCGTCGAATTCGATGATGGGTTCCGGAAGATCGAAATCGATGGAGCCGCGCTTGACGCGCCTGCGATTCAGGATCAGCGCCAGGTCGCGCATGAGTTCGAAACGAAGAACCAGTGCGGCGTAACGCTCGCGCTGCGCCGGGTCGCCTTCCAGCAGCAAATGAACATTGGTATAGGTCATGCGCTCGGCACTGCGGATCACGCCGCGGCAGAATTCGCCCGACACCAGTTCGCCATGCGGATCGAATTCCATGAGCGCGCTCAACACCAGCCGATCCTGCTGCGGGACCAGGGAACAGATATTGGTGGATAGCTCATAAGGCAGCATGGGCACGGCGCGATCCGGGAAATAGACGCTGGTACCGCGCAGCCGCGCTTCCTCGTCAATTGGTGACCCCGGCGCTACGTAATGGCTCACATCGGCGATGTGGACGTGGAGCGTGAAATTGCCGGTGGGCAAGTGGTCCACCCATACGGCGTCGTCGAAATCGCGCGCGGTTTCGCCGTCAATGGTGACGATGGGCATTTGGCGAAAGTCGCGGCGTCCGACGAGTTCCGAATCGGACACTGCCAGTGGAATGGCTTCTGCCTGGGCAATGGCTTCGTCCGGGAAGCGGTGGGGCAGATGATGCTTGCGGATGATGATCTCAACGTCGATTCCGAAATCGCCCGGCTTCCCGAGAATCTCAATCACCCGCCCCGCAGGTTCGCCTTCACCGAACTCCGTGATTTCTGCGTTTACGATCATGCCATCCAGATCCGAAGGATCGTTGATCACCACGGACGCGGCGCCGATGCGATCGCGCGCAGGGCCAGGTGGTGGAATGGCTTGGTCGTAGGGTATTTCGATCCAATCCTTCAGACGCTCATCCATGGGTTCGACAAACATGCCCCGGCGAGTGATGTGGAACTTGCCCACAACGGTCTGGTGAGCGCGTCTCACGATGCGGACAACTTCCCCTTCGGATCGGCCATCGCGGGCTCGCGAGACTCGGGCAACGGCGCGGTCGCCATGCATGGCGCCCATCAGGGAATCAGGCGGTAGAAACACATCGCCCTGCATGCCGGGAATGGGTCGGTCTGGAATCAGGAAGCCGTAGCCATCGCGGTGACGGCTGATGCGCCCGACCGAATACTCACGGCTCTTCGAGGTCGCAACATAATGGCCGGACTTGAATTCGATCAGGTCGCCGCGTTTCGACAGGCGCTCCAACCCGCGTTCAATGAAGCCGCGGTGTTCGGAGCGCGCGCGCAGTTCTTTCAGGATCTGCTTGAATGTGGCTTTGCCATGCGGGAGCCGCTCGATATGCGCGAGCAGTTCGGCGTCCGTCATCTGGGATCGCTAGTTCTGGATGGCAACGTAGAGCATCTGCGTTCCGCTGCCGCCGTTGGTCTGCGTAAATGTCAAAGCCGCATTTCCGGCGGGCACGCCACTGGGTACGACGATGTCGAACTGATAGACGCCGGCTTCACCGGGTCCAAGGCCCTGATAGGTGGTAGTGGCGGGCACTCCGCCGATTGAAAACTGAACCGGGTTCACCAGGCTATTGGCCTGCGTCACAATCTGGCCGGAGGCTATCCCGGTAGAGACCGGTCCGAACCCAGTGCCGAACAATACGATGGTGTCGCCAGGCTGAGCGGGCGTGGAAGCAGCGGTGGAGATGGCGCCGGAGGGCAAAACATAGGTAGAAAAATCGGGGAATAAAGCTACGGCGTATTGTATGCCGCCGATGTTGGTAAGCGGGGTGGCCAGAAGCCCGGGCTGTAACGCGTTGACCGCCACGTTCTGGGCTGCGCTGACGCCGCCGGAGTTGGTGACGATCACTGGTTCCGCGGTGCCAGTGGGTACGTTGAAAGGAACGAGGGCGTTGATCTGAGTGGGGCTGACATAGACGACATAAGCCGGAATCCCGCCGATGGTAACAGCGGTGCCGTCGAGCCATGTGGGCGCTAGCCCGCCGATGAAGTTCCGGCCGGACCACAGGTTCGTATCTACGGCAAGGTTAGAGCCATAAATCTCGATGAAGGAGCCCGGAGCGATGGAGGTGGCCGCGCCGAAACCCGAGCTGGAGATGACCCCGCCTGCTCCAATCGCGGGAGCTGTCTTCAAAGCGGGAACGCCGATGCCGGGGACTTCCCGGATGGCCCCGTTCCCGGCATCGGAGATAAAGAGATTGCCGGAAGCGTCCACTAGAACGCCCGTGGGGAAACGGAGCGAAGCATCTACGGCGGGGCCACCATCTCCCGCAAAACCGAACGCGCCGCTACCCGCCACGGTTGTAATGATCCCATTGGTGTCGATTTTCCGGATTCGGCAGTTGATGTCGTCGGCGATGAACACGTTACCCGCCGCGTCTACCGCGACTCCCGCAGCCCGGTAGAGCTGGGCTTGAGGGGCAGGGCCGCCATCACCCGAGAAACCCGGATTCGCGCTGGCTCCGGCAATCGTAGTGATAACTCCTCCCACGGTGACCATGCGGACAGCGTTGTTATCGGCATCGGCGATGTACAAGTTACCAGCGGAATCGAACGCCAGACCGGTAGGGGAGTTCAGCGAAGCGTTCACGGCCAAGGCGCCATCGCCAGACAACTGAGCGTTCGCATTACCCGCGATTGTGCTGATGTCTCCGGTGGATTTGGTGACCAAACGTACGCGATTGTTCCCGCTATCGGCGATGTAGAAATCACCCGCCGAATCCTCCAGGACGAAGACTGGAACCTCGAGATTGGCTGCGGTAGCTAAGCCGGTGTCACCCGCGAAACCTCCGCTTTGGCAGATGCCCGCAGGATTTGAGATGATTCCCGCCGAGCTCACCTCGCGAATACAATTATTTCCCGTGTCGGCCAGGAACAGATTCCCCGAGGTGTCGAAGCTGAGGCCGAACACTCCATTGATCTCTGCCGCTGTCGCGGCTTTTCCGTCCCCAGTGAAGCCTGCCGTGCCGGTTCCCACATAGGTGGAAACGCTTCCCCCGCTCACCTTGCGAATTCGGAAATTGGCGGAATCCGTGATGTACATGTTGCCGCTGCTATCAAAGGCGATATTGGAAGGCTGATTGAGCTCGGTGGCTGTGGGAGCCGAGCCATCGGCCGTATAGCCCTGAACCCCGGTTCCCGCCACGGT
>Ga0326727_10020753_pt1 | contig 12994 bp, 11 predicted proteins | sample MB2enrmetagenome_FD_207643 | JGI IMG/M metagenome (GOLD analysis project Ga0326727, IMG submission 207643) | Lab enriched peat soil microbial communities from McLean, Ithaca, NY, United States - MB29MY | ecosystem: Environmental > Terrestrial > Soil > Wetlands > Peat | place: USA: New York...
AGAGCTTATGCGAACAGTTCTCTCGGCGGAATCTGAAGGAACTCTTCTATCGGGATTCCACCGGTTCCTACGAGGAAGTTCCGCGTGGGAAGGAAGGCCTTGTCGAAGGCGGCGACGCCGGGCAGGACATCCTTGCGACGCCCGCTCTTGACCTCCAGCCCAACGATCCGCGTACCCAAACGGAGAACAAAATCCACTTCCTTGTTGCGCTCCCTCCAATAGAAGAGGTCGTCGATCTCGCCGGTCATGGCCGCTCCTGCGAGGTGCGCCCCGACCGCGGACTCGACGAGCCGGCCCCAATGGTCGGGATGATGACGGACCCTGGCAAAGGTCATGGCGGCCTGGGCCGTGGTCAGGCCGGTGTTGAAGACCTGAAGCTTGGGAGTCGATCCGCGCTGGCGGACCATTTGTCCGGAATACTTGGAGATGCCGCGCAACATTCCCGCTCCGGCAAGCAGATCGAGATAGCCGGCCAGGGTCGTGGTGTTGCCAGCGTCCTGCAACTGCCCCGCCATTTTCTGGTAGGAGAGAATCTGGCCGGAATACTCACAACCCAGTCGAAAGACGGAGCGGAACAGGGCCGGTTTGTCGACGCGGGACAGAAGAAGAATGTCGCGAGCAAGCATGGTCTCGATTAGGGAATCGAGCAGATAGCGGCGCCAGCGCGATTCGTCCCCAATCAGCTCCGCCGCTCCGGGATAGCCGCCAAAATAGATGAACTGGTCGAGGGTCCAGCCGAACGCTTCGCGCATTTCGGCAAAACTCCAGTGGCCGACGCGGGAAAGCTCGAATCGGCCAGCGAGGCTTTCGGAGAGGCCATTTTGCACCAGCAGCGGAGAGGATCCGAGCAAAACGACGCGCAGATCGAGCCCTTGTGCCGAGTCCTCGTCCCACAACTGCTTGACGGCCTCCGACCAGCGGGGGACCTTCTGCACTTCATCGATCACCAGCAACCAGCTTCCGCTCTGACGGCAGTGCAGGCGCGACGTTTCCCACTGTTGAGCGATCCAGAAGTTGTCGCCAGGGGCGGGATTGTCGGCCGTCACATAGGTCGAGCGGTCGCCAAAGGCCAGCATCGCCTGGCGAACCAGCGTGGTCTTGCCCACTTGGCGCGGACCCGCCAGCACCTGCAGGAAGCGACGACGGTCGCGGAGGCGGGTGACGATAGGACCGAGGATGGCGCGGGTAATCATGTTGAATTCAGGCGTCTTGCTGAAGGGCGAATGGCGCCTTCAGCAAATTGGTCAAAGCAATAAACAAAATATAGCATATTACAGAGCAATAAACCTCAATGCAATGAGTAAATTTACTCAGTTCATTGAGTAAATGGTAATACTAGATGTAAGTTGTTGAATATAATATGGATATTTTTGGGGGACGAATGTAGTTTAGATTTCCCGCCGCCCCTCCAGGGAGCGCGCCATGGTCACCTCGTCCGCATATTCTATGTCACTGCCTGCAGGGACGCCCGTGGCGATGCGCGTAATCCGGACCGGAAAGCCGCGCAGCGCTGCGGCCAGCCAGTTGGCCGTGGCCTCGCCTTCAAGGGTGGGACTGGTGGCCAGAATGACCTCGTCTACCTCGCCGCGCACAACGCGGCCGACAAGCGTCCGTGTGCGCAACTGATCCGGCCCAACGCCATGCAGCGGCGAAAGGGTGCCGTGGAGCACGTGATAGACGCCTGTGTAGCCGCGAGTACGCTCGACAGCCTCGATGTTCGTGGGTTCCTCGACGACGCATACCTGCCGCAGGTTGCGGGTGGGGCTGGCGCAATAGGCGCAGGGGTCAACGTCGGTGACGTTGTTGCAGACCGAGCACAAGCGCAGGCTGGCCTTGAGGCCGCGCACCGCTTCGGCAAGGGCCGCCGCATCCTCGTCGGTAGACCGCAGAATGTGGAAAGCGAAGCGCTGCGCGCTCTTGGTCCCCACCCCTGGGAGCTTCTTCAACTCTTCAATGAGCCGCGCCATTGGCTCGGCATAGCGTGACACAGTGCGCGCCTCCTCAAGTTCCCGCTCTAAAGCGTTCTACACACGAGGCCAACAAACTGGCCTCAATTCAACATGTCCATGGCCCACGAGGCGTCAAACTCCGCTATTGGTTGCATGGTTCGATTCTCCGTAGGGTTGGGACTTAACAGGTGAGGAGCAAGAATCAACCAAGTCCCGGCAGCTTGAGCCCGCCGAGCATTCCCTGCACACTGGATTGGATAGCCTCATCGGCCTTGTGTCCGGCTTCGTTGACCGCGGACACCACCAGATCCTCGAGCATTTCCACGTCCGGCTTGTCGCCGCTGAGGCCGATCACTGCGGCGGGGTCGATGCGGATCTTGAGAAGCTGTTTCTTGCCGTTCATGGTTGCGGTCACGGCGCCACCGCCGCTGCTTCCCTCAACGACGGTCTGGCCCAGCTTGCGCTGCACTTCCTCTTGCATCTGGTTGGCCTGCGAGAGCATCTCCGATATCTTGAGCGGATTGAGCATGGCCTGATCTCCTTATCTGGAGCGTGCGTTCACTTTTGGCGGAGGTCGACGACGCTGCGTACCTCGGCCTTGAGAATCTCCCGCGCCCGCTGAACCAGGGGATGATTGAGCGCGGTCTCCTGGATGCTGCCGGCGATGGGTGCGGCCGTGGGAGCGGCAGCCTGCCCGGAGCTCTGGCCGTTCGCCTCGCCGGGAACCACAAGGAAGCGGTTGGGAGCGCCCAGCCGCTGCAACTCCTGGCGAATGATTCTCTCCGCCGCGGCATTCACCGTCAAAGCCAGCATCTTCTTGCCCATGCCCGCGACCTCGATGCGCAGGCTGGCGCCATCGAGAGTCCAGGCGCCGGCGCCCAGCAACTGCGCGGCCGAGACGTGGCCGGCCTCGACCAGCGCGGAGCCAATGGCGTGCCGGATGGACTCGATGCTGGCGGGGCTCGTTGCCGAGACTTGCGGCGCCTTGGCCAGCGCGCCTTCGGTAAGCGATGCCGTAGATGCGTAACCGGCGGCCGGAGCGGCAGAGGCAGCGAAGGGTGTTGTGCCCTGAAACGAACTTGCGGCGACTTGCGGTATGGAACCCGCAGCGGTCGTCGGAGCGGGCGACGGAAGTTCCATCGTGGCCACTGGCGCAGCCGCTGAAGCCGGGCTCAGACCGGAATCCATCTTCGGCGGGGAACTGCGCGGCAGAGGAGCGCTTGGCGCAGCACTCCAACTGCCGCCTGCTGGCCCGAAGGGTGAGAGAGGCAGCGCTGCGGGCGGGGCCGGTGAAGTGGCCGGGCGTGCGGTTGGCCGTGGAACTGAAGCCGGGGTGGAAGCGCGCACACCGGCGCCCGTGGCCACACCGCTCAACAGTTCTTCGAGCGGAAGCAGCCGCTGGGCGTGAATCAGCTTGAGCAGGCCCAGTTCCAGGTGAAAGCGCTGCTCCTGGCGGTAGTTCAGGTCGTCGAAGGTGCGCAGGACGATCTGGAGATTGCGGGTCAGCTCTTCCTCGGTGAACAAGAGGGCGGTGCGGGCAGCGCGGGCCCGTTCGTCCCCGGAGATTTGCAGCAGTTCGGTCTGCTCGCCGCCGATCTTGGCCATCAGCGAATTCCGCAGATAGCGAACCATCTGGCGGGCCAGCGACGATGGGCTGTGGCCTGCATTGACCAGCAGGTTCAACTGTTCCATCAGTTCGGCGCTTTGCCCGGCGGCCACGGCCTCCAGCAACCGCTCGAAGACGGCGTTGGGCACCGAGCCCATCAACTCGCGAATCTGTGCCGTGGAGAGCAGCGGACGGCCCGCCTCGATGGGCGCTGAGGCGATGGCCTGGTCCATGATGGAGAGCGCGTCGCGCATGGAGCCGTCGCCGGCCTCGGCCAGCAGGGCCAGGGCGCCATCCTGGGCGTCGACCTCCTCCTGCCCGGCGATCATCTTCAACTGAGCCAGGATGTCGTCGAACTTGACGGCGTGAAAACTAAAGTGCTGGCAGCGCGAGCGGATGGTCTGGGGAATGTCCTCCGGCTGCGTCGTGGCCATCATGAAGATGACGTGCGCCGGAGGTTCTTCGAGGGTCTTGAGCAGGGCGTTGAAGGCCGCTTCGGTGATCTGATGGGCTTCGTCGAGGATGTAGATCTTGTAGCGGTCGCGGGACGGGGCGTAGCGGGCGGCGTCGCGCAGCTCGCGAATCTCGTCGATGCCGCGATTGGTGGCCGCATCGATCTCGATCACATCTACGGCGTTGCCCTGGCGGATCTCGATGCAGGAGTCGCACACGCCGCAAGGCTCGGGGGTGGGGCGCGTCACGCTTCGGATCTCCGTGCGGCAATTCAACGCCTGGGCCACGATACGGGCGATGGTGGTTTTGCCGATGCCGCGATGCCCGGAGAAGATGTAGCCGTGCGCGATCCGGTTCTGCGAGAGCGCATTCATCAGGGTACGGGTGACGTGATCCTGGCCGGCCACGTCGGCAAAGCGCTGCGGACGATATTTTCTGGCCAGAACCTGATAACCCATGATTGGACCCGCTCCCTTGGCCCGCCCGGACAACGCAGGCTGCCTAGAGGGGATTGTATCGTTCCGGGGCGGGCGCGCGCGGAGTGGAAATCCGTCTCTCTGAAACGGCTATGCCTTTCAAGTGAAACCCGCGTTATGTCCTTGGAGGATTGGCGTTGCTGGCGGCGTTGCGCTTGCCGCGCTTCTTCTTGGCGGCCTTCTTGCGGGCAGTGAGAGCGGCTTTCCTGGCGGCGGCCTGGCGGCGGCGCACTTCTTCCTTGGAGTACATGGTGCCGCGGCAGCTCTTTGCGCCACAGTTGCAGAGTGCCTCTTCGTCGCCACCGTCATAGAGGCAGTAGTCGTAGGTGATCTCCTCGCCGGCGGCGATGTTGCGGATCGCCGTAATCCACACCCGGCCGTCTTCCTCGCAGGTTTCGCAATTGGCGGCGCAACTGTGGTTGATGAACATGGCCATGCAATGGCCGTCGATGACGATCGAGCCGTCTCCGAGTCCAAACAAGTAGGTGATGGGCGAGTTCGCGTAGGCTTCGTCTGCCTCCGCCTTGCTGAGCCTGGGTCCGGTGTACTCGGCGACACGGGCGCCTTTGCGAATCGCGGTGGTGGTGTAGCAGCCGGCGGCGTGAATGGCGGAAGAGCGGATGATGAGTCCCATGCGAGTGTGCGATGCTTTCCTTTGGTGCAGATTTCGCTCCAGCGCTTCCTGGGCTAGCTCGATACGCGGCCTTGATCGTTTGGCGGGATGCCCGGGAGGGAGAGTCCACCGGGCGAAGCTCCTGCCGGACCGCGTGGAAGCGCTGTATGGATCGCATCCTACCATTGTGGGCATGAGGCGTAGAGAAAAGAAATGAGATCGGGATTTTCAGTGGCGCTGGTGTTGGCGGGCTGCCTGGTGGCAGCGCCGAGGCTGCTTGCTCAGGCGCCGGCAGGGACAGATCCGGCGGGAGCGAGCCAGAACAAGCCTGCGGACACGGGCCAGAAGCCGGCGACCGGTGCGCCGCAATCGAGCGCCAATCCGTTTCCTGAAGATACGAGTACGGTTCCGGTGATGCCTTCAAGCGCAACGCCGGCTCTACCGGAGGGGACCTATGACGGGGCCGAAAGCGCTGGGATACCTCTGCCCGGCGAAGATTTGGACCCGGTGCGGAGTCCGGACGACCCTGCGCCGGCCGCCGGCAACGAGCAGGGCACAGACTCGAGCTCGAGTATCCAAGGCCTCGACAGGCTGCTGCCGCCGCCGGACGCCGAGCAACCGGAAAAAAGGAGAAAACTGGCCGTCAAGGAACCTACCCACCAGGAGGCCGCATCAAAGGACATCGAAGTCGGCGGCTATTACCTGCAGACAAGGAACTGGAAGGCAGCCCTTTCGCGCTTCGAGTCCGCGATGGTCCTGGACCCGGAGAACCCCGAAGTCTATTGGGGACTGGCCGAGGCGCAACACCACCTGGGCGACTTTGCCAATGCGCGTGCGAACTATTTGAAAGTTCTGGACTACGATCCGGACGGTCCGCACGGCAAGGATGCGCGCAAGGAGTTGAAAGATCCCGCCATTGCAAAGGCGCAATCCTCGCCGCCCGCCGCACAAGCGCCACAGTAAAAAAGCAGGCCGGAACCGTCCGTCGGAATCGCGCGATCTATACGGAGCCGCTTGCGCTACTCAAGCTTCCTGCCAACCAGTTGCGCAGCTTCTCCAAGGGCAGGCGCACGCCGATAAAGAACTGGCCGAAGAGGGCGTAGACGGCGCTGACCTGATCGAAGCGCATCTCGTAAATGAGCTTCTTGAAGACCACCGGGTCGTCCGCGTAGAGATCGACTCCCCATTCCCAGTCGTCCATGCCAATCGAGCCCGAGATGATCTGCTTGACTTGATCGCCGTAGCGGCGGCCGATCAGGCCGTGGTCGTGCATCATGCGCTGGCGTTCCGCGAAGGGAACCGTGTACCAGTTCGTCTGTTCTCCGCGTTTGCGGTCCATGGGATAGAAGCAGAGGTATTTGGCTTCGGGAATAGCCGGGAACAGGCGCGGAGACATGGCTGCGGTCTGGCGGCCAAGGGTGGCGGAGATTTCCGCGTTCCATTCCGGCGAGTGCTGCTCAAAGCCCTTGGCGGAGGCGGCTTCATAGGTCTTGCGGGTGGACTCGTAGAGGCCCAGTTCGACCACCGAGACATAGGAATGAACAGGGGTGAGGAAATCGTAGAACTCGGTTTGAGCCAAATCCAGTTCGACCTGGTTCAGGGCTTCGAGCGAGTCGCGAAAGTGGACCAGGATCAGGTCGCCTTTGTGGCCGAGTTGGGAAAAGATAGCCGTCTGGATGGGCGCGTCCGGGGATTTGCGTTCCAAACGCTCAAGCGCGGAAGCGGCCTGGGTGGCGATGCGTTCGCGATCGGCCGATGGGGTGGCGCGCCACGCCTTCCAATCGAAACGGAAGAACTGGTGCAGCAGGCTGGAACCTTCAAGCGTCAGCGGGACAGGGGGGAAGTCGGACAACGGAAACACCTCGGAGTCTTCCTTGAAACTCTCCTCATCCTAACAAAATGAGCCCGCAGAAGGCTTTGGGAGAGCCCGGTCGGCCTGTGGCGGGCGCGAGATCGTGTGCCGGCCCGGTATGGCCTTATATACTGAAGGCGCCCATGAGCGAAACAATTCTAACCTTGGTAGTGGATTTCGTGATCCATGTCATCTCCCTTGGCGGCTACGCCGGCATTGTTGCGCTGATGGCAATCGAGTCGGCCTGCATTCCGCTGCCCTCCGAGATCATCATGACGTTTGCCGGTTACCTGGTCTACAAGGGCCAATTCAGCCTGTTCTGGGCGGCAACCGTGGGAGCGGTGGGCTGCAACCTGGGCTCGGTGGTCGCCTACTGGATAGGCGCCAAGGGTGGACGGCCGCTGGTCGAGCGCTACGGCAAGTGGGTGCTCATGAGCCACCACGACCTGGACCGGATGACGGATTTCTTCAACAAATACGGTTCCATCACCGTGTTGCTGGCGCGGTTGCTGCCGGTGGTGCGCACGTTTATTGCGTTCCCGGCCGGAATCGCCAAGATGCCGCAGCTTCGTTTTCACATTTACACATTTGTGGGCTCGTGGCCGTGGTGCTATGCGCTCGCTTTCGCGGGCATGAAGCTGGGCGAGAAGTGGCACACGGACCCACGTTTTTATGCGGTTTACCACCGCTTTCACCTGGTGGTCGAGTTGGCGCTGGTGGCCGGGATTGTCTGGTTTGTCTGGTCGCACGTGAGCCGCATAAGGCAGGTGAATGCCGCCTAGAGCCGGCGCGGGCGCCTGAGTTGAGATAGAGGACCGCGCCGGGGCGTACACTGGTCGGTTCGCCGGAACAAGATTTTCGATTGGAAGCAGCAGCAACCAAAGGAAGGTTAGGAGAGACGATGGGAATTGAAGAGCAGGGTGGCCAGAAGACCGCCGGAGCTGACAAGGTCGCGCCCGCTACGGGCAAACTGGGAGTGATGGTGGTCGGCCTGGGGGCCGTGGCCACCACCTTTATCGCCGGAGTCGAGGCTGTCCGCCGCGGACTGGCCAAGCCGATTGGCTCACTCACGCAGATGGGCACCATCCGTCTGGGCAAACGTACTGAGAACAAATCCCCGCTGATCAAGGACTTTGTGCCCCTGGCCGGCTTGAACGACCTGGTCTTCACCGGCTGGGACATCTTCGAGGACAATGTCTACGAATCCGCCGCCCATGCCCAGGTGCTGGAGAAGGAGATGCTGGACCAACTGAAGCCCTACCTGGAGACCATCAAGCCTCTGCCAGCGGTCTTCGACCAGTACTACGTGAAGCGCCTGCACGGTACCCACGTGAAGAAGGGCAAGAACAAGCGCGACCTGGCCGACCAGGTGATTGCCGACATTCGCGAATTCAAGAAGACCGTGGATCGCGTGGTGATGATCTGGTGCGCATCGACCGAGATCTTCATCGAGCCGACGGCCGTCCACCAGTCGATCGCAGCCTTCGAGAAGGGCCTGGAGAACGACGACATCGGCATTGCGCCGTCGCAGATTTATGCCTACGCGGCATTGAGCGAGGGTGTGCCGTTCGCCAACGGCGCTCCGAACCTGACGGTGGATGCGCCGGCCATGGTCGAGCTCTCCAAGAAGAACGCTGCGCCGATCTGCGGCAAGGACTTCAAGACCGGCCAGACCATGATGAAGACAGTTCTGGCGCCGGCCTTCAAGGCGCGCATGCTGGGCGTCTCGGGCTGGTTCTCGACCAACATTCTGGGCAATCGCGACGGCGAAGTGCTGGACGATCCGGAGTCGTTCAAGACCAAGGAAGAGTCCAAGCTGGGCTCGCTCGACTACATCTTCCAGCCGGAGCTTTACCCCGACCTCTACAAGGATCTTTACCACAAGATCCGCATCAACTACTATCCTCCGCGCGGCGATCAGAAAGAAGCCTGGGATAACATCGACATCTTCGGCTGGCTGGGCTACCCGATGCAGATCAAGGTGAACTTCCTGTGCAGGGATTCGATTCTGGCCGCGCCGATTGCGCTCGACCTGGTGCTGTTCATGGACCTGGCCAAGCGCGCGCCGTCCTTGCGCTCCATCGGCATTCAGGAGTGGCTGAGCTTCTACCTGAAGTCGCCGCAGAGCGCTCCAGGCCTTTACCCGGAGCACGACCTGTTCATCCAGTCGATGAAGCTGAAGAACACGCTGCGCCACATCATGGGCGCAGGCCTGATCACTCACCTGGGACTCGAATACTACGACTAGGCATTTGGCCGGCAAGCAAACGCCTTCCGTTGGCCGGCAAAAGCACGCACAAAAGCCTCATCCGCAAGGGTGAGGCTTTTGTGTTTCAGGCAGGGAGTTTTCAGGACCGGGATTCGGCATGGACGATAGTTCTGGGGTGGCCGCGTAACGCTGGTGCAGACGGCAAAATTGACTGCCGTCAGCACCAGCATCAGCCTTCAGGCCACCGGCTCCAGATGCGCGGTGAAATGCCGCAGGAAGGGAGCTTCGTAGGTGAGTCGCAGCCCCTTGATCTGGGCGCGGCGAGCCCATACACGCAAAATGATCTCGACCACGTAATCGATGTGGCTCTGCGTATACACGCGGCGCGGAATGGCCAGCCGCACCAACTCCATGCGAGCTGCCGAGGCAAACATCAGGCTGCCGATTTCAACCGAGCGAATGCCGCCTTCGAGATACAATTCCGCGGCCAGCGCAACGCCGGGAAACTGTTCGGCGGGAATATGCGGCAGAAACGCCTTGGCGTCGATATAGATGGCGTGGCCACCGGGCGGCTGCACAATGGGCACGCCATGCTCGGCGATGTTGTTGCCCAGGTAGGCCGTCGAAGCAATCCGGTAGCGCAGGTAGTCCTCCTGCAACGCCTCCTGCAAGCCCACCGCAATCGCCTCCAGGTCGCGCCCGGCGAGGCCGCCATAGGTGGGATAGCCCTCGGTGAGAATCAGCAGATCCTTCTCCTGGCGCGCGAGGACGTCGTTGTTGGTGCACAGAAAGCCGCCGATGTTGGCCATGCCGTCCTTTTTGGCCGACATGGTGCAGCCGTCACCCAGAGAGAACATCTCCTGCGCAATCTGCTTTGGCGTTTTGTCGGCGTAGCCAGGCTCGCGCAGCTTGATGAAATACGCGTTCTCGGCAAAGCGGCAGGCATCGAAGTACAGCGGAATTCCGTGCTTGTGGCACACAGCGGAGACCGCCCTGGCGTTTTCCATCGACACCGGCTGCCCGCCGCCGGAGTTGTTGGTCACCGTGAGCATGACCAGCGGCACGCGCTCGCGCCCCACGCGCACAATCAACTCCTCCAGCGCCGCGACGTCCATGTTGCCCTTGAACGGGAGGACGGTCTCGGGCTGTCCGCCTTCGGGGAGGAGCAGATCGACCGCCTCCGCTCCGACCGACTCGACGTTGGCGCGCGTGGTGTCGAAATGCGTGTTGTTCGGAACCAGGTCGCCCTTCTTGCACATCACGTGGAAGAGGATGCGCTCCGCCGCTCGCCCCTGGTGGGTAGGGATGACGTGGGTATAGCCGAAGATGTCCTGAATGGAGGCCTTGAAACGGTCGAAACTCCTGCTGCCGGCGTAGCTTTCATCGCCCTCCATCACCGCGGCCCACTGGTGCGTGGACATTGCGCCGGTACCGGAGTCGGTCAGCAGGTCGATGAGAACATCGTCGGCCGGAAGCAGGAAAAGGTTGTAGTGGGCGGCGCGCAGAAGGTTCTCCCGCTGGGCGCGGGTCGTCCAGCGGATGGGTTCAACGCTCTTGATGCGAAAGGGCTCGATGATGGTCTTGGTTGGCACTCGAAAAGGCTCCTGTGGGGGTTGGCGCTGGGGGGCGTGCGTCGTCCAAAGCGCTGTGTTGCACGTCGGGCAACGAGGCTGCCCCACTGGCCAAGCCCTGCCAATCGTACGGCTTGTGGAGTCTGCCGCGCAACCCGGCAGGCGGAGCCGGACTTGCCCAACCGGGCGGCGGGCCGGCGGTGTTACCGTCGATCAGGCCGTGTGTGGCCCGTCACATGTGCGAGGGGACCCTGCGGGATACACTTTCGTCTGCTGATTGACCGGAGAGACCTATGAGCACGCCCCTTATACCTATTGAGGAAATTGCAAAAAAGCTTTCCCTTTCGTCTTCACACTATGAATCCATTGGCGCTTATGGGGCCAAGCTCAAGTTGGAGCTGCTGGACGATGCGGCCTTTCCGGTGCGCGGCAAGCTGATCCTGGTGACGGCCACAACCCCGACCGCGCATGGCGAAGGAAAGACGGTGGTCGCCATCGGCCTGGGCCAGGCCCTGCAACGTATCGGGCGGAAGGCCATTGTGACCTCGCGGGAGCCCTCGCTGGGGCCGGTTTTCGGGTTGAAGGGCGGAGCGGCAGGAGGCGGGCTCTCTCAGGTAGAACCCAGCCAGAAGATCAATCTGCATTTCCATGGAGACTTTCACGCCATTACCGCGGCCCACAACCTGCTGGCCGCCATGGTGGATTCGCACATTTTTCATGGCAACGAGCTGGATCTCGATCCGGACCAGGTAACTTGGCCGCGCGCGCTCGACGTGAACGACCGGGCGCTGCGCCGCGTTACCGTCGCCGTCAGCCCAAAGGACAAAGAGGCGCGCGACGGCGCAAATCGCGAGACCGGCTTTGTGATTACGGCAGCGTCGGAGATTATGGCTATTCTGGGGCTGGCTTCGAGCCGCGCCGATCTGCGCCGCCGTCTGGATGCGATTGTGGTGGGCGTTTCCCGCTCGGGCCGGCCGGTGACAGCCGCTGACCTGGGGGCGACCGGCGCCATGATGGCCCTGCTGAGCGACGCATTGCTGCCCAATCTGGTCCAGACTACCGAGGGCACTCCCGCGCTGGTGCATACCGGCCCCTTCGCCAACATCGCCCACGGCACCAGTTCCGTCCTCTCGCAGCAAATGGCGCTTCGCCTGGCCGACTACGTGGTGAACGAAGCCGGCTTTGCCGCCGACCTTGGAGCCGAGAAGTATTTCGACATAGTGATGCGTTCCTCGGGCATTGAGCCGGCTGTGGCCGTGCTGGTGACCACGGTGCAAAGCCTGCGCGGCCAGGGCGAGGGCTCGCTCGAGGCCGGCATGCCGAACCTCGACCACCACATCGGGACCCTGCAACGTTATCGTGTTCCCGTGGTCGTGGCCATCAATCGCTTTCCCTCCGACACGCAGGCCGAACTGGAAACGATTGCCGCGGAATGCCGGCGGCTGTCAGTTCCCTGCTCTTTTGTCGAGGCCTTTGCCAAGGGCGGCCTGGGCGCGGTTGGCCTGGCGGAAAAGGTGTCTTGCATTGTTGAAGAGAACCACTTGCCGGGCGTCCGGCCCATCTATTCGCTCGAAGAGACGGCCGAAGAGAAGATCAACAAAATCGCGACCCTGGTTTACGGCGCCAGCGGCGTGGAGTTGAGCGAACTGGCGCAGGAGAAGCTGGCGCGCTTTGCGGAGTGGGGTTTTGGCGGGCTGCCGGTCTGCATCGCCAAGACGCAATACTCGCTCACGGACGACCCGCATCGCATGGGCGCGCCCACGGGATGGACGCTCAAAGTGCGGGACGTTCAGCTCTCCGCGGGCGCAGGGTTTCTGGTGGCTGTGGCCGGCAACATGATGCTGATGCCAGGGTTGCCCAAGACGCCGCGGGCGCTAGCCATCGACGTAGATGCGGATGGCAACATCACCGGCGTGTGAAGTAGCCGGCTGACAGTGGACAGTGAACAGTGGTTGGCCCCCACGTTCTCGACTGCCCACTGTTCACTGTCCACTGTTCCCTATTCCCTAGTCCCTTAGTCCCTGGTCCTTGCCCCATGTTTACTGCTTCTTCAGCACCGCCGTGCCCTTTTCATCGCTCAAGATGGCGCTCTCCAGGGACCGGAAGGCAGCGGCCTTGGCGGGAGGGATCTCGACCTGGCGTACGACATAGTCGCGCTCATAGTGAAGCAGGTTGGCCTTGGCCGTAACCGTCGAATGATAGCTGGCGAATTCCACGTCGAGGTCGACCGGGTCCGGGGTCTCATCGACCGCGTAACCGGCAGGC
>Ga0326727_10020754_pt1 | contig 12993 bp, 12 predicted proteins | sample MB2enrmetagenome_FD_207643 | JGI IMG/M metagenome (GOLD analysis project Ga0326727, IMG submission 207643) | Lab enriched peat soil microbial communities from McLean, Ithaca, NY, United States - MB29MY | ecosystem: Environmental > Terrestrial > Soil > Wetlands > Peat | place: USA: New York...
GAGGCCAAACGAGCGGCCGAGCGAACGAAAACGCCGCCACGAATGGACGGTTCGGTTCGTGGGCGAGACGCGCGCGGCGTTCAAGGCCCGCCACCCCGCCCCGGCTTGGCGTCATGCGAAGCGCTCCTGGCGGTTCATGCGCGACAATTGGCTCTCGAACCGAGTGTTCAATTCCTACCAGGGCATCGTCGACCACTGCTGCTGCGCATGGAACAAACTCGTCGACCAGCCCTGGAGAATCATGTCGATCGGTCTGCGAGAATGGGCCTATAGGTTCTGATCACCGAGCCTTGGTGTTAGGTCGTCGGTCCTAGACCTGACGCCCGAGGAGCCGGCAGGACTTTCCGCTTTGATGAAGGTTTGCGAGACGCCCGCAACGGGGCGCGCATGACGCCTTCGCTGGCCGGTCCCAGCACAAGATCCTAGCCTATTGCCGGTTCACTATAGAAGGTCCGGCGGTGGCGCTCCCGGCTTCCCTCCAGATGTTCGCGCAGGGCGAAGCGCGCGGTCTCGGCATTGCGCCGCTCGATCGCCTGATAAATGCGCCGGTGCTCTGCCTGGATATGCTCCAGATAAAGCCGGCGCTGATCCGGGGTTTCCGACAGAGGACGGATCGATCGGGGCGGAATGATGACCGGTCCCAAAAAATGCATGAATCGTTCGAAATAGGGATTGCGCGTGGCCGCCGAAATCGCGCAGTGAAAAGCAAAATCGGACTCGATCGCGGCGTCGCCTGTCGCGATGGATGCATCAATGGCGTCAAGCCACCGTCGCATGTGCGCAAGGTCCTCATCGCTGCGCTTTTTGGCGGCGATGGCCGCTGCTTCGAGTTCAACAGCGAGCCGAAGCTGGAGGACGTTCTCGATCTCGGTCAGGGAGCGAAACTCATCAGGAACAATGCGAAAGGTCCGGCTCGCCCGATGGTCCGCCACGAATACGCCCGAGCCCTGACGGCTGACGACCAGCCCTTCGGAACGCAGCGAGGCCATGGCTTCCCGAATGACCGCACGGCTGACGCCGAATCGCGCATTCAATTCCTGCTCGGTTGGCAGCTTCTCGCCGCTCATGAGGCGGCCGGTGCGAATCTCACGCGCAAACCACTCGGCCAATTGGGTCGGGCGACTGGGCGTCGGGGAAAGGGGAGAGGCTGGGGCGCGCATTATGACCGTTTGAGAGAGCGATTGACCACGTGCCGTTTCCGGCAAGCTGATTTAAGACGCTGTATAATAGCACGCCGCTTGTTTCACGTCTTGGAGCGTAAGTCATCGGCGCCTGATTATCGACCGGGCGATGCTCACGGGCGCTGGCGAGCTTATGACGCTCGACTGCGATCTGATCGGGAATGGCCAGCAGATGGTCGAGACCGTTTGCCAGCGCCTGCTGCAAAGGGAAGCCTAAAACGAATGCCGCGTTCAAGTTCTCAATTGGCGCGCCGAAATAATTCTGACGCATGTTTGACGCCGATTGCCGCATCCTGCGGCTCCGAGGGCTGCTCAGGCAGCGCTAGGCTCCAAACGCGCAGATGACACTTAACTCAACGGGCCGGCGTCGGCTGGCGAGCGAAGCCCTCGGCGCGCCACGAGGCGGCGAAAAAACGCCACGCAAGGCTTCGAAAGCAATCCATAACACCCGAAAATGGCGCCGGATTCGGTCGGCTAGCCTGCATTGCGTTCAGGGACACTTGGCCAAGAGATTCTCGTGGGCCGCCGCAAGGCTCGATCCTGGTCATTCACGATCACAGACGGAATGCCCGGTTTCCTCCCTTCCGCGCCGTTCCGGCGCGCCGCGAACGATGACGGCAAAGGGCGCGATCCGGTCGTTCAGCGCCTCGGGTCTGAACTTCGGCAAACCGCCCACGGCAGCCGAGCAAACTCGTCGCCCTCAACGTCTGCTGCGGAGGCGCGGCGGCAATCGGCTGAACGGCAATATTGGGCGCGGTCCGGCCAAAGCCGAATCCGAAGGTTGGGAGCGCGCCGCCGCCTCAGCGACTCTCGCTGCCGAGCACGATCGGGCGGCCGTGCGGCGTCGCCGCGGCCGCCGCGCGCCAGGCTTCCGCGAGATTCGCTAATTCCGTCGCGCTCGCCACGCCTTTGCCGATCGAGATTCTTTCGAGCGCGCGCAGCCAGCTTTGAAAATAGGCCTCGTTGCCGGCCTCTTGCGGCCCGGCGGCGATTTCCGCGCCGAGCGCGTTCGCCCATTCGCTCCACGCGAACAGGCCGCGCTGATTGAGCAGGACGGTCATGGCGAACACCTGCGCTTGCCACGGCTCGTCGAAGGGCGGCGCTTCAGGCGCGTTCAAGATACGGCTCCCAGGCGTCGATCGACCCTTTGAGACGCGGGTCTGCGCCTTCGCCCCACAATTCCTCGCCGGTGAAACTGACGGCGTAGCGCCAGCGTGGGTCCTCGCGCGCGCCATGGGCGCATCGTCGGGAAGGAACAAACGCCGAACCCGATCCGACGATCCGACGCTCTTAAGGGCCCGACGGACTCGCAAGGTGCGAATTCCCTTTGGAGCTTGCAACCGCAGCGCAGTATCACGAGCGGGGAGACTCATTCGGCCGTCACTTTCGGCTCACGCGAATTCCTTGCCAATCGTTCACCCGGCTGCCCTGGGAGCCGCATTAATTTCTTGTGTCAATAATCAGATCGTGTTATGTTTTTTTGTGTAGTCCGCGACGAATCGACGCAGGGAGAGAAACATGTGCTGGACGGCCCCGATCATCGTTGAAGAATGCCTTGGCATGGAAGTCACAAGCTACGCACCAGCGGCGGTGTGACGCAGCAGCGTTCGGCTGCGCGAGCGCAGCCGAACGCTAATTCGCAAACCGGGCCGTGTTGCTGGCGTGCCGGAGCGGCATGCGGTTCAAGGCGGCGCGGTTTTGTGCGCGAGCGCCGTGTGCGCCGTATTTTTGCTGCAACGCGCCTGGCCCAATTGATCGCCCGGCTTTTTTGCGTCAAGTCTTTTGGCTGGCCGCATGTGAGGTTGGCGGCCTTTCAGAGTAGAGCGCACTGAAGCGTCGCCGATTTTTCTGATCGGGCCGCTGAGGTCCTCGCCGCCGAATCGATATTTCTTCGACGTCAAGCCAAAATGCGAGCCGGCCTGCCTGGACGGCTGAATTGGTCGGGCTGTCGGTCGGCGCGACACGGGTCAGCCCCGCTAGGGCCTCGACGCCCGGCGGCGAGCGTTCGCGTCGAGGTCGATGAGACCCGGGTTGGCGGCCGAACGTGTGGAAAGGGCCGCGGCGTTCGTGACAAGGTTTTGGTGGCTTGCGTCATCGAGGTGCGCCGGCGGCCGGACAGCGGACGAATGAAATGATCTCAGTTGTCGCTCGGACGCTTTCGTCGGACGATATCGACGATTTCACCGGCTGCTACGCGGCGATCGAGGTCACGGTTGGGAGGATTCGGGGCCAGCAGTGCAAGTGAGGAAAATCGGGCGCGGCCCGAGTCCACTTGCCGTTAGCGTGCCCAGATTGGCGATGTAGTGTCCGCCGGATCAGCTCTTGTCGCCGCGCTCAAATCCGCCCGGCACCGCGATGGCCGGGCCGGCGGAAGACCGCGGTGCCGGCTTAGCGAATGATGTACGGTTCCTGCTGGGCGCGACATTATCAGAGATCATAGGGAGGGCCGGCGCGGTCGACGTCGATCGGGCTGCGCCGGCGAAGAAGCAAAGTGCGAATTAGAATCCTGGGATCAAGCGCCGGCGGCGGTTTTCCGCAATGGAATTGCAATTGCGCCAATTGCCGCGCCGTTCGCGCCGGCGCGCCGGGATTTTCGGCGCGAACGCAATCCTCCCTCGCCGTCAGCGCCGACGGCGAAAACTGGCTTCTGCTCAACGCGTCGCCCGATCTGCGCCAGCAAATCGCGGCGACGCCGCAACTGGCCCCGCCGGTCGGCGCCGGCGCGCGCGCGAGCCCCATCAAGGCCGTCGCGCTGACCAACGGCGACGTCGACCATGTCGCAGGCCTGTTGACCCTGCGCGAGGCGCAGCCGTTCAGCGTCTACGCCTCGCGACGCGTGCTCGACGCGCTCGGCGCGAACAGGATTTTCGACATTCTCGCGCCAAATCTTGTCGCGCGGATCGAACTGCCGCTCGGCGCGCCGCTGCGAATCGAGGGCGCGGGCGTCGATCTCGGCCTTGCGGTCGAATCTTTCCCGGCGCCGGGAAAGGTCGCGCTTTATCTCGAGGACGCGGGCGCGGCCGACTTCGGCACGCAAGCGGGCGACACGCTCGGCTTGCGGATCGTCGAGACGGCGACCGGCGACGCGTTCTTTTACATTCCCGGCTGCGCCAGGATTGACGAAGCGCTCGCCGAACGTCTGAAGGGCGCGGCGCTTGTCTTCTTCGACGGCACGCTATGGCATGAAAACGAAATGATTGAACAGGGGCTGATGGGCAAGACGGGCTCACGCATGGGTCACGTCAACATCGGCGGGCCGGACGGTTCGATCGCTTCTTTCGCGAACCTCGAGGTCGCGCGAAAGATTTTCGTGCACATCAACAATTCCAATCCGGTGCTTGACCCATCCTCGAAGCAGCGCGCGGCCGCGAACGCCGCGGGTTGGGAGATTGGCTGGGATGGAATGGAGGTTGCGCTATGAACAAGAACGCTTCCGCCGACCTGACTGGAGCGGCGCCGCTGGCGCCCGCCGAATTCGAGGCCGCGATCCGCGCGGTCGGCGCGGAGCGCTATCACGACAAGCATCCATTCCATAAGCTGCTGCACGGCGGCAAGCTCAACAAGGGCCAGGTTCAGGCCTGGGCGCTCAATCGCTACTGCTATCAGGAGGCCGTGCCGCGCAAGGACGCGGCCTTCATGAGCCGCGTGCACGACCGCGAGCTGCGCCGCGCCTGGATCCATCGCATCCACGATCATGACGGCCTCGGCGAGGAAGCGGGGGGCATCGAACGCTGGCTGATCCTGACCGACGGGCTCGGCCTCTCGCGCGACTACGTCGTGTCGCGTCGCGGGGCGCTGCCCGGAACAAAATTCGCGGTCGAGGCCTATGTGCGTTTTGTCGCCGAGCAGCCGCTCGTCGTCGCAGTCGCTTCGTCGCTGACGGAGCTCTTCGCGTCGTCGATCCATCGCGAGCGCATCGCCGGCATGCTGGAAAATTACGATTTCATCGACGACCACGTCATGGCCTATTTTACGCGTCGCCTCGCTCAGGCGCCGCGCGACTCCGAATTCGCGCTGAGTTATGTCAAGACCCATGCGCAATCTCGCGCGGAGCAGGACTCCTGCGTCGCTTCAGTGCGCTTCAAATGCGACGTGTTGTGGTCGCAGCTCGACGCCCTGAATCATGCCTATGTGACGCCAAGCGTGATCCCTCCGGGGGCGTTCCGGCCCGGGGAAGAAAATGAATAATCCGCCAGCCACGCAACGTTATGTGATCGGACCGGGATCGAGGCCGGCCTTCGCCCGCTATGCGCGGCTGCATCATGATCAAGCGCGCGAGCGCTTCGTGATTCTCGCGCCAGAACGCGCTTATAGGGTCGACCCCATCGGCCTCGCGGTGCTTCGCCTCTGCGACGGCCAGCGCAGCCTCGCCGATATCGCGGCGCATCTGGCGCAAGTCTATTCGGCGCCGGTCGACGTCATCGCGAAGGACGTCGCCAAGCTCTTGCAGGGCCTCGCCGACAAGAGGCTGCTGCGCGACGGTCCGGACGTCTTCGCGCCGCCTCCAGTTTCGCAGGCGGCATCGTCCCACAAGGCGTTCGCCGGGGGTCCTGCCGGCCTCCTGGCCGAGCTGACGCATCGCTGCCCCTTGCAATGCCCCTATTGCTCCAACCCGCTAGAGCTGGAGCGGGCCAATGCGGAACTCAGCGCCGAAGAATGGGGCGAAACCTTTCGTCAGGCCGCCGCGATGGGCGTGCTGCAATTGCACCTTTCGGGCGGCGAACCGACGGCGCGCCACGATCTCGATCAGATTCTCGCCCATGCCGTCGGAGCGGGCCTCTACACCAATCTCGTCACGGCGGCGGTTCTCCTCACGCGCGAACATCTGGAGAGACTGGCCGATATCGGCCTCGATCATGTGCAGGTTTCGATCCAAGACATCGTTCCCGACAACGCCGACCGCATATCCGGTTACAGGGGCGGCGTCGCACGGAAGCGCGACGTCGCGCGATGGACGCGCGAGCTTGGCCTCGGGCTCACCATCAACGCGCCGATGCACCGGCAAAATCTCGACCATTTGCCTGAGATCATCGATTTCGCGGTGGAAGTCGGCGCGCAGCGGCTCGAAGTCGCGCATATCCAGTATTACGCTTGGGCGCAGAAGAACCGCGCGGCGCTCGTCCCCACGCGCGAGAAATTCCTCGAATCCGTCGAGATCGTGAACGAAGCGAAGGCGCGCCTGGCGGGCGTGCTGAATTTCGATTTCGTCATTCACGATCATTATGCGACGCTGCCGAAAGCCTGCATGGGCGGCTGGGGCCGCTCGATTGTCGTCGTCACGCCGTCGGGGCGCGTGCTGCCCTGTCACGCCGCGCAAACCCTGCCGGGCCTCGTCTTCGACAACATGCGCGAGCGCCCCCTCGCGGATATCTGGCGCCATGGCTCGGCCTTCGAGGCGTTCCGAGGCACAGGCTGGATGAAGGAGCCCTGCCGCTCCTGCGACCGGCGCGAGATCGATTACGGCGGATGCCGCTGTCAGGCCTTCGCGGTCGCGGGCGACGCCGCCGCGACCGATCCGGCCTGCCATCTTTCGCGCGATCACGCGCGCTTTGCGTCCTACGCGGAAGTGGAATCGCAAGAGACGCCGCCGCCTCTCGTCTATCGACGAATGGCCGGCGCGAACATTTAGCACGCCCCAATGGCGCGCGCGCAACGCCCGTGTTCGGCGCGCGCTTTCTTTTGACGAACCGGCGCCAATCGAAAGGCGCAGCGACGAAACGCGCCGTTTGTGACCAGCAGAGGAGCTATAGCAGTCCCGAGACGCCGCCATAGAGACCCACGGCGGAGACGACGGCCGAGACGCCGATCAGGAGCCAGAGGTAGAGCCCGCGCGGTCGCAGCGACCCGGGCAGCGCCGTCACCGCCAATGCGACCAGGAAGCCGATCACCAGCGGCATCAGCAAGGCATTAAGAACTTGCGCCGCGATCGTGAGCCACACCAGGTCCGGCACAAACCAAACAAGGGCGGCCGAGCCGACGACGGCGACCGCATAGACGCCGTAGAACCATTTGGCCTCGAACGGATTATGTTCCAGGGAACGCCGGTAGCCGGCGACCTCGCCCACTCCCCAGGCCAGCGCCAGGGAGCAGACGATGGCGGCCACCATGGAGGCGCCGAGCACGCCCACGCTGAACACCAAGCGTCCGAAATTCTCCCCGAGAAGCGGCGAAAGCGCGCCGCTGATCTCGCCGACGCTGCTTAGGCCAGCGCCGCCGGAGGCCAGCGTCGCCGCCGCGGCGACCAGCACCGCTCCCGTCAAGCACTGGGTCAGCACCGCGCCGAACGCCGTATCCCAGCGGGCGGCGCCGAGATGATCAAGCCGAAGTTTCCTTTCGGCGATCGCGGATTGTTGATAGAAGATCATCCAGGGATTGAAGACCGCCCCGATGATCGCCGCCACCATATACACGAATTCAAGGTTGCCGACGGGCAGGTCGAGCGCATCCCTAGCCAAGGTCGCGGGGCTCGGGTGCGCCGCCCACGCGACGGCGAAGAAGGCGAGTTCGAACAGGCCGATGACGATCGCCGTCCGTTCCACCCGCCGGTAGGCGCCGGTGGCGACGACGGCGAGCAGGACCGCCGCGGCGACCGGCAGGGTGAGAGCGCGCGACAGGCCATAGAGTTCTCCGATCCCCGCCACGCCGGTGAATTCGGTGATCAGCGAGCCGATCACCGCCGCCGTCAGGCCCGCCGTCGACAGGCACGCCCATCTGAAGCCAAACTGTTCCTTGATCAGTTCGCCGTGGCCGCGCCCGGTGGTCAGTCCGAGCCGCACCGTCAATTCCTGCACCATGTAGAGCATCGGGGTCAGCAGCAGCAGCAGCGGCAGCAGCCGATAGCCCCACCGCGCGCCCGCCTGGGCCCCCGTCACCACGTTGCCGGCGTCGGTGTCGGCCAGCATCACCAACAGGCCGGGTCCCCAGACGGCGATCCATGCTAGAGGGGCAAGGGGTTTCCGTTGCGGTTGGGCGACGGCGTCCATGCTGATGCTTTCTCCCCTGAACCGACATCCGCCAGATGGCTGCTGGTGCAGGCCCAACCTGCCATCGTTTCGCGCTCCTAACAAGCCCGGACCGTCCGCCTGACAGGGCAATCGGGTGAACGATCGGCAAGGCGTTCACGTGAGTCGAAAGTGACTACCGAATGGGGTGGGACTGCTCATGATACTTCGCGATATACTTCGCGATGGTTGCAAGCTTGAACGGAGATTCGCGCAGTGCGAGTCCGCCGCACCCATAAGAGCATCGGATTGCCGGATCGGGTTCCGTCTTTGTTCCTTCACCCGATTTCCCTGGTTTGTTCGGGAATTGTCGTTGCGGTGTTCATGTCATCCTGTTATCGTATCATTGGAGGGGGAAGGGGATGGTTGCGTCGGGCGTGCGGGCGCTTGTGGCGTCGGCCCTTGTAAGCTGCCTGTCCGCATGGTCCGTCGGCGCCTGGGCGGCGGCCGGGGACATACCCGATCCCGTCTATCACAACCTCAGATACACCGACGACTTCTCCCATCCGGACCCGAGCAAGAAGCCGGACCCATGGGACAAGCTCAAGTTCATCCCGATCGGCGACGGCTCGCTCGGTCCCACATTTCTGACGCTCGGCGGCGAATGGCGGGAGCGGTTCGAATCCTACGTCAATCCCAATCTTGGCCTCCCCGCCCCTATTCACAGCCCCCCTACGCCGGCGCGGAACGCCTATCTGCTTCAGCGCCTTCAGTTCGACGCCGATCTGCACATAACCAACTATTTCCGCGTCTTCGCGCAACTCGGCGACTATCGGCGCCTCGGCGAGCGAGGCGTGTCGTCGACCACCGATATCGACCCCCTCGATCTCATGCAGGCGTTCGTCGACTTCAAGCGGCCGACGCCGTTCGGCGACGCGCCGACATTCCGCTTCGGCCGTGAGGAGCTTCTGTTCGGCTACCAGCGTCTGATCGCGGTGCGCGAGGGGCCGAACGTGCGGCGCGCGTTCGACGGTTTTCGTTTCTCCGACCAAATCGACGGCGAAGAGGGTCGTGTCGGCAGATGATGGGGCTTGCGATGGAAACGTTGAAGAGGATCCTCCTGGCTGGCGGCGCGACTCTGGCTCTGGCGGCGGCCGCCCAGGCGGCCGACGCGCCTACCGAGAAGGCCCCCCCTCCGGCGCCGGCGGCCAATTGCTTCGCAAGCGTCTGGACATGGCTTGACTCGACCGCGAACGATTGTCCGCTCAGCATGGGCCCCTTCACCGTCTACGGCCAAGTGGACGTCGGCTTCGGCTACGAGACCGCCGGCGCCGCGTTCAACAAATATTGGCTTCTGGGCGTCGAAGAACTCATCGGCAGGCAGAGCAAGAAGGCGATGTGGCAGTTGGTGCCCAACGGCCTCAGCCAGTCCAATCTCGGCGTCAAATTCAGGCAGCCGCTGATTGGCGACATCAGCCTGATCGGCGATCTCAACTTCGGCTTTGACCCGTATTCGCTGCAGTTCGCCAACGGCCCCGCGTCGTTGCACGAGAACAACACCACGCCGCAATATTGGCAGACCTCGAGCGGCGACTCGAGTCGCGCCGGCCTCATCGACAACGGGCGCGCCTACCTCGGTCTGGCCAGCCCCACCTACGGCACGCTGACCGCGGGCCGCCAACTCACGTTCGCCGACACCGTCTCGATCGCCTATGACTCGATGGCCGGCGCCTACGCGTTCGGCCTTACCGGCAACCCGCTGCTGGTCCTAGGCACGGGCATCACCGAAACGGCGCGCTACAACACCTCCGTGGAGTATGTTTACGACTACAACCACCTCGTCCACGCCGGCGCGTTGGTCCAAGTCGGCGGCTGGGAGGAATTGAACGCCTCGCAGAGCGCCTATCAGTTCGACGTCGGCGGCAACTACGCGGGTTTCTCGTTCGACGCCGTCTACGCCTACGACAAGGACGCGATCGCGCTCAGCGCCTACGGCGGGCCGCTGCCGGCCGGCGTCGCCCCGAACGATCTGAAGGCGACGCTCGCCGACCTCGACGCGTTCGCGCTGTTCGGCAAGTACACGTGGGGGCAGTTGACCCTCTATGGCGGATATCTACACGAGCGGTTCACGAATCCCTCGGACACCAGCTTCCCGAACGGCATTCCGGAGGTCGCGGGGGGGTACGCCGTGGCGCCGAACAGCGTATATCCCGGCTCGATTAACACCACCGCGTATACCATCCCCAAGATTCAGCAGGTCGCGTGGGGCGGCGCCAAGTATGCCCTGCGCAGCGACCTCGATATCGCGGCCGCCTACTACGAAGCCTGGCAGAACAACTACTCCGGCTCTACCTGCGTAGCGAACACGGTTACGGTCCCAGGCGCGCCCCTCGGCACCCACCAAGGCACGAACACTCCGTATAATAACAACACTCTGCGGAAGGCGGTCGGCAACTGCGCCGGCAACGAGCCGGCGGTCGCCTTCCTCGTCGATTATCGCCCGTTCAAGCGCGTCGACACCTATGCCGGCATTAACTACTCCGGAGTCACCGGCGGCATGGCGGCCGGCTACATCAAGAGCTCCAACACCGCCTTCACCACGGGCGTGCGTTTGAGCTTCTGATTGCAGCTCCTCTGCCGATGTCGCATCAAATTCAAATGAAGCCTCATGGCCGCGACGCAATGACGGCCGCGGGGCTCGGCGATTCAGGGGGTTTCGGTGCTGGCCATCATGGCGTCGATGAACGACACCAATGGCGGCCTCTGCATGGCGCTGATGCAGCAGTTCGGCACGAAAGAGGAACCGGCCGCCTTCTGCCTGATGTCGCTGGAATCCGGCCCGTTCATGACCATGTGCACGCTGGGCCTCACTGGGTTGGCGGCCTTCCCGTGGCAGAGTCTGGTCGGCGCTCTGCCGCCGTTCCTGATCGGCTTCGCGCTGGGCAACCTCGACAAGAACCTGCGTGCCTTCTTCAGCCAGGGCGTCAACGTGATGGTGCCGTTCTTCGCCTTCGCGCTGGGCAATGGTCTCAACTTCACGGTCATCGCGCACACGGGCCTGTTGGGCATACTGCTCGGCCTGACCGTGATGGCGGTCACCGGCAGCACGTTGGTCCTGGCCGACATCCTGCTCGCCAAGGGTAACGGCGCCGCCGGCGTCGCGGCCGGTTCGACAGCTGGCGCGGCGGTGACCGTGCCGGCGGTGATTGCGTCGCTCGCGCCGCAATATGTTCCGATTGCGCCTTCAGCGACGGCCCTGATCGCGACCTCGGTGGTCGTCACCGCGCTGCTCACGCCGTTCGCGACGGCGTGGCGGGCCGCGCGTTTCGACATTTATTCTGAAGCTTACCAACTCCGCGCGGCGGCCGTCGCCGTCGCCGAACCAACCGAAGGAGCCGTCTGATGGACACCCGTCAAGCCATGCACAGCACGCAGGCGAAGACACTCGACACCGAGGGGCTGCGCCGCGAATTCCTGATCGAGGACGTGTTTCGACCCGGCGGGATGACCATGACCTACAGCCACATCGACCGGATCGTGGTCGGCGGCGTCATGCCGCTCGCCAGCCCGGTCGGGCTGCCCGAAGGGATCGGCCGCAGCTTCGGCGTGGACTTCTTTCTGCAGCGCCGGGAGATGGGAATCATCAACATCGGCGGTCCGGCGCGGGTCGTCATCGACGGCGAGACGGTCTCGGTCGGCTCGAAGGAAGCGCTCTACATCGGCATGGGCGCGCGCGAGCTCGCCTTCGGCAGCGTCGACCCGGCCAATCCGGCGAAGCTCTACTACAACTCCGCGCCGGCCCATCGCGCCCTGCCCACCAAGCGGCTGACGCTCGCCGACGCGTCCTCGGTCACCCTCGGCGACAGGCGCAACGGCAACCGCCGCACCATCAACAAATTCCTCATCCCCGAGGTGGTCGAGACCTGCCAGCTCAGCATGGGCATGACCAACCTCGAGGAGGGGAGCCTGTGGAACACCATGCCGACCCACACGCATGAAAGGCGGATGGAGGTCTATCTCTATTTCGACGTCGATCCCGACGCGGCGGTGTTCCACTTCATGGGCCAGCCGCAGGAAACCCGGCACATCGTCGTGCACAACGAGCAGGCGGTGATCTCGCCGAGCTGGTCGATCCATTCCGGGGTCGGCACCCGCGCCTACAGCTTCATCTGGGGCATGGTCGGCGAGAACCAGACCTTCGACGACATGGACCATGTGGCGGTGGCCGCGCTGCGCTGAGCGCCAGGAAGCAAGGAGCATAAAGAAATGTTCGATCTGAGCGGGAAAGTCGCGGTCGTGACCGGCTGCAACACCGGGCTGGGTCAAGGAATGGCGCTGGCCCTGGCGCAGGCCGGGGGCGACATCGTCGGCCTCAACATCGTGCCGGCCGACGAGACCGCAAAGGCCGCGAAACAAATGGGGCGACGGTTCCAGGACATCGCGACAGACCTGAGCACCGCCAAGGCGGAGGATCTGATCGCGCGCGCGACGGCGGCGCCTCGTGATCCGGCCCGTCCTCATTCAGAAATCCTCCGGCAAGACAAGATCGTCGCAGATCTTGTGGCCCGGGGGCGTCACTGGCGGACAGTTGCGAGTGACAGGCGCGAGAACGGCGGCACGGTGGGAAGTTTGGCCCTTCCGGTGGACAAGATCCGCAGACGATATCCCAGCCAGCATAAAGCGCTTCTGCTTGAAAACCCTCACCATCGCACAAGCCCAAATCGCGGCTAACTCGGAATCAGGACAGTAAGTATCCCCCGGCAAAGCCGGGGGCTTTAGAATGTGAACCGCTCAAAGCGGTAGGAGGGGTCGCTGACGCGGCCCCTTGAATTTGGAGCCACCCGAGGGTGGCATTGTCAACGCCAGAGGTT